>CAEZSR010000090.1_pt1 | contig 15873 bp, 16 predicted proteins | sample 7264011 | NCBI WGS metagenome assembly CAEZSR01 (sample SAMEA6813783, study PRJEB35770) | freshwater metagenome | biome: Freshwater; feature: Freshwater reservoir; material: water | place: Czech Republic | collected 2016-08-15 | depth 0.5m m | reverse complement strand
CGATCCGACAAGATGCCGCCGGGCGCAGGGGGCGCCCTCGACGATCTGAGGTGGGGACATGTCCGCAGCACGTTGGTTCGGTGACTCGACGATCAGGCCTCGCTTCCCGGCCTGGACCCGCGGCAACGCGGCCGACGTGTTCCCCGATCCGTTCAGCCCGCTCGGCCAGAGCATGGTGATCCGCGGCGCGATGTGCCTCGGACTGCGCGACGCCTACATCTCGCTCGGGGTGCTCGACTGGGAGGAGTTCGACGAGCCCGAGCACCCCGACCTGTTCCACATGTTCGGCGGCTACCTCTACAACCCGCTGTCGCTCACCCGGCTGCTCGGTGCCCGCATGCCCGGCGCGTCGCCCGAGGCGATCGACCAGGCGTTCTTCGACGACCGGGCCGACGTGCCCGTGTACGTCGCCGAGCCGTGGCACGAGTCGGCCGTCCACGAGGCCCGGCTCGGCGAGACGGTCGCGTGGGCACTGTCGGTGGAAGCCCTGCCCTACCTCGATGCCGACAAGGAGCTCGCCGAGTCGCTCCGCGACCGCCGACCCGATCTCACGGCGCTCACCGACGCCGCGCTGATCGCTCGTGCCAAGGCGATGAAGGCCTACGTGCAGCAGACCTTCGAGAGCGCGATGCGCACCTCGTCGCTCGTGTCGGTGGGCCCCGGTGCGCTCGCTGCGATCTGCGCTGGCATCGGACGGCCGGAGCTGTCGATCGAGCTGCTGGCCGGGATCGAGGTGGACTCCGCCGCGCCGTCGCACGCGATGTGGGCGTTGTCGCGCACGGCCCGGGCGTCGGCCGCGTTGACGTCCGCCTACGAGGCCGGCGTGGACGACCTGCTCGACCGGCTCGCGGCCGCTGGCACCCAGGAGGCCACAGCGCACCACGCCGACCTCGTCGAGTTCCTGCGCACCTACGGCTCGCGCGGGCAGAACGAGTACGACCTGCTCGCCCACACGTGGGAGGTGCGACCGCGCATCGCCCTCGCCGCGATCGACCTGATGCGTCGCAGCGGCGACGACCAGGCGCCGAGCGTCCGCCACGCCGCCTCGATCGCACGACGCGACGCGGCGCTCGCCGAGATCCGCGGCCTCGTGGCCGCGGACCCGGAGACGGCCGGCCTGTTCGAGGCCGCGTTGCGGTCGTCAGGACTGTTCCTGAGCGGTCGCGAGCGGGCGAAGACGAACGCGATCATGGTGATCGGCGAGATGCGCATGGCGTTGCGCGAGCTCGGGCGGCGCCTCGTGGAGCGCGGTGTGCTCGCCGACGTCGACCACCTGTTCATGCTCACGGAAGCCGAGGTCGAGCACCTGCGCCTCGATCCGGCGCCGCTGCGCGAGGTGGTGGTGGAGCGGTGGACGACCTTCCGGTCGCTGTTCGACCGCGAGCCGCTGTTCGCCGTGAACGGCGTGGAGCCGACGATCGACCAGATGGCCGTCCGGTCGGAGCGCACCGTGGAGCAGGCCGCGAGCGGTGCGGTGCTGCGCGGGGCGGCGGGGTCCGGCGGCGTGGCGACCGGACGGGCTCGCGTGGTGCTCGACGCCGCCGACCCGCTCGGTCTCGAGCCGGGCGACGTGCTGATCGCCCCGCAGACCGATCCGTCGTGGGTGCCGTTGCTCGTGGCCGCGTCGGCTGCGGTGGTGAACGTGGGTGCGATGGGCAGCCACGCGATGATCGTGTCGCGCGAGCTCGGCATCCCGTGCGTGGTGAGCGTGGCCGACGCGACGCTGGTGATCCCCGACGGTGCCACCGTCACCGTCGACGGCACCGCCGGCACGGTGACCGTGCACTGATCCCGCACCGACCGCGCGGTCGCGCCGGTGGTCGTGGGTGTGGTCGCGACGGTGGCCGAGGTGCTGCTGCTGCGCCGTGTGCGCCGCTGAACGGCCGAGGGCCCGGCGAGGTCACGCCGGGTCGGGTCAGACCCGGCAGGCGACGGCGTCGCGGAGCCGGACGCGGAGTGCGATCGCGAGGACGACCACCGAGGCCGCGGCGAGGAACGGCTGCACCGGCGCGAAGACGTTCATCGCGCCCGAGCTCCCCAGGGCCACGAGGACGAGCTTGTTGCAGACCGGACACCCGACGGCGAAGAACGAGAGCAGCCCGCCGATGCCGCCGAGGCGTCCGGGCCGGTCGAGCGGGACGTCCTCGGCCCCCGGCGCACGGACGTAGGTCGCGAGAAGCAGACCACCGAGCACGGCCGTGACGACGAGCGTCGGGTACGACCACCAGGTGACGGCCACGGGTCGACCGAAGACGGGGTTGGGGATGACGTCGGTCGGGAGCCCGACGAGCAGCGCGGTGGCCACGGCCCCGCCGAGCGCCGACCACCACCGGCGCGGCGTCCACGAACGGAATGCCGACCACGCCGACGCGACCCGGACGGACTGCTCCGCCGTCCCGATCGGCGGGACACCGATCCGTGACTCCACCGTCGCGTCGGACGTCCCGAGGGCCATGTCGCCAGTATACACCGGGGGGTATACCCCGGCGAGCCGGGGACAGCCGCCGGAGACAGCCGGCCGGGGAGGGATCGGCTTCAGCTCGCGACGAAGGTGAAGCCCTCGTCGATCCAGCCGACCTTGCCTCCGATCATCTTCTTCACACGACGACCGTGGCGGGCGAGCGCCACCGCCGCCCGGTCGGCTCCGTTGCAGTGCGGACCGGCGCAGTAGACGACGAAGAGAGTGTCGTCGGGCCAGGCAGCCAGCGAGTCGGCATCGATGCGGCTGTGGTGCAGGTGCACCGCTCCGGGCAGGTGCTCGGCCGCGAACGACTCCGGCGAGCCGGTCGCCTGCACGAGCACGAAGTCCTGCCGCCCAGTGCGGATCGACTCGTGCACGTCCCAGCAGTCCGTCTCGAGCGTCAGGAGCGCGGAGAAGTGCGCGAGGCCGACGTCGGGCAGTGCAGCCGGGATGGCCGCCACGTGGGACGGGGTGTCGTGGGATGGGGTGTCGTGGGTGCGGGAGGTCATGTCCACGACTCTGCCCGCGACGGACCGGATCGGCGAGTGGCCGTGATGCCAGTGTTCGGTAACATCCGGCCATGTCGCCGTCGAACCGCCGTGTGGTCGCCGTCGCGTACGACGGCCTGTGCGCGTTCGAGTTCGGCATCGCGACCGAGGTGTTCGGCCTCCACCGGCCCGAGCTCGACGTTCCCTGGTACGAGTACCGGGTGGTCGCGGCCGAACCCGGCCCGCTGCGGGCGCTCGGCGGCATCCGCTTCGAGGCGTCCACCGACCTCCGCCACGTGCGCCGGGCCGGCACGGTGGTGATCCCCGGGTGGAAGGGTCCTGACGTCGCGCCGCCGCCCGCGCTGATCGATGCCCTGCGCGCGGCGCACGCCCGGGGTGCACGGCTGCTCTCGATCTGCTCCGGTGTGTACGTGCTCGCCGCCACCGGCCTCCTCGACGGGCTCGCCGCCACCACGCACTGGCGCTACGCGGACGACCTCGCCCGCCGACACCCGGCGATCGACGTGCGTCCGAACGTGCTGTTCGTCGACAACGGGCAGCTGCTCACCTCGGCCGGGAGCGCCGCGGGCATCGACCTGGGGCTGCACCTCGTGCGCCGCGATCACGGTTCGGCGGTCGCGGCGCAGGTCGCGCGACGACTGGTCATGCCGCCCCAGCGCGACGGCGGCCAGGCGCAGTTCATCCGCCGTCCGGTCGCAGTGCAGCCCGACGCCGACGACGGCGTCGCACGCGCCATGGAGTACGCGCTCCACCACCTGTCCGAGCCGATCACGGTCGGCGACCTGGCTCGACAGGCGCACATGTCGGTGCGCACGTTCGCACGTCACTTCGCGGACCAGACCGGCACCACACCGGTCGCGTGGCTCGTCACGCAGCGGGTGCGCACCGCGCAGGAGCTGCTCGAGACCACCTCGCACCCGCTGCCGACGGTGGCGTCGCTCGCCGGCTTCGGCAGCGTGGAGACGATGCGACACCACCTCCGCCGGCAGCTGCAGACCTCGCCGAGCCGCTACCGGTCGAGCTTCGCCGCCGGACGTGCCGGGGCGACCACCTGACCTGCGCGGTGCGCCGGCATCAGCTGCCGGCGGCGACGGGCTGGGCTGCGAGCAGCGACCGGACGGCCGGGATCACCTCGCTGCCGTAGCGCTCGATGCTCGCCATCATCGTCTCGTGCGGCAGTGTGCCGGCCGAGTACTTCATGTCGAAGCGTCTCAGGCCGAGCGTGCGCACGGTGGCGGCGATCTTTCGGGCGACGGTGTCGGGAGAACCGACGTAGAGCGAGCCGTTCGGGCCCGCGGCGTGCTCGAACTCCGCGAGTGAGGTGGGGCCCCAGCCGCGCTCGCGTCCGATCCGGTCGCGCATCACCCGCCAGTGCGGCCAGAGCTCGCGCATCGCCTGCTCGTCGGTGTCGGCGACGTGTCCCGGTGAGTGCACCCCGATCGGGAGCTGTGGATGCTCGAACTGGTCGAGCGCCCGGCGGTACAGGTCCACGAACGGCGCGAAGCGGGCGCTCTCGCCGCCGATGATCGCGATCATCAACGGCAGGCCGTAGCAGGCCGCCCGCACCACGGACTGCGGGCTGCCGCCCACCCCGACCCACGCGGTGAGGCCGCGCTCGGTGCGCGGCACCACCTGCTGGCCGCGCAGCGGCGCCCGGGTCTCACCCTGCCACGTGACCGGCTGCTCGCGGAGCAGCTCGGCGAACAGGTCGAGCTTCTCCTCGAACAGCTGCTCGTACTGGTCGAGCTCGTAGCCGAACAGCGGGAACGACTCGGTGAACGAGCCGCGCCCGAGGATCACCTCGGCACGGCCACCGGACACGGCGTCGAGGGTGGCGAACCGCTGGAAGACGCGGACGGGATCGTCGGAGCTGAGCACCGTGACCGCCGAGCCGAGGCGGATCCGTTCGGTGCGGCCGGCGATCGCGGCGAGCACGGTCTCGGGGGACGAGACGGCGAAGTCCGCACGGTGGTGCTCGCCGACCCCCATGAAGTCGATGCCGAGGCGGTCGGCGAGCACTGCCTCCTCGACGACGTCGCGGATCACCTCCGCGTCGCTCTTGCGGCGACCGTCGGCGTCGACGGTGACGTCGCCGAAGGTGTCGAGTCCGAGCTCCACGTGCGGTTCCATCGTCATCTCCTGATCCTCGCGCGTTTCGTTGCGCGCACAAGCATCTCAACCGGTGGCGGTCGCCCTGCATTCCGCGCTATCAGCAGGGGAGTCCTTCGGTGCGCACCCACGAGATGCGAGTGGGAGTCAAATGCAGGCTGCCAGACTCGGGCGATGCAGCGGCGACCGACTCCCCGATTCCTCATCGGCGTGCTCGCACTGGCGGTCGCCTCCGGCATCGTCGGTTGCAGCTCGGACGAATCCTCGAGCGGTGCCGTGGAGGCAGGCGAGATCAGCAGGCTCCTCGCGGAGCTCCCGACGCCGGAGTTCGGCGCCGACACCGCCGTGCTCGTGATGGTCGGGAACCTTGCGGAGGTGTCCCGCCTCGCGTCGGTAGCGGTACCCGCCGCCGACGACGCTGCCGGGGTGGAGGCCTGGCTCGCCGCGATCGATGCGGCACCCGTGAGCAACCCCTTGGGTTTTCCGCCGCTGATGTTCAACCTCGACGACGCGGAGGATGCTCAGGAGTGGCAGGACACGATCGGGTGGTCTCCGCTCGAGGCGACGTGGTTCGCGATGGCGCAGTACATCCCCGACTCCTCGACGGTGTTCCGCACCACGGTCGACGACGCACGACTCACGGCGGCGCTCGGTCCCGCCGTCGACGGCATCCACCGGATCGGCGGCGACGAGGACTACGAGCGGGTCGACCCGAAACCGACGGCGTTCTCCCCGGTCGCGGATCCACTCCGGTTCGCGCGCCGCGACGGCCTCCTGCTGATGTCCCAATCGACCCCGCTCGCGACCGCGTGGGTCGGGGCGGAGCACTCCCCGGTGTCGACGGTCACCCCATCGCTGGAGTCGATCGCTGCTCCGCTCGATGCGGCGGGTGTCCATGCCGCGCTGGTGATGGCGCGGATCGAGGGAATGGCGGCCGACGGCATCGATGCGATCGGGATCGGTGTCGGCGTCGCGGACGACGCAGCGACGCCGGTCGGTCTGGTGGTGTACCACGTGGCTTCCGACGGCGAACCAGACGCAGTCGCAGCGGATGTCGAGCGGCTGCTCGACGGCAGCTCGGAGGTGGACGGTCGGTCGTGGCGTGACGTGTTCGCGACGGCGGACGTCACCGTCGTCGACGAGACGGTGGTCCTGACGGTGACGTTCGCCGATGTCGCCGATGCTCGCGGCTTCCCGCTGCGGGTGCTCTTCGGTGACCAGCTCACGGGGTACCGGATCATCGACTGATCCACGTGTCGACGCTTGCGCGCGCACGGGGCGACGGGAGTCACCGGGGGAGTGCTTGCAATTGCAAGCACTCCGGCGCACGATGACCTCGGGCCGAGTGCCTGGCGCTCGTCCGCCGGCCTCCCTCTCGAGGTCGACTCCGTCTCTCCCAGGAGGTGCGTGATGACCACGACCCACGAGACACCCACGAAGACCCCCACCAAGCCCGCGACCAATCCTGCGACCACGACCGAACGCGACTGGATCGACCAGTACCTGACGTTCGTGAAGCGCATCGAGGCGCCGGTGGTGCGCACCACCGCTCGGATGGCCACCCGCTTCGCCGAGTACGTCCCCGAGCGGCCGGCGTTCCTCGCATCGATGCCGAAGGTCCACGAACTGGTGGACACCGGGATCACCTTCCGCAAGCGGGTCGTCGACGAGCAGACACGCTTCGCCCGGCAGATGGTGAAGGCGATGGATCCGATGCTGGTCCGCGTCGACACCGTCCATCCCGAGCCGACCGGCACCGTGCAGACGCGAGGTCCGGTCCGTCGGCCCGAGCGCACGTCGAAGGCGCACGCGAGCTGACCGCCCAGCGGGCCCCGGTCACCCGGGTTCCGGCGGGTTCCGAGTTCAGCTCATCGAGTCCGAGGGGTGAGCGGTCCGTCCGCCCACCCCTCGGTCGTGCAGGTCGAGCACCAGCGGAGCATGGTCGCTGGCGACGGCACCGGCGCGCTCGTCGCGGTCGATCCACACGCGCTCCACCCGGCTCGCCACCTCGGGAGCGCACAGGGCGAGGTCGATGCGCAGCCCCCGGTTCTGCTCGAACTGGCCGGGACGGTGGCTCCACCAGGTGAACACCCCGGAACCGGCCAGGTGCTCACGGGTGACGTCGACCAGGCCCAGGTCGACGAGGGCGGCCACCGCGGCACGCTCCGGCGGGCTGGCGTGCGTGCGACGTCGCCACCGCATCGGGTCGTAGATGTCGAGATCGGTCGGCGCGACGTTGAGGTCACCGGTCAGCACGTGCGGCACACCCGAGGAGTCGGCTGCGATCGCGCCCCGCAGTCGTTCGAACCACACGAGCTTGAACAGGTAGTGCGGGTCGTCGAGCTCGCGGCCGTTCGGGGCGTACACCGACCACACGCGCATCCCGCCGCACGTGGCGGCGATCACCCGGGCCTCGCCGAACGGCGGTCGGTTCACGCCCGGGAAGCCGCGCTGCACGTCGGCGAGCCCGACGCGGCTCAGGATCGCGACACCGTTCCAGTGGTCGTGACCGTGATGGGCGACCTCGTAGCCGAGTGCCTCGTACTCGTCGGTGTACCCGGCGGCCGCGAAGAGCGCATCGGTGCACTTCGTCTCCTGCAGCAGCACGACGTCGGGGTGGTGCGCTCGCAACCAGGCGAGCACCCGACCCTGGCGGGCGCGGATCGAGTTCACGTTCCACGTCACCAGCCGCAGCACGCGCCCAGCATCGCGGACCCGACACCGAGCCACCCAACGGCCATCCAACGGCCGCACCACCGCCCCACCCGACCGCCACGCACCTCGGGCGTACCCCGAGCCGGCCGTTCGCACCGTGCCGGTGTGGTCGCGTGACGGACGATCGGCCGACGTGACGACCCCGCACGCCGCGTGGTGGATACCGTGACTGCCGTGACGACCCGGCGCGCGTCCTGCCTCCTGTCCGGCCTGCTGGCCCCCCTGGTGGTCGCCGGCCTCGTCGGGTCGGGGTGCACCACCTCCACCGCCGAGGGCCAGGCACCCTCGTCCACCGCCCTCGTCACCGTCGTCACCACGCCACCGTCGACGACCGCGACCACGGTCCCGCCGACGACGTCGACCACACCGCCCACGACGGTCCCGCCGACCACGGTCCCGCCCACCACCGTGCCGCCGACGACCATCCCGCCGACCACCACGACGGAGCCGCTCCCCGACGTGTACGACCCCACCTGCGTCGTGCGCGTGGCCGAGGGCGACTCGCTCGACCTGATCGCGAACCGTTTCGACGACGAAACGGTCTCGGGCGCGAGCATCCAGGTGGAGAACGCACTGCCCGAGCCGATCATCACCCCCGGCCAGGTGCTGGACGTGTGCGTCGACAACGGCGTGAACGACCTCACCGGCGCACCGATCCTCGAACGCAACGCGGCGGTGCGGTCGATGGAGGTGGTGCGCCAGCAGGAGCACCTCAACACCCTGTTCGCCGGGCTCGGCATCCGCGAGCTGCTGGTGGACGGCATCTCCGGTCCGGTCACCCGCCAGCGGCTGTGCGCCGCCCGGCTCGCGCTCGGGCTCCCGGTGAGCACCGAGGACATGGAGGCCGGCAGCCCCGAGGAGCAGGCGCTGTTCGCGGCCACCACCCTGCCCGTGCCGTTCACCTCGGCGATCCTGTCGCCGCGCTGGGTGCTCATCGACCGGACGTGCCAGATCATGTTCGTCGGGGAGGGCGCCGAGCGGTTGGTGTTCGTGTTCCCCACCTCCACGGGCGAGGCCGGGTACGAGACCCGCGACCAGGACCTGAAGCCGGTGGTGCGCTTCAACCCGGCGCTCGACAACGGCGGGTGGCACAACTCCACCACGTTCCCCGTGGCCGAGGACAACCCGCTCAACGGCAACATGTACAAGCCGCTCTACTTCGACGGCGGCCAGGCGATCCACGGCGCGAACAACGTGCCCACGTCGCCGCAGAGCAAGGGGTGCGCCCGCCTGCGGGTGGAGCACCAGGACGCGCTGCTGTTCTGGCTCGGCCTCGGCGAACCGACCACGAGCGCCCGCACGATCAACCTGACGGTGAACGTGCAGGGCACCTGGGTGCCCCGATGAGGGAGTCGACACCAACTTGACACAGAGGGGCTGTGTGTATGTTCGGTGTGGTCGTGACAGGATGCCCTCATGCGTCGTCGAACCTGGATCCTCACCGGGCTGACCCTCGTCGTCCCGCTCTCTCTCGCAGCGTGCGGCGAGGCGTCCGAACGCCTCGCGGAGGAGGCGGCCGAGCAGGCGATCGAGGACGCGGGCGGCGGCAACGTCGAGATCGACAGCGACAGCGGCGAGGTCCGCATCGAGACCGAGGACGGCTCGATGACCGTCGACGAGAACGGCAACATGGTGATCACCGACGCCGACGGCAACGTGGTCACCCAGTCCGAGACCGAGGACGGCGTCACCCAGGTGTCGACCGAGGACGGGATGTTCACCACCGGCTCCGGCGAGCTGCCCGACGGCTGGCCCGCACCCGAGTTGCCCGGCGGGTTCACGGTGCTGCAGGGCAGCGCGATGAGCGACGCCAGCACGAGCGGCTGGACGGTGGTGGCCGAGTTCGACGGCGACGTCACGTCTGCGTGCGATGCGCTCGCCGCGTCGATGTCGGGATGGACCGCGATCCCGGACACGGCCATGTCGAGCGACACCTTCTGCCTGCTCGGCTTCGAGAACGGCCAGTACACCTGGCAGGCCAGCGTCGCCGACGACAGCGGCACCGTGAGTGCCGTCATCAACGTCATCACGACCTGACCGGCCTCGCGTGGAGCGCTTCGGACCTTCCTGGGTGCCACGCTCGCACGAACCACCTGGAGATCCGAGATCACTGGCACCCGAGACATCGGACCCCAGTTCCTGGGCGCCAGCGACTTCTCACCGGCGCAGGTCAGCCGGAGGTCGTGGCACCCAGGACGTCGAGCACGTGGCGGAGGTGGACGGGCCTCCGCCCACGAGCGCGTCACCCCAGCTCAACCTCTTCACACCCTCCGGCCAGGTGCCAGAAGAGAGTTACCGTGAGAGCCAAATGGTGCAATGGCGCCCTTCGCAGGCGCCCAGTTGCCCGCAGAGATCCGCTGATCTGTGCGCCCACCGCCCTTGCAGACAGCGTCCCGAGCGGGCATTTAGTGCGGGTTGCGCCGCCGTCGTCAGACGTCTGGTGCGCTCGAAGGCGCCACGCGCCGCCCCACGCACCAGACGTCGCCGGAACGCGCTGATCTGCCGCTACATCGCGGGCCGTTCGCTGATGCAAGAGGGGTCAGTGCGAAACGTCTCGGTCATCGATCGCGTTCTCGAGTAACGCTGCGATCTCGGGATGACCCCATTGGTTGGCTCGTTCGACGAGCGACCTCGGTCTCGGCGCGTTCTCGATGTTGGACGGGTCGCAGCCGAGTTCGATCAGCCGCCGACACAGGTCGATCTTGCCGCGAATGACCGCCGAGAACAGCGCCTGGGAGCCGACGTCGTTTCGTGCCAGTGGGTCGCAACCAGCGGCGATCAGCACCTCGGCCACCCGAACACTCCCTGCGTCGAACAGCACCGTGGCGCGTCGGAAGTTGCGGTGATGGACGTCCGCGCTGAGCTCCAATGCGGCCACGATCAGGTCCGGATCATCCTGACGAGCAAGGGCCTGCAGCACCGATGTCTTCGTCGACGGGTGCACCGCATTGATGTCGGCACCCGCCTGGACCATTCGGCGAAGGCTTCGCTCAGAGCGAGCGAGCCCAAGCAGCGGGTATCCGTACTGCTCGTCCGTGGTCGACGCGCCGGCATCGAGCAGACAGTCGACGACGTCCTCCATGCCCCACCACAACGCGTAGCCCAACGCAGGGCCACCACCGCCCGGCGCACCGTCGTACGGGCCCCATTGGTTCGGGTCCTGCATGTCATCCCGAACCAACGAACACGCGAGCGGCTGGTCCCGCCGTCGAAGCGCCGACCACAACAGGCTCAACGGCAGATTCAGGTTCTCGTCCCAGACCTCGTGCTCTCGGTCCCCGGAGGTCACGGAACGAAGCTAACTCTCGCAACACAGAGTCCTGAGACATCACGGCCGCCGCGTTGCTTGCCCGCTCACCAGTGCCAGATCTGCCTGGTTGATGATCTTGATGGCGTTGCGGCTCGTTCGTAGCGTCTTGGTTCGCCCGGCGGGTTGGCTCACGAACTGCCTGTCGCCTGCGGGTTGGCTTCCGAACGAGGTGCCGCTCGCCGGGTGAACTGACCGTGGTGTGGCTCGAAAGAGGCGCGCAGGACATCTTGAACCAGGAGTGCCCATCACGGTCCCCAACCCCGACGAAAGGGAGAACGTGATGTCAGTGATGATCGGGATCGATCCACACAAGCTGCTCCACGCGGCGTGCGCGATCGATCGCAGCGAAGAAGAGCTCGGCCAGTTGCAGGTCCGTTCGGGACCGCGACAGCTGAGCGAGTTGTTGTCGTGGGCGACACGGTTCGAGCAGCGGACGTGGGCGATCGAGTCCGCTGGCGGACTCGGCTACCTCCTCGCTCAGCAGCTCCTCGGACACGGCGAGACAGTGCTCGACGTGCCACCCACGTTGTCGGCGAGGGTGCGTGTGCTCGGGTCCGGGCGGTCGAACAAGAACGACGCGAACGACGCCCGTGCGGTCGCGATCGCCGCGCTGCGATCACGGTCAGTCGCTGCGGTGCGGGCCGAGGATCACGTGAGCGTGTTGCGGCTCCTCGCGAAGGCACAGCTCGATGCGTCGCGTGCTCGGAGTCGTGCGTGCAGCCGGCTGCACGCGCTCGTGCGCGAGTTGGTGCCGGGCGGGATCCGCAAGGAAATCGTTGCAGGACAAGCACTCCAGGTCCTCGACGCGATCGAGACGGTGAACGCGACGCAACGTCAACGGCTCGAACTCGCTCGTGAGACGCTCGAGGAGATCGAGCTGCTCGACGTGCGGATGAAGCGCTCCAAGCAACGCATCACCGAAGCCGTGAAAGCATCCGGCACCACCCTCATCGATGTGTACGGGATCGGCCCGATCATCGCCGCGACGATCATCGGCTACACCGGCGACATCACACGCTTCCCGACCTCGGGTCACTACGCCGCCTACAACGGGACCGCGCCGATCGAGTTCTCATCATCGGGTCGAACGGTGCACCGGTTGTCGCGTCGCGGGAACCGGACGTTGAACCATGCGATCCACATGATCGCCGTCACACAGATCCGCCATCTCGACAGCGAAGGCCGCGCCTACTTCGATCGCAAGGTCGCCGAAGGCCGGACCAAGCGTGAAGCGATGCGCTCGTTGAAGCGTCAGATCTCCGACCGCGTGCACAAGCACCTCGTCGCCGACGCCCGGAACAAGTAGGCCCGGGAGGACAACCCAGGGGACGACTCTTGAATCCAGCGCGGCCGGCAAGCCCTGGAACACCGGCACTTCGGATCAAGTCACTCCCGGACCCAACACCACGCTACGCCCGCTCGGACACCCCTGTCACGAGCACGATCCCACGCGCCCGAACGAGCCCGAAACTGCCCCCTTGACACAAAGAGGGATCGATCGGGAGCGCTGGACAACGTCGTCGGGCCCTGACACTCTGCGCTGCGTGAGGCGCCCATGGAGGAGAAGCGGTGGTCGCAAGGCGGGTGTCGAAGGTGAGTTTCCGCCGGCAGTCGTCGACCCGACGCTCGTGGGCGCGTACGCGGCGCTCGCCAAGGCCGGAGGCGGCTTCGTGTGGGATGCAGTGTTGGAGTACCGGGTATGGGTTCACCCCGAGCGAAACGGCGATGAACCCGGAGACGGTTCGGATTTCTACCGGGCCTTCGCGACCCACGCGGATGCACTGGCTTTCGCCAAGAGCCAAGTTGGGGCCGAGGAGCCGCTGGCGTTGGTCTTGCAGGAGGAATACATCGACGAGTCGGAGCCAGGCGAGTACACGCACGTTCGCGAACGAAGAGTGACGGAATGGCCGGTTGACTTCCTTCGCCGCCCCCGACGGACCAGCGAGACCATCCAGCGGTTCCTTGCACCGGATGCCCCGCCGAACCGTCTCGACATCCTGCGCGGCACCGCTGCCAGCTAGCGCGGAACTGCCGATCGGGTCGGATGGATGACTTGTAGAAGGCGTCGTCACCGGGCACGATGCGTCACCGTGGCCTTGTTCCGAAGGAAGCCGAAGACCGTGCATTCTGCATCGATGAGCGACGCAGAATGGCAAGCGATGGCTTCGAAAGTCCGCGCCGCCAAGGCGGACCGATCGGAACGGCTCGTCGGCCACGATGCCGTCGTGAGCAAGTTCGAGACAGTGCTATTCGAGCGTGATCCAATCGGCCTCAATTTCGAGTCAAACACCGACGAGTACCGCGCCGAGGCAGAGTCGATCGCACTTCGATTTCTCGAGGATGCTCCAGTCCTCGACCCCGGCCTGGTCGTCCACGAGGAGTTCGTGCGCTGGTTCGGCGCCGACGTTTGCGGCCCGAGAGATCGCTATGACTCGATCGGCCGGGAGCTGTGGGAAATCTGGGCGGCCTGGCGGCGGCAGTAGCGCGGAACTGCCGTACTGCTCGGCTAGATGCCTTGCGCTCGCCGCCCGGCCCAGGCAATCTGCGCTACGTGAGTTGGTTCCGGCGGCGACGAGAGGTCGATGGTCCAGTTCCGGAACGGACGGCTGCGCCGACGGACCCTGCCGGTGTCGGGTATCGGCTGTATGACGCGATCGCGCTCGTCAGCTTCACTTCTCTCAACGCCAGCCAGCGTCGCCTCGTCGCCCTGGGGGACCTGCACATGGAGGTCAACAACGGGGGCTTTCATCAGTACTTCTTCAACTCGGCCGGCGACCACGTCGAACACGCTCTCGCCGCAGCCATCGAGACCGATGCCGCTGAACTTGTTGATCTCATCCAGCGCGCAAGGGCGACCATGCCAGGTGTCGATTCGCCGGATCGTGCCCGCCGACAACGAATACTCGCCAGGTGGGACGACGAGGCGTTCGCTCGCCTTGAGCCACTTGACAATGAGTACTACCGCATCGAGCGAGATTTCTCATCTGACATGGACAACCTTGTGTGGGCACATAAGGACGACTTCTTTTCTCCGTGAGATGGCAGACCGCCCATGGCTGCCGATCGGGGCTGTTGCTTCGGTGCAGACCAGTCCCCCCGCAACCCTCACGTAGCGTGGAGGGCATGACCGACTCGGTGGCTGATGCCGCACTGGTTGTTGCCCGCTGGCTCGCCGCCGTGTTCGATGACGCTGACCTCACGTCAGCCTGGCCGCTGACGGATGAGCCACTGCGCCTCGCGCTGGCGCAGTCGTGGGTGATGCTGGAGGGTGACCGGGTCGACGTCGCTGCGTGCAACCGTGACGTCCTGGCTGGCGCCCTCGCTGAGGCCGACCAACCGGCGAGCCCGTTCTGGCCCGAGTTCTCTGGCTGGCGGATCATCCGCTGGCGGGAGGTGCTTCCTGACTTTGTGACCGACGCTGGGATCCGGGGCACAGTCACAGGTGAGCACCCCGAGGCCCCGGACCTCGAGGCCGTGTGGATCGCCCACGTCGATACGCCGGTCATTGAGGGCGAGCCGATCGTCGTGCAGAGGTTCCTGGTCCGCCAGACCGGCAGCGCTTGGCGGGTCGCCGGGATCGGCGGGGTGCTCCCGGTGCCGGGGTGGCCGCCCACCGAGACACCCCGGCTCTGACCGGCGCCGTCTGAAGGGCCGCGAAATGCTCGGCTTAGACCCGGCATAGAGCCGCTCCGATCTGCCGTACTGCTCGGGGTACCGGCCGCAGGGTGGGAGCGCAGAACGACGGCAATGCCGCCCGGCGGAGGTCTCACTCGCCGAGAGCCGGCTGGAGGCCGAGCGATAGTGACAGGCTGGCCACATGAAGCCGATCGCACTCATCGGCCCTGCGGGCACCGGCAAGTCGGCAGTGGGTGAGATCCTGGCCGGCCTCCTGGATCGAGAGTTCGTCGACATCGACGCCATCGGCCACCGCTACTACGACACCGTCGGGCAGCCCGTGAGCGATCTGATCGAGCGGATCGAGGTCGACACCTTCCGACGCGCACATCGTTGGTGGCAGCCGGCGCGGCTCGCAGCGCTCGCCGCGCTCGCGGACTTCCCGACGGCGGTGATCGCACTGGGTGCCGGACATAGCCACTTCGAGGACGAGGAACGATTCGACGAGGCGACGCGTGTGCTCGGCGCCGCGTTCGTGGTCCTCCTCCTGCCCTCACCCGACCCGGCCGAGTCTCTTCGCGTGTTGCGCGAACGATGCGGCCGAGACAAGGGCACCGACTGGATTCGGGATAGCCACGACTACCTCGAGGAATGGATCGGCTCCCGGCAGAACCTCTCGCTGGCCGACCTGGTGATGTTCGGGGACGGGCGATCTGCGAGCGACATCGCACGCCAGATCGCCTCGGCCGTGACCGTCGATCCCGCCTGACGGAGCGGCTGATGGACTGCCGTTACGGAACGCGACGAAACGTGCACCGCCACGGTGATCTTCTGTGTATGGAACACACCCTTGGGCAAGGGACGTAGGTGTGAAGGTGCAACGTGCCGAGCAACGCGGACTGGTTCGGCGCCGAACAACGAATCAGCGAGCGCGGGTCGTTGACGGGTCGGCGGTCAGTCGCCGGCAGGGAGGTCGCCGATGATCGCGGCGAGGTCGCGCTGCAGGGCTGGGATGTCCCGAGCCACGACGGCGCCGATGATGTCCTGATCGACGTGGTGGTAGGCGTGAGCGAGGACGACCCGCACGCCGGCCAGCTCCCGCCACGGAATCTCGGGATGCGCAGCCTTGAGTTCGTCGGAAACGTGCGAGGCGG
>CAEZSR010000089.1_pt1 | contig 16236 bp, 10 predicted proteins | sample 7264011 | NCBI WGS metagenome assembly CAEZSR01 (sample SAMEA6813783, study PRJEB35770) | freshwater metagenome | biome: Freshwater; feature: Freshwater reservoir; material: water | place: Czech Republic | collected 2016-08-15 | depth 0.5m m | reverse complement strand
GCAGCTCGCGACGCAGCGGCGCGTGAGGCGGCGGAGCGCGAACTGCTCGCACGTCAGGCCGCGGAACGTGAGGCCGCGGAGCGCGAAGCGGCGGCGCGTGAGGCTGCAGCCCGTGAAGCAGCAGCTCGTGAGATCGCGGCGCGTGAGGCGGCGGAGCGCGAACTGCTCGCGCGGCAGGCTGCGGAGCGCGAGGCGGCGGAGCGTGAACTGCTCGCGCGTCAGGCCGCGGAGCGGGAGCTCGCGGCGCGGGTGGCCGCCGAGCGTGCGGCCGCGTCGATGGCCGCTCAGGCTCCGCCGGTCGTCCTCCCTGCCGAGGACGCGCCTGCGGCATCGTGGGCACCCGAGTACGACATCTGGGCGCCGACCGGCACCTCGTCCACCCCGCCACCCCCACCGGCCGCCGACATCGCTCCTCCGTCGACCCCGCCCCCGACGACGGGGCCTGCGTCCGTGCCGGCCAGGATCGTGCCGAACGAGCCGATCAAGGTGGAGATCGACGCCGAGTCCTTCGCCCGTGTGTTCGGCACGATGATCGCGGCCCTCATCCGCGACCAGGGCATGCGGCACCACGAGCCCGTGGCACCGCCGCCGAAGGCGTCGTTCTGGTCGAACGCCAAGCACCTCGACGTGATGCTGATCGGCGTCACGATGGTGATCGCCCTGCTGATCCTCGCCGCCTGGTTGGTCTGACCGCGGCATCGAGCGACACGATCATGGCCACCATCACCCCCCAGCGGTTCGACGCCGACACCGACGCGTCCGAACCCCGTGACCTCACGATCCGCAAGGGTCCGAGCGACCGGCTGTTCGACGGCATCACGTCGGCCAGCGGACTCCTCGTCCTCGTCATCATGGGTGCGGTCGGGCTGTTCCTCACCCTCGAGGCGCTCCAGTCGTTGGAGGCCGTCGGGGTCTCGTTCCTGACCGAGACGTCGTGGGAGCCGGATCGCGGCCAGTTCGGCATCGCGTCGGTGCTCCTCTTCACGGTGCTGATCGCACTCGTCGCCGTCGCGATCGCCCTGCCCGTCTCGGTCGCGACGGCGCTGTTCATCGCCGAGGTCGCGCCCACGTGGTTGCGGTCGTGGTTGATCTCGCTCGTCGACCTGATGGCCGCCGTGCCCAGCGTGGTCTACGGACTCTGGGGGCTCTACCTGATGCAGGGCCAGGTGATCGGGCTGTCCCGGTGGCTGAACACCTGGTTCGGCTGGCTGCCGTTCTTCTCGGTCGACGGCGCCGATCCGTCGAGTCCGCTCGCGAGCGCCACCGTGTACACGGCGTCGACCTTCGTGGCCGGCGTGGTCGTGGCGATGATGGTGATGCCGATCCAGTGCGTGGTGATGCGCGAGGTGTTCTCGCAGGTGCCGCCGGGCGAGCGAGAGGGCGCCTTCGCGCTCGGCTCCACCCGGTGGGGGATGATGCGGGTGGTCACCCTGCCGTTCGGACGCGGCGGCATGATCGGCGGCACGATGCTGGGCCTCGGCCGGGCGCTCGGTGAGACGATCGCCGTGCTGCTCATCATCTCGCCCCGCTTCGACATCAACTTCCATATCCTGGAAGCGGGCAGCAACTCGGTGTCCGCCCTCATCGCGTCGAGGTACGCGGAGTCCTCCGAGTTCGGCCTGTCCGCGTTGTTCGCCGCCGGCCTGGCGCTGTTCGCCGTCACGCTCGTCGTGAACTTCACCGCCTCGTGGTTCGTGGCGCGGTCTCGATCGGGAGCGAGCAGCGAGGCATGAGCACCACCTTCCCCGACGACCTGCAGACCGACGCGGACGACGAGCGCGGTGCGCGAGGCGCCCGCGCCTCCGCCCCGGCGGTCGAGGTGCCCCCGCCCTCGGCCCCGCGCACCTTCCTGCCGCGCACGCGCGAGCCGGCGGGTCCTCCTCCTGCACCGCGTCGCATCAGTGGCTGGTCGCGTCGGGACGCGCTCACGCTCGCCGGCATCACGGTCAGCAGCCTGTGCACCACGCTGCTGCTGTTCGGCCGGCTCACGCCGCTGTCCGGAGCGTTCGGGTTCGTGCTGACGTTCTTCGTGGTCTTCGTCGTGAGCTGGGCCGTGATGTCGTCGTTCACCGAGAACGGCCCCGCCATCGTCGACCGGACGATGACGGTGCTCCTGGCGGCGGCCGCCGTGCTGGCGCTCTTCGCCCTCGGGTCGGTGATCGTCTTCGTGTTCTTCCGCGCGTGGAGCGCGATGTTCAGCGGTTGGTTCCTGTTCGTGCCGAAGCCCCGGAGCAACTTCTTCACCCAGGACCTCAGCACCACCGGCCCGCTCGACCCGCTCGACAAGGGCGGTGTGTTCCACGCGATCATGGGCACCCTCATCCAGACGTCGCTGGCGCTGGTGTTCACGGTGCCACTGGCGCTCACCTGTGCGGTGTTCCTGAACGAGAGCCGCAGCCGGGCGGCCGGGTTCGTCCGCACGATCGTCACCGCCATGACCGCGTTGCCGTCGATCGTGGCCGGCCTGTTCATCTTCGCGACGTGGATCCTGGTGCTCGGCTTCGAGCGGTCGGGTCTGGCCGCGTCGATCTCGATCAGCATCATGATGATGCCGATCATCATCCGCTCGGCGGACGTGGTGCTCCGCCTCGTGCCGGGCAGCCTCCGCGAAGCCGCGGCCGCGCTCGGTGCGCCGCAGTGGCGAACGGTGTGGCACGTCGTGCTGCCCACCGCGCGCTCGGGCCTCACGACGTCGGTGATCCTCGGCGTCGCTCGTGGCATCGGCGAGACCGCACCGGTGCTGCTCACCGCCGGCTACACGGCCACCCTCAACGTCAACCCGTTCTCGAACGCGATGGTGTCGCTGCCGCTGGCGGCGTTCAAGCTCGTGAGCTCGCCACAGCCCAACCAGATCGCACGAGGCTTCGGTGCCGCTGCCGTGCTGATGGTGCTCGTGCTCGTGCTGTTCACCATCGCCCGCATCCTCGGCGGCCGCCCGGCCGGCCGCCTCTCCAAGCGCCAGGTACGCCGCCGCGCCGCCCAGTCGCTCGTGGATCTCGAGCGCATCGAGTCGCGCGGCGGGCGTGCCTCGAGCACCGTCGCCACCGCCCCCACGGAGGTCCGATCGTGAACCGTCCCCGTCCTCGTCCCAGTCAACGTCCTCATCGTCGTTCGCCCCGCCACTGGTGGCAGCTCCTCGTGGCCGCCACCCTCATGGCCGCCGTCCCGCTCGGTCTCACCGGCGCCAACCCGGTCACCGACGCCAGCAGCTACCAGCGCATCTCGGGCGAGGGGTCGTCGTGGTCGGCGAACGCCCTCGACGCCATGCGCGTGAACGTGCAGCAGTTCGGCATCACCGTGGACTACAACCCCACGGGCTCCACGTCGGGCCGCAAGAACTTCCTGAACGGCACCGTCGACTTCGCCGCCTCGGACATCCCGTTCCAGTTCAACCCCGAGGACGGTTCGGCGCCCGAGAACCCGGCGCCGGGCAGCTACGCCTACATGCCGATCACGGCGGGTGGTACGGCGTTCATGTACAACCTCCGGATCAACGGTCAGCGGGTGACGAACCTGCGGCTGTCCGGCGAGAACGCCGCCAAGATCTTCACCGGTGCCATCACCGTGTGGAACGACCCGGCGATCGCCGCCGACAACCCTGGCCTCACCCTGCCGGCCCGCAACATCGTGCCGGTCGTGCGATCCGAGGGATCGGGCTCGACGGCGCAGCTGACGGCGTGGATGATCGACCGCCACCCGCAGATCTGGCAGGCCTACTGCGAGCGATCGGGTCGTGCCCCTGCCTGCGGGCAGACGTCGTTCTACCCGACGATCCCCGGCATGATCGCCCAGAACGGCGACCTCGGTGTGTCGGGCTACGTGAGCCAGGGCTTCGCCGAGGGCGCGATCGGCTACGTGAACTACTCGTACGCGCTCGGCACGCAGTTCCCGGTGGTGAAGCTGCTCAACGCGGCGGGCTTCTACACCGAGCCGACGCCGGAGAACGTGGCCGTGTCGCTGCTGAAGGCCCGCATCAACACCGACGAGAGCAACCCGGCGCGGTACCTCACCCAGGATCTGAGCGGTGTCTACACCGACACCGACCCGCGCAGCTACCAGCTGTCGTCGTACTCGTACCTGATCCTGCCGACCCGCGTGGGCGGCCAGTTCAACGAGGCGAAGGGCCGCACGCTCGGTGCCTTCGCGTACTACGCGATGTGCCAGGCGCAGCAGCAGTCGGCCTCGCTCGGCTACTCGCCGATGCCGGTGAACCTGGTGGAGGCGAGCTTCGAGCAGATCCGCAAGATCCCCGGCGTCGAGGTGCAGAACATCGACATCGCCCAGTGCGACAACCCGACGTTCAGCGCCGATGGCACCAACGTGCTGGCGACGAGCGCTCCGCAGCCGAAGGCCTGCGACGCGAGAGGTCCGTTGCAGTGCTCCGACGGCACCGCCGGCCTGGCCAACGTGCCGACCCCCGTGAACGCAGCGGCGCAGGGTGGTACCGCCCCGGCGACCGGTGGTGCGGCCGCGGGTGCGGGAGGTGCGCCGGCGACAGGTGGTGGTGCGGCCCAGGGCAGTGGTGCGCCGGCGACGGGCGGCGGTTCGACGGCCACGGGTGGAGCGCCGGCGACCGGCGGTGGATCCACCGGCTCCGGTGGCGGCTCCGCGACCGGCGGTGGTTCGACCGGTACCGCAGGCGGCACCGCGACCGGCGGTGCGGTCGACCCGGCCACCGGCGCCGTGACCGACCCCGTCACCGGCCTCGTGATCGTCCCGGGCGGCAGCGGCACGGTCGACCCCGAGACCGGGTTGGTCGCGGGTGCACCGGCATGCGATCCGTCGACCGGTGTCGGCTGCGCTGCCACCGGCCAGAACCCGACGGCCGGCCAGGTGGCGGTCGGGGCGGTGGCCTCGACGGTGATCCCCGAGACCACGCCGTGGGATGCGTCGATCGCGTTCGTCGTGCTCGTCATCCTGCTCGTGCTCGCCGTGGTGATCGTGCCTGCGGTCGCGTGGCGACGCTTCTCCGGGGGCGTCCCGACGTGAGCCGGACGAGCGGACGGCCCCGCGGTCGGACGCTGACCCGTGGCGAGCGACTTCGCGCCTGGTTGGCCGGGCCGCTGATCGTGGTCGGGGCGGTGATGGCGTGGGTGCCGGGTGGCGGTCATGCGCCGCTCGTCTCCGCCGCGCCCGTCGCCGGCAGCCAGGGGACCGACACGGCACTTCCCGCCACGCCGTCGCAGGTCACCGTGCGGGGCCGTGGTGACTTCGCGGACCTCGAGATCACGGTGAACCAGACACGTGAACTTTCCAACCAGGCGGTCTCGATCACGTGGCGTGGTGCCGATCCGACCACGCCCGGACCGGGCGACTGGGGTGCGAACTTCCTCCAGGTGATGCAGTGCTGGGGGACCGACGACGGATCCGTGGCCGGTCATCCGGGTCCGCCGCCGGAGCAGTGCCAGTTCGGTGCGGGAGCCGGGTCGCCCACGTTCCCGGGTGGGTCGGTCTACCCCAACGGCTTCAGCATGTCGCGGGTCATCACCCGGCGCATCCTTCCGAACTTCGACCCGAACGTGGGCGTCCTCGATCGGGAGACCGGCGAGGTGTGGCGCCCCTTCCGGGCGGTCGACGGCACGGTGATCACGAGCCACTACGACCCGGACTTCAACCCGCAGATCCAGGGTGGCAACTTCTGGCTGAACCCGTTCTTCAACATCGTCACCACGAACGAGATCTACGCAGCGCGCACCGGACCCGACGGCCGCGGCAGCGAGCTCTTCCAGGTGAACACCGGGCTCGAGGCGCCGGGTCTGGGATGCGGGCAGCGCAGCCAGCCCACCACCGGCGGCGCGAGACAGGTGCCGCAGTGCTGGCTGGTGATCGTCCCCCGGGGCGGACCGGTCACCGAGAACGCCGGCCTGATCGAGGTCGAGGACAATCCGGCCACGCCGGACATCGACGAGCAGGAAGTGGTGTCGGTTCAGCGCGGTGTGATCTCGTCGCCGTTGTCGCCCGAGGCCTGGCGCAACCGGATCGCCATTCCCCTGGAGTTCCGGCCGGTCGATTCGCCCTGCGACATCAACGCCGACAGTCGCCGGATCGTCGGATCCGACCTGTTGCAGCTGGCCATGTCGAGCTGGCAACCGGCACTGTGCTCGGGAACCGGCCTCCCGCCGTACTCGTACGCAGCGATCGGCGACATCTCGGCTCGTCAGCAACTCGCATCGAACGCGAGCGGGGCGGCGGGATTCGCGGTGGTGTCACGACCGGTGACCGGTGTCCCCGAGTCCAGTCCCGTGGTGTACGCACCCCTGTCGGTCGCAGGGGTCGTGATCGGATTCAACATCGAGCGGGTCCCCTCCATCGACGCTCCGGAGGAAGCCCGGCTCATCGCCGGCGTCCGCGTCGCACAGATCGACCTCACGCCGCGACTGGTGGCGAAGCTGCTGACCCAGTCGTACCGGACCCAGGTCGAGGTGGGTGGCTCGCGACCCGGCTATGCGTGGGCCACGGACAATCCCCGGGCGTTGGGCGAGGACGAGGACTTCCTCCGCTTCAATCCCGAGTTCGAACTCCTCCAGGCGAGCGGCCGGCTGCTCGGGGGCCTGCAGTTGCCCGCGGGCGGATCCGACGCAGCGCTCCAGATGTGGGAGTGGATCCTCGCCGACCCGGAGGCGTCGGCGTGGCTGGCCGGGGCGCCCGACGAGTGGGGCATGAGGGTGAACCCGGCCTACTCCAGCAACGCGTCGACGAACCCCTCGGGTACTCCGTTCGGTGACCCGATCCCGACGTCGTTCCCGAAGGCCGATCCGTACTGTTACCAGCCCCCGTCACCCAACGGAGTCCTCGTCCCGCCTCGGCTGTGCGGCACGGATTGGATGCCCTACGGGCGCAACATGGCAGAGACGGCTGCGTGGACGCGCTCGGGCAACGACACGGCGCGCATCGTTCCGAACCCGCTCGCCGGGTCGGCCACGGAGTACTGGCGGCGCGACGTCCCGCAGGCCGCTGGTTCGCGGGCGATGATCGCGGTCACGGACACGGCGAACGCCGCCCGTTTCGGTCTGCAGGCGGCTCGACTGAGCCGGGCGGGCGACAACGGGCCGACGCGTCGGTTCATCGCGCCGGATGCCGACGGGCTCGCGGCCGGCGTCGCTTCGATGACGCCGGCCTCGGGGGCCAACGTGTTGGTGCCGGTGCAGCGGGCCGACGCACCGGCGGCGTATCCGCTGACGATGGTGACCTACGGCGCCATTCGGCCGCTGTCACTCGACACTCGCGCTCGCGCCGACTACGCATCCTTCGTCGAGTACGCGGCCGGGTCCGGCCAGGTCGCCGGGACGTCGATCGGGCAGTTGCCGCGCGGGTACCTGCCGCTCCCCACGCAATTGCGCTCGCAGGCGCTGTCCGCGATCGAGCAGATCCGCACCCTCACCCCGCCCCCGACGACGACGGTGGACGTCGCCGGACCGACGACGACCACGACCGTCGCGACCGCGTCCGCAGGACCGTCCTCGCCATCGGTCGGTCCGTCGGGAGGGTTCCCGACCGGTGGGACGAGTTCGAGCGGCGCGGGCAGACCATCCGGCTCGGGTGGCGCGGCCCCGACGACCGGCACCACGCCGGAATCCGTCCCTCCCAGCACCGAGGAGGTGCCCGAGTCGACGGAACCGGAGGTCGAGGAGACCCCGCCCACGAGTGCGGTGGCTGCGCCGGTGGACGACTCCGCCACCACCACGACGATCGCCACCACGCCCGGTCTGGACCTGGGGCGCGGACGGTTCGCGGTCGCGGGCATCGGGGCCATCGCTCTGGGGTCGGCCCTCGGAGCTCTGGAGCTGACGAAGCGGACTCGGCGGGCGACGGGGACTCCTGCAGGCGAGGGACTCGGGATGAAGGGACTCGCTGATGCGTGACCTCACGTCGACCCCTGTGGCGACGTCGCATCGGGCGGGCCGGAGGTGCCGGCGCGTGAACGCCCTGGTGGGCCTCGGCGCCGCGGCGGCGCTCACCCTCGTTCCGGCGAGCGTGTCGGCGGCCTCGGACACGCCGCAGCTCCCGGACGGCCTCGGGCCGCGCGACGCCGGCAGCGTGGTCGTGATCGACCCGCAGCAGCGACCGCTCTCCGAGGGCGCGAGCGCGACGCTCTTCAGCCTCGATCTCCCCGACGGCGCCGCGTGCCCAGGTGACAGCGCGAGCGAGGACTGGCGGGTGCAGGGATTCATGATCCCGGTCGACGACGACCCGGGTTCCGTCGAGTACGGCGTGATCGGGCCCGAGGGCGACCAGTTCCCGCTGTTCGCCTTCGACTCGCGTCCGTTCGCGCACCAACTGACGCAGATGGCCGCCCAGCCGGGCGATCCCGGCGTGATCCCGGCGCTCCCGGCGTTGACGTTCGGCGTGTTCACGCCCGGCGACGTCCCTCCGGGCACGTACCGAATCGGTGTGGCGTGCACCTACTTCCGCCAGACCGCCGATTACTGGGACACCGAGATCGTGATCGAGCTCGACCCGAGCGACGAGCTGGCGGGATTCCGTTGGCGCGTGCCCGGCGCCCCGGACGGCGCGATCGACGCGACGGACACCGGGGGCGGCGTCTCGCGCTGGCTGCTGCTCGCAGGCGTGCTCGCTGGCGCGGCGGCGCTCCTCGCACTCGCGGGCGTCGTCAGCGGGCGCCGTCGCCCCGCATCGACCGAAACGGCTCCACACTCCCAACCCCTCACGGCGGAGAAGACCTCATGAACCACTCATCCGATCGATCGCGTCGCATCTGGCGTGACCTGGCCAGAGCGGCGACCGTCCTGTCCTCGGCACTGTTCGTCTCCGCGCTCGTCGGCGCGATGTCGGCGACGGCGCTGCCCGCCGGGACGCCCCCCACTCCTGGCCAGAACCTCTCGCCGGCGTCGGGAACCGAGGCGACCGCGTTCACGTTGTCGCTCGTGGCGCCGAACAACGCGTGTCCCGGTGATGCGACGACGGCCGGTGGTGGCTTCCGTTGGAACCAGTACATCGTGTCGGCGTCGGTGGATGCGGCGACGTTGACGTGGAATTCGAACGGTCCGGTGTTGCCGGCGGGTGCGCCGGCGGGGGCGATCGCCCAGCCGTTGTTCTCGGCCACGACGGGCGCGGCGCAGGTGCAGCGGCCGAACCTGGCTGCCGGTACCGGTCAGATCACCGGGATCACGAATCTCAGCTTCGCCACGAACCTCGATCCGAGCCTCGGTCTGCCTGCCGGCCAGTACAAGGTCGGCTTCGCCTGCTCGGCGGCCGGTCAGACCGAGCGCTACTGGCAGACCCTGATCACCATCACCGCCGCCGGTTCCGGGATCTCCTGGACCACCAGCGCATCGCCGACCACGACGACGACGGTGGGCGGAACCACCACGACGGTCTCGGGCGCGACCACCACGACGACGGTGGGCGGCGCAACCACGACGACGGTCTCGGGCGCGACCACCACGACGACGGCCGCGCCCACCACCACGGCGGCTGGAGCCACCACGACCACGGTGGCGGGAGCGACCACGACCACCCTGGCGGCATCGCTCGGACCGGTCACCGGGTCGGGTTCGGGCGGGACCGGAACGAGCGGGTCGGGCGGGACCTTCGGCAGTGGCGGGACGATTCCGGTCACGGGCTCGTCGTCCATGCCGGTGCTCTTCTGGGCGTTGATGTCGCTCGTGTTCGGCCGGATGGCCGTCCTGCTCGCCAAGCCCGTGAAGGTGCTTCCGCCGAGGGCACCGTGACGACCGCCGTCTCCGTGCTGCGAGCGAAGGTGCCGAACCCGTTCGACCGGTTGCGTCAGCGTGTCGGTGCCGGACGCGAACGGCGCGCCGGCGGCGGCCGCGGCCGCGCCGCTGGCGTTCCGCCGCTGAGCCCGAGGCTGCAGTTCGTCCGCGCCGTGCTCGTGAGCCTGCTGGCGTTCTCCGGAGCGTTCCTGCTCCACGCCGTGTTCGTGAGCGGTCTGCAGCAGTCGGCCGCGCAGGAGCAGCTGTACGACGAGCTCCGCGAGCAGCTCGCCGCGGGGACGGCGCCGATCGGCCCCACCGACTCGACCGGCGAGGAGATCGCGATCGGTACGCCGGTCGCCTACCTCGAGATCCCGAAGATCGGCGTGGAACACGTGGTCGTGGAGGGCACGACGTCGGGAGCGATGCTCGACGGTCCCGGGCACCGTCGCGACACGCCGCTGCCCGGCCAGATCGGGACGAGCGTGATCCTCGGACGGCGCGGCCTCTACGGCGCACCCTTCGACGGGCTGCGTGAGCTGCAGGTCGGCGACCTCATCACGGTGACCACCGGTCAGGGCCGCTTCGAGTACCGCGTGACCGGCTTGCGCCTCGACGGCGCGCCGCTGCCGCCACCGGCCGCGGCGGGGGAGGGGCGGCTCCTGCTGATGACCGCCTCCGGCAACCGCTTCCTCCCCGACGGGCTGCTGCGCGTGGACGCGACCCTCGACGGCACGGCCGTCGGCGGCCCGGCGCGACTGATCAGCACGACCGCGCTGCCCGATCGCGAGCGGGCGATGGGCACCGACTCCAGCACGCTGTGGGCGCTGGTGCTGTGGCTCCAGGCCGTGGTGCTCGTGTCCGTCGGGTTCGTGTGGGCGTGGTACCGCTGGGGCCGCCCGCAGGCGTGGCTCGTGTTCGTCCCACCACTGTGCTTCGTGGCGCTCGGCGCGGCCGGCGAAGCCGTACGTCTGTTGCCGAACCTGATGTGACCCGCCGGGTCCGCGCTCGCACTTCCTGCCCGTGTCCCCGCCCCTCGTGAGGAGCTCCGTCCATGACGATCGATGACCGCCCCGGCGACGACAGCTGGTCCGACGACCGATGGCTCGACGACGTCGTCGCGCCACGGCCCACCGACGACGCCGGCGTGCAGTTCCCGCAGGCGTGGGTGGTGCAGTTGGTGAGCGGTGACCCGACGTCGCCCGACGCGATCGTCGCCGAGCTGGTGCCCTGCGGTGTCACCGTGACCGGGTCGAGGATCGTGGCTCGCGACGGCGACGACGTCGAGTGGTCGTGGCTGGCCGGTGACATCGACGCGTTCGTGCACGGCTCGCGTGGCACGTGGACGATCTTCGACGTGCCCGGGGTGAGCGACTTCGGCATCTCCGTGACGGTCGATCGGGTCGACGAGTTCCGCACGCTGCTGAACATGTTCGCGGGTGTGCGCGTGCGGTTCCAGGAGTCCGGGCGTCCCGCAGCGATCTCCGACATCTCCGACATCGGCGACCTGCCGTGGTCGACGACGCCCCCGACGAGCGGCCAGGTGCCGCTGGTGTCCGCGCCGCCCTCGGCGCCCCCGCCCTTCCTGCCGCCGCCCCCCGCACCCCCGCTCGATCCACTGCTGTCCGCGGGCGCGCCCGTCGTGTCGCTCGGCCCGCCGCCGGCGACGCAGATCGCACCGGCGACTCACCAGATCGATGGACGGGGTGACGCGGGTGTCGCGCCCGCTCCGTCGACCCAGCAACTCCCCGTTCGCCCGGCGACGGTGGAGCAGCACGACGGACCCGTCGTGTCGTGGACGCTCGAGCAGACGCCACCGAAGCGGAAGGCCGCGTTCGGCCGGCGTCAGGTCGCGCAGACGGTGGACGAGGTGGTGTCGTGGCCGAAGACGCTCGCCGGCATCGACGCCCGCAGCGTGTCGGCCTGGTTCGGTTCGCGTCTCGTGCTCGACCGGGTGTCGCTGAACATGGAAGCCGGCAAGGTGACCGCCCTCATCGGCCCGTCCGGCTGCGGTAAGTCCACGTTCCTGCGCATCCTCAACCGGATGCACGAGATGATCCCCGGGGCGCAGATGGACGGCCAGGTGATCGTCGACGGCCACGACATCTACGACCCGGAACGCAAGCTGACCGACGCCCGCCGCGAGATCGGCATGGTGTTCCAGAAGCCCAACCCGTTCCCAGCGATGTCGATCTACGACAACGTGCTGGCGAGCCTCCGCCTCACCGGCGTGAAGGCCACCACGGCGGTGAAGGACGAGATCGTCGAGTCGTGCCTGTCGAAGGCCGGCCTGTGGAACGAGGTGAAGGATCGCCTCCGCCAGCCCGGCGGCGGCCTGTCCGGTGGTCAGCAGCAGCGGCTCTGCATCGCCCGAGCGCTGTCGATCCGGCCCCGCGTGCTGCTGATGGACGAGCCCTGCTCCGCGCTGGACCCGACGTCCACGCGTCGCATCGAGGAGACGATCATGCAGCTCGTGTCGGAGGTGACGATCGTGATCGTCACCCACAACATGCAGCAGGCCGCGCGCGTGTCGAACCACTGCGCGTTCTTCCTCGCCGAGCACGGCACGCCGGGCGTGATCGTGGAGCACGGACCCACCGACGCGATGTTCGGTTCACCCCAGGACCCGCGCACCTCCGACTACGTGATGGGTCGCTTCGGCTGAGCGACGAACTCGACCTCGTCGTCGCTCTCGGAACGGGCCGCTGCCACGCGCAGCGGCCCGTTCGCGTCGGGGCCGCGGCTGCGGTGGGTGGTGCACTGACGGCGCGACGACGTCATCGGGCGAGCGCCAGGCGAGGAACAGATGAACTCTCGGTGATCACGCTCAGCGTTCATCTTGAGGTCAGCCGAACGAAAGATCGACCTGTCACGCTGCGCCCGCCCTGGGAAGTCAGGGTGCAACTCACACGACGAAGGGATCGTTGAAACCACCATGCTCTCCTCATCCAAGCTCAAGCGAGCAGCTGCAGGCCTTGCGGCCATCGCCGCTGCGTCCGCTGCGGCGGGTGCCCTGACCCCCAGCGGTGCGAGCGCCGACCCGGCGCAGTTCTCCGCGTTCGTGACGGTCGGCTCCGACACCACCCAGGACGTCCTCAACGCGCTCGCCGGCAAGACGAACGGCGTGCTGTTCACCCCCATCCAGAGCAGCTCCGCCACCGGTGGTGTGCAGATCATCTCGTGGGACGCGACCCCGCCCGCCGGTGTCGCCGACAACTGCATCACCCCGAAGATCGGTGCCCCGACCTTCACCCGCCCGAACGGCTCGTCGGCCGGCCAGCGTGCGCTGAGCCGCTCGATCGACGGCACCGGCTACGGCGGCTCGGCGGCCAACGGTTCGTCGTTCTGCGCGAACGCCGACGTGTCGGGTCTGATCGACTTCGCCCGCTCGTCGTCGCTCGACTCGACGGCCGGGACGCAGCTCACCTACGTGCCCTTCGCCCGTGATGCCCTCACCTTCGCCTACTACCGCGCTGCCGGCAACGCCGGTGCGGTGACGTCGCTGACCCGCGCGCAGCTCGACACGCTGTTCACGAGCGGCCCGCAGACCATCAACGGCGTGCGGATCGTGCCGTGCGGCATCCAGCTCGGCTCGGGCACCTTCGCGTCGTGGAACTCCACCGCCGGCGTCAGCGCCGCCGAGGAGGACGTGGCGACGGACACGTGCAGCGCCGTCGTCAACGAGACCACGGTGCCCGGCAGCCAGGCCGGTGGCCGTCTGCAGGAGCACAACGCCGTCCACCTGAAGCTGGCCGGTGACGCGCTCGCGGCGAGCTCGCCCGCCGAGGCCAACACCCAGGTGATCATCGGGTTCTCGGCGAGCCAGTACATCGCTCGCTCGGCCAACCTCGGTTCGCCGCAGCCGCCGGCCGACGTGATCCTCGGTTCGATCAGCAACGACGGTGCCGGCAACAACATCGGCAGCCCCGTCAGCGGCACGTACCCGAACTTCACCCCGGTGGCCAGCTTCTACAACAACGCCACCTTCGGTCGCACGGTCTACAACGTCTTCCCGACCGCCACCATCGCCGGTCCCGGCAACCTCGCGCTGAAGAGCCTCTTCAGCGGCCCGACCTCGAGCCTGTGCCAGGCGACCTCGACCATCCAGGCCATGGGCTTCACCGTCGCCCCGGACTGCGGTTCGCTCGCCACCCAGCGCGGCCTGCGCAGCGGCAACTTCTGATCGACCCCTCACCACGTCTCGAAAGGCACCTCACACCATCATGCGAAACACACGACTCTCACGGGTCACTGCGGCCCTGACGGCCCTCGCTGCCGTCGCCGCAGTCGCCGTCGTGGGCTCCAACGTCGCTCAGGCGGCTCCTCCGGCGCCCGGCCAGTCACTGTCGGTGACGTCGGGAACCGAGACCACGTCGTTCACCCTCAACCTCGCCACGGGCAACAACTTCTGCCCCGGTGACGCCACGACCGCCGGTGGCGGCTGGCGCTGGCACCAGTACATCGTCAACGCCGATCTCGACGTCGAGACGGTGACGTTCGGCACGCTGGGTCCGGCGCTGCCGGCCGGTGCGCCGGCTGGTTCGGTGGCTCAGAACCTCTACTCGACGACGGGCTCTGCTCAGGCCGCTCGTTCGACGCTCGCCGCGGGCACCGGTCAGATCACCGGCGCGACGACGTTGAACTTCGTCCAGAACGTCGGCATCGGCCTCCCGGCCGGTCGCTACAAGATCGGCTTCGTCTGCACCCAGGCCGGCGTCGTCGGCCGCTACTGGGAGAGCCGGATCACCGTCGTCTCGACCGGTGCCAGCACCATCTCCTGGCAGCAGGGCTGGCCGCCCGCCGCCCCGACGGGTGTGACGGCGACCGGTGCGGATCAGTCGATCAACGGTTCGTTCTCGCCCGTGACGGCCGACCCGGCCGTGACCGGCTACACCGTCTCGGCCACCCCGACCCTCGGTGGCGCGGCCACGACCGTGAACGTCCCGGCCGCTGGCCCGTACACGTTCACGATCCCGGGCCTCGTCAACGGCACGGAGTACGGCGTCACGGTCACCGCGTCCAACTCGGTCGGCACCGGCCCGGCGTCGTCCCCGGCCGTGCTGGCGACCCCGGCACTGCCGCCGGTCGGCGCGCCGGTCGTGTCGACGGTGGCCGGCACCGGTCAGTTCACGGTGAACTGGACTCCCGCCGCGGTGCCTGGTGGCGCCACGCTCGTGAGCCACACCGTGACGGTCAGCCCCACCGTGGCGGGTTCGCCCTTCACGGTGCCGGCAGGCACGAACACCCTCGTCGTGACGGCTGCCCCCGGTGCCTACAGCGTGACGGTGCAGGCCGTGTACGCCGCCCCGTTCGTGGGGACGGCGTCCGCTCCGGTGTCCGCCACCTCGACGGCCGCCTTCGTCGGCCCGGTGATCCAGGAAGTCATCGTCGAGCGTCCTGCGGGTGCCCTCGTGCTCACGCAGCGCTGCGGTGTGTTCGGTTCGGCTCCGGCCTTCACCGACAACACGTTCGGTCCGCTGCCCGCCCTGCCCGCCTCGCCGGCCAGCGCCGACCCGACCAACGCCAACCCGCTGCTCGGCTGGCTCTTCACCAACCCGGTCGGCCCGGGCACGGCTCCCTCGGTCGTGACCGGCACGGACGCCAACGGCTTCCCGACGCTCGGTGCGCTCGACACGCCGAACTTCGGTGAGTACCCGTACCCGGTGGACGCCAACCAGGTGCCGAACCCGGTGTACCCGACGCACTGCGGCATCGACCTCGGCAACGCTCAGCTGCTCACCGGCGGCGAGTTCGCCGGTGTGTACTTCGCGGCGACCGGTCGCATCAACCAGCTGTCGGTCGTGGACACCCGTGACCTCGACGAGGGCTGGACCCTCAACGGCCGGATGGGCACCTTCCGCAGCGAGGACGACCTGAGCGACACGTTCCACGGCAACCTGATGGGTTGGGATCCCGAGGTGACGTGGGACTCGGCCGGTTCGTTCGACGGCTACAACATGGTCGTCGCCGCCGGTCCGTCGAAGAACCCCCGCGCCGAGGTGGCTGCCGACGGTCTGCGTGACGTCCCGCTGGACAACGAGCTGCTCTCGCGGTCGCTCGCCAAGGCGAACCCGAACGAGGGTCTCGGCATCGCGGTGATGGACGCCCGTCTGCGTCTGCTCATCCCGGTGACCGCCGACGCCGGCACCTACCGCGGAACGCTCACCTTCACCGTCGTCTGACGACGCCGGGTGATCGCACCCACAACCTGATGTGACACCGGTGGTGTGGGGTCTCACGACCCCACACCACCGGCCACGTTTTCCCGTCCCCCTCTCCTTCAGCCCTCCGCCTCGGCGGTCCCCGCTCTCCGAAAGTCGACCGGCATCATGCGCAACGCCCACCGCCCCCGTCCGCTCCTCCGTTCGTTCGCCGCGATGGCGCTCGTGGGTGTGTTCGCCCTGCCGGCCTCGGCCGGCGCAGGGACGGAGGCACCGACCGACCCGGCGGCTCCAGAGCAGAGCACCTCGGGCGAGGCGGGAACGACACCCGACGAGACGCAGGGCGAGTTCGTGCAGAGCTGGACGCTCACGCCCGGCGCCGGACCCGACGGCGGCAAGGT
>CAEZSR010000087.1_pt1 | contig 16596 bp, 11 predicted proteins | sample 7264011 | NCBI WGS metagenome assembly CAEZSR01 (sample SAMEA6813783, study PRJEB35770) | freshwater metagenome | biome: Freshwater; feature: Freshwater reservoir; material: water | place: Czech Republic | collected 2016-08-15 | depth 0.5m m | reverse complement strand
GGCGCTTCGCGTCTGAGGGTTGGGTGATGGTCGGGTAGGGATCCCGGGCGCGGCGCAGGGGCTCTGCGATTCTCAGCGATGTCTGAAGTCGTCGAGTCTCGAGGAGCCCCTGCTTGGAAACGGATGCTACGCGCATGTGCGCGTTGTTGGTCGGCCTGCCCGATGTCACCGTGGTCGGTGTCGGCGACTGGCCGTCGTGGCTCCGTGTCGTGGTCACGATCGACGCCGAGCGCCCTGGGTGTTCGTGTGGTGGTGCGGTGCATCGTCATGGTGTTCGTGAGGTGGTGCTGGTTGATCTGCCGGTGTTCGGTCGCCCGACCCGGCTGGCGTGGCGCAAGCAACGCTGGCGTTGCACGGGGTGTGGGGTGTGCTGGTGCGACGAGAACCCGCAGATCGGCACCGCCCGGTGCTTGCTCACGACGAGAGCGGCCAGGTGGGTGACGGTGCAGGTCGGCCGGCACGGCCGCGCTGTCACTGATGTGGCTGCCGAGCTCGGCTGCAGTTGGCATGCGGTGATGGACGCCGTCGTTGCGGTTGGTGAGCAGCTGATCGATCACCCGGACCGGATCGGCACCGTGACGGCGCTCGGGTTGGACGAGACGTTGTTCGCGAAGGTGGGCAGGTTCCGCTCCCAGTTGTGGTCGACCCAGATCGTCGATGTTCGCCGCGGGCAGCTCCTCGACGTGGTGCCGGGTCGTGACAGCGTCAACCCGTGCCGGTGGCTCGCAGCACGGGATCAGGCGTGGCGTGATCGGATCGAGTGGGCCACGCTCGACCTGTCCGCGTCGTATCGCACGGTGTTCGACACGATGCTCCCGGCAGCGGTGCAAGTCGCCGACCCGTTCCACGTCGTGCGCCTCGGCAACCAGGCGTTGGATGAGTGCCGGCGGCGTGTGCAGAACGACACCCTCGGCCACCGCGGTCGACGCGACGACCCGTTGTGGCGGGCACGGCGCCGGTTGTCGATCGCGCGTGAACGGCTCTCCGACGCCCAGCGCGAACGGATGACCGGGCTGCTCCGTGCTGGTGATCCACGCCAAGAGGTGTGGTTCGCGTGGAACGCGAAGGAGGTGGTCCGGCAGATCTACGACCACACCGACCCCGACCTCGCCGCCGAGTGGGTCGCCGAGATCGGCCGTGATTTCACCGATCGCGAGATGCCGATCGAGGTTCGCCGGCTCGGACGCACCATCGCCCGCTGGGCCGCCCCGATCGTCGCGTGGCACCGCTCACACGTCACGAACGGCCCGACCGAAGCCGTGAACAACCTCGCGAAACGGATCAAGCGCGTCGCGTTCGGACTGGTGAACTTCCGACACCACCGCATCCGCTGCCTGCTCTACGCCGGCCGACCCGACTGGACCCTCCTCCCCACCATCCAACCCTGAAACGCGGAGAGCCGATTTGGTGAGGTATTCGGTGAGCAACGCGGTGAGCATTCCTGTGAGGTTGGATCTTCACGGTGCCGGGCATGGACCTGGCGGATCGGCTCGAACGGGAGCTTTGGCGGTGTGCTCGGGGCGGGATCCCGGAGGAATGGCAGGGGAGCCAGCGTCTCGCAGCGTGCTCTTCGGCTGAGGAGTTGGTGGCCCGGGTTCGGCGCATCGGGGTCGAGTCGGACGTGCTCGTCGACGATCTCCTGGCGGTGAGCGATCTGCCTGAGGTGGCCACGCTGGTGCTCGCGGTAGCGGCTGCGCCGCTCGCTCGTGCCCGGTGCGGTCGAGATCGCGACCGTTGCGACCTTTTGTTGACGGAGTTCGCGTTGGCGGTCTCGGAGGCGCGGGTTGATCGTCCCATGTCCGTCCGGCATCGGTTGTCGTTGTTGTTGGATCGGTCATGGGATCGGGTTCGGCGTGCACGCCCGCATGGCTTCGCGCCGGTCGACCCGGACGAGCTCGATCGCACCGGCGTCGTCGCCGACCCGTTTGCAGGGGTGCTCGACCGAGACGTGCTGGACAGCGTCCGCGCTCGTCTCGAGCGTGATGCCGACGCTGGCATCGCCTTGGTGCGTGCGTGGAACTCGGCCCTGGAGTTGTACGACCGCGAGGGGCGGAGCGAGGCGGAGCGGGATCGGTGGAAGTACGTGCGTCGTTTGCTGCGCCGTCTCGATGTCGATGACTCCGCTGCCTGAGGGCTGCGGTCAATCGAGGTCGATGCCGAAGCCGCTCTCTCGGTCACGGGTCAGCATCGGACTCGGTTGCACCGGCTCGGCGCCGAGCAGCTCGAACGCGTCCGTGATCTGGGCGTGATCGAGCCGTGCGGCGGGCCCGATGCCGCGCCGGTGGCGTGTGTCGGCGATGGCGCCGAGCGTTTCGACGTCGTCGCGGGTGAGCCAGGTGGCATCGCGGTCGACGAGCTCGCCGAGGGCTTGGCGGAGCCACGGGTCGTGATGGGTGATGGCGTCGATGAGCGGATCGTCGGCCGGGCCCGTGATGGATGCGAGGAGCCGGGGGTCGGGGCCCCAGCTGCCGGTGGCGAGGGTGCGGTTGATCTCTTGGAACTCGATGGCGTGGGGCCAGTTGTCGACGATCCATCGCTGTCGCTGGTCGACCTGGGCGGAAGCGCGTGCGAGCAGTTCGCCGGTCTCATCGAGGTCGAGTTGGCCACAGCCGAGCCGGTCGACGAGGCCCCGTGCGTCCTTGGGTGCGGTGGCGAAGAGGTCTTCGAGTTCGTGGCGGCGCTCGTGGAGCTCGCGTCGGCTGGGTCGGATCGGGAAGGTGGGTTGGAGGCGGTCGGTGGAGGCGAGCCAGACCCGTGTCTGTCCGAGGTGCAGGTTCAGTCGGTCCCAGTCGTCGGGATCGTGTGATGGTCGTGGGCCGATGCCTGGCGTCGAGTCGGGGATCTCGTGGACGAGTCGGTGTCGTGCGATCTCGGCGATGGTGTCGTGCCAGACGGCAGCGCCGGCCGGGTCGTGTGGCCGTTCACCCACGAGTGAGTGGAGCCACGACGGGTCGGCGGCGATCAGGCGTGCGGCGGCCCGTTCGACGATGTTGCGTGCGGCGTTGCGGAACCTGGAGTGTTCGCCGGGTTCGACGCCGTGTTCGTCGAGGATCGCATGCCATCGGTCGAGTTGCTGGACGGTCGGGGCGACCATGTCCGCGAGGGTTCGGCGGGCGGTGGGGGAGAGCTCCCGGGGGTGGGTGTCGGAGTCGAGGATGCGCAGCTGGTTCCACCCGAACTGACGGCTGGCCTCGGTGCCGTCGGCCGATGTGAAGCGAAGGGTCACGGTTCCAGCGTGGTCGTCGAGGTCGCTGACGATGCCGACGTTGTGCCGGTCGTCCGGGCTCGCAGCGACGCCGAGGTGAGCGTGGTGTGCGGTGTGGATGGTGCGGTCGAGGCGCTGTTCGAGCTGGTCGACGGTGCTGCCGACGAGGCGGTCGGCGTCGTGCTCGACCGTGGCGGCGTAGCGGACCATTTCCTCGAGCTCGGCGAGCGGCAGATTGCGTTCCAACCGGTCGACCAGCGTGAGGTCCGGGTCGATCGTGTGCGCCAACTCCTTTGCTCGCGACCTGCTGAAGCAGCGGACGAGGTCATCGTCCACCCCCAGCACGGGCTCCGGGTCGAGTCCCGTGTCATGCCGGTCGAGGTCGGGGTCGGCCACGATCGCTGCCAGCTCGGGGTCGGTGAGCGCGACGTGGTTGCCGGCACGACCGCGTGAGAGCGCGACGTACGCGCCTTCTCGGTAAAGGCCGTCGGCGCCGACGACGATCGCCTGATCCCATGTGCCTCCCTGGGAGCGATGGATCGTCAGCGCATACGCATGCGAGACTGCCGACGACACATAGTCCGCAGGCAGCACGATTTCACCCTGATGTCCGTCCAGACGGACGACCAGACCCGAGGATGTCACGCCGGTGACGGTGCCGGTCTGGCCATTTGCGACGCGGCCGTCGCGAGACTGTTCAACCGGGAGGGTTGCGTTGCGGCGGAGCACGATGCGTTCGCCGACGCCGAATGGATCGCCCTCTGTCGGATCGAGCTCGCCGACGGAGCGAAGGCGAGCGAGGACCGCGTCGTTGAGCCGGTCGACGAGGTCGTTGGTGCCCGCGAGCAACACGGGTCGAGCGCCTGCGAGCCGAGCTTCGAACCACCGGTCGACCGCCGCGTCGACCATTGCCCCGGGCGTCGGGTGGACGTCGATTCGATCGTGCTCGACGTATGCCTCGACCGCTGTGCGCACCCGGCCTGCGCGAAGTTCGCCGAGGGCGTCCTGCTCCCAGGCCTCGTCTTGGCGTCGGTTGACCGTGAGTTCTGCGACCGTCCGGGCGTGGGTTGCGGCATGGGCGAAGCCACCGCCGGCGCCGACCTCGGGGAGCTGGCGGTGATCGCCGACGAGGATCACCCGACCGCCGTGTCCGACATGGCGGGACACGGCAGCTTCGAGGATGCGCAGGTCGGCCATGCCGGCCTCGTCGATCACGAGCACCGAACCCGGGATGACGGGTTGGTTGCGAGCGAGCAGCGAATGCAGCGTTGACGACGGGATGCCGGCGCCCGTTTCAAGTTCGATGGCCGCGCGTGCGGATGGTGCTGCACCGATCACGGTCGAGCCGGAGGCCTCGATGGTTGCTCGGACGGCGTCGAGTGTGAAGGTCTTCCCTGTGCCCGCCGGACCGATGAGCACCGAGACCGCCGATGTGGAGCGGCCGAGCAGGCGAATCGCTTCGGTCTGATCGGCCCCGAGTTCGGGTCGAGCCGCGAGGACCGCGGCGATCGCTGCATCGGCCGCTGCGGGGGATGGGACCTGCGTGAGGAAGTGACCGATGAACCGCTGCTCGCGCTCGAGCATCTGCCGGCTCGTCCATCGCCGGATCTCGCCGGAGTTGACGGGGACGGCGTCGCTGGAGGCAAGCACCTGGCTGGCGAGACGTTCGAGTGTCCAAGTCGTCGCGCCCGGTCCCTGACTGGCGGCCAGCGCCTCGATCAGATCGGGGTAGGTGAACGTGGTCGAGACGGCCGTCAGGTCGTCGAGCAGACCGGCGATCCACTGATCAGGCTCGACAAGGGAACCGGGCGTCCGGTTCGTGCTATCCCGTCCCACGCAGTGCCAGCGCGCGCCGCCGCGTTCGGTCTCGACGACCACGAGCCGCGCCGCTGACGCGACGAGCAGTTCGGCCTCCTCCGGCCCCCAACCGTGTGCAATAGCCTCCAGCTTCCAGCCGTCGTCGAAGCGACCGTGTTCCACCTCGCCCTTGCTCCGGCGGGTTGCCCACACGGCGAGCTGACGGCCCTCCGGGGTGTCGGGCGTGCCGGTGCGTGCCAACCAGTGCTCGATCTCGTCGGTGCGCTTCGAGAACACGTCGATCAACTGCTGCGGGACACCGGCGATCTCCGGAACGTGACGGCCGGGTCGCCACTCCAACCCGAGCGTGGTGGTGAGCTGCTCACGGAACACCGCCTGGAACACCTCACCCGCCGCACGGGCATGCCGGTAGAGGTCCGGGTGAGCGAACGCCGACCACTTCCCATCAGTGCCCTCGACCAGGTTCGCGACGAGACAGTGCCAGTGCAGCAGCGGATCGCCCGCCCGTGACGTGCGGTGACGGAACCCGGCCGCCACCACCCCGTGGGTGCCGAGCCGTCGGGGGCCGGCCGACGGATCGCTCTGTCGTGCGAGCCATGCCTGGTTGTGCGACCCACGCTGCACCTGGATCGCCTCGCGCTCCAGCCAGCCGATCGCCTCTCTGATCGCGATCTCGCCGGCGTCGATGATCGCGCCTTGGACGTGAGGGTCGTCGGAGACCGCGTATAGCACGCTCGCGGACTTCGGCACCTTGAACGTCAGATCGAACCCCGGCACCCGCCGCGGGTGCGGCCGCAGGGCTTCACCGTTCGGCGTCAGACCACCAGCGCCCGGTCGGCAGCCTGCGAGGACCGCACGCAGATCGTCCGGCTGCACCTGGCCGTCGAGCCCGAGCCGCGCGGCGCCACCACCGAACCAGACGCCCTCGGCCTCGCCGGCACCGGTGTAGTACGCGTCGAGCGACTCGGCGACGCCTGACAACTGATACGCCTCCTGGGCCACCCGCAGCTTCGCGATCGACAGCACCTCCACCAACGGGAGCCCCCGTGCACCCGCCGGGTAATAGTCTGTGAACCAGCTACTCATGCACAGGGCGACGGTGGGCGGGCCTCGGTGTCCCGGAGTAGGTCGAGTTCGCGCAACTCGACACCGGTCTCGACAGGCGGTGAAATGCTGATTGATTGGCGGTGAACAGTTTCGCGACGGGACGGCCGAGCCGGACCCAGGGTGACACCATCGGTGCTTTCGGAGCGAAAGGTGGCGCGATGGCATCGGTCTGTCCGTGTGGATGTGGGACTCGTGTCGGTCTCACCAAGAAGGGTGCGGCGGCAGGGTGGGCGTCGATCAACGGACCGCTCGTGCAACTTCGACAGATCGTCGATGGCGCCGACCGGTCGCAAGCCAACCCAATCGCTGACATCGTGGACGAGTTGATTCGCCGCGGTCGCATTCTGCTCGAGCTCCTCGAGCTGCACCTTCACAGCCCGAATCCGCTGAGCGTCACCCCGGATCTCTTGGACCTCAATCGCCGGCGGCTGGCATGGCTCGAAGCTGTAAGGCGGTTCGACCACCTGATGGGTGAACTCTCTCGTGGATGACAGGGTCGACGGGTCCGTCGGTCAGCCAATTCTGGAGCGAATCGAAGCAGCAACCGCCAGATGGACTCCGTCGAGAGTCGGTCCCGGCCTACCCTGAGGGGGTCATGTCGTCGAGCCTGGTTCAGATCGAGCGATGAGCGAGGGTTACCTCACGGCTGAGGCTCGCGCACGCGTCGAGATCGACCGGCAGCTCATTGCGTGCGGTTGGGTGGTGCAGGACCGCAAGGATCTGAACCTCTACGCAGCGCAGGGCGTGGCCGTGCGCGAGTTCATCATGGCGCCAGGCCACGGCCGCGCCGACTACCTCCTGTTCGTCGACGGGAAGGCGGCCGGAGCGGTCGAGGCGAAGCCGTCCGGCACCCCGCTCGCAGGCGTCGAGTCGCAGTCGGCGAAGTACGCGGCCGGGCTGCCGAAGGATCTGCCGTCGATCGTGTCTCCCCTTCCGTTCCTGTACGAGTCGACCGGTGACGAGACCATGTTCACCGATGGCTTCGATCCCGAGCCGCGGTCCCGCTCGGTGCTGACCTTCCATCGACCGGAGACGCTTGCCCGATGGCTGCGTCACTGGACCAATGATGCCGATGGAGGCTCGCTGCGGGCGCGCCTTCGGCGGCTGGGTCCCGTGCCGGCAGATGGGCTGCGTCGGATCCAGATCGAGGCGATCGGACGAATCGAAGACTCGATGAGTCAGAACCGTCCCCGGGCTCTGGCACAGATGGCGACCGGGTCCGGCAAGACCTTCATGGCGGCGAATCTCGCGTACCGTCTGGTTCAGACCGCAGGAGCGGAGCGGGTGCTGTTCCTCGTCGACCGGGCGAACCTCGGGCGTCAGACGCTGGACGAGTTCCAACGCTTTGCCGTCCCAGGCGACGGTCGCCGGTTCACCGACCTCTACAACGTGCAGCTGCTCACCTCGAACCGGATCGATCCGGCCGCACGTGTCGTGATCACAACGGTGCAGCGCCTGTACTCCATGCTTCGCGGCGAAGAGGAGCTCCCGGAGGACGTCGACGAGAAGTCCGGAGCCGAACTCGAGCCCGACCGACCGGTCGATGTCGTGTACAACCCACAGATCCCGATTGAGGCCTTCGACGTCGTGATCGTCGACGAGTGCCATCGTTCGATCTACGGCGTCTGGCGTCAGGTGATCGAGTACTTCGATGCGTTCCTCGTCGGGTTGACCGCGACCCCGGCGAAGCAGACGTTCGGGTTCTTCAACCAGAACCTTGTTGTCGAGTACGGCCACGCCGAGGCCGTTGCCGATGGCGTGAACGTCGACTTTGACGTGTACCGCATCCGCACGAAGATCAGTGAGCAGGGTTCGACCGTCGAAGCCGGGCTCGTCACCAAGTTTCGCGAGCGCGACACGCGGAAGGTCCGCCTCGAGAAGCTCGACGAGGACGTTGTCTACGACGCACGGCAACTCGATCGTGACGTCGTCGCCATCGACCAGATCCGCACCGTGATTCGCACCTTTCGCGACAACCTGTTCAAGCCGCTCGACGAGGGCGGGATCTTCCCTGGCCGCACCGAGGTGCCGAAGACCCTGATCTTCGCCAAGGACGACTCACACGCCGATGACATCGTCCGCATCTGCCGAGAGGAGTTCGGCCGAGGCAACGACTTCGCCGTGAAGATCACCTACCGCACGACCGGCGAGAAGCCCGAGAACCTCCTGAAGTGGTTCCGGTTCAGCTTCAACCCGCGTATCGCGGTGACGGTCGACATGATCGCCACCGGCACTGACGTGAAGTCGTTGGAGTGCGTGATGTTCATGCGCCAGGTCCGATCCAGGAACTTCTTCGAGCAGATGAAGGGCCGCGGTGTCCGGACCATCGAATCGAACGACCTTCAGGCTGTGTCGGCCGATGCAATGGCAAAGACGCACTTCGTGATCGTCGATGCAGTGGGCGTGACGGAGGGTGACTTCAACGACACCAACCCACTCGACCGGCGGAAGTCGGAGTCGCTGAAGAAGCTGCTCGACCAGGTCGCTGCCGGTGTCCGTGATGCGGACGTGGTGTCGTCGATCGCTGGGCGCCTTGCCCGGCTCGACCGCGTGATCACGCCGGCAGATCGCAACGAGATCGCAGAAGCGGCCGGCGGTGTCGGGCTGAGCGATCTTGTCCGGTTCCTCACCGAAGCGGTCGACACCGACAAGGCTTGGGAAGCCGCATCCGCAGCGAACGGCGGGACAGACCCGACCGATGATCAGCTGCATGGCGCACGAGCCGAACTGATCGAGAGGGCGTGCCGCACTCTCGCCGAGAGGCCAGCACTGCGGACAAAGCTGATCGAGGTGCGGCGCAGCTACACCCAGGTGCTCGACGAGACGTCGAAGGACGAGATCATCGACGCGGGCTTCTCGCGCGACGCAACGGACCGGGCTCGTTCGACGATCGAGTCGTGGCAGGCGTTCGTGGCCGAACACCGTGACGACATCGATGCGCTGGAGATCCTCTACTCCCGCCCGTATGGCAAACGGCTCACGCTGAAGGCAATCAAGGAACTCGCCGCAGCGATCGGACGGCCGCCCTACAACTGGACGCCCGAGCGGCTGTGGGCGGCGTACGAAGCCCTCGAGGCATCTCGGGTTCGTGGCTCTGCGGGTACGCAGTTCACGAACCTGATCAGCCTCGTGCGAAAGGCGCTCGATCCAGATCGAGATCTGGTTGCGTATCCGCTCACGGTCGACGAGCGGTTCCGAAACTGGCTCGCCCAACAGAAACAGGCCGGTACATCGTTCACCGACGATCAGCTCGCCTGGCTGCACCGCATCAAGGACCACCTCGCCACCAGCCTCACGATCACGGCCGACGACTTCGAGCTCGAGCCCTTCGTCGGTCACGGCGGCTACGGCCGGGCGAACATCACCTTCGCCGGACGCCTTTCTCCGCTGCTCGATGAACTCACCCAGGAACTCGTCGCATGAGCGAAATGCCGAAAGGCTGGGCGATGGCGGCGCTCAACGAAGTCGCGGAGACATCGCTCGGCAAGATGCTGGATGCTAAGCGGCAGACCGGGGAACACCCGAGGCCCTACCTTCGGAACATCAACGTACGGTGGGGAAGCTTCGATCTGAGCGACATCGCCGAGATGGACATTGCTCCGCACGAGCTCGATCGAGTACTCGCACTACCGGGCGATGTCATCGCATGTGAAGGCGGGGAGCCTGGTCGAGCTGCGGTGTGGCGTGGACAGCCGATCGCGCTCCAGAAGGCCCTCCATCGCATTCGGCCGGTACCGGGGATCGCTCCTGAGTATCTCGCATACGCACTGCGGGCAGCCTCGTCGACGAAGCAGCTCGATCGGTTGTTCACTGGCACGACCATCAAACACCTGCCTCAGGACAAACTCCGTCAGGTTCAGATTCCGCTGGCGCCCACTGGCGAGCAGGGGCGCATCGTTGAAGCGGTCGAGGAGGCGTTCTCCAAGCTTGATGCTGGTGAAATCGGACTCCGCACCGGCCGTCGACTGCTCAAGCGAATGCGCGAGTCGGTCCTCTCCGCAGCCGTCACCGGCCGTCTTGTTCCTCAGGACCCCACCGATGCCTCGGCCGCGACACTCCTGGCCGGTGTCGGCGCAGATGCCATCGAGGGGCCGGATAGTGCGACGACGCCATTCGGCTGGGCGTGGTCGCTACTCGGATCGGTAGCCGCAATCGGCGGAGGTATTCAAAAGCAGCCGAGCCGCTTTCCCATTCGAAACAGCGCCCCCTTCCTCCGGGTGGCCAACGTCGGTCGGGGAAAGCTCGACCTGTCGGAAGTTCATGAGATCGAAGTGTTCGACGGCGAGCTCGAGCGTTTCGGGTTGGTCAAGGGCGACTTGTTGGTCGTCGAAGGCAATGGCAGTCCGGACCAGATCGGCCGCTCTGCGCTCTGGCGCGGCGAGATCGCGCCATGTGTGCACCAGAACCACCTGATCCGTGTACGCCCAGGCCCAGCGCTCTCACCGTCGTACCTTGAGCTGTATTGGAACAGCCCCGCCGCTGCGAGGCGTATCCAGGCGCTAGCGAGTTCCTCGAGCGGACTTCACACACTGAGCACGGGAAAGCTCAAGAGCCTTCCCGTCGCGGTGCCGCCGCTCGCCGAGCAGCTTCGCATCGTGACCGAGGTCGAACGACAACTCTCGTTCGTCGAGGCGTGTGAGCGGGCGGTCGATGTAGGGCTCGCACGATCAGCTGGCCTGCGACGATCGGTGCTGAAGGCGGCCTTCGAGGGGCGGCTGGTGCCGCAGGATCCCTCTGACGAGCCCGCCTCGGTGCTGCTCGAGAGGATCAGAACGGAGCGGTCGGCGAGGCCGGCGACCAAGCGTCGGAAGAGGCAATCGACATGAGTCGTCATCACACCGTCGCGGTACGGTCGACTCGTTCGAGTTGCGTGTCCAGGCAGAGGGGTGAGGTTTCGTGAGCGTGCGGGTCGAGGTGAGGCCGGCTGTGCTCGAGTGGGCTCGCGCTCGCTCGGGGATCGACGCAGAGCTCTGGGAACAGCGCTTCCCGCGGTTTGCCGCATGGCTCGCCGGAGACGCCGCGCCGACGCTGAAGCAGTTGGAGGACTTCGCTCGCAAGACGCACACGCCCGTCGGCTTCCTGTTCCTTCAACAACCACCAGTGGAAACGGTGCCGATCCCTGACTTCCGGACGATCGGTGATCGCCCGGTTGCTGGAGTCGGCGGTGTCGTTTCGGCTGATCTCCTCGATGTGATCTACGCCTGCGAGCGTCGTCAGGAGTGGTACCGCGAGAACCAACTCCTTGAAGGCGAACCACCACTGACGTTCGTCGGCGCCGCGAGCACGGCGGACGCAGTCGAGGCCGTTGCCGATCAGATGCGGACGGTGCTCGCCTGGACCGCTGACAGCAGGGCTTCGTGTCGAACACCCGATGCTGCGCTCACCTGGCTTCGTGAGCGTGCGGAGGCGGCCGGTGTCCTTGTCATGATCAGTGGGATCGTCGGCTCGAACACGCATCGAGCTCTCGACCCGAAGGAGTTTCGCGGGTTTGCCCTCGTCGATCCACGTGCGGCCGTCGTGTTCGTCAATGGCGCGGACAGCAAGGCGGCGCAGGTGTTCACGCTCGTGCATGAGCTGGCGCATCTGTGGCTTGGCGAGACCGCACTGTCCGACCTCGATCCACGCTCGGTGCGCAGCAACGACGTGGAACGCTGGTGCAATCAGGTGGCCGCAGAGTTCCTCGTGCCGATGTCGGAGTTCAGGGAGCGGTTCGACCGGCGTCGTGACCTACGAGGTCAGCTACGTCCACTGGCCGAACTGTTCCGGGTGAGCACCCAAGTGATCCTCGGGCGTCTTCGCGAAGCAGGAGTCCTCAGCTGGGATCAGTACATGGCCGAGCTCGAGGTCGAGCGCGAGGCGGTCGCCGCGTTCCTCGCAGATCGAGGGGGCGGCGGCAACTACTACAACACCAAGCCGGTGCAGGTGAGCCGCCGATTCGCTAGCGCGGTGATCGCCAGCGCAAAGGAAGGTCGCACTCCGTACACGAGAGCGATGCGGCTGCTGGACATGAAGAAAGAGTCCACCTTCGACGGTCTCGCAGAACATCTGGGGGTGGTGTGATGGCGTGGCTCCTCGACACCAACGTGCTCGTGAACGCGAAGCGCGACTACTACGGATTCGAGTTCTGCCCCGCCTTCTGGGAGTGGCTCGACCTGGTCTGGGCGGAGGGCAAGGTCGCAAGCATCGAGGCGGTCTACGACGAGCTCGTCGACTACGGCGATCAGCTCAGCGATTGGGCACGTGATCATCGGGCGTTCTTCCTCGCCCCTGGGGCTGCCGAGGTTGCTGCGATGGCACGCGTCAACGGATGGGCGGCTGCGTCGGCTGACTACACACTCTCAGCCAAGCAGGAGTTTGCAACTGCAGCGGACTCTGCCTTGCTCGCCTACGCCCTGGCAGGTGGCCACACCGTCGTGACGCACGAGGTTCCGGCTCAGGCCAAGAAGCGAATTCCGATCCCCAATGCGGCCGCCGCGCTCGGGGTGGCCTGCGCATCGCCGTGGCGGATGCTCCGCGAGGAGCGGCCGCTGTTCGTGCTCGGCCAGGTGTCGTAGCCGTGGCATCGACGACCAACCAGCTCGTCCAGAAGCTGCTCAACTACCGCAACGTTCTGCGGGATGACGGGGTGTCGACGATCGAGTACGTCGAGCAGCTCACGTATCTGCTGTTCCTGAAGATGGCCGACGAGAGACTGAAGGCCGGGCTCGGTGAGGTCGTGCCGATCGGGCTCGACTGGCAGTCGCTGCTGGATCGCGATGGCGACGACCTCGAGGTGCACTACCGGCACATCCTCGAGTCGCTCGGCCGTCAGCCAGGCACGCTGGGGACGATCTTCCGAAAGGCGCAGAACCGGATCCAGGATCCGGCGAAGCTCCGCCGCCTCGTGGTGAACCTGATCAACGAGGAGACCTGGACGTCGGTCGACACCGATGTGAAGGGCGACGCCTACGAGGCGATCCTCCAAGACGGCGCAGCCGACACCAAGTCCGGCGCCGGCCAATACTTCACGCCGCGTCCGCTGGTTCGGGCGATGATGGCCTGTCTGCGGCCGAAGCCCGGGGAGACCATCGCCGACCCAGCCTGTGGCACGGGCGGCTTCCTGCTCGCTGCGCACGAGTGGATCGTTGATCACCACGCTTCGACGATGGATCGCGACGAGCGTCTGTTCCTACGAGACGAGATGGTGCACGGCTGGGAGATCGTCGACGGCACGGCGCGACTGTGTGCCATGAACCTGCTGCTGCACGGCATCGGCACGGCCAACGGGAAGAGCCTCGTCACAGTGTCCGACGCACTACGAGTGGATCCCGGAGTTCGTGTCGACGTCATCGCCGCCAATCCGCCGTTCGGACGCAAGTCGTCCATGACGATGATCAACGAGGCCGGCGAGGCCGAGCGCGACGACCTGATCGTGGTGCGTGACGACTTCTGGGCCTCGACGTCGAACAAGCAACTGAACTTCCTGCAGCACATCAAGACGATGCTGAAGATCGGCGGCCGGGCAGCAGTGGTGTTGCCCGACAACGTGCTCTTCGAGGCCGGGGCAGGCGAGACCATTCGCCGGCGGCTCATGGCGGAGTGCGACTTGCACACAATTCTTCGCCTGCCGACCGGGATCTTCTACGCGCAGGGCGTGAAGGCGAACGTGCTGTTCTTCGACCGCAAACCCGCTGCTGCAGACGCGTGGACGAAGCAGACCTGGGTGTACGACCTTCGGACCAACATGCACTTCACCTTGAAGACGAAGCCGCTCCGCGCAGAGGACCTCGCTGACTTCGTCGAGTCCTATTCGCCGGACGACCGCAGTCACCGAGTCGAGAGCGAACGCTTCCGGTGCTTCAGCTACGACGAGCTGATGGCCAGAGACAAGGCCAACCTCGACGTCGCCTGGCTGCGCGACGAGTCGCTCGACGACGCGGCATCACTGCCGTCACCCGGCGTTCTCGCCGCCGAGATCGTCGAGGAGCTCGAAGCCGCATTGGCTCAGTTCAGCGAACTGGCCGCATCGCTTCCGATCGAGGTCGAGGACTGAGCATGCCGCTACCGGAGACCGACGTCGCTCGCGTACGGCGGTGGCTCGATGCTCGGAACGAACGGCTACCAGATCGAGCGAAAGGCCAGATTCGCTTCGAGCTCGATGTGGATGACCGGGCGCTCACGATCCTCGAGTGCCGGCCTCCGTGGCGTTCCGACTTCGGTGAGAGGGACCCGATTTCCGATCGCTCGTCTCCGCTACACGAAGGCTCGACGGGAGTGGCAGATCTACTGGCGCGACCAGAACATCAAGTTCCACGCCTACGACCTCGTCGGCCCGTCAGCCGACGTGGAGTCGCTGCTTGCCCACATCGACACAGACCCCACCGGCATCTTCTGGGGCTGACATGGGCGACCTCGTCATGGGCGGTGTGCTCTCGTTCGGCAGAAGCGAGCCACTCGACCGGGCAGTACTGTCCATCTCGTGAGGGCCGAACTCGTTCAGCGGTTCAGCGGTCGCTGGGTCGCCTTGGACGCTTCTGGCGAAGTCGTCGCCGATGCCGCTGAGCTGTCGGAGCTGTTGAGCTTCGTCCGGTCCTCGGGAATCTGGGCGAGCGTCGTGCAGCGTGTCCCCGGTCTCCATGACGCCGTGTTCGTCGGCCCGGGCTGACCTCGACACCCCGGCGGGGTCGTCGGCGCGATCGTCGCATCCCGATCTGCGCAGGAGCCGAGCCGAACGGGTCAGGCAGACATGCGGGCGGCTGCGAGGTCGTCGTCGCCGGGGAGTCGTGCTTCGTACCAGCGGAGCATCGTGGTGGTGTCCTTCCAGCCGCCCCACTTTGCCGCGGTCTTGAGCGGAACGCCGGCACGCAACCATCGGGTGGCGGCGAGGTGGCGGAACGCGTGGCGGCCGACGCTGTTCAGGCGGTGCGGGACCGGGAAGGCCAGGTCCCGTGCTCGCTGCCACGCCCGCTCCTGCAGATGGGCGATGTCGACGGGCTTCCCCCGGCTCGTCGTGAAGACCAGGGCTTCCGCGTCACGGCCGGTGTAGTGCTCGAGGTGCGTCCGAAGAATCGAGGCCTCGATCGGCGGGAGGTACGTCCGCCGTCCGCGGCGGTCGCCGTCGGGTCCCTTGGCCTTCGTGCCTCGGTGCTCGTCGGCCGCGCCGTCGGTGGTCCAGTCCTTGCCGGGCTTGCTGTAGCTGCGGCGCACGGTCAGCCACATACCGCGGCCGGGTTCGTCGATGCAGTCGCGTCGGCGGAGCGCGAAGCACTCACCGGCGCGGAGACCTCCGCCGCCCATCACGAAGGGAAGTGCGGCGTAGCGCGGGTGGCCGACGAGACACAGCGCCCAGGCCATCGTCCACATTTCTGACTCGGTGGGGATCGGGTCGTCCTCGCCGGGCGGCTCGATGACCGTTCCTCGCACGCGCCCGACCCGAGTGATGACGCGTTCTTCGATCAAGTCCTCGCTCACCCACCAGCGCAGCACCGTCCGCATGTCGCCCCAGCGACGTCCTTCGGTCGACGAGGCTCGCCCCGTGCCGACCTCGGCGACCAGCCGACGAACGTGTGCGGTGGTGAGCTCGGACACCGGCAACGACCACTTCTCGAGGAACTGTCGGCCGGCGAGCAGCTCGGCGCCGGTGAAGCCGCTGCGATGCCGCTTGATGCGAGCGAGCGCACGATCGGTCGGCTCGTGCTCGGCTCGGAAGGCGATGGTGGCGAGGTACGCCTCCGTCGCCGGCGGGATGGCGGGTGCTCGATCGGTCGTCACTCGAGCCATCGCTCGAAGCACGTAGGCGTGGGTCTTGCGTCCGTTCGCCGACGCGGTGCGCCATGTCGCCGACCGGTACATCTGCAGCGCATCCCACATCGTCACCGACGGGCCCTGCGGTTCCTCCGGGACAACCGGCCGAGCGGAGGCGTCGTACGGGCGACCGTCATCGCCCATCCGCCACGTCGAGCCGGGGAGTCCGACCGCTCCGAGCACGCGGATGAACTGGTCCGCCTCGACGGCTCGGTCGAAGCGCTGACGCAGTTCGCGCATCTCGCCACCCATGAAGTAGACCCGCCAGCGTACCTCGTAACGCTCGACGGCATCTCCGTACCTCACCCTCGTGAGCACCTTGCGCCTGCTGCCGCCGATCACCTTCACCTTCAGGACTTCCACGCCGCTCCTGCCTCCTCGTCCGGTCACGATCAACGGGATCGTGCGGCGACGAAGCGGGGAGAACCCTCTGTGGCATCGAAGCGGCAACGAACCCTGTCGGTCGCTTCCGCCCAGCTCAGGCCATCATTTCTTGAGCTGAAGAAGGATCTCCGTGAACCGTACTGGGCTGGGCGCAGCCGCAACGTGAACTAGCAGCTCACCGGCTGTTTTGCGCCGTTGACCTGGTGTATTTCCGAACAGTTCGGTCGGCGTCGACCTCGCTTGGTTGTCCGTGGCTGACGGTAGTTGACCGTGATGTGCCGGGCAACAGTGTCAACGAG
>CAEZSR010000085.1_pt1 | contig 16914 bp, 17 predicted proteins | sample 7264011 | NCBI WGS metagenome assembly CAEZSR01 (sample SAMEA6813783, study PRJEB35770) | freshwater metagenome | biome: Freshwater; feature: Freshwater reservoir; material: water | place: Czech Republic | collected 2016-08-15 | depth 0.5m m | reverse complement strand
GCGAGGAGCGCAGCGAGGTGATGCTGAAGGCCCGCTGGAACGCCCGCGAACACGCCCCGGACACCGAGGTGCCCCAGTCCGCCCGGGTGCTCGCCATCGCGAGCGGCAAGGGTGGTGTGGGCAAGAGCTCGGTCACGGTCAACCTCGCCGCGGCCATCGCGGCACAGGGCTTCACCGTCGGCGTGCTCGACGCCGACATCTGGGGCTTCTCCGTGCCCCGTCTGCTCGGCATCGACGACCGGCTCGAGGCCGAGCGGGTGGAGGGCAGCGACAAGCCGAAGATCCTCCCCAACGAGCGCCCCGTCGGTCGTGGGCTGCTCAAGGTGGTGAGCACCGGCTTCCTGGTCGGCGAGGACACGGCGCTCATGTGGCGCGGCCTGATGCTCACCAAGGCGGTGGAGCAGTTCCTGCGCGACGTGCGCTGGGGCGAGCTCGACTACCTGCTGATCGACATGCCGCCGGGCACGGGCGACGTGCAGATGGGTCTGGCCCGGATGCTGCCGCGCACCGACCTGCTGATCGTCACCACTCCGGCGCTCGCCGCCCAGAAGGTGGCGGCCCGCGCGGCCGACATGGCACGGCGCAGCTTCCTGCGCGTGTGCGGCGTGGTGGAGAACATGAGCGCGTTCACGTGCGCGCACGGCGAGTCCTACGCGCTGTTCGGCTCGGGTGGTGGCCAGGCGCTCGCCGACGAGATCGGCGTGCCGCTGCTCGGCCAGGTGCCGCTGGAACCGGCGGTGGCCGCCGGTGGCGACGCCGGTGCGCCCGTGTCGCTCGACGGCACCGGGCCCGCCGCCGACGCGTTCCGGGCCATCGCCCGGCGGATCATCGACGAGGTCGCACCCCCCACGAACATGGCCGGCTGCTCGGCGAGGTTGCTGCACCTGGTGAACCAGGCGCTCGACGCCCGCGACGCCGCGGCCGGCTGACCCGAGCCGGTCCCCGCCGTCAGTCCTGGATGTCGTCAGTCCTGGATGTCGTCAGTCCTGGATGTCGTCGTAGCCGGGGTCGCCCGGAAGCTTGATGCCGGCGATGCGGCCGTCGACGAACACGATCTTCGGCAGGATGCACGGCGGCGGCGGCAGCTCGCGGGCGTGCGCCATCGCCTCGGCGACCGTGCCGAACCCGGCGAGGAACTCCAGGTTCGCCACCGTCGGCGGCATCATCGTGAGTTCGCCCGCGCGGGCACGCGCCAGGGCGTCGGACGGTGTCACCCACATGCTCGCGATCGTCTCGTTGTCGTCGTGCTCGGAGTGCTGGCCCGCGGGCGCCGGCGCGAGGTAGAAGCGGGTGTCGAAGCGCCGCGCACCTTCGCCCTTCGGGGTGATCCAGTGCGCCACCCAGGCCAGCTCGTCGACGGCGGGCACGAGGCCGTGCTCGTCGCAGAGAGCGAGCAGGTCGACGTCGCCCGCGTGCACGCCCACACGGTGCGCGAGCGCCGGGTGGCCGTCGGTCACGGTGGCGCCGGACGCGTCGCGGGCCAGCAGCACCCCGGCCTCCTCGAAGCACTCGCGGATCGCCGCCAGCCGGTGGGCTCGCTCGACGTCCTCGCCGTCGTGGGTCTCCACCTTGCCGCCGGGGAAGACGTACATGCCGCTGCCGAACACCGCGTTGAGCGTGCGGCGGAGCATGAACACCTCGATCCCGCCGGACTCGGCATCGGCACCTGCATCGGTACCTGCATCGGCACCTGCATCGGCACCGACGTCGGCACCGACGTCGCCACCGTCGTCGGGGTCTCGGTCGCGGACCAGCATCACGGTCGCTGCGGGCTTGACCGGCACGGCCTCGCGTACCGGCTCCTGCGTGGGGGGATCGCTCATCGTGGCGTAGTCTTGCCGTTCGTGCTCGTGTGGATGGATCTGGAGATGACGGGGCTCGATCCGTCCAAGCACGTCATCGTCGAGATCGCCACGCTCGTCACCGACGACGAGCTCAACATCGTCGCCGAGGGACCCGACCTGGTCGTGCACCAGCCCGAGGACAAGCTCGCGCTGATGGAGCCGATCGTGGTGGAGATGCACACCAAGAGCGGCCTGCTCGACGCGATCCGGGCCTCGACGGTCACCCTCGCCGACGCGGGCGCGCAGACGCTGGCGTTCATCCAGCAGCACGTCCCCGAGGCGCGCAAGGTGCCGCTGTGCGGCAACTCGATCGGGATGGACCGCCGCTTCCTCGACGCCTACCTGCCGGACATCGAGAACTGGCTGCACTACCGCAGCATCGACGTGAGCAGCGTGAAGGAGCTCGTGCGCCGCTGGTACCCGGGCGTCAGCAACGGCCGGCCGTACAAGGTGGGCACGCACCGGGCGCTCGACGACATCCGCGAGAGCGTGTCCGAGCTGCGCTTCTACCGCGAGCGGGTGTTCGTGCCGTCGCCGCTGGTGGCCCCTGCGGCCGCGTCCGAACCGGCACTCGTGACCGACACCGCTGACACCGCTGACACCGCTGACACCGCCGGGACGCCGGACGCCGGCTGACGGCGGACCCCGACCCGGCTCACTCCGTCGCCTGGTCCGGCTGGAGCGATCGACCCTTCCACGTCACCGTGCCGCCGCGGCGTCGTCGCCACAGGCTGCGGGCGAGCACCGCCACCAGCAGCACCACCGCGAGCGGGTAGGCGACGACCGCCCACCACCGGAACGAACCGACCCGGGGCACCAGCACCGCGAGCTGCACGAGCGACGCGAGGGCGAACCAGGGCGACGTCACCACGCCACCGGCGAGCGAGGTCACCCAGGCCGCGGTCGCGAGCACCGCCCACCAGGGCGTCGCGTCGAAACCGATGCCGAACCCCTTCGTCCACCCCTCCACCACCTGGCGCAGGTCGCGCGGGTACATCCGGAACGACGCACCGTGGCGCGTGCCGGCGAACAACCTCGAGCGCTGCACGCGGCGGGCGAGCGCGATGTCCTCGAGCACTGCACCGCGCACGTCGGGGTGCGCGTGCCCGCCGATCGCGTCGTAGGTGGCGCGCCGGATCGCGATCACCGGCCCGAACGCCACCCGCGTGCGCACGCGTTCGCCGAACGGCGTGGAGGCGGCGGCGCCCATGAGGGCGAGCACGTTGAACAGCCAGCTGGCCTGCTCGTGGGCGCGGACGGCCCGGTGGTGCGGTTGCACCGACACCAGTTCGTCGGGGTGCAGGTCCAGCTGGTGCGCGAGCGCGTCGACCGTGCCCGGGACCAGCGACACGTCGGCATCGAGGAACACCAGCACCTCGTGGCGTGCGTGCGACGCACCGACGTGGCAGGCGTGCGGCTTGCCGGCCCATCCGGCCGGCAACGCCGGGGCGGCGATCACCCGCGCTCCGCCGGCGGCGGCCAGCGCGGCGGTGGCGTCGGTGGAGTGGTCGTCCACCACGATCAGCTCGTCACCGACGCCGAGTCCGGTGGTGAGCGACGCGAGCAGCGCCGGCAGCGACGCCTCCTCGTCGCGAGCGGGGACCACGACCGACACGGGCGGACGGGCCGCGCCCGACCGAGCGGGCGCGGCGGGCAACGGCCGCACGCGCCACAGCATCGACCAGCCGCACAGCCAGCCGATCGTGAACAGCGCGATCGCGGACCAGCTCGGCACCGTGCGAGTCTGCACCACGCCGGGACCGTCGTGCTCGGTGAGACTCCGCCGCATCAGCAGGACTGCTGATCGTGGCGATCAGCGATCCGATCGCGTAAATGACTTGACCCGTTCGGACGATGGTGATTGCCTGGTCCACGGTTCGCTGTCCGGCGGACCGGTCGACCACGACCAGAACACGACGCACCAGGAGACCACGATCCGGATGATCAGCACGTTCGCACCGCAGCAGGGCCGCACGGCCGCTGGCGCGCGCCCGTGCAGCGGCGTGCTCGGTGGCAACGCATTCGGGGCGTCGAATGCGTCGATGGTGATGGGCATGGCAGTTGACGCCGCCACCTACGAGTGGACCCACACCACCAGCAAGCGTCGCCCCACCCGACACCTCGGAGCCGTTCCGTCGTAAGCACTACGTGCAACACGGAGCCACCCACTCCGAGGCCGTCGGGATCACAGATCCCGACGGCCTCTCCGCTTTTTCCGGCCCAGTTCTCCCCCGTCCTCGTTCTCCCGTCTCGAGAGGAACCCCACTCATGTCCGACCGCAACGACTGCCTCGACACGATCACCCACCTCACCGACACCCCGAACCCGGTCGCCACCGGCCTGGTCACCACCGGCCCGGTCGCCGCCGACCTGGTCGCCGCCGGCACGATCCTCGACCGCTCCTCCGACACCCGGGGTTCCGACACCCGGGGTTCCGACACCAGGGGTTCCGACACCTGGGTCCTCCCGGCCCCGGCGGCACACCGCACGATCGAGCTCGACGGTGCCACGGTCGACCGCGTCTTCGACGAGCTCACCGCCGACGACCGCGACCAGCACGACGAGCACGGCACCCCGGTCACCCTGCGCACGCCGCAGGCCCGGTGCGCCGACGGTCACGGCACGCTCACGCACCTGTTCTTCTCCGACGACGTCCTCGACATCGCCCGGGCGAAGGCCATCTGCTCGAAGTGCGGTCTCGCGCCGACGTGCCTCGCCGGCGCGCTCGACCGTGCCGAGCCGTGGGGCGTGTGGGGCGGTGAGCTGATCGAGAACGGGCGCATCGTCGTCCACAAGCGGCCTCGGGGGCGTCCGCCCAAACATCCGAGACCCCTGGTGATCATCGACGAGGTCCCGATCCCACCGCACCTGGTCGCCTGACGCGGTCACGACCTCGGTCGTGGGTGACGTCCATCGAGCCCACGGCTGCCGCCCGACCTCCTGCCACCGGTCCCCCCGCCCGTGGCAGGAGGTGCCGGGCCCTTCGTCACGTTCACCGCCGCGACGGCTCACCCTCGGACCCCCACCGGTAACGTTGCGAACGTGGCCGTGAACCGTCGACTGCTCGCCGGCTCGCTCGCCGGTGCGATCGTCGTGAGCGTCGCCGGGGGCTATGCCCTCAGCCGCGCCGGCGACGACTCGGCAGGCGATACCGCCGGCGGCGACATCGTCGTCCTCGACACGCCGGGCACCGCCCAGATCCCCTCGATCGCGACCAACCCCGAGGTCACCGGCGACCGGCTGCCCGTGATCGACCTCGAGACCGGCGATGGCGACACGATCTCCACCGCCGAGCTGCTCGGCACACCGCTGGTCATCAACTACTGGTACTCCACCTGTGCACCGTGCCGGAAGGAGCTGCCCGCCTTCGCGGCGGTGCACGCCGAGTACGGCGACCGCGTGCGCTTCATCGGGGTCAACCCCCTCGACACGCCCGAGGTCAACGAGACCTTCGCCCGCGATCGCGGCGTGCAGTACGAGCTGCTGCGCTCCCCCGACGACGCCTATGCGTCGACGCTCGAGATCGCGACGGCCCCGTTCACCCTGTTCGTCGCCGCCGACGGCACCATCGTCCGCCAGACCGGGGTGCTCGACGAGGACGAGCTGCGCGCCCATGTCGAGGAGCTGCTCGGATGAACCTGTCGCTCAGCTTCATCCGCGGCATGGTGGCCGCCGTCAACCCGTGCGGGTTCGTGCTGCTGCCCACCTACCTCCTGTACTTCCTCGGGCTGCAGAGCAGCGACGCCGGGCAACGGCGTGCACCGATGCGCCGCGCCCTCGTCGTGAGCGCCGCGGTGTCGGCCGGCTTCCTCAGCGTGTTCCTCGCCGTGGGCCTGGTGAGCGAGCTGTTCACCTCCTGGATCGAGCAGCACGCGAAGTACGTCACCCCCGTCATCGGCGCCGCCCTCATCGTGCTCGGCGTCGCGATGCTGTTCGGCTACAAGCTGCCGATCGCCACCCCCACGGTGGACGCCGGCGGCGGCCGCGACCGCACGGTGCGCTCGATGTTCTTCTACGGCATCGCCTATGCGACGGCCTCGATCGGGTGCACGATCGGCCTGTTCCTCGCCACGCTGTTCGGCACCGCCGAGCGCGAGGGCTACGCGGCGGGCGTCGCCAACATCGTCGCCTACGGCGCGGGCATGGCACTGCTGATCTCGGCGCTCACCGTCACCCTCGCCGTCGCCAACTCCGGTCTGCTCCGCGTGCTGCGCACCGGCATGCAGCACATCCAGACCATCGCCGGTGCGTTCGTGCTGCTGTCGGGCCTCTACCTCGTCTGGTACTTCTGGATCGTCGACGTCCGCGAGGACTCCGACCCGATCACCTCCGCGGTGGAGAACGTCCAGATCGAGGCGCAGAACTTCCTCAACGACCACTGGCAGGCCACCGGCATCGTGCTCGCGCTGATCGTCGCCGGGGCGTTCGCGGTGTCGCTGCTCGGGCGCCGCCCGCAGCCTCCCCACACCGACCCGCCCGGGGCCGAGTGAGCGAGCAGTTCGCCGAGCTGCTGGCCACGCCCGGCGTCGACGAGGTGTGCGAGCTGCGCGGCCGCTTCGGGTTCATGGCGTTCCACGGTGGGGCGCTCGAGGAGATGACCGACGTCATCGCTCGCGCCGCGGCCGAGCGCACCGGGGCCAGCTACTACGGCGTACACCAGCCGAAGGGCATGGAGCGCCACATCCCCTCCACCCGGTTCGACCCAGCCGTGTCCGAGCGCCTCCGCGCCTTCGTCGATCACGTCCACACGGTGATCACGATCCACGGCTTCGGGCGCCGCGGCTACTTCACCACCCTGCTCGTCGGTGGCCAGAACCGCGAGCTCGCGCATCACGTCGGCGGGCACCTGCGGCGCCGGTTGCCGGCCTACGAGATCGCGACCGACCTCGAGCGGATCCCGAAGGAGCTGCAGGGACTGCATCCGCGGAACCCGGTGAACCTGCCGCCGCGCCAGGGCGTGCAGATCGAGCTGCCACCGAGGGTGCGCGGTACCACGCCGATGTTCTGGGACTGGGAGGGCCCCGGACTCACGCCGCACACGCAGGCGCTCGTCGACGGCCTCGTCGACGCGGTCAGCACGTGGCCGCACCCCGAGCCGGCCTGATCATCCGGGCGCGATCATTCGGCCCCGATCATTCGGCCCCGATCAGGGCGCCAGTCGCTCGATCACCCAGGTGACGGCGTCGCCGTCGGCCTCGCTTCCGACGGTGCGGCGGTAGCGCAGCCGATCGTGCAAGCGACTCGGGCGGCCCTGCCAGAACTCGAAGGCGGTCGGGCGCATCAGCCAGCCACCCCAGAACACCGGACGCGGCACCTCGGACACGTCCCCGAACGTGCGGGTCATGTCGGCCACCCGCTCGTCGAGCTCCTCGCGCCCGGCGAGCACCCGCGACTGCGGTGACGACCACGCACCGATCTGCGATCCACGCGGGCGGCTCGCGAAGTACTCGTCGCTCTCGTGGTCGGGCAGCCGCTCCACGGTGCCGACCACCCGCACCTGCCGGTGCAGCTGCAACCAGGTGAACAGCATGCTCACCTTCGGCGTCGCCGACATCTGGCCGCTCTTGGCCGAGTCGTAGTTGGTGAAGAACGCGAAGCCGCGCTCGTCGGCACCACGCGCGAGGAGGTAGCGGCTCTGCGGATACCCGTCGGCGTCGATGGTGGCGAGCACGAACGCGTTCGGCTCCACACACCCGGCCTCCATCGCCTGCTCGTACCAGAGGTGCCACTGCGCCAGCGGGTCGGGCAGGACGTCGGCGACGTCGAGGCCGGCCGTCTCGTAGTCGTGACGCCGGGACGCGAGCGTCATCAGGGCTGCTTCGGGGCGATCGAGGTGGCGCCGCGCATGTACCGGCGCAGCGCCTCGGGGATCAGCACGCTGCCGTCGGGCTGGCGGAAGTTCTCCATGATCGCCGCCCACACGCGCGGCACGGCGAGGGCCGAGCCGTTGAGCGTGTTCGCGATCTGGGTGCCCTTCTCGCCGGGCACCCGGTAGCGGATGTCGGCGCGACGGGCCTGGTAGTCGCTGAACCAGCTGACGCTGCTCACCTCGAGCCAGTTGTCGCAGCCCGGTGCGTACACCTCGATGTCGAAGCTGCGGTGGTGGCTCTGGCCCATGTCGCCGGTGCAGATCTCGATGATCCGGTACGGCAGCTCGAGCCCGGCGATCAGCCGCTCGGCGCGGTCGCGGAGCTCGATCAGCATGTCCGCGCCCTGCGCGGGCGTGGTGACCGCGAGGATCTCGACCTTGTCGAACTCGTGGGCGCGCAGCATGCCTCGGGTGTCGCGCCCGGCCGAACCGGCCTCGCGGCGGTAGCACGGCGTGTACGCCATCATCCGGATCGGCAGCTGGGCCTCGTCGAGCACCTCACCGCCGTAGATCGAGGTGAGCGGCACCTCTGCGGTGGGGATGCACCACAGGTCGTCGCGTTCGATCGCGTAGGCGTCATCGGCGAACTTCGGCAGCTGGCCGGTCGCGGTGAGCGTGGCCGTGGTGACGAGCGACGGCGGCCGGATCTCCTCGAACGCGTCGGCGTTCGTGTCCAGCGCGTACTGGCACAGCGCCCGCGACAGCGTGGCGCCGAGGCCGCGCTGCATCGTGAACATCGCGCCGCTGATCTTCGTGGCGCGCTCGTTGTCGAGGATGCCGAGCGCCGCCGCGGTGTCCCAGTGCGGCACCCGCAGGTGCTCGGGGTACTCGGCCAGCAACCCGTGCGGGCCCTTCACCACCGGGTTGTCGTGGTCGCTCGCACCGTCGGGTGCGTCGGGGTGGGGCACGTTGGGGATGCGGAGCAGGAGGTCGCGCACCGTGCCCTGCACGTCGTCGTACTCGGCGGCGAGCCCGCGCTCCTCCTCACCGAGTGCACGCGACTGCGCCTGGATCTCCTCGGCGGCCGCCGTGTCGCCGGCCTTGCGGAGCTGGCCGACCTGCTTCGAGAGGTCGTTCACCTGCGCACGGATCGCATCGCGACGGGCCACGATCTCGCGTGCCCGCTCGTCGAGGTGGAGCGTCTCGTCGAGCTGCGCGACGAGCTCCGGACTGCCGCGGCGCGCCATCGCGGTGCGCACGAGGTCGGGCTGGTTGCGGAGCTGGCGGATGTCGATCACAGGACACCGAGGCTACTGGTGGCACCCCGCTGCGTTCCGCAACGTTCCGCGCCGTTCCGCGCATAGGGTGGCGCACCGTGATCCCGTCGTCCGGCGCCTCCCCCGCCGATCGCCCGAACCACACCGGATCGGTGGCGGTGGAGGTGGAGGGGCTCACCGTCCGCTACGGCGAGCTCGTGGCCGTTCGAGGCGTCTCCTTCCGGGCGCTGCACGGGCGGGTCACCGCCGTGCTCGGCCCCAACGGAGCCGGCAAGACGAGCACGATCGAGGTCTGCGAGGGGTACCGGCGGCCGTCCGACGGCCGTGTGCGCGTGCTCGGCCTGGATCCCACCACCGACCAGACACGGCTGTCGGAGCGCATGGGGGTGATGCTCCAGGAGGGCGGCATCTCGCCGAGTGCACGGGTGCGCGACACGGTGCGGCACTACTGCGCGCTCTACGGACGCGGGGTCGACGGTGACGAGCTCGTGCGAGCGGTCGGACTGGAGGAGCGGGCGGGCGCCACGTGGCGCCGGTTGAGCGGCGGCGAACGTCAACGCCTGTCGCTGGCCCTCGCCCTCGCCGCACGACCCGAGGTCGCGTTCCTCGACGAGCCCACGTCAGGTGTCGACGTGCACGGCCGCGACACGATCCGCACGATCGTGCGCGACCTCGCGGCACAGGGGTGTGCCGTCGTCCTCGCCACCCACGAGCTCGACGAGGCGGAGCGCCTCGCCGATCACGTGGTGATCTTCGACCGCGGTGCGGTGATCGCCGACGGCACCCTCGACGAGCTCCGTCGTGGCCACGACGAGATCCGCTTCCGCAGTACGCCCGAGATCGACCGGGATGCGCTCGCCGCCGCGACCGGACTCCACGCCTCACCCCTCGGTGGCGGTGAGTACCGGATCGCGAGCGTCCCCGATCCGCAGGTCGTGGCGCGGCTCACCGGGTGGCTCGCCGAGCAGGGACACCCGCTGCTCGATCTCCGCGCCGGAGCGGAGCGGCTCGAGGACGTGTTCCGGCGTCTGACGTCCGCCGGCGGCGACACACCGGGCGCGACCCCGTGAGCGGACCGCTCGCGTCCCAGGTGCGCCACGAGGTGCAGCTCGTCGCCCGCAACGGCGAGCAGCTGCTCCTCACGCTCGGCATCCCCGTGCTGCTGCTCGTGTTCTTCAGCACCGTCGACGTGCTGCCCACCGGCACCGACGACCCGATCGACTTCCTGGCGCCCGGCATCCTCGCGCTCGCCGTGATGAGCACGGCGATGGTGAGCCTCGGGATCGGCACCGGCTTCGAGCGCTCGTACCACGTGCTGAAACGGCTCGGTGCCACCCCGCTCGGACGCGGCCGGCTGATCGCGGCGAAGGTCGCCTCGGTCGTGGTGGTCGAACTCGTCCAGTTCGCCGTGCTCGTGCCGGTCGCCTTCGCACTCGGCTGGTCGCCGCCGTCGCCGAACTGGTTGCTCGCGCTCGGCGCTGTGGTGCTCGGCAGCGTCGCGTTCGCCGGGATCGGCCTGTCGCTCGCCGGTCGGTTGCGCGGCGAGATCAACCTCGCCGCGCAGAACGGGCTCTACCTCGTGCTGCTGCTGCTCGGTGGCATGGTGATCCCGTTCGACGAACTGCCTGCCGTGCTCCGCACCGTCGCCACGGCACTGCCGTCGGGTGCGTTGGCCGACGTGCTGCGCGAGACGCTCAGCGACGCCGGAACCCGGCCGGCGACGAGCTGGCTCGTGCTCGCCGGCTGGGCGGTCGCGTCACCGATCGTCGCGCGGCGACTGTTCCGATTCGACTGATCTGCGACCGCCCGGAGCGGCCTGGCTCACCGTGTCGGCGGCCGGCGTACGGTCGAACGCCGCCTGGACGGCGTCGTAGGTGAGCGGCTCCTCGTCGTTGCCGGTGATCTCGGCGGCGGGCATCCGGCCCTTCCGGACGTAGCTCACCTCCTGCTCGAAGTTGCGCGAGTAGCGCTTGAAGAACAGGTAGACGACGATCGCCCACAGGAACATGCCGCCGCCGATCTTCATGATCGCTCCGGCGATCTGCTGATCCTCGGTCGGGCTGAGGCCCCACACACGCACCGGCTGGTCGTAGTGCTTGTACACCGTGCCCTCGGCGAACGTGAGCCATCCGGCGGGCACCGTGGGCACCACGCTCATCAGGAACAGGTAGACGCATTTGCCGAGCTCGGAGATGCGCAGTTCCTCGAACGGACCCACGACCGGCGCCCACATGAGCAGCGCGGTCACGATCACCAGCAGGTGGAGCAGGTAGTGCAGCAGGCCGTTCTCGGCCGAGGCGTTCACCAGCGTGGGGATGTGCAGGATCATCACCGTCATGTTGAAGATCACGCCGGCGATGACCGCGCTGGTGAAGAACTTCATCACCCGGTACGAGCGGGTGGACGGCTCACCGACGACCGCCACCGCCATCCAGCGCGGGATCGACAGCAGCGCCAGCGGCGGCACGAAGTAGCTGAAGACCATGTGCTGGAACATGTGCACCGAGTACAGGTAGCCCTCGGCGATGTCGTGCACCGGCCAGTCGGCGGCGAACCAGAACAGGCCGACCGCACCCGCGAAGCACCCGGCCTGGCGGCGGGTGACCGGCGGCTGGCCGGCGGGCACGGCACGCGGCCCGATGACGCGGGCCATGTACACGTAGGCCCCGACGAAGAACGCGACCAGGATCCAGATCTCCGGATGCGCGTTGAATGCCCAGGGGCTCTCGAAGCTGGTCGAGGATGTGCTGTCGGCGAACACGGGTCGCCTCCGTCTCTCGTTCGGTGGTCTCGGGGTGGGGGGTGGAAACGCCCCGGATCACAGGAGATCCGGGACGGTCAGGTGGGAGTGAAGAACCGGAACGTCGCCAGGAACGCCGCGTAGACCAACACGGCGAGGATCAGACCCGAATAGAACAACCAGCTGAAGATCTTGTTGTCCCACTTCAGGTGCATGAACAGTGATGCCACGACGACGAACTTGATCGCCATCATGATCAGCAGCGACGGCACGAGGAACGCGCCGAGCTCCTCCACCACCCAGTAGGTGGCGGTCTCGAGCGCGGTCAGGACGCCGAGGAACAGGGCCACCTTCACGTAGTAGCTGGTCGGCTTGTGACCGTGCTCCTCGTGCTGCCCGTGCTGCCCGTGCTGCCCGTGCTCCCCGTGCGCGGCGTGATCGTCGTGTCCGTGCCCGTGTTCGACGTCGGTGTGGTCGCTGTGCTCTGCGGTGGTGCTCATGGTCGCCTCGCTCAGGCCGGGATCAGGTAGACGAGGGTGAAGATGATGATCCACACCACGTCGACGAAGTGCCAGTAGAGACCCACCATCTCGACGACCTCGGCCTTGTCGCCGGGGACGCGGCTGCGCTTGTTGATGCCCACGAGCGCCATCAGCATGATGATGCCGACGGTGACGTGGACGCCGTGGAAGCCGGTGAGGGTGTAGAAGCTCGAGCTGAAGAGGCTGGTCGTGAAGCCCAGACCCTCGCGGTACATCACCGTGAACTCGTAGACCTGGCCGCCGACGAACGTGGCACCCAGCAGAGCGGTGATCGTGAGCCAGAGGTTGGTGCGGCGGTCGTCCTTCTGGGCGGCTGCCGACACGGCGAGCACCATCGTGAGCGAGCTCATGAGCAGCACGAAGCTCGACACCGAGGTGAACGGGATGTCGAAGATCTGGTCGGGACCGAGCTCGGCCGAGTGGCGGCCGCGGTACAGCATGTAGGTGGAGATGAGGCCACCGAACAGCAGGCACTCGCTGCCGAGGAACAGCCACATCGCCATCTTGTTGTTGCTGAGGCCGGTCGAGGTGTGGTGCGCCCCGCCGTGATCAGCGTGATCAGCGTGGTCGTCGTGACCGTGCCCGCCCGAGACGGGCTCGTGGACTGCGATGTCAGCCAATGGTCGCCAACTCCTTGTTGGTGCCGCCACCTTCTGCCGGCGGGTCGTAATCCGAGTCGTCGGCGACCGACGGCTCGAGCGCCCAGCCGAACATGGCGAGCAGGACGATGAGACCGCCGACGACGATGAGCAGGCGGTTGTAGATCACGCCGTACGCCATGACGGGCAGGGCGAAGGCGAGGATGATCGGCCAGTACGACGGCGACGGCAGGTGGATGTGCTTGTCGCCCTGCGCCTCCTCGGCGGCGAGGATCTCCTCGGCCGTGGCGACCTTGCGGACCTCACCGGTCTCGTGGTCGACCTCGTACTTGCGGTGGAAGAACTCGTCCAGCGCGTGCACCGTCGGGACCTTGTCGAAGTTGTGCTCCTTCGGCGGGCTCTGCGTGATCCACTCGAGCGTGCGAGCGTCCCACGGGTCGAGCGGCGCCTTCGGCGTGTTCGACTTCGCGCGGTGCGTGTACCAGATGTTCACGAGGAACAGGAACACGCCGATGGCGAGGATGAACGAACCGACCGAGGCGACCCGGTTCCAGAAGCCGAGGTTGAAGAACCCCTCGCCCGCACGGGCCTCGGTCCAGTTCATCATGCGTCGCGGCTGACCCTGGAGGCCGATGATGTGCATCGGACCGAAGGTCATGTTCATGCCGATCATCATGAGCCAGAAGTTCCACTTGCCGAGCTTCTCGTTGAGGAGCTTGCCGAAGGCCTTCGGCCACCAGTAGTAGAAGCCGGCGAACAGGCCGAGGACGGCGCCACCGAAGATCGTGTAGTGGAAGTGGGCGACGATGTAGTACGTGTCGGTCTGCTGGGTGTCGCTCGGGGCGACGGCGTGGGTCACGCCCGACAGACCACCGATGGTGAAGCTCACCACGAGGCCGACCGCGAACAGCATCGCCGTCGTGAACTGGATCTTGCCGCCCCACATGGTGAGGGTCCAGTTCACGATCTTCACCCCGGTGGGGATCGCGATCAGCATCGTCGCCACCGAGAACACTGCGACGCTCACCGGTCCGAGACCGCTCGCGAACATGTGGTGTGCCCACACGCCCCAGCCGACGAAGCCGATCGCCGCACCCGAGAACACCACGAATCGGTAGCCGAACAGCGGCTTGCGGCTGAAGACCGGGAGCACCTCGCTCACGATCGCGAAGCCGGGCAGCACGATGATGTACACCTCGGGGTGTCCGAAGATCCAGAACAGGTGCTGCCAGAGCAGCGGGTCGGCACCGGCAGCGACGTCGAAGAACGTGGCACCGAAGGAGCGCTGGAACATCAGCAGGAACAGCGCCACCGTGATGACCGGCATCGCGAACAGCAGCAGGAACTGCACGACGAGGATCATCCAGGTGAAGATCGGCATCTTCATGAGCGTCATGCCGGGAGCACGCATGTTGAGGATGGTGACGATCAGGTTGATCGCACCGGTCAGCGACGCGATACCGGTGATCTGCAGGCCGAGCGCCCAGAAGTCGACGCCGTTGGTGGGCGAGTAGAGCGGGCTGGCGTTGGGCTGGTACATGAACCAGCCACCGTCGGCGGCGCCGCCCAGGAACCACGAGGTGTTGAGGAACAGACCGCCGGCGAGGAAGCACCAGAAGCCGAAGGCGTTGATGCGGGGGAACGCGACGTCGCGGGCACCGATCTGCAGCGGGATCAGGTAGTTGGCGAACGCCGCCGCCATCGGCATCACGAAGAGGAACACCATCGTCGTCGCGTGCATGGTGAACATCTCGTTGTAGAGCCCGGCGCTGAGCACCGTGCCCTCGGGACCGGCGAGCTGCAGACGGATCAGCAGTGCCTCGATGCCGCCCATGATGAAGAAGAACATCGCGACGACGCCGTACATGATGCCGAGCTTCTTGTGGTCGACCGTGAAGACCCAGCTGCGCCAGCCCGTGCTCGACACGGGACGGCGCAGGACGCCGTAGGCCTGGGAGGGGGTGACGACCGCTGGTGCGCCGGAGCCGGCGACGGCCGGGACCGGTGCAGGATCGGTGGGTCGCTCGATGATGGCCATTCGTGTGCTCCCGTCAGTTCCGCTCGAGGAGGTAGGCGATGATCTGGTCGATCTGGGTCTCGTTCAGGCCGAGCGCCGGCATGCCGCGCACGAGGCCACCGCTGTTGGCGGCCTGCGAGGGCAGTGCGTACATCGGCTTCTTCGCCGGGGCGTTTCGGATCCACTCGCGCAGGTCGACCTGGTTGAGGCACTCGGGCGTGACGCCCTGGAGGTAGAGCGCACCGAACTCCTCCGGCGGCGCGTTCCACACCCGCTCGCGACATTCCGGCGTGAGCAGGTCCCACGTGGCGCCGGCGAAGGTGTTGCGGGTCATGAGGTGGGTGAGGTTCGGCGCCGCACCCGAGACCACGAACTGGTCGGGGTTGGCGAGCACCGGGGTCACCGTGCCGTCGGGCGCCGTGGTGCTGAGCCCGTTCACCTGGTGGCAGTAGGCGCAGTTGGCGATGTAGGCCTGCTCGCCCAGGGCGGCGAGGCTGCCGGCCTCGGGCGGGGTGTAGGCCTCGAGCTGGTTGGCCTTCCACGTCTCGAAGTCCTCGGCGGAGAGCGCGACGGCCTCCATCTTCATGTTGGCGTGGCTCAGACCGCAGAACTCCGTGCACTGGCCGGCGTAGATGCCGGGCTCGTTCGCGTGCATGCGCAGGAGGTGGACACGGCCGGGGACGGTGTCCTTCTTGCCGTTGAGCGCCGGGATCCAGAACGAGTGGATCACGTCACGGCTCGTGAGGCGCAGGAGCACGTTGGTGTCGGCCGGCATGACGAGCTGGCCGCTCGTGACGATCGGGGCGGAGATGCCACCGCAGCCGTCCTGGGCGGGGTAGTCGTACTCCCACCACCACTGCTGACCGGTGACGTTGATGATGCACTCGGTGTCGTCGGTCTCGGCGAGCTCGAAGATCGTGGTGACCGTCGGGATGCCGACGCCGACGAGGATCAGCGCCGGGAGGATGGTGAGCGTGATCTCGAGCGCCGGCTTGCCGTGGGTCTGCTCCGGCATCGGCTGGCCCGTGTCGCGGTACCGCACGATCACGTAGGCGATGACCGCGATGACGATGACACCCACGATGCCGGCGATGAGGAACACCGGCCACTGGAGGTCATGGATCATCTGGGCGTTGTCGCCCTTGGGCTGCCACGTGTCCTGCGGAGCGTCCTGGGCGCACCCCGCGAGGGCGAGCGCGGCGCCGGCGACGCCGAGCCCGGTGAGTGTGCGGCGACGAGTCATGCGACGAGACATGCGGGTCATGTGGGGCACGGTCCTAACGGTAGCCATGTTGATGTTTCGGTGCGCCATGACTCACGGCACGACGATGGAGACCTCGGCCCCTTCGACACCAGGCACCGTGAAGGTGTATGGCTCGGAGGACGGACCGTTGGGCGGGCTCGACTTCGGGAAGACGAGCGTGAGGAACTGGCGACCACCGGGCTCGACCAGCGTGGTGCAGGTGACCGGCTTCTCCGTGATCTCGGTGCCGTTGACCGTGGAGGTGAACGCACCCAGGTTGGCGGTGAGGCGGACGGTCTGATCGCTCGAGTTGCGGAACATGATGTTCGACGGGTTGCTCCGCGGCAGCGTGATCTGCCGGGTGGCGCCGATGCCGATCGTCTGTGCGAACAGGTCGTTGTCGGCGTCGAGGATGATCGTGGCGGCGACGTTGCTCTTCGCACCCACGGTCTGCGAGCCCTTCTTGTCGGCCTCGGTCTTCTCGGGGCTCGCGCAGATGCTCGGCTCGTTGCTCGCGGTGGGGAACTCGTGCATCGGGCGCTCGCCGTCGATCGCCATCACGGCGCCCGTGCCCACGAGGCCCAGGGTGGCGATGGTGCACACACCGGCGATCACGCTGGTGCGCACGCTCGCCTTGCTCGCGAACAGGAAGCCGGCGACGGTGATGAGCGCGGCGACCACCACGAACACCAGCGGGCCCGACGCCTTCGAGAGCCACAGCATGATCCGCGAGAACGAGTAGATGATGACGGCGAGGCCGACGGCGCCGAGCACCGGGAACTCGAGCGGATGCATCACCCGGCCGCGGACCGACAGGTTGAAGCGGCGGTCGGCCGACGCGCG
>CAEZSR010000084.1_pt1 | contig 16920 bp, 13 predicted proteins | sample 7264011 | NCBI WGS metagenome assembly CAEZSR01 (sample SAMEA6813783, study PRJEB35770) | freshwater metagenome | biome: Freshwater; feature: Freshwater reservoir; material: water | place: Czech Republic | collected 2016-08-15 | depth 0.5m m | reverse complement strand
GAGGTCGGCCAGGAGCACCCAGCCGGTGCCGTCGGCGGTCAGCGCCGCTGCGCCCGCCCCCAGCGCGGTCACGTCGCCCGTCAGCGGCGTGCCGGCGTCGTCGGCCACCGCGCGCAGCCGCACGGCGTTCAGCTGCGCGTGGCGGGCGGGGTCGATCGAGGACGGCATCGCGCGAAGGCTACCCACGGGGGATCACCCGTCGTCCCGGTGGTGCGGGCCCCACCGGCGGCCGGCGTCAGGTGGTGAACCAGCCCATCACGTCGGCGACGAGGTCGACGGTGCCGGCGTTGGAGAACAGGTGGACGCACCCGTCCGCGCCCAGGCGGGCGACGACCATGTTGGGGACCACCTGGCCGGCGCCGGCGTTGAGGTTCGACGCCGTGGGCCGGTCGATGCCGGTCGGGTACACGGTCACGTAGGTCGGTGCCGACGGGGTGACGGCCGTGACGTTCAACAGCACCGCGGACGCGCCGGTTGCGGGCACACCGCTGCGACCGGCGAGCGCGAGCGTCATCGCACCCGACGCGAGCGGCACCGCAGGTGCCCCCATGCCCTCTCGGGTGTCGAGCACACGCTGGGGCGACACCGCGACGAACCGCGACGAGACGCCGCTGCCGAAGCACCCGAGGACGTCCACCACCACGTGCGCGCTGCCACTGTGGTTGTAGATGTTCACCCTGCCACCGTCGCCCAGCTTGGCGAGGACGAGGTTCGGGACGGTCTGGCCGCGCACCATGTTGACGCTCGACGCGAGCGGCCGGCCCTGCCCGGTCGGCCACACCGTGAGGTAACTCTCCCCCGTCGGCTCGGTCGCGGTGACGTTCAGCACGACGGCGGCGGCGTCCGCCGGCACCCCGCCGCGCCCACCCACCTGCAGCTCGATCGTCTGACCGGGCCCGAGCGGCACCCCACCGTCGCGGGTGTCGAGCAGGCGTGCCGGCGCGAGCGCGGACATGCCGACGTCGCCGCTCGTCACGAACCAGCCGACCACGTCGGCCAGCAGGTGGACGTAGCCGGCGTTGTTGAACAGGTCGATCGATCCGCCCGTGCCCACCCGCGCGATGACGAGGTTCGGCGTCGCCACGCCCGGCACCGGGTTGAGGTTCGACGCGACGGGCCGGTCGCCGCCACTCGGGTGCACCGTGACGAAGGTGGGCATCGTGGCGCCGACGGCGGTGAGGTTGATCGCGACGGCGACCGCATCGGCCGGGACGCCGTTGACACCGGCGATCTGGAAGCGCCACGTCTCGCCCGCGGCGAGCGGCGAGGTCCGCCCGCCCGTGCCGTCGCGCGTGTCGAACACGCGCACCGGCGCGGTGGGCACGAACCCGCTGGCGGGAGCCGGCGGCACGGTGACGATGGGGGGGATCGGCGTGGAGGTCGGGGGTGCCCCGGGACCGGAGTGGAACAGGCCGAGGTTGGTGAAGTTGCCCTGCACGATGGTGCTGCCGCCACCGCCCATCCAACCGTCGAGCACCGACCCGATCACCCATCGGAAGTCGACGTACGACGCCATCCGGTCCCAGCGGCGCAGGCCGGCGAGCGGCGCCGCCTGGCCGTAGAGCCCGCCCTTCACCCGGCTGCCGATCACGAACAGCGGTGCGGAGGTGCCGTGGTCGGTGCCGCGCGACTGGTTCGACCAGCTCGTGCGACCGAACTCCGACATCGTCATGATCGTCACCCGATCGCGCAGCGAGGGCGAGAGGACGGCGTAGAAGGCGGCGATCGCGTCGTCGAGCTCGCGCAGCAGCCTCGCGTGGTTGTCCGGCACCTGGTCGTCGTGGGTGTCGAAGCCGTCGAGACCGACGTCGACGATCCGCATGCCGATGTCGGCGTTGATCATCCGGGCGGCGATCGTCATCTTCCGGGTGAGGCCGCCCGTGGGCAGCCCGGACGCGAACGCCGGCGCCACCTCGGTGGCGAGTTCGAGCTGGGTGCGCATCGTGCTCGCGAACTGGTCGTGCCACTGGCCTCGACCCGCGGCCGTGGCCATCGCGCCGAGGCCGGCGTACATCCGCACGTCGTACCCCTCGGTGCTCACACCGAACATGTCGCCCCACGGCGAGATGCCCACCCCGCGACGCTGCACACCCTGCAGGTGCAGCGCCACCGAGGAGTCGATGGTCGCCGCGCCGAGGATCGCCCGATCGGCCGGCAGGCCGTCGAGCCACCGTCCGATCCAGCCGCTGGTCGGTGCGCCCGGCCCGAAGCGGGCTCCCATCCAGATGGCCATGGAGGTGAAGTGCGAGAGGTCGGGGTTGGGATAGCCGACGCCCTGCACGATCGCGACCTGACCCTGCTGGTACAGCGAGTGGAGGTGGTCGAGCTCGGGGTGCAGGCCGATCTGGCCGTTGATCTGGCGCACCTGGTTCTGCGGGATCGCGACGTTCGAGCGCTGCGAGTAGTAGTTGCCGTCGGTGTACGGCACGACCGTGTTGAGCCCGTCGTTGCCGCCGTAGAGCACGATGTTCACCAGCACGCCCTCGTTCGCGCCGAGCGGCGGACCGGCGTAGGCGTCGCGCACGTCACCGGGGATGAGCGACTCACCGAGGCTGCCGGCGACCAGGCCGCCGCCGAGGCCGACCCCGACCGCCTGCAGGAACCCGCGACGCGTCCATCCGTCGGGGCCGACGACGTCGAGGCCGTCGTCGGGTCCACCGTGGCTCCCGGTCGGGAGGCTGAGCAGCCGTTTCGCGTCGGCGGTGGAGATGTCCGGGTCGAGCATGTCGGGTCCTCGTGGTCCTCGGTGGTGCGGTGCGGGCGGGAAGCGGGCGGGAAGCGGGCGGGAAGCGGGCGGGGTGCGGGCGGCCTCAGGCCATGTGCATCTCGGGGGCGAGCATGGCCATGGTGAGCAACGACACCGGTGCCGCCCAGGACGTGCGGGTCCGCTCGTTCTGGTACGTGGTCACCATCGCGTCGCGCGAGGCGGTGGAGAGCGGCGCGATGCGGAAGTAGGCGGCGACGTGGTCGACGGCCGCGGCCGGCGTCATCGAGGCGAGGTTCGCGAAGGCGGGCTGGGTGCGGATCCGCCAGGTCACGTTGCGCGCCATCTGGCCACGGGCGCTCAGCGTGCTCGTGGTGAGCCAGTACGCGTTGTGCTTCCACCCGGCGACGTTCGGCGGGTTGTACACGGACTGACCGAGGCGCTCGCCCATCCACGACGCACCGAGGTCGTTGGCGACCAGCCCGGTGGCCTCGAGGAGGGCGACCATCCACTCGATCGGGGTGCGCACGAGCCCCTGCCTCGCGGTGGTGCCGTAGAACTCGGGGCGCAGCAGCAGCGCACGCATCGTGGCCCGGATGTCGAGATCGGTCGACAGGAACACCGCGGCCAGCGCATCCACCACGGGCGCCGGAGCGCCCGGATGGGCGAAGGCGTCCCACAGCTTGCGCACGATGAACCGGGCGGCGACCTCCTTCTTCGGCGGGTTGTCGCGGAGGATCTCGTCGATGATCTGCGGGCCGGTCCAGGCCCGCGTGGTACCGAAGAAGGTCTTGTTCCCGCTGTCGTGACGGGTCGGGTGGAACTGGTACTGGTACTCGGGCCAGTCGGCGTTGAAGCCCGTCCACGCTCGCGACGACGCCTCGACGTCGGCCTCGGTGTAGTTCCCCACGCCGAGCGTGAAGAGCTCCATCAGCTCACGCGCGAAGTTCTGGTTGGGCGCCTCTCGCCGGTTGTCGTTGTTGTTGAGGTAGACGAGCATGGCCGGCTGCAGGGCCATCGCCTGGGTGAGCGCGCGGAAGTTGCCCAGGCCCTGGGTCCGGAACAGCTGGTTCTGCGCCATCATGTGGTCGGACCGGCCGATGCCGTCCCACCACGAGCTCGTGAAGTGCCCGTGCCAGAACAGCGCCATCCGCTCCTGGAACGGTCGGGGGCGCGTCACCATGGCGTCGAGCCACCAGTTCACGGCCTCGACGTACTGCTCCCAGCCGCTCGTCGAGTTGTGCACGGCGATGCTCGACGGCACGGTGGGACTGCCGTTGAGCGACACGTTCAGGACGTCGTCGACCGCCTGCTCGAGCGTCAGGGCGCTGAGCGCGGTCACACGGGCGGGGCGGGCGACGAACTCGGTCCGGCGCAGCAGGTGGGCGATGTCGGCGGGATCGGCCACGGGGTCTCCTCGATGGGTCGGTCATCCCGTGATCGACCGTTCGACGGGGGTGCTTGAGGACCCGATCGTGGGGTCGACGCCGGATCCCACCGCCTGTCGACCGGATGAGGAGAACTTGAGCGTCGTGCTCGCCCCGGCCGCACCGGCGTCCGGACGCGACTCGACCCGGCGTCACCGCCGGGTCGAGTCGTCGATCTGTGATCAGGCCCGATCAGGGCCGGGGTGAGCGATGGTTCGGACGGCGGCCCGCACGAGCGGGCCGGCCGGTCACTTGCCCTTGCGGGCGCCGTAGCGCTTGTTGAAGCGCTCGACACGACCACCGGTGTCGACGAGCTTCTGCTTGCCGGTGAAGAACGGGTGGCACTCGTTGCAGAGCTCGACGTGCAGCTCGCCGCGCTTGGTGGACGCGGTGGTGAAGGTGTTGCCGCACGAGCACTTCACGGTCATGTCGGCGTACGTCGGGTGGATGTCGGTCTTCATGGTGTGCTCCCGCGTCGAATTCGGACGTGGCAGTGTACCGCCCTCCGGCGACCCCTCCACCGGGCCGGGTGCGGGCCGAGGTGCTCCCCGGGGCGTTCTGCTCCGCAGGGTGGTCGTGGACGACCACCGGCGGGAGCAGAACGTCGTCAGCTCGATCGCCAGGTCCTTCCGGTGCACCGGACCGGCGTTCGTCACTGGTGACGTGACCGCCCGAGCTGCCTCGCTCGCCGCTGCCGCCACCCGCTTCGCGGCGCAGGATCTCCTCGCGACGACCGCCCAACTCGCCGAGTGCGGGGTGACGTCAGGAGTGCTCCGACAGCGCCTCGCGACCGGCGAGTGGATCCGCATCGAACGCGAACTCGTCGGGATCTCGGCGCCGATGACGTGGGAGCGGCGGGTGCGTGGTGCGGTGCTGCTCGGCGGTGCCTCGGCGCTCGTGAGCCACGGCACCGCCGCCCGGCTGCACCGCTTCGACGGCTACGACCGCTTCGACGAGATCTGCCTCTGCTCGATGGGGGGAGCACACATCCGTGGCACCGCCGAGACCAGGATCTCGAGGACACGCACGGTCACGAGCCGCCACCGCCTGGTGACACGGTCGGGCATTCCGGTCGTCTCCATCCCGGTCGCACTGATCCAGATCGCGGGCCGGGAGGGCAGGGACGCGACGGCTCGGGCACTCGACGGCGCGCTCCGCGACGGGATCAGCCCCCGGTGGATCCGGACGGTCGTCGACGAGATCGCCCGTTCCGGGCTGTCCGGCCCGGGACTGCTGGGCGAACTGCTGCACGAGCGCGTCGACCGGCGACTTCCCCGGAGCTGGTACCAACGGCTCGCGAAGCGCCTCCTCGCGGCGCACGGGCTGGATCTCGTGGACGAGTGGCAGGTGCGCGACGGCACGGCGATCGTGGCGTCGCTCGACCTTGCGATCCCGTCGCTGCGCATCGGCGTGGAGTGCCAGAGCTGGGCCTGGCACGCCCCTCCGGCCGCACAGGATCGGGACAACCGACGCAAGCGCCGTCTGCGCGAGCTCGGGTGGGAACTCGTCGAGGTGTGGTGGACCGACCTCGACCGCATCGGCGAAGTGGCGCGGGACGTCGAGGTGGCGATCACCCGACGGCGTCCGACCCTGCCGGGCATCTCCTGAGCCGGTCTGCTCCCCGGGCGTTCTGCTCCGCAGGGTGGTCGTGGACGACCACCGGCGGGAGCAGAGGAGGTCACATGCTCGGCTGCTTCGCGATCTCGTTCAGGAACTCGTCGTTGGTGCGGAAGGTCTTCAGCCGGTCGACGAGCAGTTCGAGGCCGGGGGCAGCGTTGCCGTCGGCGGCGAGGCCGCTCAGCACGCGACGCAACTTCCACACCATCTGCAGTTGCTTGCGGTCGAACAGCAGCTCCTCGTGCCGGGTGCTCGACGCGTCGACGTCGATCGCCGGGTAGATGCGCCGCTCGGCGAGCTTGCGATCGAGACGAAGCTCCATGTTGCCGGTGCCCTTGAACTCCTCGAAGATCGCGTCGTCCATGCGGCTGTTCGTCTCGATCAGCGCGGTGGCCAGGATGGTGAGCGAGCCGCCCTCCTCGACGTTGCGCGCCGCACCGAAGAACTTCTTCGGCGGGTACAGCGCGCCTGCGTCGATACCACCCGACAGGATGCGACCGCTCGCCGGGGCGGCGAGGTTGTAGGCACGGCTGAGGCGGGTGATGCCGTCGAGGATGATCACGACGTCCTCGCCCTGCTCGACCATGCGCTTGGCCTTCTCGATCGCCAGTTCGGCGACGTGGGTGTGCTCGTCGCTCGGGCGGTCGAAGGTGCTGGCGATGACCTCGCCCTTCACCGTGCGGCGCATGTCGGTGACCTCTTCGGGCCGCTCGTCGATGAGCAGCACGATCAGCCTCACCTCGGGGTGGTTCTGCTCGATCGAGGTCGCGATCGTCTTCATGATCGTGGTCTTGCCGGCCTTCGGCGGCGACACGATGATGCCGCGCTGCCCCTTGCCGATCGGCGAGATGAGGTCGATGATCCGGGCCGTCATGTTGGCCGGGTCGTTCGGGTTCTCGAGGCGCAGCTTGGTGTCCGGGAAGAGGGCGGTGAGATCCTCGAAGCGCGGGCGGCTGCGCGCCTTCTCGGGGTCGCCACCGTTCACCCGGTGGATCTCGAGCAGCGCCGGGTTCTTCTCGTTGCGGCCCGCGGGGCGCACGAGGCCGGTGACGTGGTCGCCCTTGCGGAGGCCGTACTGCCGGGTGAGCTTCACCGGGATGTAGGCGTCGTCGCGACTCGACAGGTAGCCGTTCACGCGGAGGAAGCCGTAGCCCTCGTCGCGCAGGTCGAGGTAGCCCGACACCGTGATCGGCTCGGTGCCGGCGGCCTCCTCGCCGTCACCACCGCCGCCACCGCGATCGGGGCGTCGGTCGTTGCGGTCGTTGCGGTCGTTCCGATCGTTCCGGTCGCGCTGCTGGTGACCGTCGGGGCGGTCACCGCCCTGCGGGCCGTCGCCGCCACGGTTCTTGTTGCGGCGCCGGCGGCGACGCCGGCTGTTGCGGCTCTCGCCCTCCGGGCCACCATCGGGACCGTCGTCGCCGTCGTCGCCGTCATCACCGGCGTCACCGGCATCACCGGCGTCACCGGCGTCACCCGCGGCGTCGTCGGAGCCGGACGCGGGCGCCGGGGCGGTCACGTCGGTGGTCGTGAGCTCGCCCGAACGGAGCAGCTCGACCTCCCAGTCGGCCAGCGGTTCACCGTCGGGGCCGAGGACCACCTCGGGAGCATCGGCCGCAGCGGGTGCGTCCGCAACGGGCGCCGGAGCAGGTGCGGCCGCAGGGGCGGCGACGGGCGCGGGCTCCGGTGCTGCGGCGGGCGCCGGAGCGGGCTCGGCAGCCGGGGTGCCACCGGTCGTCTCGAGGATCTTGGTGATGAGCGTCGCCTTCGCAGCACGGGCGTTGGTCTTGATGCCGAGCGCCTGGGCGATGGCGAGCAGCTGGTCCTTGTCCTTGGACTCCAGCATGGACTGTTCGAGAGCTTCCGCGGCCACCGGCCACCTGCTTTCTGACACGGGTGATGGGACTCGGCGTGCGCGTCGTCGCATGTGGATCGACGGACATCGCCGGCGGCCCCACCACCAGGAGAGATCGACCCCGTCGGATCATCGGCGCGAACACGGAGCTCGAACCGGAGACGGGACTGTTCGGGAACCCGAACACCAGGCACTGTAGCGACACCGACCCCCTGCCGCAACGCATGGTGCTCCACCGGGCCGGCGCGGTCCGTCCCCGCCGGAGCGGGCATCAACCGAAGGTGGTCGCGACGAAGCGTTGCACGGTGGCGAGGTCGTTCGGCAGCACCGTCGTGCGCTCCGGCCGCTCGAACAGGTCGGCCAGGTGCGGAGGCAAGGGTGGCCGCACGCCGCTCGCGCGCTCGACGGCATCCGGGAACTTCGCCGGATGCGCGGTCGCGAGCGTGACCACGGGTCCGTGGATCTCGCCCCGGGCTCGGAGCTCGTCGACCGCGCCGACACCCACGGCGGTGTGCGGGTCGAGCAGCATCCCGGTCGCCGCGTGCTGCCGGCGGATCACGTCGAGGGTGCCCGCGTCGTCGAGGCGCGCCCCGAGGAACACCCCGTCGAGCCACGCGGCGCGCTGATCGGCCTCCACCGACAACGCTCCGCTGGCGCGGAACCGCTGCAGCTGCTCGGCGGTGAGCCCGCCGTCGCGGCCGTTCATCTCGAACAGCAGCCGCTCGAAGTTCGACGACACCTGGATGTCCATGCTCGGGCTGAGCGTCGGGACGACCTCGGCGGTGCGCATGTCGTTGTCGCGCAGGAACCGGGTGAGGATGTCGTTGGTGTTGCTGGCCACGACGAACTGCTCGATCGGGGCGCCCATCCGTCGGGCGATCCAGCCCGACAACACGTTGCCGAAGTTGCCGGTCGGCACGCAGAACGTGAGCGGGGTCGACAAGGCGCGGCAGGCCGCCACGTAGTACACGACCTGGCTCATCACCCGCGCCCAGTTGATGCTGTTGACAGCGCTGAGTCGCTGCGACTCGCGGAACGGCGCGTCGTTGAACATCGCCTTCACGAGGTCCTGGCAGTCGTCGAAGGTGCCCTCGACCGCGACGGTGCGCACGTTGGGCGAGTCGACGGTGGTCATCTGCTTGCGCTGCACGTCGCTCGTGCGGCCGTGCGGATAGAGGATGACGATCTCGACGTTCGCGCAGGCCTTCACCCCGTCGATCGCCGCCGAGCCGGTGTCGCCGCTCGTGGCACCCACGATCCGGATGCGCTCGCCGCGCTGCGAGAGCACATGGTCGAACAGCCGGCCGACGAGCTGCAGGGCGACGTCCTTGAACGCGAGGGTGGGGCCGTGGAACAGCTCCTGCACGAAGTGGTGGTCGTCCACCTGCACGAGCGGCACGGTGGCCGGGTGACGGAACGTCGCGTACGCCTCACGACACAGCCGGTCGAGCGTGTCGCGGTCGAGGTCGTCGCCCACGAACGGGGCGATCACCGCGGCGGCCAGCTCGGCGTACGAGGCGTCGCGGTCGACGGTGGGCAGGCTCGGCCACTCGGTCGGGACGTACAGGCCACCGTCGTTCGCGAGGCCGGCGAGGAGGACGTCGGCGAAGCCGAGCTCCGGCGCCGCCCCGCGGGTGCTCACGTAGCGCACGTCAGGCCCCGATCACGCGCAGGAGGCCGCCGACGTTGCGCACGACGTCGAGCTCGCGCAACTCGCGCATCGTGGCCTGCACGGCCGACTCCTTGGCCTCGTGGGTGATGAACACGAGCCGGGCGTCGGGCGCGTTGCCCTCCTGCTCGGCGGCGCGGATGCTCACACCGTGCCGGGCGAACACGCCCGTCACGGCGTGCAGCACGCCAGGCTTGTCGGCGACGTCGAGGCTCAGCAGGTACTCGGCCGAGGTCTCGTCGATCGGGAGCGTGACCGCCTTGCCGAAGGTACCGATCGCGCCGTGGGTGCCCTTCGAGAGGTTGACGGCGGCGTCGATGACGTCTCCGAGCACGGCACTGGCCGTCGGCGAGCCCCCGGCACCGCGCCCGTAGAACATGAGCGACCCGACCGCCCGACCCTCCACGAACACGGCGTTGTAGCTCTCTCGGACGCTCGCGAGCGGGTGGGTGACGGGCACCATCGCCGGGTGCACGCGCACGGCGACCTCACCGGTGGGCAGCTGTTCGGCGATGCCGAGGAGCTTCACGACGTAGCCGAGACGTCGGGCCACCGCGATGTCCGCGGCCGTGATCCGGCTGATGCCCTCGTGGTAGACGTCGCCGGCCACGACCTTCGCGCCGAACGCGATCGTGGCGATGATCGCGGTCTTCGCGCCGGCGTCGAAGCCCTCGACGTCGGCGGTCGGGTCGCGCTCCGCGTAGCCGAGCGCCTGGGCCTCGGTGAGGGCGGCCATGTACTCGGCGCCCTCCTCGCTCATCTTCGTGAGGATGAAGTTCGTCGTGCCGTTGACGATGCCCATCACGCGGGTGATGGGCTCGCCGCGCAGGCTCTCGCGCAGGGCTCGCATGAGGGGGATGCCACCGGCGACCGACGCCTCGAACAGCAGGTCGACGCCGGCGGCGTCGGCGGCGGCGAACAGCTCGGTGCCGACGTTCGCGAGCAGCTCCTTGTTGCCGGTGACGACCGGCTTGCCGTTGGCGAGCGCCGTGGTGATCAGCTCGCGGGCGGGTTCGATGCCGCCGATCACCTCCACCACGACGTCGATCGACGGGTCGCTGACGACCGCGTGGGCGTCACGGGTGAGCAACCCCTCCGGCAGCGGGATGCCGCGGTCCTTGCTGAGGTTGCGGACGGCCACGGTGGCGACCTCGAGCCGGAGACCGGTCCGGGCCTCGATCGCCGGCGCCTGGGCCTCGATGAGCTGCACCAGCGGGGCGCCGACGTTGCCGCACCCGAGCACACCGATGCGGATCACCTTGCTGCGTTCGTCTCCAGGAGTCACGGCGTGAGGCTAGGTGACGGCGGGTCGCCCGCCACGTCCCATTCGTGCCCGGGACCCACGACGAGGGACGAGAGCTCCGCCGCCGCTCGTCCCCCGCCGCAGGGTGGTTCCCGCGATCCGGGAGCGGCGAACGTGACGGTGGCCGCCGAGCGCCCGGCGGATCCTGGCGGTGGCTGCGGTTCCGCCGCCGCGCCACCCGGGTCCTCCGGTCCACACCGTTCCCGTTCACTGCACGCCGTGACGTCTCCTCGGTCTCCCGATCGTTCGTCCGGCGTCGCTCCTGTTGCCCGAGACCTTACGGAAGGACCGGGCGCGCAGCCAGGGGTCGGGCCGTCGATGAGCCGAACGACCCACCGCTGCGACCCACCGCTGCTGCCCACCCGCGTGCCGCGGCCGGGTGACGGGCGGGTGACGGGCAGGTGACGGGCAGGTGACGGGGCCGAGCGCCTCAGCGGCGGGGTGCGTGCTCGCGCCGCAGGGCGGCGACGAGCCCGTCGTAGCGGTCGTGTGCGAGCACCGCGCCCTCGCGTCGGACGCCGCTCGGATCGACGTCGATCACCCGGTCGAGCTTCGCCCAGCTCGGGCGCCCTTCGCGGTCCCACGGACCGGTGCCGACCCCGAACTGCGGCACGCGGTCGTTGCGCTTGGAGGTGAGGGCCACGCCCACGAGCGACCGGCCCCGGCGGCCGACGATCGCGACGGGGCGGTCCTTGCCCTGCCGGGGGTCGTCCTCGTAGGGCACCCAGGTCCACACCACCTCGCCCGGGTCGGGGTCGCCGTCCATCGAGGGCGCGTACTCGAGCTCGACCCCGGCCAGCACGCCGCTCGTCGCGACCGGACCGCCGCCCCCACCCGACCGATCGCGGCGCCCGCCCGGTCGCGGCGCCGGCGAGGGTTCGCGGCCGCGCGACGGCGAGACGAGGTGGAGGGCGCGTCGGACGAGCCCGAGCACGCGACCCGTGCCACTCCCCCGGCGCGGACCCATCAGCGCCGCCCTCCGGCCGCCACCGGGCTCAGTCGACGTCGCACCGCAGGAGGTCGTCGTAGGTCTCGCGTCGCACGACCAGCCGTGCGACTCCGTCGCGCACGAACACCACGGGCGGGCGCGTGAGCTTGTTGTAGTTGCTGGCCATCGAGTGGCCGTAGGCCCCGGTGACCGGCGTGGCCACCAGGTCGCCGGCGGCGAGCCCGGCGGGCACCTCGGCGTCGAACACGAGCACGTCGCCGCTCTCGCAGTGCTTGCCGACGAGCCGGGCACGCTCGTCACGCGGGTCGAGCACGCGCTCGGGGACGACGACCTCGTAGCCCGAGCCGTACAGCACCGGCCTCGGGTTGTCGCTCATGCCGCCGTCGACGGCGACGTAGGTGCGCACGCCGGGGATCCGCTTCACCACGCCGACCGTGTACACGGTGATCGCGGCCGCGGCCACGATCGAACGACCCGGCTCGACGCTCACCCGGCTCGTCACCCCGAGCGACCGGCACGCGTCGAGCACCACACGACCCCACTCCGTGATCGTCGGCGCCTCCTCACCCCCGACGTAGGGCACGCCGAGGCCACCGCCCAGCACGAGCTCGGGCAGGTCGAGCGGCGCGGCGAAGCGCGCCATCACCTCGGCCGCCCGGGCGAAGCTCTCGACCGCGAAGACGTTGGAGCCGATGTGCGAGTGCACACCGACGAGCTCGACGGCCGGCGAGCGACGCGCCCGTTCCACGGCGGCGGCCGCGGATCCGTTGGCGAGGTTGAACCCGAACTTCGAGTCGTCCTGACCGGTGGCGATGTACTCGTGGGTGTGCGCGTGCACGCCGGGCGTGATCCGCAGCACCACCCGCGGGACGGGCAGCCCCTCGGCGTGCAGCGCCTCGAGCCGATCGAGCTCCTCGTCGCAGTCCACCACCACGTAGCGGATGTGCTCACGCAGCGCGTAGCGCAGCTCGTCGAGGCTCTTGTTGTTGCCGTGGAGCGTGAGCGCGTCGGCCGGCACCCCGGCCGCGAGCGCCACGTGCATCTCGCCGCCGCTCGCGACGTCGAGGAGCATCCCCTCCTCGTACGCGAGGCGCGCCATCGCGGTGCACAGGAACGCCTTCGTGGCGTAGACGGCACGCTGGTGGCCGAAGGCGTCGACGGCCTCGCGGCACCGGCGACGGAGGTGGGCCTCGTCGTACAGGAACACGGGCGTACCGAACTCCGCTGCGACGTCGGCGACGCGCAGCCCGCCGAGATGGAGCGCGCCGCGGTCGTCGACCGTGGCGGTGTCGGGGAGCAGGTGCAGGGGCAGCGAGGGCATCGTCGTGTGGGTCCTGGCTCGACGCGGGGCTACATCCGCTCGGGCGCGTCGATCCCGAGCAGACCGAGACCCGAGGCGAGCACGCGTGCGGTGAGCGCCGCGAGCGCGAGGCGGCTCGTGCGGAGCTCGTCGGACGGTGCCTTGAGCACCGGGCACGCGTCGTAGAACGCGGTGAAGTCCTGGGCGAGCTCGAACAGGTAGGTGCAGAGACGGTGGGGCGACCAGCGTTCGAGCGTCTCGGCCACGGCACCGTCGTACGCGAGCAGCTTCAGCGCGAGCTGCAGCTCGGCGGGCTCGCCGAGCAACGGCGTCTGCCCGAGCACGCTGTCGGGCGACACCTCGGCGCGCCGGAAGATGCTGTGGATGCGGGCGTGCGCGTACTGCAGGTACGGCGCGGTGTTGCCCTCGAACGACAGCATCCGGTCCCAGTCGAAGACGTAGTCCTTGATCCGGTCGGTGGACAGCTCGGCGTACTTCAGCGCGCCGATGCCGATCGTGCGGCCGAGCTCGTCGCGCTCGTCGGCGGACAGGTCGGGCGTGCGGTCGGCCACGATCGCGCGGCCACGTTCGATGGCGGCGTCGACGAGGTCGAGCAGCATCGCCGGTTCACCGCTGCGGCTCTTCAGGATCTTGCGGTCCTCGCCGAGCACGTTGCCGTTGTTCACGTGCACCGCACGCGCCGGCGGCACCAGCACGCCGAGCATCTCGGTGGCCTTCCACACCATCTGCAGGTGCTGGCTCTGCGGCGTGCCGATGCAGTACACGAGCAGCGTGGCGTGGAGGCGTTCGACGCGGTCGAGCACGCACGTGATGTCGCTCGTGGCGTAGTTGAAGCCGCCGGTGCGGGCCTGCACGATGAGCGGGAGCGGGTCGCCCTCGCGGTTGGTGAAGCCCGGCACCCACACCACCTTGGCACCGTCGCTCTCGTCGAGCAGCCCGGCGGCGTCGAGCCGCTCGATCACCGCCGGCATCATCGGTTGGTAGAAGCTCTCGCCGACGATGTCCTCGCGGCGCAGCAGCACCCCGAGCCGGCCGTAGACGAGGTCGAAGTAGTCGGCCGACTGGTCGACGAGCCGCTGCCACAGCTCCATCGTCATCGGGTCGGAGCGGCTCTGCAGCAGGGTGACGCGCTGGCGCGCCCGCTCCTTGAACTCGTCGCTGGCGTCGAACTTGGCCCGCGCCTGCTTGTAGAGGGCGCCCGGATCGGTGAGGTCGATCTCGCCGAGCTCGCCACCGAGGTCGATCACGTGCTCGATCAGCATGCCGAACGGCGTGCCCCAGTCGCCGATGTGGTTCTCCCTGATCACCCGGTGACCGACGAAGCCGAGCATCCGCACGAGCGCATCGCCGATGAGGGTCGTGCGCAGGTGGCCGACGTGCATCTCCTTGGCCACGTTGGGAGCGGAGTAGTCGACCACGACGGTCTCGGGGGCCGCCGCCGGGCGCACGCCGAGGTGGTCGTCGGCCGCCACGAGGGCGACCTGGCCGGCCAGGAACTCGGCGGTGAACGTCAGGTTGATGAAGCCGGGGCCGGCGACCTCGAGCGCGGCCACGCCGTCGAGTGCCGCCGCAGCGACGATCTCGGTGGCCACCTCACGCGGGTTGCGACCCAGTTCCTTCGCGAGCGGGAGCGCACCGTTCGCCTGGGCGTGCGCTCGGTCACTCGGGCGCACCACCGGGTCGACACCGCCACGGCCGGCGACGCGTTCGAACGCAGGAGCGAGCAGGGAGGCGACGGTGACGAGCGGATCGGCCATGAGGGGACGATCGTACCGGTGGGACCCCTCCCGGCCCGGCGCTTTCGAGGGATCCGCCGTGGTGGGCCCGTCATCGCGACCGATGACGAGCACCGCTCCGCACGGCGTGGCGCCCCCGGAAGGATTCGAACCTCCGACACATGGTTCCGGAAACCATTGCTCTATCCCCTGAGCTACGAGGGCGGGATGCAGCGAGGATAGCGACCGGTGCACCGCGTCCCTCCAATCCGTCCACCCCGGGCACCGGTGGCACGGCGCCGGGAACGCGCCGGCTGGGCCGGGAATACCAGGAGGGGTATCATGGTTGTCTCCCACGTCCTCGCGGGACCTCGGTCCGGGCGCCGACGTCGGCCCCACCCCGCCGGGCGGAAGAAACGGAGTTGCACCATGTCCACCGCCACGATCGACCTGACCGCCGAGACGTTCTCGTCCACCATCGAGTCGAACGACATCGTGCTGGTCGACTGGTGGGCGTCGTGGTGCGGCCCGTGCCGGATGTTCGCCCCGATCTTCGACGAGGCCGCGACCAAGCACCCCGACCTCGTGTTCGCGAAGGTCGACACCGAGGCGCAGCAGGAGCTGGCGGGCGCGGCGAACATCCGCTCGATCCCGACGCTGATGGTGTTCCGCGAGAACGTGCTCGTGTTCTCCCAGGCCGGTGCGCTGCCCGCCCACGCTCTCGACGACCTGATCTCGCAGGTGAAGGCGCTCGACATGGCCAAGGTGCACGCCGCGGTCGCCGAGCGCCAGGGCGACTGACCCCACCCGCGCGACAGCCGCTCGACCGGCCCACGACCCGGGGATCCCCGTCGGGTCGTGGACACGTCGACGGCGGGTTCACCTGCCCGCTCGGTAGCCTGGCGCGCCGTGAATCAGATGAAGACCCGTCTCCAGGCCCTCGCGCTCCTCGACCGAGCGATGTCGGCCATGACCGACGCCGAGCTCGAGGCCCTCGTGGCCACGTTGCCCGAGGACCACGTCGCGGCCCTCGACAAGCTCGCCGGCGCCCGTGAGGTCGGGTTCGACGATCCTGCGGCGCGCACCGCGGCCGTGCGGGCCGCCGTCGCCCGGGGCCGGATGAGCGGTGGGCTCGAGCAGATCACCACCGTGCTCACCGACCCGTGCCTCGCCGACTTCATCACCGCCCTCGGCGACAAGAGCGACAACCCCTCCGAGGACGACCTGCAGGCGATCCTGCCCGAGCGCATCGAGCAGCACGGCCTCGCCACCGTCCGGCTCACCATCGCCGCGTCGATCGCGGGCGAGGCGGCGGCGTCGGTGATGCTCACCCGCGTGTTGAAGCACGATCCGGTGGTGGCCCTGCCGCCCGCGGCCGAGGCGGCCGCACCCACCGTGCTCGTCCGGTCCGCGGACGACGACACCAAGGCCAAGCGCAAGGCGGCCAAGGAGCGCAAGCAGGCCGAGGCCCGCTCCCGCCGCGAGCAGGCCGCCAAGGCCCGCAACCGCGCCTGACCCGCCCGCGTCGGGCGTTCGGCGATCCGGAGCCGGCGGCCCGTGGCCGTCGCCCCGGTCAGCGGTCGGCCAGCACCCGTCGCTCGTGCTCGAGCAGCCACGCCTTCGCGTCGAGGCCGCCCGCGAACCCGGTGAGGGTGCCTCGGTGGCCGACCACCCGGTGGCACGGCACGATGATGCTGATCGGGTTGCGTCCGTTCGCCGCCCCCACCGCGCGGGCCTTGTTCGGGTCTCCGAGCGCTCGCGCCTGGTCGCCGTAGCTCATCGTGGCGGCGTACGGAATGGTGCGCAGCACCTGCCAGGCCGACCGCTGGAACGGCGTGCCGACGGGGTCGAGCGGCAGGTCGAACGTGGTGCGCTCACCGGCGAAGTACTCGCGCAGCTGGGCGACCGCGTCGGCGAGGATGCGCTCGCGAGCTCCGGATCCGTGCTCCGACGCGGCTCCGGCTCCGGTGTCGGCGACCGCGTGCGTCCCGGCGAGCGTCCGTTCGTCGTCGGGCCAGGTGACGAGGCGGACGCCGAGGTCGGACGCGCCGACCGTGAGCACCCCCACGGGCGTGTCGATCGTGGTGGTGGCGAGCGTCGGGTCGGTGCGCGTCGGGTCGGTGCGTGTCGGGTCGGTGCGCGTCGGGTCGGTGCGCGTCGGGTCGGTGCGCGTCGGGTCGGTGCGCGTCGGCGGATCGATCGGGGTGCGGTTCACAGCTGGACTCCTCGCGGTCGGGAGGGGGACGGGTCGGGGGTGAGCGAGCGCCAGAGGTGGTGGAGCGCGTAGCTCCGCCACGGGCTCCAGCGGGCGGCCGCTGCCTCGGCGGCCCGCGGCGTGTCGTCCCCACCGAGCGCGGCGAGGG
>CAEZSR010000083.1_pt1 | contig 16954 bp, 16 predicted proteins | sample 7264011 | NCBI WGS metagenome assembly CAEZSR01 (sample SAMEA6813783, study PRJEB35770) | freshwater metagenome | biome: Freshwater; feature: Freshwater reservoir; material: water | place: Czech Republic | collected 2016-08-15 | depth 0.5m m | reverse complement strand
GTCCGCCGGGTCCGCTGGCACCCGCGCCGGGCGCACCTGCGCGCCCTGGTGACGGGTCTCGCCGCCGCCCCGCGGCTGCTGGTGGCACGCCGCCGTGCGGCGCGCCGCCGTGCGGCCACGACGCGGTAGCGAACGTCTCCCGTCCATCAAGAGTTCGTCTGATCGTCGGCCCCCCGTGGGGGATCGCCGGATCGCCCTCAAGACCGCGAGCGCCGTCTCCCGATACCTCCTTGACAACGAAGGCGGACCACGGAGCGGGACGGATGTCGATGGCACGGAGGATGATCGGAGGACTGGTGGGCGGCGCCCTCGCGCTCGCCTCCCTCCTCGCCGGTGCAACGGCGCCGGCCGCAGCTTCCGGGGCACCCGTCCCGACGCCGATCCCCGCCGCCGCCGACTGGCTGACGACCGTCAACTACTTCCGTGCGATGGCCGGCCTCGGCCCGGTCACCGAGGACGCCATGCTGTCGGACGGCGCCTACAAGCACTCGTGCTACATGGTCCGCAACGGGATCATCTCGCACGACGAGAACCCCTCGCTGCCCGGGTACACCCCCGAGGGCCACGCTGCGGGCCAGAACGGCAACGTGGCCGTGTCGAGCTCGGCGACGGCGACCGCCCGGAGTCACATCGAGCTCTGGATGACCGGTCCGTTCCACGCAATCGGTGTGCTGCGCCAGAACCTCCAGCGCGTCGGCTTCGGCCTCTGCGCCGACCCCGCCGCGACGCGGTGGCGTTCGGGCGCCACGCTCGACGTGCTGCGCGGCCGCGGTCCGGCGACCCCGCGCACCGCCCCGATCGTCTGGCCGGGCGACGGTACGACCACGAGCCTGAACCGCTTCATCGTCGAGACCCCCGACCCGCGGAGCTACTGCGGCTACCCGACCAACCAGCCCGCCGGGCTCCCCGTCATCGCGATGATGCCGGAGGCCGTGAACGGCAACGTCAGCGCCAGCGTGGTCGGCCCCGACGGACCGCTCCCGACGTGTGCGCTCTCCCGGCTCAACACCAACGACGTCGCCCAGAGCATCCTCGCCGGCGACAACGCGATCGTGGCGATGCCGCGATCGCCGCTGGGCCCGGGCACCTACACCGTCACGGTCACGAGTCAGGCTCGCACGGTGACGTGGAGCTTCACGGTCGACCCGGCCGCGGCGAACGGCGTCGTCCCGCCGGCACCGACCGCCTCCCCGTCGGGACCGGCCGTCGGCTTCCAGGCGATCACGCCCGCCCGCGTGGTCGACACCCGCGAGTGGCTCGGCGCCACGCGCCTCGAGGCCGGCGTCACCAAGACGCTGCAGATCGCCGGGTCCGGCGGCGTGCCCGTCGGGGCCAGTGCCATCAGCGGCAACTTCACCGTCGTCGGCCAGTCCGGGGGCGGGTTCCTCACGGTGTGGAACTGCTCGCCCACGCGGCCGCTCGCCTCCACCGTCAACTTCCGGGCGGGTGAGGTGACGCCCAACGCGGCGACCGTGCCGCTCGACGCCGGTGGACGCATCTGCGCGTTCTCCACCACGGACACCGACCTCGTCGTCGACGTGAACGGCTTCTACGGCTCCGCCGGTGCCAGCCGCTTCACCCCGGTCGCCCCCACGCGGCTGATGGACACCCGCATCCCCCTCGGGGCGCCGGGCCGTCTGTCGCCCGGTGAGACCGTCGAACTGCAGGTCACGGGTCGCGGTGGGGTGCCGGCGGGGGTCAGCGCGGTCACGCTGAACGTCACCAGCACCGACGCCTCCACCCTCGGGTACGTCACCGTCTACGCCTGCGACGGCGAACGACCGCTGGTGTCGAACCTGAACCCGTCACCGGGTCGGGTGCGCCCGAACCTGGTGATGACACCCGTGTCCGGCGACGGCACCGTCTGCCTCTTCACGCTCGGCGCGACCGACCTCGTCGTCGACGTGACGGGCTACCTGAGCGCCGGCTCCACCGGGGTGTTCACCCCGACCGAACCGTTCCGGTTCCTCGACACCCGCGAGCGCTTGAGCACCGAGATGAACGGCGGCACCGGTGGCAACGTCCTCGGCGGTGGGCAGACGCTGCGGATCCAGATCGCGGGTCAGCGCGGCGTCCCGTCGGACGCGAAGGCGGTGTCGATCAACCTCACCGTCACCGATGCGCTCGGTGCCGGGTACGTGACCGCCTGGCCCTGCGGCGAACGACCGACCACCTCGACCGCGAACTACAACGCGACGCAGCCGGTGTCGAACGGTGCCCAGCTCCCGCTGGCGGCCGACGGTGCCCTGTGCGTGTTCAGCCTCTGGCCGACCCACGTCGTGATCGACGTGAACGGTTGGTGGTCGTGACCGACCGGCTCGGCTGTCAGACCAGGTAGGGGTCGACGGCCTCGGGGTCGATGCCGTAGTCCGAGATCGCCTTGGCCACCAGGTCGGCGTCGACCTGGCCCTGCCCGGCGAGCGCGTGCAGCACGGCCACCACCACGTGGCCCTCGTCGATCTCGAAGAACCGACGCAGCGCCTCGCGGGTGTCGGAGCGCCCCATGCCGTCGGTGCCGAGCGGGGTGAAGTTGCGGCCCGGCAACCAGCGCGCCACCTGCTCGGGCACGATCTTCATGAAGTCCGTGACCGCCACGATCGGACCGGGCGAGCCGGCGAGCAGCTCGGTCACGAGCGGCACCCGTGCGGGCTGCGTGGGGTGCAGCCGGTTCCAGCGCTCGGCCGCCAGGGCGTCCTCGCGCAGCGCCTTGTACGACGTGGCCGACCACAGCTCGACGCCGACGTCGTACCGCTCGCGAAGCGCCGCGGCCGCGGCCTGTGCGGCACCGTGCGCCGAGCCGCTGAACAGCAGCGTGGCCGTGCGCCCGGCCGCCGGAGCGGGGGCGAAGCGGTACAGGCCGCGCATGACCTGCGCGGTGAGGTCGGGCACGTCGGGTGCGACCGGCATCGGGTAGTTCTCGTTGTAGAGCGTGAGGTAGTAGAAGACGTCCGGGTCCTGCTCGGTCCGGCCGTACATGCGGTGGAGACCGGCCTGCACGATGGCGGCCACCTCGTACGCGAACGCCGGGTCGTACGCCTGCACCGGCGGCACCGTGGAGGCGAGCACCAGCGAATGGCCGTCCTGGTGCTGCAGACCTTCACCGAGCAGCGTGGTGCGGCCCGCGGTGGCGCCCATCAGGAAGCCGCGGGCGCGGCAGTCGGCCGCCTGCCAGATGAGGTCGCCCACGCGCTGGAACCCGAACATCGAGTAGAAGGTGTAGAAGGGCACGGTCGGGAAGCCGCGGTGCGAGTACGACGTCGCCGAGGCGATGAAGCTCGACATCGCGCCGGCCTCGGTGATGCCCTCCTCGAGGATCTGGCCGTTGCTCGCCTCGGTGTACGACAGCAGCAGGTCGTGATCCACCGGCTGGTACTTCTGCCCCTGCGAGGCGTAGATCTTCAGCTCGCGGAACAGCGCGTCCATGCCGAACGTGCGGGCCTCGTCGGGGATGATCGGGACCACGTGGCGGCCGAACTGGTCGTCGCGGGCGAGGTTGCGCAGCAGGCGCGTGAAGCCCATGGTGGTGCTGACGGCCTGGCCGCCCGAGCCCTTGCGCAGCTCGGCGAACGCCTGGTCCGCAGGCTGGGGGAGCGGCTTGGTCGGGGTGGTGCGACGCTTCGGGATGCTGCCGCCGAGCGCCCGGCGGCGGCCCATCATGTACTGGTACTCGACGCTGTCCTCGCGGGGCCGGAAGTAGGGCGGCAGGTCGCCGTCGAGCGCCGACTCGGGGATCTCGTCGTGGAGGTAGAGCCGGTCGCGCAGCGCGAGCAGCTGCTCCTTGTTCATCTTCTTGATCTGGTGGGTCGCGTTGCGCGCCTCGATCTCGGGGCCGAGCGTCCAGCCCTTGATCGTCTTCGCCAGGATCACCGTCGGTGCGCCCGAGCCGAGGTTCTCGGTGGCCGCCTTGTAGGCCGCGTACAGCTTGCGGTAGTCGTGGCCGCCACGCGGGAGGTTCACGAGGTCGTCGTCGCTCAGGTGCTGCACCAGCGCCCGCAGCCGCGGGTCGGGCCCGAAGAAGTGGTCGCGGATGTACGCCCCGTTCTCGACGGTGTACCGCTGGAACTCGCCGTCGACGGTGGTGTTCAGCTTGTTGAGCAGCACCCCGTCCTTGTCCTTGGCGAGCAGCTCGTCCCACTTCGAGCCGAGGATCACCTTGATCACGTTCCAGCCGGCGCCGCGGAACACGGCCTCGAGCTCCTGGATGACCTTGCCGTTGCCGCGCACCGGGCCGTCGAGGCGCTGCAGGTTGCAGTTCACGACGAAGATCAGGTTGTCGAGCTTCTCGCGGCTCGCGAGCGAGATGGCACCGAGGGTCTCGGGCTCGTCGCACTCGCCGTCGCCGAGGAACGCCCACACCCGGCTCTGGCTGGTGTCGTCGAGCTGGCGGTTCAGCAGGTAGCGGTTGAAGCGGGCGTGGTACAGCGCCGTGATCGGGCCGAGACCCATCGACACGGTGGGGAACTCCCAGAACTCGGGCATGAGTCGAGGGTGCGGGTAGCTCGACAGGCCACGGCCCGGACGGGCGATCTCGCGGCGGAAGTGGTCGAGGTCGTCCTCGGTGAGCCGGCCCTCGAGGAACGCACGTGCGTACGCACCGGGCGCGGCGTGGCCCTGCATGTACACGTGGTCGCCGGCGTTGCCGTCGTCCTTGCCGCGGAAGAAGTGGTTGAACCCGATCTCGTACAGCGATGCCGAGCTCGCGAAGGTGCTGAGGTGGCCGCCGATGCCCTCGGCCGTCTTGTTCGCGCGCACCACCATCGCGGCCGCGTTCCAGCGCACGAAGGCGCGGATGCGGCGCTCGATGTACTCGTCGCCCGGGAACCACGGCTCGGCCTCGCGGGGGATGGTGTTGATGTACGGGGTGGACACCGTGGCGGGGAAGCTGACCTGGCTCTCGCGGGCCCGCTCGAGCAGCTTCGACAGCAGGAACCGGGCGCGGGGCTTGCCGTGTTGCTCGATCACGGCGTCGAGGCTGTCGAGCCACTCCGAGGTCTCGCCCGGGTCGGTGTCGGGGAGTTGGTTCACGTACCCGTCGAAGATCATGCGATCTAGTCTCGCACCATTACCGACCGGTAACCGCGGGTGTCCCTACAGTGTTCGAGATGCCCGACATCGGTCCCGCCCCGCTCGTCGTCTACACCGACGGTGCCTGTCAGGGGAACCCGGGCCCGGGCGGGTGGGCGTGGGCGATCGCCCCCGAGGGATCGGTGCACGGGTCGGGTGGCGAGGCCCGCACCACCAACCAGCGGATGGAGGTCCAGGCGGTGCTCGAGGCGCTGCGCGCCCATCGCCACCACCCGGTCGGGTCGATCACGGTCGTGAGCGACTCCACCTACGTCGTCAACTGCTTCCGCGACCGCTGGTGGGTGCGCTGGCAGCAGAACGGGTGGAAGAACTCGAAGAAGGAGCCGGTGGCCAACACCGACCTGTGGAAGCCGCTCATCGAGCTGGTGCAGCAGCTGCAGCCCGGGTTCCGGTGGGTGAAGGGCCACTCCGGTGACCGGATGAACGACCTCGTCGACCGGCTCGCGGTCGAGGCGGCCAAGGGCCCCTTCGGCCCGGGGCCGTCGACCAGTTCGACGAGTTCGACGAGCGGCGACCCCGACCAGGCGTCGCTGTTCTGACCCCCGGTCCGTGTGGTTGCGCCTGCGTGGTCGCGGTGGAAGCACACGGACGGATCGACGTGGGGCGACGTCACACCGGGCGGGCATGCTGACGGCCATGGGACCGCGCAAGAAGCAGCGTCGAGCTGCCGCCACCCATCGCGCCCGAGCCGGCGCCTCCTCCCACCACACCGACCGCTCGTCGCAGTGGCCGGATGATCGACCCGTCGACGCACCGTCCGATCGAACGTCCGGTCGGCCCGGTGAGCGTCGTGCTCCGGGCGTCACCGCCGACGGGCGCTACGACCCGCGAGCCGTGCTCGACGACCTGGTCGCCTCCGGCATCCGGTGCGTCCGCAGGGCGATGCTCCCCGACGATCGTCCGCTGGGCAGCGTCATCCTCGCGATCCGCGACGTCGGCCGCGACGACCTGATCGACGACGTGCTCGTGCGCCACCTGGTGCCGCTCGTGGCGCCGCTGTGGGAGCGCGGGTGGTCGCCGGTCGACCTCGTCCACGCCGCCGGTCACCGCTTCGACGCGGCCATCGGTGGTCTGGTGGCGTCTGCCGTCCTCGCCGATCCCACGCTCGACAGCGCCGACCGACCGGCCGTGTGGACCGACCAGATCCAGCAGCTGCGGCGCCGTCGCGGCCGGTCGCGCGGCGACATCGGGTTCGAGCAGCTCGAGCACCGCTTCCAGGTCGTTGCGTTCCTGCTGCAGCTCCCGAAGGTGGTGCCGGTGGTGGTGCCGCCGTCGCAGTGGCGTGCGGCCGCGGCCGCCGGGCCGGTGCGCACTCGGCGGTCCGACGAGCAGGTCGACCCACGGATGCTGGAGCGTGTGCGGGCACTGCTCGCCAAGGCCGAGTCCACCACGTTCGACGCGGAGGCCGAAGCGCTGGTTGCCAAGGCGCAGGAGCTCATGGCCAAGTACGCGATCGACGTCGCGATGGTGGCCGCCGCGTCGGCCGGCACCCGGTCGCTGGCGGCCGGGGTCGAGGCCCGCCGCCTCCACCTCGACGACCCGTATGCCCTGCAGAAGGCGCAGCTGCTCGGCGCGGTCGCCGCCGTCAACGGTGGCCACGTCGTGTGGCACGAGGGGTGGGGCTTCGCCACCGTGATCGGCTTCCCGGTCGAGCTCGAGCTCACCGAGCTCACGTTCACGTCGCTGCTCGTGCAGATGACGCGAGCCATGGCCGACGCAGGGGCGTCCGGCGGGCACACCCGCTCGGCTTCGTTCCGGCGTGCGTTCGTGCTCTCCTACGCGCAGCGCGTCGGCGAGCGCCTCGAGGCCGCCCGCCGGCGAGCGCACGAGGCGGCCGACCAGCAGTACGGCGCCGCGCTCGTGCCGGTGCAGGAGGCGCGTCGGGCAGCCGTGCAGGAACGGGCCGACGAGTGGTTCCCGAACGCCCGGGCGATGCGCTCGCGTTCGGTCGACGCCGGCGGATGGCACGCCGGTCGCGCCGCTGCCGACCTCGCCGACCTCGAACCCGGCCTCGGCGAGATCCGATGAACCAGTCCCTCTCCTATGATCGTCCTCTGACTCTCCGATCGGTGATGCTGCAGCTGCGGGAGGATCAGATCGCTCGCCTCGATGCGCACGCCGCAGGTCTCGGTGTCTCCCGGTCGAAGTTGGTGCGCGACGCCGTCGATGCGTCGTTCGACCGACCCGTCGCTGTCGATGTGGCCGCGCAGTACGCAGCCGCCTACCCCGACAGCGATCGGCCCGACGCATCGGCCGCCGACGTGGATGCCTGGGGCGACCTCGACCGCTGGCACGACGCGGCCGCGCACTCGCGTCGGACCGACGCAGGATCGGATCCGACGTGGTGAGTCGACGGCCGAACTGGGCGGAACTGTGGTGGTGCGAGCTGCCGTCGGCCGGCCGTCGGCCCGTGCTGATCCTCACCAGGCCTGAGGCCGTGGACCGTCTGCCGCGGTTGCTCGTGGCTCCAGCCACCACCCCGGTCCGCGGCCTGCCGTCAGAAGTCCCGCTCGATGAGGTCGACGGCGCGCCGCGTGCGTGCGTGCTCAACCTCGACACGCCCGAGCTCGTGCCCCGCTCGACCTTGGTCGAGTTCATCGCGCCGCTCCCGGCGTATCGATGGCACGACGTCTGTGGCGCCTTGGAGCGAGCGGTCAACTGCTGATCCAGCCAGTGCGGAGCGGAACCACGGAATCGGGTCTCGTCGGCCGACACCTACGCTGCGGCCCATGCGATGGCTGGTGGGCGGTGAGGTGCTCGACGTCGACACGGGCGAGTTCCGTCGGGTCGACATCGGGATCGACGGCGGCCGGATCGTCGAGCTCGGTGCGGCGAGGCCGGGGGTCGACGACGACGTGGTCGACGTGTCCGGTCGCTGGGTGCTGCCCGGCCTGATCGACTGCCACGTCCACCTCACCCTCACCACCGACACCGGCGACCCGATGGCCGATGCGGCGCGCACCGACGCCCACGTCGCGCTCGACACCGCGGCCGCGGCCGAGCGCACCCTGCTCGCGGGCATCACCACCGTGCGCGACGTCGGCGGCTGGAACTACGTCGAGATGGCCGTGCGCGACGCGATCCGGCGCGGGATCGCCCGTGGCCCGCGCATGTTCCTGGCGGGGCGGTTGCTGTCGATCACCACCTCGACGGTGGAGTACTACCCCGGCATGTACGAGGTGGCCGACGGCGCCGACGCCGTCCGGGCCGCGGCGCGCCGGCAGCTGGCGCGGGGCGCCGACCTGATCAAGGTGATGGCCACCGGCGCCATGCTGTCGTCGGAGACCGAGGACTCGCGCGCGATCCAGTTCACCCTCGACGAGCTGAAGGCCGCCGTGGAGATCGCGCACGACAACTTCAAGCACGTCGCCGCGCACTGCCACGCGCTGCGCGGCATGCACCAGGCGGTCGACGCCGGCGTCGACAGCATCGAGCACGGCACCTTCGCCGACGACGAGGTGCTGCGGAAGATGGCCGCGGCCGGCACGGTGCTGGTGCCGACGGTGTGCGCGGGCGAGCTGCTGTTCCGTGACGAGCGTGCGGTGGCGACGATGCCCGACCACCTGCTCGAGCGGATGCGTGCGTTCAACGACCAGCACGTCGAGGCGCTGCGTCGTGCGCGCGAGCTGGGCGTCACGATCGCGATGGGCACCGACGCCGGCACCCCCGGCAACCACCACGGGCTCAACGCGTGGGAGTGCGTGTTCCTGCACCGCCTGGTCGGCATGTCACCGATCGAGGCGATCCGTTCGGCCACGGTGCACGCGGCCCGCCTGCTGCGCCAGCCCGATCTCGGCCGGCTGGCCGTGGGTGCCCACGCCGACGTGATCGCAGTGGACGAGCACCCGTTCGACGACCTCGAGGCGCTCACCCGGGTGTCGATGGTGATGCTGGCGGGCGACGTCGTGCGGGCGTGAGCCGGCCGGCGGCCTCGGTCGGCCGTCAGCCGCGGGCGCCCACCACGCCGCGCACCCGCAGGTCGGCGATCTGCTCGGGTGTGCGACCGAGTTCGGCGAGCACCTCGTCGGTGTGCTCGTCGAGCTTCGGTGCGTGCCGGCCGAGCGACGTCGGCGTCGCCGCGTAGTGCACCGGCGGCCGGGCCTCGCGCACCCGGCCGAGCCACGGACGCTCGTGCTCGACGATCGTGCCGTTGTGCTGCACCTGCGGATCGAGATGCACCCGCTCGAGCGGGTTCACCGCCGCGCACGGCACGTCGTGCGCGTGCAGCGTGGCCACCAACTCGGCCGAACCGTGGCGGGCCACCTCGGCGCCGATCAGGTCGCTCAGCGCCGCGGCGTTGGCCTCACGCGCCTCGAGGGTGGCGAAGCGCGGGTCGTCGAGCCAGTCGGTGCCGAGCGCGGCGCACAGCGCGGGGAACTGGGTGTTCGACGTGGCCATCAGTGCGAGGTGGCCGTCGAGCGTGGGCCGGACCAGGTAGCCGTCGGCCATGTGCGGCCCCGGGGTGACGCGATCGGTGTCGAGCAGCGTGTGCTGCATCATCCCGTCGGGCCACAGGAACGCGAGCGCGGCGTCGATCATCGACACCTGCACGTGCTGGCCGCCGTGGCCCCGCAGCCGGGCGACGATCGCGGCGAGCACCGCCTGCGCGGCCGTGTGCGCCGTCACCTTGTCCACCACGATCGTGCGGATCAGCTGCGGGTCGCCCGCCGCCCCCTGGAGCGCCGCCATGCCCGACAGGGCCTGCACCACGTAGTCGTAGCTCTTCTGGTCGATGTACGGGCCGGTGTCGCCGAAGCCACTCACCGACACGTAGACGAGGTCGGGGTGGGCGGTACGCAACGTCGGCTCGTCGATGCCCAGCCGCTGCACCACGCCCGGCCGGAAGTTCTGCACGAACACGTCGGCGCGACCGACGAGGTCGCGGAAGATCGCGCCGCCCTCGGGGTGCTGCAGGTCGAGCACCACCGATCGCTTGCCGCGGTTCACCCCGGCCCACATCGCCCCGATGCCGCCGACGCGCGGACCGAGGTAGCGCATGCGGTCGCCACCCTTGGGCGTCTCCACCTTGATCACCTCGGCACCGAGGTCGGCGAGCAGCGTGCCCGCGAGCGGCCCGGCGACCATTTGGCACGCCTCGACGACGGTGAACCCCTGCAGTGGACCCGGCACGATCGGCACCGTAGCGCCCGGATGCCGGGCCCGCGACGGGCCGTCGCGTCCGTGGCCGGGTTGGCCGCCCCGACGGGGGCTCGCGTAACGTCGCCCACCATGGACATCAACGGTGCAAGCGCAATCGTCACGGGTGGGGCCTCCGGCATCGGGGCCGCCACCGCACGTCTCCTCGCCGCCAAGGGCGCGAAGGTCGTGATCGCCGACCTGCAGGAGGACAAGGGCCGAGCGCTCGCCGACGAGATCGGCGGGGCGTTCTGCAAGGTCGACGTCACGAACACCGACGACATCGTGAACGCGGTCGAGATGGCCAAGAGCATGGGCCCCGTGCGCGTGCTGGTGAACTCGGCCGGCATCGGCTGGGCGCAGCGCACCGTCGGCAAGGACGGCAGCTACGAGTCGGCCGCGAACCTCGATGCGTTCAAGAAGGTGGTCGCGATCAACCTCGTCGGCAGCTTCGACTGCATCCGCATCGCCGCCACCGCGATGAGCACCACCGAGCCGCTGGAGTACGGCGAGCGCGGCGCGATCGTGAACATCGCGTCGGTCGCCGCGTTCGACGGCCAGATCGGTCAGGCGTCGTACTCGGCCTCGAAGGGTGGCGTCGTCGGCATGACCCTGCCGATCGCCCGCGACCTCGCTGCCGTCGGTGTGCGCGTGAACACCGTCGCGCCCGGCCTCATCGACACCCCGATCTACGGCCAGGGCGACGCGAGCGAGGCGTTCAAGGCCAACCTCCAGAAGGGCGTGCTGTTCCCGCAGCGCCTCGGCTTCCAGGAGGAACTCGCCTCGATGGTGGTCGAGTGCGTCACCAACAGCTACATGAACGCCGAGACCATCCGCGTCGACGGCGGGATCCGTATGCCACCCAAGTGAACCCCCGAACCGGTCCCCACGCGGGACCGCCGACCTGCGAGGAGCATCGATGAAGGCGACCTGGAACGGCGTGGTGCTGGCCGAGAGCGACGACACGGTGGTGGTGGAGGGCAACCACTACTTCCCGAAGGAGTCGATCGCGTGCGAGTACTTCGTGGAGACCGCCACCCACACGGTGTGCGGCTGGAAGGGCACGGCGAGCTACTACACCCTGCGCGTGGGTGGTCAGGACAACGTCGACGCCGCCTGGTACTACCCCGAGCCCAAGGACGCGGCGAAGGAGATCACCGGGCGCATCGCGTTCTGGAAGGGCGTGCAGGTCACGCCCTGATCACCGCACCCGACGCTCGAGACGTCACGGCCCGGACCGCGTTCGCGGTCCGGGCCGTCGTCGTTCCGGGGTGCACCCGCCGAGCGGCGGCGGCGATGCTCAGGTGGTGTAGTCGGCATTGATGCGCACGTAGCCGTCGGTGAGGTCGCAGCCCCACACGGTCGCGCTCGCGTCGCCGGCGCTCAGGCTCACGTGGATCCGCACCTCGTCGCCACGCATGTAGGCGCTGAGGCGCTCGAGCCCGCTCTCGTCGACGGAGGCGGGGTACACCTCCTGGTCGCCGAAGCGGATCACCACCTGCGACTGGTCGACCTCGTCGGCGCCGGTGCTCTTGCCGACGGCCATCGCGATGCGGCCCCAGTTGGGGTCGGCGCCGTGGATCGCGGTCTTGACGAGCGGTGAGTTGACGATCGCCTTCGCCACCCGCTTGGCCTGGACGGGATCGGCGGCACGGTCGACGTGCACCTCGATCAGCGTCTCGGCGCCCTCGCCGTCGCGGGCCACCTGCTTGGTGAGCGACAGCGCCACGTCGAACAACGCGGCCTCGAGCGCCGCCGCGTCGACGGCCCCGGCGGCCCCGCTCGCCAGCACGATCGCGGTGTCGCTCGTGGAGGTGTCGGTGTCCACCGACACGCAGTTGAAGGTGCGATCGATCACGCGCCGGAACATCGCGTCGAGCGCGTCGGGCGCGACGTCGGCGTCGGTGAACAGCAGGGTGATGAGGGTGGCCATGTCGGGCTCGATCATCCCGACGCCCTTCGCGACCCCGACCACGCGGGCGACGCCGGCCGACGCCTCGGCGGTCTTCATCACGGTGTCGGTGGTCATGATGCCGGTGGCGACGGCGCGTGCGTCGGTGCCCGCCGGGTGTGCGGGCAGCGCCGCGAGGCCGCTGCGCACCCGGTCCATCGGGTACTGGCGTCCGATGACGCCCGTGGAGGCGATGAGCACGTCGGTGGCGTCGAGACCGAGCCGTGCGGCGACGCCGGCGACGACCTCCTCCGCGTTCGCGAGGCCCTCGGGGCCGGTGGCGACGTTCGCGTTCTTGGAGATCACCACCACGGCCTGCGCCCGGTGATCGGCCACGTTGCGGCGACTCACGAGCACGCTCGGCCCGGCGAAGCTGCTGCGGGTGAACAGCCCGGCGGCCGCGCACGGCCGGTCGGCCACGACGACCACGAAGTCGTCGGTGTCGTCCTTGATGCCCACGTTCGCGACGTGGCAGCGGAAGCCGTCGGGCAGGGGCATCGGCGGGGCCTCGGCGCTGGAGGCGGTGTGGGAGGGCGAGGTCACGGCTGCTGAGTCTGGCTGGCGAGCAGTCCGTCACGCACCTTGGTGAACGCGCTGGCGAGCGCCTCGACCTCGCGCCGGTCGAGCTGGTCGATGAGGTGGCGTCGCACGCCCTCGACGTGGTGCGGCGCCGCCCGCACGAGCAGGTCGTAGCCGGCGTCGGTGAGCACGGCGAGCATCACGCGTCGATCGTCGGGCGAGGGCTCGCGGCTCACCAGGCCGGCGCGCACCAACCCGTCGAGGCGGCGGGTGAGGCCGCTCGGCGAGAGCCGGAGCTCGGCGGCGAGGTCGCACATGCGCTGCTGGCGCTCGGATTGCTCGGACAAGCGGACGAGGACCTCGTAGTCGCCCATGGTGAGGCCGAACGGGGCCACGTCGGCCTCGAGTGCGTGCTGCAGCGCGTACACCGTGTCGACGTAGGCCCGCCAGGCCTGCATCTCCACGGGGTCGAGCCAGCGGGGTTGGTCGATCGTCTGGGGCAGCTCGGGCGCCATGACCTCCAGGATAACGGTTGCTCTCGGCAACAGTTGCGATCGCAAGATGTTGACGCTACAATTGTTGAGGTCGCAAGGAATAGCGACACGGCGCCCCCCGCCGTCCTCCCATCCCGGCCTCCCGGGCCACCCCGTCACAACCCCATCACAACCCCATCCGAAGGAGATCCCGATGTCCACCGACACCACCAGCAGCACCGTCCCCCAGGCGCTCACCCCCGGCACCTGGAACGTGGACCCGAGCCACTCCAGCGTCGCCTTCGTGGCCCGCCACCTCATGGTCAGCAAGGTGCGCGGCGCCTTCGCCGGCTTCTCCGGCACGCTCACCATCGCCGACGACCCGCTCGCGTCGAAGGTGGAGGCCACCGTCGACGCGTCGACGGTCGACACCGGCGACGCCAACCGCGACGGCCACCTCGCCTCGCCCGACTTCTTCGACGTCGCCCAGTACCCGACGTGGAACCTGGTGAGCACGAGCATCGTGCCCGCCGGCGACGACTACCGTCTCACCGCCGACCTCACGATCAAGGGCGTCACCCGTTCCGTGGTGTTCGACCTCGAGTTCGAGGGCGTCGCCGTCGATCCGTGGGGCAACACCAAGGCGGGCTTCACCGCCTCCACCGAGATCAGCCGCAAGGACTTCGGCCTGGAGTGGAACGTCGCGCTCGAGGCCGGCGGTGTGCTCGTCGGCGACAAGGTGAAGATCCAGCTCGACATCCAGGCCGTCAAGGCCTGAGCCACCCGTCCGTCGACACGTCCGTCGACACGTCCGTCGACACGTCCGTCGACACGTCCGCCCACCCGTCCGCTTCCGCCCGAAGGAGCACCGCCATGATCCGCCGTCTCAACCACGCCGTGCTGTACGTCCGCGACGCCGTCGCCTCCGCACGGTTCTACACCGAGGTCCTGGGGTTCCAGGTCGTCGCGCAGATGGGGGATCAGGCGGTGTTCCTCCGGGCCGACGGCTCCGACAACGACCACGACCTCGGACTGTTCAGCGTGGGAGCGCGTCCCGCCCCGGCGCACGCGATCGGGCTGTACCACCTGGCCTGGCAGGTGCACACGCTCGAGGAGCTCGTGGCGTTGCGAGCCACGTTGCTGGAGGCCGGTTCGCTCGTCGGCGAGAGCGACCACGGCGTGAGCAAGAGCCTCTACGCGAAGGACCCCGACGGCATCGAGTTCGAGGTGATGTGGGCCGTGCCCCGCGAGGACTGGCCGTCGGCACCGTTCACCGGTCGGCTCGACCTCGCCGGGGCGCTCGCTCGCTGGCCCGGCCTGGACACCGCCGACCAGTGACCGCGCTCAGGCGGTCGCCGCAGCGACGGCCTCCGCGCAGCGACGACCGCTGAACAGCGCCCCCTGGATCGAGGCGGTGTCGCGGTGGTCGCCGCACACGAACCTGCCCTCGCCGAGCGCCACCCGCTCGCGCGGGTGGAACGGCGGTGACTGGTCGGGTTGACCGTGTGCGATGCGGTAGGTGCGCAGGTGCCGCCAGCCGTCGACCGACGCACCCCACCACCCACGCAGCTGGGCACGCGCCGCGGCCTCCAGGTCGCCGTCGGGAGGCAGGGGCATCGCCGCGGCGATCAGGTGCTGACCCGCCGGCGCGTACGACGGCGCCACGTTGCTCATCACCGCGACGTTGAGCACCGGTCCGCTCGCCGCTCCGTCGAGCACCACGTACTTGTGGCGCGTCGGTGCGGCATCGGCGGCGAAGTACACGCACGCGACCTCCTTCGACCCGACCGCCCGCACGCCGAGCAGCCGTGACGCCGCCGGACCGTCGGTGGCCACCACCACCGCACGCGCGTCCATGGCGCCGCCGTCCGCCAGGCGGACGCCGGTGCCCTCGATCGCGGTGACCGCACGTCCGAGCTGCACCGTGCCCGCCGGGAGGCCGTCGGCGAGCTGTGCCGGGATCGCACCCATGCCGGCCGCCGGCACCGCCGAGTCGCCCTCCGACAGCATCCGGAAGATGACGTCGAACATGCGCGCCGAGCTGGAGAGCGACGGGTCGAGCTGGATGCCACCGAACAGCGGACGGAAGAACCGGTCGATCATCCGCGTCGAGAACCCGGCCGCGCGCAGGCGGTCGAGCGTCGGCTCGTCGGGACCGCGCAGCAGGTCCGGCGGGGGAGTGCGGCGTACCCGCCGTCGCAGCGCGAGCAGGCGCAGCTTGTCGAGCGGCGACCCGACCGGTGCGAGCACCGTGGCGGGCAGCGACCGCGGCTGGCGGAGCGGGTCGCCCACGACGTGGAACCGGCCGCCCGTGTACACCTCGGCACCCGGGTCGAACGCCCGCAGCTGGAGTGCGCCGAGATCGAGCTGGCGGGCGGCCTCGGGGTAGGCGGTGAGGAGCACCTGGAAGCCGCGATCGAGCAGGAAGCCGTCGACGTGGTCGGTGCGGACCCGGCCGCCGATGCCGTCGCTCGCCTCGAGCACCACCACCGATCGACCCGCCCGGTGCAGGTGTCGCGCAGCGCTCAGCCCCGCGAGGCCGGCGCCCACCACGACGACGTCGACGGTGCCGTCCGGCGATCCGTGCCCGAGTGGAGCGGCGTCGGCGGGGGCGCCCGGGCTCATCGGCCGAGCAGCGCCCGGAGTGCGACCTCCAGGGTGGGGTGCCGGAACAGGTAGCCGGACGCCTGCAGGCGCTCGGGCAGGACGCGCTGGCCGGTGAACAGCAGCGCGTCGGCGAGCTCGCCCCCGAGCACCAGCTTCGGGCCGAACGACGGGATCGGCACGAACGCCGGACGCTTCAGCACCGAGGCGAGCACCTTCGTGAACTCCCGATTGGTGACCGGGTTCGGCGCGGTGAGGTTCACCGGCCCGGCGACGTCGGCGGTGAGGAGGTGCTCGATCGCGGCGACCTCGTCGTCGATCGAGATCCAGCTCTGCCACTGGGTGCCGCGGCCGAAGCGGCCGCCGAGGCCGAGCTTGAACAGCGGGAGCTGCTTCTTGAGCGCCCCGCCGCTCGGGCTGAGCACGATGCCGGTGCGGAGGTGGGCGGTGCGCACCCCGGCGGCCTCGGCCGGGCCGGTCGCCTCCTCCCACTTCTCGCAGATGTCGGCGAGGAACCCACTGCCCGCCGTCGACGACTCGGTGAGCTCCTCGTCGCCGCGCGGCCCGTACCAGCCGATCGCCGAGCCCGACAGGAACACCGACGGCGGCCGCTCGGTCGCGGCGATGGTGCGCGCCAGCAGCTCGGTGGTGTGGAGACGGCTGTCGAGCAGCTCGCGCTTGTAGGCGTCGGACCAGCGGCGGTCGCCGATCCCGGCACCGGAGAGGTTCACCACGGCGTCGGCACCGTCGAGCGACGCGGCGTCGAGTGTGCCGGCGGCCGGATCCCACGAGATCTCGTCGGATGTGCCGGCGCTGCGGCGGACGAGTCGCACCACGGTGTGGCCCTGCGAGCGCAGCGACGCCACGAGCGCGGTGCCGATGAGACCGGACGATCCTGACATGACGACGCGCATGCGCCCGACCCTACGGCTGTCACCGCGGTCACGCACGATCGTCGTGTGAAACGGGCGTCACAGATCGACGCTCACCGAACGTGCATCGGGCTCACGTCCGCGGCACCGCAGACCGATACCAACGAGACGCGACGCAGCCGAGCGGCTGCGGGACAGGGGATAGGGTCGAGACATGAACGCACCGCAGGACCAGCCGCAGGGGCCGTGGGCCCCGCCGCCGTCGCCCGCGCCCCCGGGCCCGTCGGGTCCCACGCTGCCACCGGCGGGCGGTC
>CAEZSR010000082.1_pt1 | contig 17094 bp, 14 predicted proteins | sample 7264011 | NCBI WGS metagenome assembly CAEZSR01 (sample SAMEA6813783, study PRJEB35770) | freshwater metagenome | biome: Freshwater; feature: Freshwater reservoir; material: water | place: Czech Republic | collected 2016-08-15 | depth 0.5m m | reverse complement strand
GACCGCCACCTGCGGTCGAGCGGGCCCGGACCCGGACGGAGACGCCGAGCGGCGTGCCCATCGGCGTGCCCGGAGGCACGTCCGACGGTTCGCCGTGCCCGGCGCCGAGCGATCCGGCGCCGCCACCGCTCACGGACGCCCGCCGGGGACGGCGGCGTGCACTTCCCCCGCCCCGACCACGATCTCGTCCCGCGTCGCTCCGGCCCTCATCCCCCCAGCCTGGCAGCCGGACGCACCCGCCCCACCGTCCGATCGTGCGACGATGTCCGCGCCGGCGCCGACGCCCCAGGAGGTGACGCCACGACGACGATCCGAACCCGGCGACGAGCCACTCCCGCCGGGCGACCGTGATCCCGAGGTCGCGGAGTTCGGCGCCGCTCGCGACACCGTGGAAGGTACGGACGTGATCCGCGAGGTCGATGGTGAACACGCGCGCCTCGTCTCGTGGTCGAGATGCCCTCGGGGGACGCGCCGCGCGCCGTATCGCCCGTCCGCCCGAGCGCGTCCGTGTGCTTCCACCTGCCCCACACCGGCCCGACCACACGAACCCTCTCCGATCCGGGTCCCTCCACCGCCCGGCCGGAGCGGACCACGCGGACGTGAGCGGTCGCTCCCCTACGATGCTCGGCGATGAGCGCGCTGCGGGCGGAGGTCGACGGGTTCGTGGCGGACGTCGGCGGCCTCGTCGGCGAGCTGAGCGGCAAGGGAGCCGATGCCCACCGCCAGGAGGTGCTCGTCGAGGCCTCGAACCTCGTCGGCGCGCTGATCGACAGCGACGGCCGCCAGACCGACGCCGAGCTCGACGCCTACCTCGACACCATCGGCCCACAGCTCGAACCGCCGCTCATCGCCACAGCGGCGCGACTGCGCGAGGGCGGGATGCTCGGGGGCCGACGCACCTGGCTGCACACGCCCAGCGTGCTGTTCGACCTGCTGCTGCGCGCCGACGCCCGCGACGGCGAGCGTCGAAGCCACCGCTACTACACCACCGCGCTGGCGCTGGCCCATCGCACGGCGGCTCTCGACCTCGTCCCGTCCGCGGACGAGATCGCCGCGATCGACCGCTTCCGATCGACGCTGCTGCAGGCGATGGACGCAGCCCGCATCAACCGTCCCGGCCAGCCCCACACCGGACCCGCTCCGGGGACGCCCTCTCGTCCGGGCGCGCCGGGCGCGCCGGGCTCGTCCGTCGGACCCGGCCCCGCCCCGACCGCCACCACCGCCGACTCCCCGACCGCACCGACCGTCGAGGTCGAGCTGCCGCCGGCACGATCGCTCGACGACCTCCTCGCCGAACTCGACGAGCTGGTGGGGCTCGACAAGGTGAAGGCCGAGGTGCGCCGCCTCACGAGCCTGTTGCACGTGCAACGACTCCGCGAGGAGCGCGGGTTGCCGACGATCGAGACGAGCAAGCACCTCGTGTTCAGCGGCAACCCGGGCACCGGCAAGACCACGGTCGCACGACTCCTCAGCCAGATCTACCGCTCGGTGGGCGTGGTGTCGAAGGGGCACCTCGTCGAGACCGACCGGTCGAAGCTCGTCGCCGGGTACGTCGGGCAGACCGCGATCAAGACACAGGAGACGCTGGAGGCGTCGCTCGGTGGGATGCTGCTGATCGACGAGGCCTATGCGCTCGCCCGCGGCGGCGAGAACGACTTCGGCCGCGAGGCGATCGACACGATCGTGAAGTTCATGGAGGACCACCGCGGCGACCTGGCGATCGTCGCCGCGGGCTACACGGAGGAGATGGGTGTCCTCATCGACACCAACCCGGGGCTCAAGAGCCGCTTCACCCGCACGATCCACTTCCCGGACTACGCCGACGACGAACTGGTCACGATCTTCCTGAAGCTCGGCGACAAGCACCGCTACCACTGCTCGGACGACGCCCTCGCGGAGGTGCGGCGACTCGTGGCCGCCGAGCCGCGCACCCGCGGTTTCGGCAACGCCCGTTTCGTGCGCAACCTGTTCGAGACCGCCGTCGCGCACCAGGCGCTGCGCGTGGCACCGCTCACCGATCCGAGCGACGAACAGCTCACCACGCTCGTCGCGGCCGACATCGTCCCCGTCGACGCCTGACACGAGCGCGGCCGCACCGACGGCGGATCACGTGTTGCCAGGGGCGATGCTGCCCGTCGCAATAGGCTCCCCGCCGTGGAGATCGTCGCGGCGCTGATCGGGGTCGTCGTCTGCGTCGTCGCGGTCGTCGCCGCGCTGAAGCTGCGCCCGTCGAAGAGCGGCGGCCGCACTGCGACCTCGGGCCGTCCGCCCGTGCGCGATCCGTTCGCGATCGGTGACCCGTGGCGCCGCCACGTCGCCGCCGCGCAGTCGGCGCAGAAGCGGTTCGCCGCCATCGTCGGCACGATGAAGGAGGGCCCGCTGCGCACGCGCATGGCCGAGATCGGTCGGCAGGTCGACGAAGGTGTCGAGGAGTGCTGGCAGATCGCGAAGCACGGCGACCAGCTCGACGACACCATCCGGTCGCTCGACGGCACCGGGCTGCGCGCACGGTTCGACCGGGCGGCGGACGACGCCACGCGCACGTCGGTCCAGTCGCAGCTCGACTCGCTCGAGCGGATCCGCTCCGCCCGCCAGCAGACCGAGCAGCGGCTCCACACCCTGCAGACGCGCCTCGGCGAGCTGGTCGCCCAGGCGGCCGAGGTGTCGATCGTGAGCGACACCACCGCCGAGCTCGGAGCCGCCGTCGGCGATGTGGTCGTGCAGCTCGAGGCCCTCCTCCAAGCGGTCGACGAGGTCAACACCACGGGCCGCTCCCGCGGGTTCGAGACGGGCGGACCGGGCACCGCGACGCCCACCACGTGAGCAGCCTGCTCCGCAGCAACATCGTCGTCGCGCTCGGCACCGCGCTCTCGCGTCTCACCGGTCTCCTTCGCGTGGCCGTGTTCGCGATCGTGATCGGACAGACGGCGCTCGCCGACGCCTACAACGGGGCCAACAACTCCCCGAACGCGATCTACGAACTGCTGCTCGGCGGCGTGCTGTCGGCGTCACTCGTCCCGATGTTCACGCGTCATGCCGAGGACGACGACGAGGACGCCACGTCGGCGGTGCTGAGTGTCGCGGTGCTGGTGCTCACCGCACTCACGGCGATCGCGGTGGTGTGCGCGCCGTTGATCTTCCACCTCTTCTCGATCGACGTCGCCGACGGGGTCGACCCGGACGAGTACCGCGAAGCGGGCACCCTGCTCGCCCGCATCTTCCTCGTGCAGATCTTCTTCTACGGCGTCAGCGCCCTCGCCAACGCGCTGCTGCAGGCCCGCCGCCGGTTCTTCGCCGCGGCGTGGTCCCCGGTGCTGTCGAACCTGGTGATCATCGCCTCGCTGCTGATGGTGCCGAGCGCGGTCGGTGGCCGCGAGCCCGAGCTGATCGAGGTGATCACCAACGACCGGCTGCGATGGACGCTGGGCCTCGGCGCGACGCTCGGCATCGCGGTGATGGCGATCGCCGTGATCCCCGCGCTCACCCGGGCGAACGTGCCGCTGCACTTCAACCCGCAGTTCCGGCACCCGGCGGTGCGTCAGCTCGTGAAGCTCTCCGGCTGGACCTTCGGGTACGTGGTCGCGAACCAGATCTCGATCATCGTCGTGCAGAACCTGGCGCAACCGGGCAGCGGCGACCTCGACGCCTACATGAAGGCGTACATCTTCTTCGTGCTGCCGCACGGGCTCCTCGCGATGTCGATCGTCACCACGTTCACACCGGAGATGGCGCGCGCCGTCGCCCGCAAGGACCGCCAGGCGTTCATCGATCGGACCTCGATGGGCATCCGCCTGGTGGCGCTCGCGACCTTCCCCGCGGCAGCCGCGATGTTCGTGCTCCGACGGCCGCTCATCGGCGTGTCGCTCGAACACGGCAACTTCGACCCGGCCGACACGATCGACACCAGCCGCGCGCTCGCGGGCTTCGCGCTCGGGCTCGTCACCTTCTCGGTGTACCTGTTCGTGCTGCGTGCGTTCTACGCGCACACCGATGCGCGCACGCCGTTCGTGATCAACCTCGTCCAGAACGTGATCAACATCGTCCTCGCGATCGTGCTCGTCGGCCGGTTCGGGGTGCTCGGGCTGGCCGCGGCCTTCGCACTGTCGTATGGCATCGCCGCGCTGTGGGCACTGCAGGTGCTGACGTACAAGGTTCGTGGCTTCGCGCTGCGGCCGATCGTCGGCAGCATGGCCCGCATGGCCCTCGCCGCCGTCGTGATGATGGAGGTGACGTGGGTCGTGGCGCGAGCCGTCGGTGGTGACTCGGGACTCGCTGCGTTGGCGCGCGTGGCCGTCGCCGGCACGGTCGGTGTCGCCTCGTACCTCGTCGTGCTCACCCTCCTCGGGGTGCAGGAACTCCGCCAGCTGCGGGATCGGATCGCAGCCCGGTTCGCCTAGGCTTCCGTCATGTTCAAGGCTCTCAAGAAGTGGTGGAAGTACCTCGGCGCGAAGCTCAACCGGAACTTCGACAAGAACGCCGATCCAGCCGTCCAGCTCGAGCAGGCCATCACCGAGGCCCAGCAGCAGCACCGGCGCCTCAAGGAACAGGCCGCGAACGTGATCGCCAGCCAGAAGCAGGCCGAGATCCGTCTCAACGCGAAGATGACCGAGCTCGAGAAGCTCAACGCCAACGCCCGTCAGGCGCTGCTCATGGCGGCCGACGCGGAGAAGGCCGGTGATCCCGCGAAGTCGCAGCAGTACACCTCCGCCGCCGAGACCATCGCCAACCAGCTCATCCAGGTCGAGCGCGACGTGGAGAGCCTGAAGCAGATGGTGATGGAGAGCACCCAGGCGTCCGACCAGGCCAAGGCCGCCGTGCAGCAGAACAGCCGTCTGCTGCAGGAGAAGCTCGCCGAGAAGAACAAGCTCCTCAGCCAGCTCGAGCAGGCGCGCATGCAGGAGGAGATGAACTCCGCCATGGCGCAGCTCAACGAGACCGTCGGCGACGACGTCCCGACGCTCAAGGAGGTCCAGGAGAAGATCGAGGCCCGCTACGCCAAGGCGAAGGCGACCGCCGAGCTCTCCGAGACCTCGGTGCAGAGCCGCATCCTGGAGATCGAGCAGGCCACGGCCAACGTCGAGGCGCAGAGCCGTCTCAGCCAGCTCCGAGCGGAGCTGGGTCTGGAGTCGGGCACCGTCGCGCAGCCGGCCGCGGTCGAGCAGCCCAAGCCCGCCCAGGGCTGAGCAGCTGCCCTCCAGCGCGAAACTCGTTCGAACCCGGTCCGGTCGATCGGGTTGGATGACCGCATGACCACGGTCAGGCGCATCACCGCCGGCGACGCCGCAGTGCTGCGCGCCGTCCGCCTCGCCGCACTGGCCGACTCGCCCTCGGCGTTCGGCTCCTCGCTCGACCGCGAGCTCGCGTTCACGGACGACGAGTGGCTGGCCCGGGCGTCCGCATCCGCACAGGGCGACGATCGACTCACGTTGCTCGCCTGGGAGGGCGACGAGGTGGTGGGCATCGTCGGCGGGCTCCGCGCCGCCGAGCACCCCGACGTCGTCGACCTGGTGTCGATGTGGACGCGTCCGCCGGTGCGGCGATCGGGTGTCGGTGCGGCGCTGGTGCAGGGCGTGCTCGACTGGGCACGGGCGATCGGCGCTGCCCGGGTGGAACTGTGGGTCGTGCGCGGCAACGAGCCGGCGCAGCGACTGTACGAGCGGCTCGGCTTCGCAGTGACCGACCGGTACCAACCCCATCCGAACGACCCCTGCGCCGAGGAGGTCCGGATGGCTCTCGACCTCCGCTGAGCGCACCCGAGGTCGACGGCGAGGTCGAGATCGACGGAGAGGTCGAGATCGAGGTCGAGATCGAGGTCGAGATCGACGAGGAACGGTCAGTGCAGCAGCACGAGGTCGTCGCGGTGGACGACCTCGTGGGCGATCGCGCTCGGCAAATCGCCGGTGCGCTTGCCCTTGATCGACCGGAGCGTGTCGGCGTCGCAGAGCACCATGCCGCGGGCGATCACCCGGCCGCCCGTCGAGCAGACCTCCACGATCGACTCCTCGTCGAACGAGCCGCGCACGTCGACCACACCGGCGGGCAGCAGCGAGCGGCCCCACTCCACGAGGGCGTGCACCGCACCGTCGTCGACGGTGATGGTCCCCTCCACCAGCGACGCGAACCCGATCCAGAGCTTGCGCGCCGAGAGCTTGCGGTCGTTCGGCATGAACGTGGTGCCGACCTCCAGGTCGCTCGCCGCGTCCGCGAGCACGTCGGGCCGCTTGGAGGACGCGATCACGGCCCGCACCCCGCTGTACGACGCCGTGCGCGCCGCGGCGAGCTTGGACGCCATGCCCCCGCTCCCCCGGTTGGAGCCCGACGCGCCGGCGCTCACCGACAGCAGCGGGTCGTCGGCCTGCACCCGGGCGATCAGTCGGGCCGACGGATCGGTGCGCGGGTCGCTCGTGTAGAGCCCCGCCGTGTCGGTGAGCAGCACCAGCAGATCGGCGGCCAGGTTGTGCGACACCAGCGCGGCGATGCGGTCGTTGTCGCCGTAGCGGATCTCGTCGCTGGCGATCGCGTCGTTCTCGTTGATGATCGGCACGCAGCCCAGCTCGAGCAGGCGGACCAGCGTCTGACGGGCGTGCAGGTACTGGCGGCGGTCGACGAAGTCGTGCGGCACGAGCAGCACCTGGGCCGCCACCACGCCGCGCGCCCCGAGGTGCCGGTTGTACACCTCCATGAGCCGGCTCTGTCCGGCCGCCGACAGCGCCTGCAACGTCGGGGTGTCGGTGGGCCGGGCCGCCAGGCCGAGCGCGGCGACACCGGCCGACACGGCGCCCGAGCTGACGAGCACCACCTCGTGGCCGAGGTCGCGCACCTGCACCACCTGTGCGCAGAGCGACTCGATCACGGCCTCGTCGATGACCCCCAGCTCGTCGGTGAGCGACGACGTGCCGATCTTCACCACGATCCGCACGTCAGCTGCCCTGCTGGTACTCGAAGCTGAAGTCGGCGATCCACACGACGTCGCCGTCCATCGCACCGGCGCGCGCCAGCAGCTTGGGGACGTTGAGCCGTTCGAGCTGGTGGTCGATGTAGGCCATCGCCTCCGGGGTGGTGACGTCGTTGAGCGCGACCACGCGCTCGACCTGGCGACCGACGAGACGGAACTCGTGCTCGCCGAGCCGCTCGACCTTCGCCCCCTCCGCCTGTGGGCGGATGATCACGATGCCCTCCTGCACCGGCTGCGCCTGGCGCGCCTCGTGCACCAGCGCGGCCAACCGGCCGACGAGCTCGCGCACACCCTGGTGCGTGATCGCGCTGATCGACTCGCCGTCCCATGCCTCCGTGGCCATGTCGGCCTTGGTGCCGATCGTGATGCGCGGCCGTCCCAGCAGCTCGGGCTGGTACTCACCCAGCTCGCGCAGCAGGATCTGCTCCTGCTCGTGCGGACCGATGCCGTCGACCGGTGCGAGGTCGAGCATCACGCACAGCACCCGTGCCCGCTCGATGTGGCGCAGGAACTGGTGGCCGAGTCCCTTGCCCTCGCTCGCGCCCTCGATGAGACCGGGGATGTCGGCGACGACGAAGTCGGTGTCCTCGTCCACCCGCACCACGCCGAGGTTCGGCTCGAGCGTGGTGAACGGGTAGTTGGCGATCTTGGGCTTCGCGGCGCTGATCACGCTGATGAGCGTGCTCTTGCCGACGTTCGGGAAGCCGACGAGCGCGACGTCGGCCATCAGCTTCAGCTCGAGCTTCAGCCAGCGCTCCTCGCCGTGCTCGCCCTGCTCGGCGAAGCTCGGCGCGCGCCGCTTGTTCGACCAGAACTTCGCGTTGCCACGACCGCCACGCCCACCGTGCGCCGCGAGCCAGCGGTCGCCGTGGTTGGCGAGGTCGGCGAGCAACTCACCGGTGTACATGTCGTAGGCGATGGTGCCCTCGGGGACGTGCACCTCGAGCGCGTCGCCGCGCCGGCCGTGCTGGTCCTTGCCCTTGCCGTGCACCCCGTTCACGGCGCGGCGGTGCGGGTGGTCGCGGAACGCGAGGAGCGACGCGACGTTGCGGTCGGCGACGAGCCACACGTCGCCGCCGTTGCCACCGTCACCGCCGTTCGGGCCGCCGTAGGCGACCGGTCCCTCGCGACGGAACGCGACGCAGCCGGCACCGCCGTCGCCGCCTCGCACGTTCAGTTGGACCTCGTCGACGAAACCGCTCATGACCACTCGCTCTGACACCGCTCACGGCCCGCGACGGGCCTCGTCCGAGGCTATCGCCGCTCCTCCACCGCTCCCGGGAGGATTCCACCCCGACGCCGAGGGTCGATCGGGCATGCCGGGGGCGTGTCGCACCGGTTCGGTACCCTCGACGCATGAGCGTCCAGCGCCTCACCCCCTGGGCGGCTGCAGCACCCCCCACCGATCCCGACCCCGCGACCGATCCCGACCCCGCGACCGATCCCGGCCCCGCGACCGATCCCGGCCCCGCGACCGATCCCGACCCCGCGACCGATCCGGCTGCCGTCGCCGACCTGGCCGAGCGAGCCGAGCGCGCCACCCGCTGGGCGTCCACCATGGCCGGCCACGGGGCCGAGCACGGGGTGCGGCTCGCCCACGCCGACTCGTGGGCGGGCAGCGGCACCACCCACATCGCCCGTCGCGCCGACCGCGAGCGACGCGAGGCCGAGCACCTCGCCGTGCTCGCCACCCGCGCCTCGGGGGCCGGCGACCGGCTGATCGACGAAGAACCCGATCTGTGGCGCACCTGCTTCGAGCGCGACCGCGACCGCATCCTGCACGCCAGCGCCTTCCGGCGCCTCGCCGGCAAGACCCAGGTGTTCGTCTTCCCCGACGACCACCAGCGCACCCGTCTCACCCATGCGCTCGAGGTGGCCCAGGTCGCCACCAGCGTCGCCCAGGTGCTCGGGCTCAACGTGCCGCTCACCGAGGCGATCGCGCTCGGGCACGACTGCGGCCACGGGCCCGGTGGCCACGCGAGCGAGGATGCGCTCAGCCCCTATCTCGAGGGCGGGTTCGATCACGCCACCTGGGGTGCCGATGTCACCCTCACCTCGCTCAACCTCTGCGTCGAGACGCTCGACGGCATCCGCAACCACTCCTGGAGCCGCCCGGCGCCGATGACTCCGGAGGGCGAGGTCGTCAGCTGGGCCGATCGCATCGCCTACGTGTGCCACGACTTCGAGGACGCCGCGGCCGCCGGCATCGTGAGCCTCGACATGCTGCCCGCGCTGGTGCGCGACCGCTGCGGCGTCCAGCGTCGCGAGCAGCTCGGCGCGTTCATCGGGGCGATGATCGACGCCACCGCCCAGACCGGCCGGATCGGCATGACCGCCCGCTTCGCAGAGGCGCTCGCCGCGTTCCGGCAGTTCAACTACGAGCACATCTACCTGCGGCCCGCGTCGGCGGCCCAGGCGCAGAGCGTCATCTCGCTGCTGCGCGCCCTCGTCGAGCACTACGCCGACCGGCCGAACGCGCTGCCGGGGGTGGAGGGCACCGAGGCCGGCAGCGCAGCCGCGCTGCACGCCGCGGTCGCCTACGTCGGCGGGATGACCGACCGGTTCGCCTGCCGCCAGGCCGTCACCCTGCTCGGCTGGTCGACCGACCGGCTGCCGCAGGGCATCGGCACCAGCGCCTGACCCGCCTCACGGCGGGCATCGGACCGCCGGTCAGGACAGGATGATCGAGCCGCCGATGGTGGCCGTGTTGCCGCCGAAGTCGATGACGTTCAGCTCCACCCACAGCTCGGTGCCGGGTTCGAGCGGCTCGAGCTCGTAGGCGATGTCGGGCAGGTTGGCGTACAGGCCGACGTCGCTCGTCGGCACCCATTCACCCGACCCGTCGGCCGCCATCACGAACACGTACGGCACGATGATCGCCTCCGGGTCCGCGGTGAGCTCGCCGTAGGCGTCGGTCTCGGGGTTGTAGACGTAGTACGTCTCGCTGATGATGTCGCCGGCGTCGTCGAGCACGAGCGACAGGATCACGTCGTCGTAGACCTCGTCCTCGCCCACCGGGTAGTACGCGAGCGGCACGTCGATCGTGACCAGCCCCGCCTCGGGGTCGAGGTACAGGTCGACGTAGGCGTACGCCGTGTCGATCCCGTCGCTCATCGTGAGCGCCGTGAGGTCGTAGAACCCCGCCACGAGACCCGAGCCGTCGTCGCTCACCTCTGCCGGCTCACTGCCGAGATAGGTGATCGTGCCGTCGGCGTCGACGATGCCGTAGTCGATCGTCGCCTCGGTGGCGTTCGCCAGCGTGACCGGGTCGAACAGCGCGCTGACCTCGATCCCGCCTTCGACGAACACCACCTCCACGGCGTCACCGATCGCCGACGGCTGCTCGGCCTCGGGGATCGCCTGACCACCCGTGTAGTACGCCTGCAGGAAGCTGGACCAGCCGGCTGCGGCGGGCACCTCGGTGTACTCGGCCTTGAACCACTGCTCCTCGGTCGGGAAGTAGATCGACAGCCCGGTGGCAGCGCGGGTCGCGGCGCCGGCCACCCGGTCGAGGACGAGGTCGTTCAACGCCCGGATGACGTCGTCCGCCTGCGGGCTGACGTCGAGTGCGTCGACACCGATCTCACCGATGAGGATGCCGAGGTCGACCATCTGCGAATCGCTCGACGGGTCCGGGCTGCGACCGAACGACAGCGTCTGCGCACGGGTACGACCGATGATCGGCCCGAGCGCTCCCGCACGCGGGGTCACCGCGTCGGTGAACGCAGTGAGTGCGGCGTCGAGTGCCGGCATCTGCTCGAGGTCCACCAGCGACAGGGTGATCTCCGTGCCGGTCCCCTGCTCGGCCGCCTGCGCCTCGAAACCGTCGATCAGCGCACTCGCCAGGGCGTCGACGTCGGTCGCCGGATCGTCGTTCAGCATCTGCAGCACGCCGTAGTTCCAGCCGTGCCCCGGCTCGAGCTCCTGCGACGCGAGCAGCCGACGCGCCGTGGGAGCGAGCGCGCTCGCCACCTCGTACGTGGCCATCAGGCAGGCGTCGAAGCCGAGCAGGTCGAGCTGGTCGATGCCGGCTCCTTCGAGACCGGCGGCGATGCCGGCCCCGAGCTCGGCGAGGGTGAGCCCGTCGTAGCCGGTCGACTCGTCGCCGCCGACGCCCGGCCACGAGGCACCGTGGTCGGAGAGCACCAGCGCGTAGTTCTCCGCCGGGAACTGCTGGATCCCGGTCGCGATGAAGTCGGCGAGCAGCTGGGGGTCTCCGGTGTTCACGTCGCCGAGATCAGCGAGCTCCACCGCGCTTCCCCGTTGCACATGCAACAACTTGCCACCCTGCCAGTCGTCGATGCCGAGCACCGGGTCGCTGCTGTAGTCGCTCGCGCGGTCGACCAGCGACACGATGTTCACGCCCGGCCCCGAACCGACGCCGCCCATCTCGGTGACGTCGTCGAGCAGGAACGGCTCCAGGTCGGTGTCCGCGATCGAATAGACGAGCACGGTCCACCCGGCCGACGGCTCGGCCGCCGGCACGGTGGTCTCGATCACCGTCGCCTCGGTCACGTCCGTCGCCTCGTCGGTGGCCTCGGTGTCATCGGCGGCGGTCGTGTCGACGACCACCGCCGAGTCCGCGGTCCGGCCGCCCGCTTCGTCACCGCCTCCGCAGGCGGTGACGAACAGCGTCGCCGCCCCCACGATGCCGATGACCCGGAACGTCTTCCTCTGTTGCTTCATGTCCGCCGCTCCCCTCGTGACGAGTCGTCACGTCGTTATCGAATGTCACGGGTGCACCGAGGCACCGTCACGGTCGACCGTGACCGATCAGGCCCAGCCCTTGCCCTTGGCGATCGCCTGCAGGCCGGGGAACAGGAGCAGGAACGATGCGGCGAGCATCGCCATCTGCAGTCTGCGCACCTTGAACAGTGCGGCGATACCGGCGAAGAACAACGACACGGCGAGGTACACCGCGGCCAGATCGAAGTTGTCACCCCGATCGTCGATGTTCTGCGCCTCGGTGAACGTCGCCGACGCCGCGTCCGCGAGTTCGACGTAGCGGTCGTACTGCGGCACCACGTACTCCTCCATCCCGAGCGGGTTCAGCGGTCCCTCGCCCTGGGGGACCTCGAGCCAGGCGTCGAGCGCGGTCTCCAGCTCGAGCGACATGATGTCGCTCTTGACGACGGCGGCCGTGTCGAGCTCACCGCGCTCCACGAGGATCTGGTACTGGAGGAAGGTCGCCTGGTCCGAGGCGTAGGTCTGCGCATAGTCGATGTACTCGGAGTTCGCGTCGTTGTTCAACCGCGAGGACTCCGTGTAGGCCTTCAGCGCGTCGCCTCCCGCCAGTGCGCCGTTGTACGCGGCGTAGGCGGTCAGGATGCCGGCCAGACCCAGCAGGATCGCGGCGACGAGCTCGATCCAGGTGGACGGCTCGCCGTCGACGTCGGCGGGCGCTGAAGGTGACGTAGATGACGCGGTGTCGGACATGGATGCCTCGGATGCTCGAAGGGACGGTTCGCGGTGGACGCTGCTCGTGGTGCCGATGACGGGCCGGCGCGACCAGGCAGCGGCGCAAGCTACCGCAGACGGTGCAGGAAGCCGGGGATTCGTCCAGTCGGCGAGGGACGTTCCGATTCCCGGTTCGAAACCGCCCCGAGTTGGGGCCGATCAGCCGGCGGTGATCCGCTCGCGGACCGGCTCGGTCGGCGCGGGCGCGTCGTCTCCCACCGTGTACGCGGCGGCGATCCGGGCCGCCGCAGCGGCCGCAGCGTCCTCGGAGCGAGCGTGCACGACGCACAGCGGTCGATCGGGGCCGACCGGCGCCCCCAGCGCTGCCAGGTCGGTCAGGCCGACCGCGTGGTCGACGTCGTCCTGCGGGCGCGTGCGGCCACCGCCGAGCACCACGACCGCGAGGCCGACGGCGCGCGTGTCGATCGCGGTCACGACACCCGACGACGGCGCGATGACCGGAACCTGGATCGGCGACCGCTCGAGGTGCGCCCACGGCGCGTCGACGAGGTCCGCCGGCCCGCCCATCGCTGCGACCATCCGCCCGAACCGCTCTGCCGCCTCGCCGGAGGTGAGCACGGCCTCGAGCCGGGATCGTGCCTCGTCGGTCGTGGCAGCCAGCCGTCCGAGCACGAGCATCTCCGCGCACAGCGCGAGCACGACCTCGTGCATCCGCGGCTCGCGTCGGGCCCCTGTCAGGTAGTCGATCGCGTACGCCATCTCGAGCGCGTTGCCGGCCGCCGACGCAAGCGGCTGGTCCATGTCGGTCAGCAGCGCGTTCGTGGGCATCCCCGCCCCACCGGCGACGCTCGTGATGCTCTCGGCCAACGCACGGGCGTCGGGCACGGTCGACATGAACGCCCCGTTGCCGAACTTCACGTCCATCGCGAGTGCATCGAGGCCGGCCGCCAACTTCTTCGACAGGATCGACGCCGTGATCAACGGGATGCTCTCCACCGTCGCCGTGACGTCCCGGACCCCGTAGAGGCGCTTGTCGGCGGGAGCGAGATCGCTCGTCTGACCGATGATCGACACGCCCACCGACGCGACGACCTCGCGGAAGACCTCCATGGTCGGGGTGGCGACGTACCCGGGGATGCTCTCGAACTTGTCGTAGGTCCCGCCGGTGTGCCCGAGTCCCCGGCCGGAGATCATCGGCACGAAGCCGCCACATGCAGCAACCATCGGGCCGAGCATGAGGCTCACGGTGTCACCCACACCACCGGTCGAGTGCTTGTCGACCACCGGTCCCGGCAGGTCCCAACGCAGTTGCGTGCCGCTCGCGGTCATCGCCCGCGTCAACGCGACGCATTCCTCGACGTCCATCCCCTGCAGGTACACCGCCATCGCGAACGCGCCGGCCTGGGCGTCGGCAACGGCACCGCTGGTGAGCCCGCCGACGAAGTCGTCGATCTCCTGCGTCGTCAAACGCTTGCCGTCGCGCTTGGTTCGGATGATCTCCTGGGGGAGCATGTCGGACCCTCCGGTCGGTACGCGGCGTCTGAAGGCGGGATGTCGGAGACGAGGTGTCAGTACGAGGTGTCGGTACGAGGTGTCAGTACGAGGAGTCGGAGGACGCGGCCGCGTCACCGTCGATGGCTGCTTCGAGCGCGTCGAGCAGGCCGCTGGCACCGAAGCGGAACGTGTCCGGGCCGGCCCAGTGCTCGCCCATGATCTCATCGGCGAGCGCCAGATACGCGGACGCATCGGCGAGCGTGCGGATGCCACCGCTCGGCTTGATGCCGACCGGCCAGCCGCTCTCGCGGATCTCGGTGAGCATCGTCCGAACGGCGTCGAGCGAGGCCGACGTCGACGTCTTGCCGGTCGAGGTCTTCACGAAGTCCGCGCCCTGTTCGATCGCGAGCCGGGTGGCGCGGCGCACGGTGTCCTGGTCGGGGTAGCCACCGGTCTCCAGGATCACCTTGAGCCGTGCGGGCGCCACGACCGCGGCTCGCACGGCGGACACCATCGCCTCGGCAGCGGCCGTGTCACCGGCGAGGAACGCCCGGTACGGCAGCACGAGATCGATCTCGTCGGCCCCGTCGGCGAGCGCCTGGGTGGTCTCGGTGACGGTGGCCGCGACGGTCGCGTCGCCGGAGGGGAAGTTCACGACCGTGGCGACGACCACGCCGCTGCCGGCGAGGCGTGCGCTCGCCTGGCGGACGAACCGCGGCCACACGCACACGGCGGCCGTCGACCCGTGGGGACCGACGGCACGCTCGCACAGCCGGTCGATCTGCTCGGGCGTCGGGGCGTCGTCGAGATTCGTGAGATCGACGAGCGCCAGCGCTCGCCGTGCCGCCGCGACGTGGGATGCCGCGACGTGGGATGCCGCGACGTGGGATGCCGCGACGTGGGGTGAGGTGTCGTCTGGCGTGCTCATGGTTCGACTGTAGGCCTCAGGGAAAACGGCCGGACCCGGCCCAAGGGCCGGGTCCGACGAGAACTTGGTCCCGTCCGGGCGGGGCCCGACGGGTGTGACCGACGTGGATCAGGCGTTGGGGACGACGTCGACGACCTTGCGACCCTTGCGCTCGCCGAACTGGACCGAGCCGTCGACGAGGGCGAACAGGGTGTCGTCGCCACCGATGCCGACGTTCTTGCCGGGGTGGAACTTGGTCCCGCGCTGGCGCACGATGATCGTGCCGGCGGTGAGCTGGGTGCCGCCGAACGCCTTCACGCCGAGGCGCTGGGCGTTGGAGTCGCGGCCGTTTCGGGTGGAGCCGCCACCTTTGGTCTTCGACATGTCAGGTCAGCCCTTCGTGATGGAGGTGATCTCGACGACGGTGTACTTCTGGCGGTGGCCGTAGCGGCGACGCTGGTTGGTGCGCCGCTTGTAGGTGAACCCGTCGATCTTCGGGCCCTTGGCCCAGCCGACGACCTTGGCCGTCACCGCGGCACCCTTCAACTGGTCGGGGGTGGCCAGGACCGTGTCACCGTCGACAACCAGCACGGGGGTGAGCGACACGTCGCTGCCCTGCTCGGCATCGAGCAGATCCACGTGGATCTGCTGGCCCTCGGTCACCCGTTCCTGCTTGTTGCCGGATTCGATCACTGCGTACATAGCGGTTGCCCACTCTACCGTTCTGGGGTCCGTCGGCCAACGCCGCCGACCCGGCTCATGAGATCGTGCGGTCGCCGATCCCGGGTTCGTCTGTCCAGTCCCGCGTCCCGGGGTGTGTCCCCGGGTGCGCCCCCGGTGCTCAGCCGAGCAGGGCGTGGTCGATCACCACGCCGCGGCCGTCGCAGTTGGGGCACTGGTCGGCGAAGTTCGTGAGGAGACCCTCGCCGATGCGCTTGCGGGTCATCTCCACCAGGCCCAGTTCGGAGATGTCGAACACCTGGGTGCGGGTCTTGTCCCGAGCGAGGGCGTTGCGGAAGGCCTCGACGACCTTCTTGCGGTTCTCGCGGATCTCCATGTCGATGAAGTCGATCACGACGATGCCGCCGATGTCGCGCAGCCGGAGCTGCTTCGCGACCTCCTCGGCCGCCTCGAGGTTGTTGCGGAACACCGTCTCCTCGAGGTTCGTGGTGCCGACGTTCTTGCCGGTGTTCACGTCGATCACGGTGAGCGCCTCGGTGTGCTCGATGATCAACGACCCACCGCTCGGCAGCCACACCTTGCGGTCGAGCGCCTTGTGGAGCTGCTCGTGCACGTGGTGACGCTCGTAGATCGGGAGCCCGTCGGCCGCCTGGTCGTGGAACTCGATGCGATCGGCGAGCTCGGGGTTGAACGCACCCACGTAGTCCTTGACGTCCTCGTACAGGCGCTGGTCGTCGATGATCACGCCGCGGTACTCGGCGTTGAACTCCTCGCGGATCACCCGCACCGCCAGCTCGGGCTCGCGGTACAGCAGCGTGGGGCTGTTCGCCTTCTTCGCCTTCGCCTCGATCGCGTTCCACTGGTCGAGCAGGCGGGTCATGTCCGCGCGCAGCTCGTGCTCGGTGGCGTTCTCGGCGGCGGTGCGCACGATGAGGCCGTGCTCGGCCGGCTTGACCCGGTCGAGGATGTTGCGCAGCCGCTTGCGCGTGTCGTCGGGCAGCCGCTTGGAGATGCCGTAGGTCTTCGAGTTCGGGATCAGCACCACGAACCGGCCGGGCAGCGAGACCTCCTGGGTGAGGCGTGCGCCCTTGGCCCCGATCGGGTTCTTGGTGACCTGGCAGATGATGAGCTGCTTGGCCTTCAGCATCTGCTCGATGCGCAGGTTGTTGGCCTTCTCGACGATGTCCTCGGCGTCGTACTGCACGTCACCGCGGTAGAGCACCGCGTTCTTCGGCGTGCCGATGTCGACGAACGCGGCCTCCATGCCGGGGAGGACGTTCTGGACCTTGCCGAGGTAGATGTTGCCGTGGATCTGGCTGATGTCGTCGCTCGGTCGGCTCACGTAGTGCTCGATGAGGTTGCGGCCCTCGAGCACGGCGACCTGGGTGAGGGTGGGGCGCACCTGGACGCACATCAGGTAGCGACCGACGGGGCGGCCGTTGCGCTCGCGACCCTTGCGCTTCTCGAGCACGTCGGGGTCGACCTCGACCGCCTGGGAGCGGGCAGCGGTGACCGCTCCCCCGGTGGTGCGTCCCTTGCCGCCACGCCGGCGCTTCTTGGCTGCACCGGTCGCGGCCGCAGCACCGGCACCGCGCTCGTCGGCCGGCGCCGCCGAGCCGTTCGTTGCAGCTGCACCGCG
>CAEZSR010000081.1_pt1 | contig 17190 bp, 17 predicted proteins | sample 7264011 | NCBI WGS metagenome assembly CAEZSR01 (sample SAMEA6813783, study PRJEB35770) | freshwater metagenome | biome: Freshwater; feature: Freshwater reservoir; material: water | place: Czech Republic | collected 2016-08-15 | depth 0.5m m | reverse complement strand
GGCGGGCACCGCGGTGGTGCGCGGCATGGTGGTGGTGGCGATGTCGGCCTGCGGCGGCGTGGGCGGGGCGATGCCGGCGAGCGCCTGCACCTGCTCGCCCGAACGGAACCGCCGGAGGTCGTCGCGCAGCGCGTCCGCGTCGGAGTAGCGCAGGTCGGGGTTCTTCGCGAGCAACTTCGCGACGATCGCCTCGAACGGCCGGGGCACGTCGGCGACGATCTGGTTGAGCGGCTGAGGTGCGTCGTGCACCTGCTTGTACGCGATGCCGACCGGGTTCTCGCCGGTGAACGGCGGCTTGCCGGCCACCATCTCGTACAGGACGATGCCGAGCGAGTACAGGTCGCTGCGCGGGTCGGGCTGGGCACCCTGCGCCTGCTCGGGCGAGAAGTAGGTGGCGGTGCCCATCACGGAGCCGGCCTGGGTGAGGTTGCTCTCCGTGGCCGAGTTCATCGCCCGGGCGATGCCGAAGTCGGCCACCTTCACCGCACCGGCCGAACCGATGAGGATGTTCGCGGGCTTGATGTCGCGGTGCACCACGCCGTTGCGGTGGGCGAAGCTCAGCGCCGCCGACACCTCGCTCGCGATCTCCGCGGCCTGGATCGAGCTCACGTGGCCGTTGGCGCGCAGGATGTCGGCGAGCGTGCGGCCCTGCACGTACTCCATCGCCATGAAGTAGGTGTTGGAGTACTTGCCCCAGTCGTAGACGCTGACGATGTTGGGGTGGTTGAGGTTCGCCGCCGACTGCGCCTCGCGTCGGAAGCGCTCGACGAAGTTGGGGTCGGTGGCGTACTCGGGGAACAGCACCTTGATCGCGACCGGTCGGTCGAGCAGCACGTCGCGCGCGAGGAAGACGTCGGCCATGCCACCACGGCCGATGCGGTTCTGGATCTCGTAGCGGTCGTTGAGGACGATGCGCTCGTTGCTGTTGGTCACGTGGTCCTACTTGGCGGAGTGCACGGGCGCTCGCGGGCACGGCCGATGCAGTGGTGCGAGGATACCCAGCCCCGATCGTCCGGATCGGTCACGGTGTTCCACCAGCGGACGAGGTGGACTCGGTGGGTTCGGTCGGCGCTGCCGGTGCGGCCGGTGCGGGAGGGGTCGCGGCAGCGAGCGCCTCGGTGCGGAACAGGTGGTCGAGCACCGTCTTCGCGATCGGGCCGGCGAGCTGGCCGCCGGTGCTCGCACTGATCTCGGCGTTGGTGCCCTTGAGCATCACGGCGATCGCGTATCGCGGCGCCTCGGCGGGAGCGAAGCCGATGATCCACGCGTGCGAGCGCTCCTCCTCGCCGGTGTTGTTCAGCTGGGCGGTGCCGGTCTTCGCCGCAGCCTGGATGCCGCCGTCGAGCTGCATCGTGCGGCCGGTGCCGCGGTTCACGACGCCCACCATCAGCGTGTTGAGCGTGGCGGCGGTGGACGGCGAGATCGGCGTCTTCCACACCTGTGGCCGGGTGCGCTCGAGCACGGTGTCGTCGTGGTAGCGGGTGACGTCCACGACGTGCGGCGCCATCATCACGCCGCCGTTCGCGACCGTGGCCGCCACCATCGCCATGTGCAACGGCACCATCACGTCGTTGCCCTGGCCGAAGCCGCCGATCGCGAGCAACGGCAGCTGGTCGGTGAAGTCCTCCACCTCGCCGAACGAGCTGGCCACCGAGCCGGGCAGGTCGATCGGGATCCGCTCGCCGATGCCCCATGCCTTCGTGCCCGCCACCATGCGTTCGGGACCGAGCTCGACGGCCATCTGCGCGAAGGGGATGTTGCAGCTGCGGAAGAACACCTCGACGAGCGACCCGCCGCACGAGCTGCCGCCGTAGTTCTGGATCGGGTCGGTGGTCTGCGGCGGCACCCACTCGCGCTCGCTGGGCCAGGCGCGGTCGAGCGACACGACGCCGTTCTCGAGCGCGATGCCCGTGGTGATCACCTTGAAGCTCGACCCCGGCATGTACCGCTCCTGGTACGTGTTGGCGAGGAGCGGCTTGCCCGGGAAGTTGTTCAGGAACTCGAGGACGTCGGCGGCCTCCTGGCTGCTCGGCACCACCACCAGGTTCGGGTCGTACGGGGGAGAGCTGTACATCGCGATGACGGCGCCCGTGCGCGGGTCCATCACGACGACCGATCCCTCGCGTTCGAGGCCGGTGCGCGGGTCCTTCAGCGCCTCCCGCGCCACCATCTGCACGTCGGCGCGCATGGTGAGCACCACCGATCCGCTCACGTCCTGGCCGCTGAACAGGTTGCTCAGCGCCTTCAACTGCTGGGCGGACGTGGTGCCGGCGAGCACGTCGCTGTGCACCCGTTCGAGCTGGGTGCTGCCGAAGTTGAAGGTGTGATAGCCCGTGATGTTCCCGAACAGCGCACCGGTCGGGTACACCCGCTGGTACTCCAGCTCGGCGTTCGGGCTCGTGACCGGCTCGCTGAAGGCGAGCACCACGCCGTCCGCGGAGAGGATCTCGCCCCGCGGGCGGTTGAAGTCGCGGATGGTCTGGCGGTCGTTGCGCGGGTCGCTCGACAGCTCCTCCTCGCGACCCACCTGCAGCACGTTGAGCTGCACGAAGAGCGCCAGGTAGCACACGAGCATGCCCACGGCGAGGCGTCGGATGCGGGCGTTCACCGTGCTGCTCCCGCCGGATCGCCGCGGCCGATCCGGCCGGCCCGCTTCGCCTCACGGCGAGCCAGGCGCGCCGCGCGACGGGCCTCGAACCGCTCGCCGATCGTGAGGTCGTCGGGCACCTCGCCGAGGCGCCGGGCGCTGGAGTCGCTGATGCGCATGAGCAGCGCGAGGAGGATGTAGTTGGCGAGCAGGCTGGAGCCGCCGTAGCTCACGAACGGCAGCGTGATGCCGGTGAGCGGCACCACCCGGATCACGCCGCCGACGATGATGAAGGCCTGCAGGCCGATGATCGTGGTGAGGCCGGTGGCGAGGATCTTCTCGAACGGCCGGTCGGCGCGGATCGCGATGCGGTAGCCGGCGCCGATGATGAGCACGAACGCGATGAGCACGGCGGTGGCGCCGAACAGGCCGAGCTCCTCGCCGATCGCGGCGAAGATGAAGTCGTTCTTGACCTCGGGGATCTTGTTGGGGCTGCCGAGACCGAGGCCGGTGCCCTCGATGCCACCGTTGGAGAGGGCGAACATCGCCTGGACGATCTGGTAGCCGCGTCCCTCGTACTGCGGCCACGGGTCGAGCCAGATCGCGACGCGGGTCTGGACGTTGTCGAACAGTCGCCAGGCGATGTAGGCGGCGCCGGCGAACAGGAACACGCCGATCACGAGGAAGCTCGTGCGCTCGGTGGCCACCCACAGCATCACGACGAAGAGCGCGAAGAACAGCAGTGACGCACCGAGGTCGCGCAGGCCCACCATCACGACGACGGAGAAGCCCCAGGCGAACACGATCGGCAGCAGGTGGCGCGGTTCGGGGAGACGGAGGAACCCGATGCGCCAGGTGTTGGTGGCGATGAGCTCGCGCCGCTCGGCCAGGTAGCCGGCGAAGAACAGGGCGAGGAAGATCTTGGCGAACTCGCCGGGCTGGAAGTTGATCGGTCCGATGCTCACCCAGATGCGCGCGCCGCCGAAGCTGCGCCCGATGCCGGGCACGATCGGCAGCACGAGCAGGGTGGCGCCGATCGCGAAGAACCACCACGTCTGGTGGGCGAGGTCGGTGGTGCGCTGCACCACGAACAGCACGACGACGTAGGCGGCGATCGCGATGAACGTCCACGTGGTCTGCAGGCCGGCGAGCCGGTCGTCGAGCCGGGTGATCATCACGTAGCCGATGCCGTGCAGCAGCGCGGCGAGCGGCAGCAGGGTGGGGTCGGCCCCGCGGGCGAGGATGCGGGTGGCGATCGACGCAACGACGAGCAGGCCGAGGGTGACGCCGAGGAACGGCAGGATGATCGGCGGGATCTCGGCGTTCTTCCCCAGCGACGCGACCGTGTAGGCGGCGGCGGTGATGGCACCGGCCATCACCACCAGTCCGAGCTCGGTGCTGCGCCGAGCGGACGCGAGAGGCGAGGGCGTGCTCATGGAACGCTCGTGGTCGCCCCCGCCGGCGAAGTCGAGGTCGGCGCCGACGTGGTGGTCGTCGGGCGGACGGTGGTCGTGGTGGTGTCGGGCTCGGACGTCTCCGTCACGGTGGTCTCGGGGACCGTGGTTTCCGTGACGGTCGTGGATGGCGCCGGGGCGTCGTCGTCACCATCGGTGAGCGCAGCTGCGACGAAGACGATCACCAGCATCGCCACGATGGCAACGCCGAGCGCGATGAGGAACGTCTTCAACGTCATCTGCCGGCCGAGCTGCTGCTGGACCTTGGTCGGTTGATGCTTGGAGGCGATCACGGGCTGTTCGAGCGTGGGGGGTGGCTCGTCGGAGATCACCGTGGTTCGGGTGAGCGAGACCGTGTCGTCGTCGGACGCATCGGCGGGGATGCCGGCGATCTCGGCCGGATCGATGCCGTCGACGACGTCGACGACGATCACCGTCACGTTGTCGCGGCCGCCGCTCTCGACCGCTGCGGTGACGAGCGCGTCGGCGCACGACTGCGCCTCGGGGTGGGAGCGGATGATCGCGTGGATCTTCTCGTCGTCCACCTCGTCGACGAGGCCGTCGCTGCAGAGCACGTACCGGTCGCCGCGCACCACCGGCATCAGCCACGCGTCCACCCGCACCGTCGGCTCGATGCCGAGTGCGCGGGTGACGATGTTGCGCCGTGGGTGGGCGCGGGCCTCGGCCTCGGTGATGTGGCCGGTGGCGAGCAGCTCCTGGACGTAGCTGTGGTCCACCGTGGCGCGGGTGAGCTCGTCGCCGCGGACGAGGTACACGCGGCTGTCGCCGACGTTCACCACGGCGAGCTGCTCGGGGCGGCCGTCGAGCGGCGGCAGCACCGCGACCGCGGTGAGCGTGGTGCCCATGCCGCGCTGCGCGGCGTTGGTGTGCGCGGTCTGGAAGATCGCCGCGTTGGCCTCCACGACGGCCGCGACGACGACGTCGAGGCTCGTGGCGCCGTTGCTCAGCCGGTCGCGCAGGGTGCTCGCGGCGAGTGCGCTCGCGACCTCGCCGGCCTGGTGGCCGCCCATGCCGTCGGCGACGGCGAACACCATCGGCTCGGCGACGAAGGCGTCCTCGTTCTCCTGGCGGATGCGCCCCGGGTCGGTGGCCGCGCCCCATGCGAGCGCCGCCATCAGCCGGCCTCCAGCACCGTGGAGCCGATCTGCACGCGGTCGCCGACGTGGATCGGGACGACGCTCGTGAGCCGCGCGCCGTTGAGGTAGGTGCCGTTGGTGGAGCCGAGGTCCTCGAGGTAGGTGGCACCCTCGATCGAGTACAGGCGGGCGTGGGCCGACGAGACGAACGCGTCGTCGGGGATGCAGATCGTGGAGGTGGGCAGCCGGCCGACGGTGAGCTCGCCGACGAGCGCGAACGTGGCGCCTTTGCGCTCGCGCGGCTGGATCACCGACAGGCGGGTGACCTCGCCGCGCTTGGCCCGCTTGTTGGTGCGCACCTGCGGCGGCACCGGCGCGGGAACGGTGGGGTCGGCCGTCGGCGCGATCACGACGTGCCCCGGCCGCGGGCCGCGGACCTCGCTCCACACGGCCCACAGCACGCGCGCGAAGAACAGGTAGAGGAGCGCGAGCAGCGCATAGTTGAGGACCTCGAGGACGGAATCGGTCATGCCGACGGGGAGGACGCCTCGAAGCGGAGATGGGAGCTGCCCAGGCTGATGATGTCGCCGTCGACCAGCACCCGCTCGCCGTCGATGCGCAGACCGTTGACCTTCGTGCCGTTGGTGGAGCCGAGGTCGACGATCGTGAGCTCGGTGCCGGGCCGGATCTCGGCGTGACGGCGGCTCACGTTCGGGTCGTTCAGCGTGACGGTGCACTCGGGGAGACGGCCGAGGGAGACCACGCGGTGCCCGACCGTGACGCGCTCACCCGAGGGGAGCTGCAACCGGCCGACCGCGGCGCCGAGCCGCGCGGGAGCCGCGGCGGCGTAGGAGGGCTGCGCGGGCGCGACCTGGGCCGGCGCGTCGGTGGGGAGGTCGGTGGGGAGGTCGGTGGGGAACGGCGCGGGCGCGACCGGCTCGTGTGCCGGGGGAGCAGGGTCGTACGCCGCCGGGCGGGCCATCGCGTACGAGTCGTCGGCCGCGGGCTGCTGCAGGACCTGCGGCTGATCGACCACGGCGAAGCTCGAGTCGGTGTACGCGCTGGGGGCAGGTGCGGCCGGCTGCTCCGCGGCGGCGCCCTCGCGCAGCGTGGAGGCGATGCCGAATCGGCCGGGCTTGAGCGCGTTGTCGACCACGAGCTCCACCGACACGGGGCCGACGAAGTGGTAGCCCTCGTCGCGGGCGTACTCACGCGCCGCCTCGCCCAGCTCGTGGATGAGGGCGTGCTCGATCTCCGCGAAGCCGGCGTGATCGCGGGCGCTCAGGTGGAACGTGAACGCGTTGGGCACGATGCGGCGACCCTTGACGTCGACGCTGCGGTGGTCGTCCATCTCGCGCAGGAGCCGTCGACCAAGTTCGACCGGACGGATGGTGCTGTTTCGAGAGGATCGCGAAAACACGTGTCGACCATATTCCCTGGGCCGGGGCCGAACCGTTGCAAGGCCGTGACGTTCTCAGGGTAGTTGCCCAGCTCAGGCCGTTGGCCGCGCGTGGATCGAGGTTGGGCGAGTGGGGCGGAGTTGCTAGCGTTGGATTCCGCACTCGGGCGAGTGGCGAAATGGCAGACGCGCTGGCTTCAGGTGCCAGTGTTCGAAAGGACGTGGGGGTTCAAGTCCCCCCTCGCCCACGAAGGCCCCGCTTCGGCGGGGCCTTTTCGCGTCCCGGGAGGGTGCCTTCTCCCGGACTTCCACCGGACTTCCACCGGAGGAGCATTCCGCCTCGATCGCCGACAGCGACAAGCCCCTGATGCCCATCGTCCCCGTCTCCTTCCTCGCTTCTCGGGAGTGATGTTTCGCGATCGGCGACCTGGTCCGTCGCCAACGATCAAAGGATGATGGGTCAAAGTTGAATCGGCCAGTACCGCGTGAAAGGAAACGCCGCTACGAGGCCGACCGGAGGCTCTGGGCCAGAGCTTTCTCGGCCTGTGCTCCGACGGCGAGGAGGAACAGGTCGAGGGGGAGGGTTCCAACGCCCGATGACGTGGCGGCAGGGTGCGAGACGGTGGCCTGTGGCGCAACGAGGTAGCACCGGCCGGCGAATCGAGGATGGCGTTCCATGAACGCCTGAGCGCCGGCACGACTGTGGTCGGGCGATGACCCGATCTCGAATGCAAGCGGGTGATCAGGGTGGTCGAAGACGAGATCGATCTCGTGCTTTCCGTCGCGCCAGTGGTACAACCGGACGCCCGCATGAAGTGACAGCGAGCGAAGCGTCGCTGCGACGAGGTTCTCCAGCAGGGCGCCGAGCTCGACCGGGTTGTCGAGCGGGGCGAGCCCGCGCTGCAAAGCTGCGTTTCGGATGGCGCCATCGACGAAGTACAGCTTGCGACCCCGCTTCTGAACGTTTGCCTCGCGGCCTGAGTAGTTGGGGAGTGTGAACACGAGGAAGGCTTGCTCGAGGTACGACAGGTAGCGGTCGAACGTCGGCTGCGAGAGGCCGAGCTCGGAGCAGGTGCTCGAGGGTGACAGCGTCCCGGTGATCTGTGCGGCGAGCACATAGAGCAGCCGCTCGAGCATCATCGGGTTGTCGACGCCGAACGACTGTGGGATGTCCTTGTAGACGGCGCGTTCGACTGCGTCGTTCCGCAGCACCTGTTGCGATTCGAGGAGACGGCTCGACTCGTCGTCGTCTGGCCGCCTCGTGATCGAGGTGAGCAACTCGGGGAATCCACCCACCAGCATGAAGAGCCGTCGCCACACCGCCAGATCGGCGTCGGCGCGCTGTCCTGTCGGGAACTGAGCGATCGTTTCGGCGAGGTGATCTGCGACAGCGACCTCGCGTCGCTGACCGAGGAGGTCGAGGAACTCAGCGAACAAGTAGGGCGTGAGATGTTGCTCCGACCATCGCCCGATGCCGCTCTCCAGCCGGCGCTCTCGAAGCGCGGCTGTCGCGCTCGAGGTCGCAGCGATGCGGACGGGCCACTGATCGTCGAACAACGTCTTGAGCCACAGGTCCCACTGATTCGTGTAGACGAGCTCGTCGAGCATCAGGAATGCAGGTGCGGAGGCGGTTGCCCCCGAGGTGGTGACGACGGCGCGGACGAGATCACCGAGGCTCTCTTGGAGGAGCAGCGGATGGTCGAGTCGTAGCCACCAGATACGTGATGGGTCGACATCGGCGTCGATGAGGTGTCGAACGGTCTGGTAGAGCGCTGTCGTCTTGCCGACGCGACGTGGTCCGAGGACGAGCTGGAAGCGATGCGGGTCGTCGCGATGCAAGGTCTGCCACAGCTGCCGTGCAAGGGGCCGCTCGACGTCACGCGCCAATGTGGCCGGTACGGCACCGGTACGGTGCCAGGGATTCTGCTCGTCGAACACCCGTTGCAGGTCTTCGGGCTGCGGACGCCAAGTAGCCAACGCCATCACCTCCTCCTGAGGCCTATCACGACGTTAAGCCTCACGGGCTGAATGATAATAAGCAAACTACCAAGACAGGCGCCGTTCGGTGAGGTCTGCCGCCAGAACTCAGTCGAGCGCTGCGTTGCGGAGGAGGTCGAGGTTCTCCTCGAATTCGCTCGTCTCGAACGACTCGGGGTCGAGCGTGCCGCCGCCCCATTCGCCGGCCCACATGACCCGCTCGTCGTGTTCTGGGTGGGAGGGGTCGGCGATGATCCGCAGGAACTCCTCGTAGCCCCAGGTTCCGCCGCAGTCCTCGGGCGGGCAGGCGCGTCGACCGTCGATGCATGCGGGCACGGTCGTCCCAGGAGCGATCGGGATCGACTTCTCGATGCTGATCTTGTGGTCCCAGCCGTCGCCGAAGTCGTACGTGTATCTGAAAGCGTCGCCGACGTCGGCGACATTGCCGAGCTTGGTGCGATGCGCGTGCTTGGTGGGCGGTCCGAAGTCCCAGTCGGGATCGGGGATGCCGTCGCGAACCCGGTCGATCTCGAACTCGTAGAGGTGGTGGTTCCACCATCCGAAGGCGGCCTGGATGTACTCGTGGAGGCGGTCGAGTGGGGTCGACGCGTGGACGAGGATGCGCCGCCAGACCGGTGGCTTGATGCCGGTGAGCGTCACCTTCAGCTGGAACACCTGGCCCTTGTTGCCGGCGCGGCGCACCGCCGGTGGCGCGGGCCGTGGTCGCAGCTCGACGACGTTCGATGGGCCATCGCGCAGCCCTGCAGGACGGGTCGCGCATGCGCCCGCAGGCCCGTTCGCGAACCGACCACCGCACCGTGCCGTGGCGTGTGCTCCACGAGCACGATGTCGACACCGGATGCGAACAGCCGCCGAACCGGAGGTGCTGTTCGCTCGTGGGCGGTGCCGCCTGCGTCGACGTCGAAAGGATCATCCCCATGTCTCGCCACCTCGTCCTGAGGCCAGCGTCGCTCGCAGCGCACCTCTCGGTGGACCCACCGCCGACGGCGTCCGACACGACCCTGCCGGCACGTGAAGGGTGAGCGGCGATGCGAACGATCACGCCCTCCCGCCCCGCCGAGCGCAGCGACACGTCGCCGCCTGGCAGGTTCCTCGAGACCGCCGCCACCTCCGTCTTGCTCACCGTCGGTCTCACCCTCGCCGTCTACGCGCTCACGGCGTTCGCCCAGCCCGATTGGACCGTGGCCGGACCCGGGCTGCTCGTGGCCGCCGCCGGCGTCGTCGGTCTCCGCCTGCGGTGGGCCTACCTCGCCGGTTTGGCCCCGATCGGAGCGGTGCTGACCGTTGCCGCTCCCGTCATCGCCTTCGACCTCAACCGACCGGGGGAGACGCCGTACTTCGTCGCGTCGGCCGTCGTCGCCATCGGGTCGTGCTTCGCCGCCGTGCTCGGCGTGGCGGCAGCGCTCGCGCCGGCGTGGCGGCACCGGGCGCTCGGCGCCCTCGGCGTGTCCGCGGTGCTCGCCGGAGCGGTCTCGCTGACCGTTCTCTCGTCGAACGACGCGAGCGCCGCAACGGCCGACGGCATCTCCGCCACCGAACGAGCCGAGTCCGTCGAGGTGCGTCTCGTCGACCTCCGCTTCGACGTCGATGGGGGCGCGCTGCCCTCCGGCGGGGTGATCCGCGTCCGCAACGTCGACACCCTGCCGCACGACCTCACCATCCCGTCGCTCGGCATCGAGGTCTTCGTGCCCTCCGGTCGTGACACCTACGTCCGGCTGCCCGACGAGATGCCTCCCGTGGTGGGCGTGATCTGCACCATCGGTGACCACCAGCTCCGAGGGATGGGCCTCGACGCGGAGGTCCGCTGACCCGGCCTCGAGGCAGCTGCCCGACTGGGTCACTCGTCGGGGCGGTCCGACCGGTGCCGCCGACGCCAGGGGTCACGAGGGCCGATGGAGCACGTCGGCGATGAGGGCGCGGTACCCCGCCGCCCGATCGGGCGGAGCACCGAGGGGTGCGGTCAGGCACATCGAGTCGGCGATCTCCCACTCGCCGTCCAACGCCGCAGCGATGTCGTCGGGATCGCCGACGTGCACGAAGGTCTGTGCCATGTCGTCGGGCACGTGACGGGCGGCTGCCCGGAACCCCTCCGCAGGCGTGGCCTTCTGCAGCCGTCTTGCGACGTCGCCGAAGCCGTGCGCCTCGTAGTACTCCTCGTACTGGGACTGGCTGGCGTAGAACGCCACGGTCGCCTTGGCGTCGTCGATCCCGGCGCGGATGTCCTTGGTGGGCGCCACCCAGTGCCACAGGTTGACGTGCATGTCCGCTCGGCGGCGCCCGGCATCGGCGAGGGCTGCGTCCAGCGCCGGCCCGACCTCGTGCTGCAGCCACCACGACGACCACATCGGGTGTCCGATGAGCCCGTCCGCGTGCTGCGCGGAGAACCGGATGAGTGGTCGGCGGAGAGCGGCGACCCAGATGGGGATGGCGGTTCGCACGGGCTCGGGGCTCGGCTGGAACTCCGACCAGTCGTGACGGTGGTAGGTGCCCTCGTATCCGGTCAACTCCCCGGTGTGGGCGTGGGCGACGACGTCGCGGACGATCTCGATGACCTCGCGCAGGTGGGCGAGCGGCTTTCCGTACTCGGCGCCGAAGAACCCCTCCGACCACGACCGGATGCTCGGCCCCACGCCGAGGACGAACCGCCCGCCGCTCATGCGATCGAGGTCCATCGCGGCGCAGGCGGTCTCGAACGGGCTCCGGGTGAACGCCAGGGCGACGCCCGATGCGAGCCCGAGCTCGGAGGTGGTGGTCGCGGCCGCTGCGAGTGCGCTCCACGGTGGGCCGTAGACCTGCGTCGCGAACGCGCCGGCCATCCCCTTCTGCTCCCAGGACCGAGCGATCGCCGCGATCTGCGCCGCTGGCAGTTGGGGGGACAGGATGCCCCAGTGCTGGCGTTCGCTCATGGCGCACCCAGCCGGAGCCGCGCCTCGACCGGATCGAGGGGCAGATGCATGGGCATGTCTCGGAGTGTCATACGGCTCCTCGGGATGGGGCGGGTGAAAGGGGGAGCAACTCCAGGGATCGTCGGCGGTGCTCGTCGATTCGCTCCGCTGCGGCCGGCGCGATCCGGTCGGGCTCCCAGACCACCGTGTGGTCGATCGTCACCTCGATCGAGGCGACACCGTCGAGCCGGGCGAGGGCCACACGCGCTGCATGCATGATCGTGCCGATCATCAGGCAGTTGGGTGCCGTGACGCACAGGGTGACGCGGAGATGGCCCTCGACCAGTTGCGCATCCTCGAGCAGGCCGAGATCGACGATGCTCATGGGTGTGCGCGACGCAGCGCTGCACGGATCGGTCACCTGCTGGAGCGCGGCGGCGACTCGTTCGTGGAGATCGGTGGTCATCCGGCCACCGCCTGGCCGGCGCCGGCCACTGCTCGCCAGTTCGAGTAGGGCTCCGCGAGCCCGTGCTCACGCACCGCCCGGCTGAACTCGTCGTCGGCGATCCGAGCCTTGGCCTGCTCGATGTCGAGACCGACGATCCGTGCGTAGTTGCCACCCAGGATGAGCGCCTTGTCGGTCATCGTGAGCTGCTCGACACCGAACTTGTCCAGCGCCCGCTCCGACAGCTCGAACTCGACCAGCCGCTCGAGCAGCGGCTGGCTGTGACAGAACAACGAGCCGTCCGAGTAGATGATCTTGCGGGTGCCGGCCCACATCATGAACAGCCCCAGGATCTCCTCGAAGAAGCCCCGCCGTTTGTGCAGGAGCAGCGATGTGATCTCGAGGTTGGCGTACACGTTCGGGAACCGACCGATCGCATGGGCTGTCTCGTCCGCGAAGGCGAGCCCGGAGTGGACGATCTCGAAGTTGAGGTCGGGGAAGTGGATCGCGGCTCCGTCGACGTCGTCGACGCGGTAGGGGTTCATCGGCACGGGACCGTTCGGGACCGCCTTGTGGACGGCGATGGTCCGGATCCCCAGCTCCTGGGCCGCCTCGAACAGCGGGTAGGCCAGCGACGGATCATCCATCCGCCAGCTCCGGAGCGGCTGCACCTGGTCGGGGTAGAGCTTCAGGCCGATCGATCGGGGCAGCTGCGCCATCTGCTCCCGGAGCTCCCGGAGGCACACGTCGAGCCCCGCCGTCGGATCGACGCCCACGTAGGTGACGAAGCGGTCGGGCCAACGCTCGGCGACCTCGAGGTTCTTCTCGTGGGAGCACAGCCCGTCGTGGAACCACGAATCGAGCCGGAGGTTCTGGTTGCCGGCCAGGTCGACCCCGGACTCGAGGAACAGGGTGCGGGCGAGGAGCTCGGCCGACCAGTCGGAGTAGTACATCTCCCGCGTCACCTGGTACTCCGGCGGATTCCACATGGAGTGAAGCCCCCACAGTGTCTTGCGAAAGCCTCGCGAGACCTCGTTGTCGCGGAGGTTGTCGTCGCGCAGGTTGTAGGCGTGGACAGTGGGGTTGATGACGAAGATGTCGCCGATCACGTGCTTCCCTCCGGAGGTGGAGGACGACGGCCTCCGCCGAGGGTGAACGTACCCCAAGAATAGATCGCCAGCAAGGTTCTTCTCGCGAAGACACGCGGTTCATGGCGCCCGTCGGGGTCGCGGTACCATCGACACGTATGCCTCGCACCGACATCCTCGACACGATCCTGGCCCAGTGGGCAGAGGAACGCCCCGATCTCGACTGCTCGCCCATCGCGGTGATGGGTCGCGTGGCACGGGTGGCGCGGATGCTCGAGTCGTTCTACCAGCAGAGCTTCGAGCCGTTCGGGCTCTCACCGTCGGAGTTCTGGCTCCTCGCCGAGCTCCGCCGCGTGGGCGAACCGCACCAGCTCACACCCACCGAGCTGCGGCGCACGCTGATCCGCTCGTCGGGCGGCATCACGAAGGTGCTCGACCGGCTCGAGCGTGAGGGTCTGCTCAAGCGGCGTCCCGACGCCTCGGACCGCCGTGGTTCGCTGGTGCAGCTGACGGCGAAGGGGCGGCGCCTGATCGACAAGGCCCTCACCGCGCACATCGCGAACGAGCACGAGTTGCTCGCCCCCATGCCGCTCGCCGAGCGAGCCGCACTGGCCGACCTGCTGCGCGAGCTGTCGCTCGTGTTCGAGACCTGGCGTGCCGAACGGGGGATCCAGACGCACTGAGCGCGTCGCCTGCGCGCTCAGCTCTCCGATGCGCGCTTGGCGACCCGCCCGGGCGTGGCGAGGAACGTGGACCGCATCAGCTCGCGCATGTCGGGCGGATAGTCGACCCCGTCGGGACGCTCCTCGCCGGGAGTGCGCGCCCGACCCATGCCGGCGAGCAGGAATTCGAGCCCGGGTGGGAGGAAGGTCCAGACGATGACGAGGTCGTCGTCGGACTCGTTGTGGAACTCGTGCGTCACCCATCGGCCGGTGTAGAGGATCGTGCCCGGTTCGACCGGATGCCGAATGCCATCGACCATCGCGTATCCGCTTCCCTGTGCGATGAACTTGAGCTCCTCGTTGCGCTCATGGGCATGGGCGGTGAGCGTGCCGCCCGGGCGGACGTGCTGGGTGCCCATCGAGAAGTGGTTCGAGGCCGAGCTGAGCGGGCTGATCTTGACGGTGGCGTACTGCCCGGCAGGCTCCGGCTGCCAGTACGAGTCGCCGTGGTCGGGGAGCAGCACCTTCGCCGGCCGGGGCCCGCCGGTCGTCGGTGCGCCCGTCTCGCCTCGGAGCTCGATCGGCACGGAGAAGACCACGACGAACAACTCCAGGTCCGTGACAGCCTCGATCGCCACGTCGCAACCGGGTACGGCATGAACCGTCGAGCCGGTCGGCAGGTCGTGCCATTCGTCGCCGGAGCCGCACCTCCCGCTCCCGCGGAAGACGTACGCGATCTGCTCGGCGTGCCCGCCGCCGACCAGTTGCGTCGTCGATCCCTGCTCCACCTGATGCAGCACCGAGGTGAACAGGCGTGACCCCGGGGACGCGGGGCCGACCAGGAGCCGCACGGTGCCGTACACCGGGGCCTCGGTGACGATCGTCGACCTCTCGCCCGGCTGCACGACCGTGGCTGCGCCTCTGTCCCACATGACAACGTCCTCCTCCTCGGCGTGATCGCCGATCACCGATGCCCGCAGCGTACGCACATCTCCCGGCATGTAGCAATCGCGAAAGTAGCTTGTCAGCAAGATATCTCCGTCGTATGATCGGGCCATGACCGGCGAAGCACCGTTGTCCGACCGACTCGAAACCCCGCAGATGTTGGCGCCCGCCGGGCTGATGACACCCCGTGCCCATTACTCGCACGGTGTCGCGACCGAGGAGTGGGTGTTCGTCGCGGGTGAGACGGCGACCGGGCCGGATGGCCAGCTCGTCGGTGTCGACGACATCACCGCCCAGACGACGCAGACCATCGCGAACATCGCAACGGTGCTCGCCGAGGTGGGCCTCGGCCTGGGGGATGTCGTCAGCACGACGGTCTACCTGCCCTCGTTCGACCACTACCGGGCCTTCGACGCCGCCTACGCCGCAGCGTTCGGCGAACACCGACCCGCCCGTGCGACACTCGGATGCACGCTGGTGCATCCAGCGCTCCTCGTCGAGATCCAAGCCGTGGCAGTGCGGCCTCGGCCGTCCGTGCCGTGATCGCGATCAGTACGGACGGCACTCGCGTCCACGTCGAACGATCCGGCGCAGGCGAGCCGCTCCTCCTCGTGCCGGGACTCGGGATGGGTGCCGAGAGCTGGGCGCCGGTGCGCTCTCTCCTCGAGTCGAGCTTCGACGTGATCGTGATGGAGCCCCGAGGCGCAGGCCGCAGCGACAAGCCCGACACCGCCTACACCGGGCAGCTCATGGCGGCCGACGTGGCGGCAGTCCTCGACGACCTCGGGCTCGACAGCGTCCACCTGGCGGGCATCTCGATGGGTGGCATGATCGCGCAGCAGTACGTCGTGCGATGCCCGTCCCGAGTGCGTTCCCTGGCACTGATCACGACGTACGCGTCGTGCGACGAGTGGTCCCGGCGGGTGTTCGACGCCCGCATCGAGTTGATCCGCCGGCTCGGGCTGGCCGACCAGTTCATGGTGTCGGTGCTGTTCCTCACCGGGCCGGCCCTCGCGCGGCGACGTCCCGATCTGCTGAACTGGTTGGAGCGCCGCTACGTGTCGAACCCTCCCGATCCGGTGGGCTTCCTCCGGCAGATCGAGTTCTGCCGTTCGCACGACCTCGCGGCCGAGCTCGCCGGTCTCGACGTCCCGACGACGGTGATCTCCGCCGCGGACGACCTGCTCACGACCGCTGCCCAGGGACGCGAGCTGGCCGGGCTGATCCCGGCGGCCTGCTACGTGGAGGTGCCGGACGCGACGCACCTCCTGGCGGCCGAGCACCCCGAGCGCCTCGCCCGCCTGCTCTCGGATCTCGCAAGCCGGTGATCACGTCAGGTTCGGCGTCGTGCGCCCGCCGCACGCTGATCCGCCGACGGGTTCGTCCGGAGCCCGACCTGCTGCTTCGCAACACGATGAACGTTCCTGGAGGTACGTCATGAATGACCGATACGTGGTACTGGGAGCCTCGGGCGGCGTCGGCCGTGCGCTCGTCGCAGCGCTCGCCGCCGAGGGCCGCACCACCCGCGCGGTCGCCCGCCAGGCGCCGGAACGGTCCGGGGCCGCGGAGTGGATGGCCGTCGACCTCTCGACCCCCGAGGGTGCACGCCGAGCGTGCGCCGGCGCAGCGGTCGTGTTCCACGCCGCCCAACCGCCGTACCACCGCTGGCCCGAGGAGTTCCCGGCGCTCACCGCCAACGTCGTCCGAGCGGCGTCCGAGGCGGGTGCCAAGCTGGTGATGGTCGACAACCTGTACATGTACGGACCCACGCGAGGGTCGCTCGTGGAGACCCTGCCGCGGGCAGCGACCGGTCGCAAGGGTCTGGTGCGCGTGGAGATGGAGCGCCAGTTGCTCGACGCCCATGCCTCCGGTGCGCTGCGGGTCGCCATCGGGCGGCTCTCCGACTACTTCGGTCCGCACGGGCCGAACAGCACGCTGACCGTCCTCGTGCTCGAGCCGGCCGCCCGGGGCAAGGCGATGCGCTGGCCCGGCTCCACGACGGCACCGCGGACCGTGCACTTCCTGGACGACGCAGCTCGCGGGCTGCTGGTGCTCGCCGACCAGCCGGCGGCCGACGGCGAGGTGTGGCACCTGCCCGCAGCGCCGGCGATCACCGGAGCGGAGTTCATGGCGCTGGTGAACCAGTGTCTGCCGGCCGCCGTGAAGACGGGCTCCCTCGGCACCCTCGCGATGCGGATCGGCGGGCTGTTCTCCAAGGAGGCCAAGGAGACCGTCGAGTGCATGTACCAGTGGACCGACCCGTTCGTGGCCGACCACTCGAAGTTCACCGCCGCCTTCGGACCACTCGCCGTCACCCCCCACGCCGACGCCGTCGCGGCGACGATCCAGTCGATGCGCACCGGACCGACCGGCACCACGTGATCACCCGTCCGCCGGTCGAGGTCGCCGGACCGCGAAACGACCTCCACCACCATCACCCCATCACCCCATCAGCCCATCACCCCATCACCGCCGACGACCCGAGGAGAATTCCATGACCGCTCGATCGCCCCTCATCGCCGGCCCTGCCGTCGACTCCCCGCCGGTACGTGGTGCCGGATGGGTGTCCGTCGCACAGGGGCTGCTGATCTTCGTGCCGACGTTCGTGCTCGGTGCTGCCGTCGGCTGGC
>CAEZSR010000080.1_pt1 | contig 17440 bp, 13 predicted proteins | sample 7264011 | NCBI WGS metagenome assembly CAEZSR01 (sample SAMEA6813783, study PRJEB35770) | freshwater metagenome | biome: Freshwater; feature: Freshwater reservoir; material: water | place: Czech Republic | collected 2016-08-15 | depth 0.5m m | reverse complement strand
CCGCGGCGTCCGCGCGGTCGGTGTCGGCCCGGGCGAGCCGGCCGACCTCGCGTCGCACCGGGGTGCGTTCGCGAGCCACTACGACTCGGGGCGGATCACCCGGCACCTCGACCGGCGGTTCGTCTGGGCCGAGCTCGCCCGACGGGCCATCGCCGAGTACCCCGTGATCGAGGCCGGCGGCGAGCCGTTCCACCGACCGGTCGGCGCGATCTACGCGGTCGACGACGCGACCGCCGCCGCCGAGCTCCGAGAGGTGGCGCACCGGCTCGCGCCGGCCGGCGTCCGCTGGCGGGAGACGGTCGGGAGCCCCGACGAGCGCATCGGCCTGCACCCGGACGCGACGGTGTTCGTCGAAGGGCCTCCGGCCGGCCACGTCGACCCGCGCCGGCTGGTGCGGGCGCAGCTCACCGCGGCGCGCTCACTCGGCGCGCAGGCGATCGACGCCGAGGTCGAGGGACTCGAGCGGTTCGAGCGGCGAGGACGCTCGTGGTCGCTCCGGCTCCGTGACGGAGGCGAGGTCGAGGCCGCGCGGGTGCTGATCGCCACCGGGCCGCACGCGGACGAGATCGCCGGAATGGCCCGCCACCCCACCGTCGAGGTGGTGGCCGAGACCGTCGTCGTCGCGGCGCTCGACACCGACGAGTGCCGTCGCCTCGACGGGCTGCCGTCCGTCATCGCCCCGACCGACCACCCCGTCTACGACGGCTGCTACCTCGTGCCGCCCACGCAGTACCCGGACGGCACGACGTGCATCAAGCTCGGCGCGGAACCTCGACGGACCCGCGTGCTCGCGACCGCCGCGGACCGACGCGCCTGGATGCGCGGCGACGACCACACGGCGGAGCTTCCCGGCCTGCTCGAGGTGCTGCACGCCCTCGTGCCCGGCCTGCGTCCTGCGCGAGCAGGGACCAAGCCGTGCCTGATCGCCACCACGCGCTCGGGACTGCCGGTGATCGACCACGTCGACGACGGCGTGGTCACCGTGGCCGGGTGCAACGGGTACGCGGCGAAGAGCTCGGACGCGCTCGGCGCGCTGGGGGTGTCGCTGGCGCTGGAGGGTCGCTGGACCGACGCGGTACTCGACGGCGAGTCGTTCCGGCTCGGCGCGGGGTGACCGCGCGGGGTGACCGCGCCGGGCCTCAGCCGGGCTCGGTCGCGGCGGCGCCGAACTCGTCGCGGAACTGGTACGACGAGTGCAGGTCGACCGGGATCTCGGGGTCGCCGGTCAGGCGCGACGGCATCGGCTGCATGATCCGGCGGCGCTCGGGCGTGACCCGGGCCAGCAGCGCGTCGGAGACGGTGTAGCCGAACCGGGTGCGTGCCCACGGCGGCCCGTAGCGCAGGATCACGATGCGGCGGTCGCCGTCGTTCGTGCGGGTGCAGGCGCCGTGCATGCAGGCGTCGACGAACACCACGGCATCGCCGGCCTGGGTGTGCACCTCGATCGCGTGCGGCAGCGCGTCCATGCGGTCGCCGCGGGCGTAGTCGCCGGCGAGCGGGTGCATGAAGTTCGACTTGTGGCTGCCGGGGACGATCATCGTGGCGCCGTCGCCAGGGCCGACGTCGCGCAACGACACGAGCACGTTCACCTGGCCGCAGCGGAACCGGCCGTTGCGGTAGGCGTACTGCGTGCGGATCGAGGCGTCGTGACCGCCGGAGTGCACCGGGTGGTGACCGCCCGAACCGCGGCTGGTGGCGATGTGCTCGTCGATCATCACGCCCTGCACGTACGTGCCCTCCTCGCCGGCCCAGTGGGCGACGTGGCGGATCCACGACGGGTGGTCGATCAGCACGTCGAAGGCGGGGTCACCGCAGTCGAGGACGTTGTGGAGCTCGAAGCCCGTGTCCTTCGTGTAGTCGCGGCGCTGGGCGTTGCCGTACCACTCACCGTTCGCGAGCTCGGGGAAGCGGTCGTACGCGTCGTTGAGCGCGGCGACCTCGTCGGGGCTCAGCGCACCGCGGATCACGACGAAGCCGCGGAGGTCGAACTCGTAGTCGTCCATCGCGGTCGGACCGAGCGGCCGGGCACTCGCGGCCGCGGCGGATCCGGGGGCGGCGCCGGCAGTGGAGCCGGGAGTGGAGCCGGGAGTGGAGCCGGAAGTGGAGCCGGGAGTGGAACGGGTGGTGACGGTGGTGTCGAGGGTCATGCGGACTCCCGTGGTGGTTCGGATCAGGACGCGGACCGGAGGTGCAGCAGCACACCGGATTCGGGGGCGACGACCGGCAGCTGCACGCCGTGCGCGGCGAGCTGTCGGCCGGTGAGCGGCGGCACCTCCAGCGGTGGGCGGCGGAGCCCGAGCGGGATCTCGTCGACCAGGTACACGCGGTCGGGCTCGAGCCCGGGCAGTCGCAGCGCGGGCGGAAGCAGGCCGATGCCCGTGCACAGCTGCGCGTACGACACCAGCGCCTCGCTCCGGTCGGCGGCGTACACGCCGTGGGCGAGGGCGACGGGCTCGGTGCCGCTGACGACGGGATCGAAGCGCACCACGTCACCGCCGTGCAGCAGCGGCCGGAAGCGCCGGTGCACCTCGATGACGTGGGCCAGGGCGGCCCGTTCGTCGTCGTCGAGCTCGAGCAGGTTCCACTCGACGCCCAGGTGGCCGAACAGCGCCGTGAGGCCCCGGAACGCGAGCGACTGGACGCGACCCGTGGTGTGCGACCGCGTGGGTCCGACGTGCGCGCCCATCACCTCCGGCGGGACGAGCAGCGACGCACCGCGCTGGATCAGCTGCCGCTCCAGCGGGTCGTTGCAGTCGCTGGTCCACACCCGCTCGGCGCGGCGCAGCACGTCGAGGTCGATGCGCCCGCCGCCGCTCGAGCAGCTCTCGAACTCCACCGTCGGGTGGCGGCGCCGGAGCTCGTCGAGCAGCACGCGGAACGCACGGGTCTGGGCGTGGGTGCCCGCCGCGCCGTCCGCACCGCTCGCCTGCACGTGGGCACGGTTCATGTCCCACTTCACGTAGCGGATGTCGTACGACGACAGCAGGGCGTCGAGCTGTCCGAGCACGTGGGCGGACGCTTCGGGCCGGGCGAGGTCGAGCACGAGCTGGTGCCGGCCGAGGACCGGGTCGTAGCCGTCGGTGACGAGCGCCCAGTCGGGGTGCGCCCGGTACAGGTCGCTGTCGGGGTTCACCATCTCCGGCTCGACCCAGATGCCGAACTCCATGCCGAGCGACGTGACGTGGTCGACGAGCGGTCCGAGCCCGTCGGGGTACACCTCGGGCGAGACGGTCCAGTCGCCGAGGCCCGCACGATCGTGACGGCGCGCACCGAACCAGCCGTCGTCGAGCACGAACCGCTCGATGCCGATCGCCGCCGCCTGCGTGGCGAGCGCGAACAGCTTGTCGTGGTCGTGGTCGAAGTACGACGCCTCCCACGTGTTCAGCAGCACGGGCCGCGGGGTCGTGGGGTGCGCCGGCAGCGAGCGAGCGTGGCGGTGGAACCGCCGGGTCGCCTCGGTGAGGCCCGCCGGCGACCAGGTGCCGAGCACCGTCGGCGTGCGGTACGACTCACCCGGTTCGAGCGACACCTCACCGGGGTGGAGCAGCTCGCCGAGGTGCAGGCAGCGTCGCCCGTCGGGCACGACCTCGGCGGCGATCACGTGGTTGCCGCTCCAGGCGAGATGGACGCCCCACACCTCGCCGCTCCACTCGCCGAACCCCGGCGTGCCGGCGAACAGCAGCGGTGGCCGCTCGTGCGACGTGCGGCCGAGGCGGTTCTCCATCGACCAGACGCCGGTGGTCCACGCGTGGCGGTCGAGGTGGAACTCGCGGGTCCAGCGTCCGTAGAGCGTGAGCAGCTCGGTGGCGTGCGACGGCACCGGCAGGCACACCCGCAGGCCGTCGAGCAGGTACCGGTCGGACGACGCGTTGCGCAGCGTGCAGCTGACGGCGAGCACCTCGCCGAGCTCGACCTCGGTGGTGAGCTCGAGCTCGGCGACCGGGTCGACGGCGTGGACGACGACCCGCGTGGCCGAGAGCTCGGCCGGCCGGGACGGGTCGGGCCGGAAACGTGGCGCCCAGTGGGTGCCCCGGCGACGGTGGCCCTCGATGCCGGGACGGGCGTCGAGGCCGCTGCCGTGCTCGGGCACGAGGGTGATCGGCGCCACCACGTCGAGCCCCCCGCTGGTGGCGGGACGTCGCAACGCCGCGGCAACGGTGTCGAGGTCCAGCGCGTCGCCCTCTGGGCCGGGCGCCGAGAGCGGCGCACCCCAGTGGAGGACGGCGGGGACCCCGGTGGACAGGTCGAGCACCACGTCCACGGGGCTGGGAACACCGGGAACACCGGGAACCCCGGGGTTCCCGGCGGCCTGGCGCGGGGCCGGCGTGGACCGCAGACGATGGAGCGTCACGGCCTCACACCCTAGCGACCCGGGACATCAGCGCACTTTGCCATTGACAAGAGATGAAAGCCAGATGAAGAATTTCGAAAGTGACGGAAAGCGCTGCGCTCGAGCTGCAGGACGACCTCTTTGGCGCCCTGCCGGACAACCTCCCCGCCGAGGTGCGCCAGCAGCTCACGCACCAGCTCCTGGAACGCAAGGGATTCGTGCGGGTGCGCGAGCTGTCCGAGCGCTTCGGCGTGAGCACGGTCACCGCCCGCAACGACCTCCAGGTGCTCGAGGAGCGCCGGCTCGTGCACCGCGTCCACGGTGGCGCGATGCCGGCGAACGCCGCCCGCGGCGAGCGCCCGTTCGAGGAGGTCGCCAGCCACCACGCCGACCAGAAGGCGCTCATCGCCCGCACCGCGGCCACGCTGGTGTCCAACGGCGAGGCGATCCTCATCGACGTCGGCACCACCGCTGCGGCGCTCGCCCGCGAGCTCATCGCCCGCACCGACCTCACCGACCTCACCGTCATCACCAACGGCATCAAGATCGCCCTCGACCTCGAGGCGGCCTACCCCCGGTTCTCGATCGTCGTCACCGGCGGTACCCTGCGCCCGAAGCAGCACTCCCTGGTCGACCCGCTCGCCGCACCGATGTTGCAGTCGCTCACCGTCGACACCGTGTTCATCGGGTGCAACGGCATCCACCCCGACACCGGCGTCAGCAACATCAACCTGCCCGAGGCCGCCATCAAGCGCACCATGATCCAGGCGGCCAACCGCTGCGTCGTCCTGGCCGACAGCACCAAGCTGGGCGTCCGAGCCCTCGCCCAGGTGTGCACCATCGACGAGATCGACGTCGTCGTCACCGACCGTGGCGCCGACGAACAGCACGTGGCATCGCTCCGCTCACAGGGGGTCGACGTCATCGTCTGCTGAGGCACCCACCGCACGGCGGGTGCCACCGGCACACACACCACACACCCCGCACCCAGGACCGACCTGGACCGAGCGACCGCAGCCGAGGGGGCGCGACGCCGGAGGGGACCATCGTTCCGACCGACCGCAGCCGAGGGGGCGCGACGGCGGGGCACCGATCGTCCGGGCATCCGCCCGGCCGGACCGGCTCGCACCAGCGGGCGGGGGAGACAGGGTTGCATCCGCAACCACAACCACTCAAGGAGCACACTGTGCACACACGCAGATGGGCAGGCGCGCTGGTCGCGCTGACGCTGGTCGCGGCCGCGTGCGGTGACGACGAAGAGACGTCCACCGCAACGGACGCTCCGGCACCGGAGACCACCGCCGCCGGCGGCACCGACACCACCGCCGCGAGCGGCGGCGAGACCGACGGCGAGGGCGTCACGATCCGCTGGCGTACCCGCCCGGACAACGACGCCGAGGCCGCCGTCTACGCCTCGATCGGCGATCAGATCGACGAGGCCAACGGCGACGCGTTCTCGCTGTCGTACGAGCCGGGCAACAACGAGGGCTCGCCCTACCAGGACCAGCTCGTCACCGAGATCGGCAACGGCACGGCCCCTGACGTGTTCTGGATCCCGGGCACCGACATCGCCCGCTTCCAGAGCGAGGGTCTGATCCTCGACCTCGGCCCGCTGGCCTCGGCCGAGGGCTTCGACCTGTCGGAGTTCTACCCCGAGCCGATGTACCACCTCACCTACGACCCGGCGGCCGGCGCCCCCGGTGACGTCCTGTGGGGTCTGCCCCGCGACGTGTCGACGTTCGCGCTGTACCTGAACAACGACCTCATCGCCGAGGCCGGCGCCGAGGACCCGCGTGCCCTCGCCGCTGCCGGTGAGTGGAACTGGGAGACCTTCGCCGAGGTCGCCGGTGCCGTGTCGGCACTCGGTGGCGAGAACAAGGGCTTCGCGATGAGCTCGTGGTGGGCCAACTACGGCCTGTTCATGAACGCCGCCGGTGGTGGCTTCTTCAACGAGGACCGCACCGCGTGCGCCCTCGACACCCCGGAGTCGATCGCCGGTCTCGAGCAGATCAAGGCGATCTACGACGGTGGCCTGGCCATCCCGTTCGGTGAGGACGGCGAGGCCCCGTGGAAGGCCGGCACCGTCGGCATGTTCGTGAACGGCCGCTGGGCGACCCCCGGCGCCCGCGCGGACGCCAACTTCAACTGGGACGTCGTCGAGCTGCCCACCGGCCCCGGTGGCACGCAGGGCAACTGGCTGTTCTGGGGTGCCTACGTGGTGAACGCCAACACGGAGCACCCGGAGGAGGCGTGGGAGCTCGTCAAGGCTCTCACCACCGCCGAGACCCAGGCCCAGATCAGCGAGCTCGGCGCCAACATCCCGAGCCGCAAGAGCGACGCCGCCATCGAGGCGTTCCTCGGCTTCACCCCGCCGGAGAACAACCAGGCGTTCATCAACGGCCTCGCCGACTCGCCCACCGCCGAGGGTCCGCTGTGGACCGGTAGCTGGCCGAAGTACGACGAGATCATGAACGGTGCCGTCACCGCCGTGATCAACGGCGAGCGCACGATCGAGGACTTCCAGGAGAAGATCTGCAGCGAGACTGCAGAAGCCTTCAACAGCTGATCCAACAGCTGATCCAACAGCTGATTCATCGGCTGGTCCTCGAGCGCATCGCCGCTCACAGCAGTACCTCGTCGATCGGATGACGGGTCGGGCCGGCAACGGCCCGGCCCGCCCGGTCGGCACGTGAACCGTCATCGGGGCCGGGGCTCGCCACGAGCCCTCGGCCCCGATCCGGTTCTGCACCTGTCACACTGGAGTCGAAACGGGGGGAAGCGTGGGGTTGCGAGACCGAGGTCCGCGCCAGCCGCGCCTGGAGGTCGCCGCGGGCGTCCGACTTGTCGCTGCCTGGCACGTGATCGGCATCGTCGCCGGGGTGGTGAGCATGCTGCTCGCCAGCCGGACGGGGGACGACGAGCTGCCGGTCGCGATCAAGTTGTTCATGCAGGTGTTCAGCATCGTCGTGACGGTGGCGCACCTCGTGGCCGCCTACGGCGTGTTCCGCGGCATCCGCCGGGCCCGCACGGTGTCGCTGATCACCAACTACCTGCTCTTCGTCGTCGCCGCCGCCGCGCTGCTGCACCAGCTCGGTGCGTTCACCGCGATCGGCAAGTTCGGGACCGGCCTCAACAAGGCCTTCCTGCCCTTCCTCGTGATCGTCGTCGGCCTGCTGTGGGTCCTCGTCGCCGGCCAGCTGCGGGCGAAGAACCCGCTCGCCCCCGGACCCAACGGGCTGCGCAAGGCCGGGTGGGGCCTCGCCGCACTCGCCGGCGTGTGGTTCGTGATCGCCTCCGATCCGTCCGGGATGCTGTCGACGATCGCCGACCGCATCACCCAGCCGGTCACGATCGGCACCCTCCTCGTCGCCGTCGGCGCCGCGCTCGCCACCCGCTTCATGTGGCAGCGGCGGGTCGCCGTGCACTTCGGCACCACCGCGGCCGAGGAGCAGACCCTCAGCGGTCTCGCCTTCCTCTCGCCGAACCTCATCGGCTTCATGTTCTTCTTCGCCGGCCCGCTGCTGTTCTCGCTCGTCGTGAGCTTCTTCGAGTGGAAGACCACCGGCACCGGCCGCTCGTTCGTCGGCATCGACAACTACGTCCGGGCGCTGTCGCTGGACGTCTCCAGCGCCGACGCGGCCAACGCCGGCAACGAGGTGCTCAAGCCCGGCTATCAGGTGCTGATGCACATGGACTGGTTCGGGCAGAACTGGGTCCTCGGCGCACGCGACGTCGAGTTCTGGCTGTCGCTGCGCAACATCACGATCTTCCTCGTGCTCGCCGTGCCGGCATCGGTGCTGCCGGCGCTCGTGCTGTCGAGCATCCTCGCCTCGCGCCTGCCCGGCATGAGGGTGTTCCGGGCGATCTACTTCGTGCCCTCGGTGGCCGGCGTGATCGGCGTCGCGATCATCTGGGGGCAGCTGTTCCAGTCGACGGTCGGCTGGATCAACTACCTCATCCTGCGCACCGGTGAGATCCTGCCCTTCGTCGACCCTCCGGCCGAAGGACACCCGTGGTTGTCGAGCAACTCCACCGCGCTGCTGTCGATGGTGGTGGTGTTCGCCTGGATGAACTTCGGGTTCAACACGGTGCTCTACCTGGCCGGCCACCAGAGCATCCCGAAGGAGCTCTACGAGGCGGCCGACATCGACGGCGCGAACGTGTGGCAGGTGTTCCGCAAGATCACGGTGCCGCAGCTGCGCAACACCACGTTCTACGTGCTGATCACGACGTCGATCCTGGCGCTGCAACTGTTCGACATCGTCTGGATCCTGTCGACGCCCGAACCCGGCGGCCCGAACAACGCGACCACCACGCCGGTGCTCGCGCTGTACGAGGAGGCGTTCCAGGGCAACGACCAGGGCTACGCGTCGGCGCTCGCCTGGGTGCTGTTCCTGATCATCTTCGGGTTCACGTTCGCCCAGTTCCGTCAGCAGAAGGACGGCGCCACGTCAGGAGGGGTGTCGTGAGCGGAGCGAACGACACGTCAGAAGGAGGGGTGTCGTGAGCGGAGCGAACGACACGTCAGAAGGAGGGGTGTCGTGAGCCGAGCGAGCCGAGCGAGCCGAGTGAGCCGAGTGAACGACACGATGCAGGGGGGCGTGTCGTGAGCGTGAAGCGCAAGGGCCCGAAGGCCACGGCGATCCGGGTCCTCACCTACGTCGTGCTCGTGGCGGTCGCCGCGATCGTGATCTTCCCGTTCGTGGTGGCCGTGTCCACCTCGTTCAAGCGGCCGACGGACATCTTCACCTACCCGCCCTCGCTGGTGCCGAAGCAGGACGTCACGGTGCCGGCCGATCAGGTGGGCACCGACGGCGACCCGGTGCCGGTGTTCACCTTCCCGGGCCGCGACGACCGTCCCGGCGAGTGGGCGCTCGTCGATGCCGACGCTCCGCTCGCGGAGTTCCGTCCGCTCGACGACCTCGAGCGGATCATCGTGCTCGACGCCGCGGCCGGCGAGAGGACCGGCGCCACGATCACCATCGACGGCGAGGAGGAGGACGTCTTCCTGGTCGACGACGGCGGCACCCAGGTGGAGGCCTACCGGTCGCGGCTCACGTCGGGCGGCCTCTTCGTGTCGGTCGACGACCCCGACACCAGCGTGCTCGACCTCGTCAACTTCGCGACCCCGTCGAAGGAGTTCGGCCCGCGCTTCGAGAACTTCAGCGAGGTGCTCGCCGAGCGCGACCCCGAGACCAACGGCAAGGGCGTCGGCCGGTCGCTCACCAACACGGTGCTCGTCACCATCCTGGTGGTGCTCGGCCAGATCATCACGTCGATCCTCGGCGGCTACGCGTTCGCACGCGTGCAGTTCCGCGGCCGCTCGACCGTGTTCCTGATGTACCTCGGGTCGGTGATGATCCCGTTCGTCGTGCTGATCATCCCGCTGTTCCAGCTGATGCTCCAGCTGAACTGGCGCGACAACCTCGTCGCCCTGATCATCCCGTTCACGTTCACGGCCTACGGCACGTTCCTCATGCGCCAGTTCTTCCTCGGCATCCCCGCCGAGATCGAGGAGGCCGCCCTCCTCGACGGCGCCAGCAGGTCGACGATCCTGTGGAAGGTGATGGTGCCGCTGGCCCGGCCGGCGATCGCCACCCTCGCCACGTTCGGCTTCCTCTACGCGTGGAACTCGTTCTTCTGGCCGCTCGTGATCATCAACTCGGGCAACCCCGACAACGCGGTGCTGTCGCTCACGCTCAGCACCCTCGGAGGCCGGTCGAGCACGGACACCAACCTGGTGTTCGCCGGCGCCATCCTCGCGATGACGCCCCCGATCCTCGTCTTCCTCTTCGCACAGCGCTACTTCGTCGAGAACTCCGCGTCGAGCGGACTCAAGTGATCCCAGGAGCCCGGTCATGGCTGCAGTGACGTTCACGAACATCACCAAGAGGTACAAGGACGGCCCGAAGGCCGTCGACGACCTCAACCTCCAGATCGCCGACGGCGAGTTCATGGTGCTCGTCGGCCCCTCCGGGTGCGGCAAGTCCACCGCGCTGCGGATGATCGCCGGCCTGGAGGAGATCTCCGACGGCACGCTCGCCATCGGCGAACGCGTCGTCAACGACGTGCCGCCGGGCGACCGCGACATCGCGATGGTCTTCCAGAACTACGCGCTCTACCCGCACATGACGGTGCGGCAGAACATCGGGTTCGCGCTCGAGGTCGCCAAGGTGAAGAAGGACGAGATCAACCGGCGTGTCGATGATGCCGCCGAGATGCTCGGCCTCACCGAGTACCTCGACCGGCTGCCGAAGGCCCTGTCGGGTGGTCAGCGCCAGCGCGTGGCCATGGGCCGTGCGATCGTGCGATCGCCGCAGGTGTTCCTGATGGACGAGCCGCTGTCGAACCTCGACGCCAAGCTCCGCGTGCAGATGCGCTCGGACATCATCCAGCTGCAGGCGCGGCTCGGCACCACGATGGTGTACGTCACCCACGACCAGGTCGAGGCGATGACGATGGGCCACCGCGTGGCCGTGATGCGCAAGGGCGTGCTGCAGCAGGTGGCCCCGCCCCAGGAGCTGTACCTCCGCCCGGCGAACCTGTTCGTGGCGGCGTTCATCGGCAGTCCGGCGATGAACCTCGTCACCGCGGACGTGACGGTGGAGGGCGACGACGTGTTCTGCTCGTTCGGCGGCCACCGGCTGCGGATCTCGCCGAAGGCGCTCGACCGCTACCCGGGTCTCCGGGGGCGCCACGGCACGAAGGTGATCCTCGGCATCCGTCCCGAGCACTTCGCGATGGAGGAGGACCTCGAGCTGCCGGCCGACCAGGTGCTCACGTTCCGGTGCGAGCTCGCCGAGGCCATGGGTGCCGAGGTGCACATCCACGCCGTGATCGACGTCGCGCCGCCCACGGTGGACGGCGCGCCGACCACCGCCGAGGACGATCCCGAGGCGCTCGTGACGGGCACCAAGGTGATCGCACGAGTCGACGGCATCCACACCGTCGCGATGGGCCAGGACGTCCGCCTGGCCGTGAAGACCCACCTCACCCACTTCTTCGACCCCACGTCCGGCGAGCCGCTGCGCTGACGTCTCCCCCACCCATGGCCACCCCCCTCGAACCTCCATCCACCGCGCCCGAGGCCACCGCGCCCGAGGCCACCGCGCCCGAGGCCACCGCGCCCGAGGCCACCGCGTCCGCACCGACGGTCACCGCACCGGCCCAGGACACCCCGCTCACGGGTGAGCGCCCGGCCGACCGCCGGGTCGATCCGTACCTCGGCACGGTCGTCCACGTCGTCGGCACCCGCCAGGCGCGCCCGAACCTGCCGTCGACGGGATGCCCGTTCTGCCCCGGCGGGCTCGAGGCCCCCGAGCCGTACGACGTGCGCTGGTTCAAGAACCGGTGGCCGGCGATGCACCCCGACCGCTGCGAGGTCGTGCTGTACACGAGCCAGCACGACGCCACGTTCTGGTCGCTCGGGGTGGCGGGCGCCCGCAAGGTGATCGACCTGTGGGCCGAGCGGTTCGCCGAGCTGGGCGGACGTGATGACGTCGACCATGTGCTCATCTTCGAGAACCGGGGCCCCGAGGTCGGCGCCACCATCGCCCACCCCCACGGGCAGATCTACGCCTACGACCACGTGCCCGATCGGCCGGGCCGGTTGCTCGCGAACGGATGGCGGCCCGAGGCGGATCCCGACGAGCGGTTCGTGGTCGACCACGGCGGCTGGACCGCCTGGGTGCCCGTCGCGTCGACGTTCCCGATGGCGCTCACGATCGCCCCTCGCGAGCAGCTGCCCGACATCGTCTCGCTCGACGACACCGCCCGCGACGAGCTGGCCGCGATGCTCGTCGACGTGCTCGAGCGGCTCGACCGGTACTACGGCGTACCGCTGCCGTACATGATGTGGCTCAACCAGCGCCCCACCGACGGCGGCGACTGGCCGACCGCGTGGTTCCACATCGAGCTCGTCTCGCCGTGGCGCCGCGAGAGCACGGCGCGGTTCATCGCCGCGGCCGAGGTGGCCTGCAACGAGTACTTCAACCCGGTGATCCCCGAGGTCGTGGCCGAGCGCCTGCGCGAGCTCGGCCCGGCACGCCCCTGACGGCCTCGACGACGTCTGCGAGGGACCTCGTGACCGGAGCGGTCAGCCCTCCGGCGTCTGCAGCGGGGCGAACTGCGGAGGCCGCTTCTGCAGGAAGCTGGCGACACCCTCACGGAAGTCGCCGCGACGCAACGACGCCTTCATCAGTTCGATCGCGTCGTCGGTGGCCTCCACGAGGCCACGGGTCTGGTCGGCGTACACCTGCTGCTTCATCACGGCCATCGACGTCGGCGACGCGTGCACGGCGAGGTCGGCGGCGTACTCGAGGGTGCGGTCGAGCAGGTGCTCGGGTGCGACGACCTCGCTGACGAGCCCCATCGCCGCGGCCTCCTCGGCCAGGAACACGCGACCCGAGAACAGCACGTCCATCGCCCGTGACGTCCCGATCAGCCGCGGCAGCACCCACGACATGCCGTACTCGGCGATCAGGCCGCGACGCGAGAACGCGGTCGTGAACTTGGCACCCGCGGCGGCGAAGCGGATGTCGCACATCAGCGCCTGCACCATGCCGATACCCGCGCACGCGCCGTTGATCGCGGCGATCACCGGCTTCGGGACCGTGGTGGTGTGGTGCTGCGGCCGGCCGCCCGCGGCGCTCTCCGCGCCGCCTTCACCCGCGCTGGCACCGATGCCCTGCAACGTGTCCATGTCCGCACCTGCGCAGAACCCCTTGCCGGCGCCCGTCACCACGATCACCTTCACCGCCGGGTCGGCGGCGGCCTGGTCGAGCAGTTCGAAGTAGCGAGCGGCCAGCGGGCCGTTCCAGGCGTTGAGCCGCTCGGGCCGGTTGAGCGTCAGCAGGGCGATGCCCGGCTCACGCAGCTCGTACAGGACCGGGTCAGGGTTCGTCGCGTCGCTCATCGGCCGGAACGTAGTCGTGCGACTCGTCACCGTCCGAGGCGGACTCCGTCACCGCACCGTCGGCGACCGGGTCGGTCGCCGCATCCTCGTCGGTGGATTCGTCGGTGGATTCGTCGGTGGATTCGTCGGTGGATTCGTCGGTGGATTCGTCGGTGGACCCCTCGGGTCCGCCGGCGACCGGGTCGGTCACCGCATCGGCATCGACGACCGTCGGCGCCGGCTCGACCGCACCGTGACGGCGGATGCTCACCACGAGGTAGAGCGCCGCCAGCACGGCCACGACGAGCGCGACCCACTGGTTCCAGCGCAGCCCGGCCAGCTCGTCGGCCTGGTCGATGCGCAGACCCTCCACCCAGAACCTGCCGATGCCGTAACCCAGCACGTACACGCCCATCAGCAGCGGCGGACGCAGACGGAACCGGCGATCGATCCAGAGCAGCACCCCGCAGAGCGCGAGGTTCCACAGCGACTCGTACAGGAAGGTGGGGTGGAACGTCGTCCCCGGGGCGTAGCCGAGCGGGATGTTGTCCTCGCTGATCTCGAGCGCCCACGGCAGGTCGGTCGGCCGGCCGAACAGCTCCTGGTTGAACCAGTTCCCCCATCGACCGATCGACTGTGCGAGGGCGATCGCGGGAGCGGCACACGTGGCCATGATCCGCGGATCGACGCCACGGCGGCGCGTCGCCCACCAGCCGACGGCGATGCCTGCCGCCAGGCCACCCGGGATGCCGAGCCCACCCTTCCAGATCTGCAGCGCCCGGAGGGGGTCGTCCTGGAAGTCGCTCCAGTCGGTCGCGACGTGGTACAGCCGGGCGCCGACGACGCCGGCGATCACGGCCCACACCGCCATGCTGCTCACGTCCTCGCGGGTGCCGTCACCGCGGGCCTCGAGCCGGCGACCGGTGAGCCACACGGCCGCGACGACGCCGAGCGCGATCATCAGCCCGTAGGCGTGGATCGAGAGCGGGCCGAGCTCGAGCACCCCGCTCGACGGGCTCGGGATGCTCGTCGGGAACGAGGTGCTCACGCCGTGACCCGGCGGGCGAACTCGACCGACCGCTCCTCGATGAGGCCCTTGTCGTGGTCCTGCGTGGCGACGTGGTAGCTGCGCTCGAGCGTGATCCGCTCGACCGGACCGCCGTACGACTCGGCCAGGAAGTCACCCTGGGCGGGTTCCACGACGTGATCCTGCGGTGACGAGCACAGCAGCAGCGGCACGGTGATCGACGGGATCGCCGCGGCCAGCGGGGTGAGCCCGTCGATCATGAGCGACAGCAGCGGCCGCAGCGGCGTGGCGTCGTACGCGACCTCGGTGACGTCGGGATCGGCGATGTCGCTGCCGATCGCGGGCAGGGTGTCGGTGCCCGCCGCCACCATGCCCCGGATCGCCTCGATCATCTCGTCGGGCTGGGGTCGGGTGGCCGGGTTGACGCACACGATGCCGGCGATCTCGGGATGGTCGGCGGCGAGGCGGAGCGTGAGCGACCCGCCCATGCTGAGCCCGGCGACGACCACCTGGTCGGTCCGCCCGCGCAACTGCTGATAGGCCGCCTCGGCCGCTGCCGACCAGTCGGCCCACGACGTGGTCATCATGTCGTCGACGGTGGTGCCGTGGCCGGGCAGTCGCGGCAGCTCGACGTGGAAGCCCGCAGCGGCGAAGGCGTCGGCGAGCCCGCGCATCGAGGTGGGAGCTCCGGTGAACCCGTGGATCACGAGGGCACCGGGCGCGCCGGGCGCGGCGACATGGGACCACGGCTCACAGCCGGGCAGGACGGGTGGGGTCGCGTCGGACATGCCCGGAAGTATGGCCGTCCGGACGAGGGTCCGCATCGGCAGGCCGCAGTGGCGCACCCGCCCGCGCCCGCAGTCGACGGCGCCGGCGCCAGTGACGGTGACGGAGCCGGCGCCGGCGACGGCGAGATCAGACGTACGGGTCCGCGTCGCCCAGCGGCTCGTCCCACCACTCCTGGGGCACGCCGCGCGTCTCCCAGTCGGGGAAGGGGTGGATGCAGTTCACGGGACAGGCGGGCAGGCACTTGTCGCAGCCGCTGCACAGCTCGGGGATGATGACGACGTCGGGGCCGTGGTTGAAGATCGCACCGAAGTGCGGGGGGCAGTGGCGCAGGCACGCGTCGCAGTTGATGCACTCGAGCATCTCGATCCGCAACGGGAGGTTCTTCCACTTCGGGTTGCGGGTGCGTGTGCGGATGCGCTCGTCGCGTGTGGCCCCCATCGGACCCAGTGTAGGCACGCACCACCGGCGCCTTGACCCGGCGGTCAAGAGGGTGATCCACTGGTGACCGTGAGCCAGTCGACCGGCGCCGCGGAACGCCGCACGCACACCGAGCAGGGCATCGAGCGCAAGCAGCAGTTGCTCGACGCGGCGGCGACGCTGTTCTCCACCAAGGGGTACGCGAACACCCGCATCGCCGACATCTGCGCTGCGGCCGGTGTCGCCAAGGGACTCGTCTACTGGTACTTCCCCACCAAGGAGGAGCTCTTCGCCGAGCTGGTCCGCTCGATGCGGCTGCAGCTGCGCCGGGCACAGGCGGCGGCGATGGACCCCGAGTCGGATCCGCTCACCCGCATCCGCCAGGGCACCGAGGCGAGCGTGGTGTTCATGGCCGAGCACCGGGCCTACTTCGCGTTGCTCGACGTCGAACGGGCCCACGACGCCGGCCCCGAGCTCGACGCGGTGCTGCGCGAGGGCAGCGACGTGTACGCGAACGACGTGATCCGCCTGGTCCGCGACGCGCAGTCGCAGGGGCTGGTGCCCGACGGCGACCCGCGGCTCTACGCGGTGGGTGTGCTCGGGGTGGTCTCGTCGTTCAGCCACGCGCTGCGCAACGGATCGCTCGACGTCGACGTCGAGGAACTCGCCGGCTTCGTGGGCGACTGGGTGGTGCGGGCGCTCTCCGGGGCCGTCACCGGCGGCCAGGCCCGGCCGCGTCGCACGCGCTGAGTCGTCTCGCCGCGTCAGGACGCGAGCGACCGCAGCTGCGAGGACAGCTCCGGGTGCATGTGGCTCGCCACGGCGACGAACGCGTCGACGATGCGCGGCTCGAACTGCGCCCCGCGGGCACCGACGATGTACTGGATCGCCTCGAGCGGGGACCAGGCGTGCTTGTACGTGCGGTGGCTGGTGAGCGCGTCGTAGACGTCGGCGACGGTGACGATGCGACCGCTGATCGGGATGCCCTCACCGGCGAGCCCCGACGGGTACCCGGTGCCGTCCCACCGCTCGTGATGGGTGAGCGCGACCTCGGCGGCCAGCTGGATGAGCGGTGACGAGCTGCCCGACAGGATCTCGGCGCCGATCGTGGTGTGCGTCTTCATGACGTCGAACTCGTCGGGCGTGAGCGGACCCGGCTTGAGCAGGATCGAGTCGGGGACCGCGACCTTGCCGATGTCGTGGAGGCGACCGGCGAGGCGCAGCTGGGTGACGAACTCCTCGTGCTGACCGAGCTCGGCGGCGATCGCGGCGGAGAGGTCGCCGACGCGCACGGTGTGCTCGCCGGTGTCGGTGTCGCGGAACTCGGCGAGCACGGCGAGTCGCTGGAACGCCTCGAGCTGGTACTCCTCGAGATCGAAGGTGCGACCGCGCACCAGGGCCTCGAGCTCACCCGTGCGGAGCCGCAGGATCTCGGCCTGCTGGCGGGCGGCCTCGGTGTCGTGCGCGATCTGGAGCGTCTTGATCCGGAGATCGGTGCCCTCGCTGAACAGCGCCTCGTGGGTGCGGAACCGCTCCTCCTGGTGGGCGAGCGCCTCCTCGAACCGTCCGAGCCGCTTGCAGATCGAGGCGAGCTCGGTGTACGCGGACAGCAGTCGAGGAAGTGCGTTCGACTCCTTCGCAATGGCGAGCGCTCGCTCGTAGTGCGTGACCGCCCGTTCGAGGTCACCGCGAACGACCGAGGCCTTGCCGCGTGCGACGGCGAGCGTGTAGCTGGTCTGGGATCGATCGATGTCGGTGATCTTGTCGAGGAGGATCTGCTCGGCCTCGTCGATGCAGCCGTCGGCCTCGCCGAGCATCCGCAACTCGCAGTACGACGAGGCGAGCAGCGCGAGGAGGTCGGGGGCGTACTCCGGGGCGTGCTCGCGAGCGATGTCGAGCGCCTCGCTCGCGAGGCTGATCGCGAGGAGGTGTTCGTTGCGGCCGGCCCGGACCTCGGCCATGTTGTGGAGGATCGTGACGTGGT
>CAEZSR010000079.1_pt1 | contig 17462 bp, 15 predicted proteins | sample 7264011 | NCBI WGS metagenome assembly CAEZSR01 (sample SAMEA6813783, study PRJEB35770) | freshwater metagenome | biome: Freshwater; feature: Freshwater reservoir; material: water | place: Czech Republic | collected 2016-08-15 | depth 0.5m m | reverse complement strand
TCGGCCGTGACCTCCAGACCATCGCGGTAGGTGGTGCCGACGCGCTGCACCAGCAGCAGGCCGAGCACGGTGGCGAGCAGGCTCAGCAGGGTGACGGACAGCAGCAGGTGCTGCACCACCCGATGACGGTCCGCGGCATCGCGACCGGCGGTGGGGGCGTCATCGTTCGGCGTTGCCGGCATGGAGCGCGACTGTAGGCGCCGCTCCTGCCGCGCCGTCGCCCGAGGTGCGCGTGGGGCCGGCAGCGAGGGCAGGCACGCTCGGCGAGATGCCGAGCACCTCCTCGGCCTCGGCGGGCGGCATCGGACGCCCGAACAGGTAGCCCTGGGCCCGGGTGCAGCCCCGCGAGCGCACGAACTCGAGCTGCTCGTGCGTCTCGACTCCCTCGGCCACCACCTCCACACCGAGCACGCGACCGAAGTTCACCATCGCGTCGATGGCGGTGGAGTCGAAGCCGTGCTGACCGGCACCGGCCACGAAGCTGCGATCCACCTTGATCGCGTCGACCTGCAACTGGCGCAGGTACGCCATCGACGAGAAACCGGTACCGAAGTCGTCGACGGCCACGGTGACGCCTGAGGCGCGCACCGTCTCGAGGACCCGACGTGCGGTGTCGAAGTCGGCGAGCAGCTGTGTCTCGGTGAGTTCGAGTTCGAGCATCCGCGGATCGGCACCACTCGCCGTGATCGCCTCCGCCAGGTCGCCGACGAGGTCGCCGTCGACGAGGTGTCGGCTCGACAGGTTCACCGAGATCCGCAGCGAGCAGTCCGGATCGGCACGCCGCCACGCAGCGAGCCGCCCGCACGCCTCCGACAGCATGAGACGTGTGAGCTCGATGATGAGCGACGAGTTCTCGGCCACCGCGACGAACTCCGTCGGTGACACGTTCCCGTACCCCGGCCGGCACCAGCGGGCGAGCGCCTCGGCGCCGATCGGACGCAACGTGGCGAGGTCGACGATCGGCTGCAGGTGCATCACGAGCTCACCGCGAGCGATCGCGTCGCGCATCGCCAGCGCCATCTCCGCGCGCTCCTCCACCCGGGCCTGGAGCGCCTCGTCGTACACCTCCACCCGGCCGCGACCGTGGTGCTTGGCGTGGTACACCGCGGCGTCGGCGCGGTGGAGGACGTCGAGCGGCGCGTCGCCCGGGGCGATCGCCGACACCCCGACGCTGGCGGAGATCGCGAACAGCGACCCGTCGATCTCGAAGGGCTGCTCGACGTGCTCGATGAGCCGGCGACCGAGCGCGACGGCCCCGACCTCGCCGAACAGGTCGGCGACGACCACGAACTCGTCACCGCCGAGTCGGCCCACCAACGCGCCCGAACGTACTGCCGACCGGAGCCGGCGACCGACCTCGGCGAGGACCTGGTCGCCGACGGCGTGGCCGCGGGTGTCGTTCACGGTCTTGAAGCCGTCGACGTCGATGAACAGCACCATCGTCGCCGTGGTGGGCGGCACCCCGGCGATCAGCGGGTCGGCAGCCGCGGCCGTGATCTCGTCGGTGCGTTGGTGGAGCCGCTCGAGGACCGCGAAGCGGTTCGCCAGCCCGGTCAGCACGTCGTGGCGCGCCTGGTGGGCGAGGCGGCGCTCGAACTCCTTGCGCTCGGTGATGTCCTCGCCGATGACGGTGCGGAGGCGGTGGCCGCCCGCGTCGACGACGGTCTGGTCCACGTCGAGCCACACCCGGGTGCCGTCCGGCCGCACGATCTCGTGCTCGCCCACGAGCGACGCGACCGACCCCGTGAGCCGGCGGCCGACCTGGGCCTCCTCGGGGCGGCCGAGCGCACGCTGGGCGGCGGCGTTCGCGCTCACCACCCGGCCCTGCTCGTCGATCGTCCAGATGGCGACCGCCGCGTGCGACACGATCGCGGAGGCCCGCTGCTCGCTCTCGTGCAGGCGCGTGGTCACCTGCGCGAGCCGAGCGACCGACCGGCGGATCGACTCGCCGAGCCGGCCCGGCGATGTCTGGCGGAGCACGGGGTCGTGCAGGCGGCCGCTCGCGAGCGCGGCGGCCTGCCGGTCGACGGCGAGCAACGTCTCGTGCATCGCGTTGACGGTGTGCGTGAGGTGGCGGAGGTCGCGTGGGCCGCGTTCGGGAAGCGGCGGCAGGTCGAGGTCGCCGCGGGCGAGCCGGGTGGCGTGGCGACCGAGGCGCAGCAGGGGCCGCAGGAGCGACTGCGCGACCACCGCAACGGCCACGATCACCACGAGCAGCACGAGGGCGAGCCCGACCATGAACTCCCGCACCGACTGCTCGGCGGCGACCGACTGGTCCTCCACCTCGGCGGCGACCTCCGCGTAGTAGCCGTCTGCCCATCGGGCGAGCGCCCGCAGGTAGTCGATCTCGTCGAGCACGTGTGCGGAGAAGGTGGTCGCGAGCTCGACCACGAACGTCTCGAGGTCGACGAAGCCCGTGGGGATGTCGTCGCGCGGGTCAGGGACGCCCGCGACGACGCCGACGAGCCCGCGCGCCTGGTCGGGTGGGAGGAGCTCGGCGAACTGCGCGGCGGCCTGGCGGTGCGCGGCCAGGGCCGACGTCACCGCGTCGAGGTGGTCGCCCGATCGCGTGACGGTGGCCAGCACCGACTCGGCTGCGTCGCCGGCGGTGGTGAGGGTCCACCGCAGGGCCCGGATCTCGGCGCGGAACCGGATGAGGTCCGCCGGCACGTTGCGCACGTCGAGGTCGTCCTGCACGACGTCGACGGCTTCCTCCAACGCGGCGGACAGGTCGGCGAAGACCCGGTCGGCGAACTCGGTGTCACCGGCACGTGTCTCGGTCTGCCGCCGGAGGTCGGTCAGGCGCCGCTCCACGTCGCGGAGCACGTCGCCGAGCAGCCGCGGCCCGGGTAGGCGCACGCCCTGGTGCCGGGCGATCACCGCGTCGAGCACCTCGTCGAGAAGCTCCGCGTTCGAGCGGTAGACCTGGTCGTAGTCGACCCCGGTGAGCTGGGAGACCGTGGCGCGGTCGATGCCGAACGAGTCGATCGTGGCGAGGCCGACGTGCGCCAGGTACTCGATGTAGGCCGGCGCGAGCACCGCCGTGACGTCGCGCTCGAGCGCCGTGAGCTCCACCAGCGACGTCGCAGCACAGGCGATCCGCTGCTCGTCGCGGAGCTCCGTCCAGCCGACGCGCCCCACCGCCAGCAGCGGGACGAGGGCGATGGCGAGCAGGCGCGCGACGAGGGATCCTCCCCAGCTACGCCTGGGCGCGTCGGTCGACACCGCCGTGCCTCTCCCATCGAGCATGTCCACTCATCGGCACCCCCACCTGAGGGGTTGAGCGGGAAACGGGAAGGCACCTCGCTCCCGGCGGCGGCGAGCGCAGCGGTCGCTGACGACACGATGGCGAGATGGCGAGATGGCGAGATGGGTAACGTCGATCCCCGACCCCCGGAGTCCCTGATGCCGACCTCGATCCACGACCTCTCCACCCCGGCCGTCGTGATCGACGCGGACGCGCTCGACGCCAACCTCCGCACGATGGCCGATCTGCACCCGGGTGCAGCCCTGCGCCCGCACGTGAAGGCCCACAAGTGCACCGCCCTCGCTGCCGCCCAGCGGGCGGTCGGGCACCGCGGCTTCACCTGTGCCACTCCGCGCGAGGTACTGGGAATGGCGGCCGCCGGGCTCGGGGACGACCTGCTGCTGGCGAACGAGACCGTCGACCGCACTCGATTGGCGGCGATGGCGGCCCTGCACCGGGACGGCCGGGCCCGGATCACGGTCGCCGTCGACTCGGAGGCCACCGTGGACGCCGCGGCGCGGGCCGGCATCGCCGAGGTGCTCGTCGACGTCGACATCGGTCTGCCGCGCTGCGGCATCGCGGCGCAGGAGGCGGGTGCGCTCGCCGACCGCGCACGCCGTCAGGGGCTGGTGGTGCGCGGGGTGATGGGCTACGAGGGGCACCTCATGGCGATGGACGACCCCGACGAACAGGCCCACCGGGTGGCCGAGGCCGTCGAGCGGCTGCTCGCCGCGCACGCCGACGTCGGCGGCGACGTGGTCAGCTCGGGTGGGACGGGCACCCACCACCTGCACCGCACCCGTGTCGCCGACCCCGGCACCCCGCACGTCACCGAGGTGCAGGCCGGCAGCTACGCGCTGATGGACTCGCACTATGCGGCGCACGGGCACGGCGAGCGCTTCGCCCCGGCGTGCCACGTGATCGGCACGGTGGTGTCCGTCGGCCGGCGCCACGCCGTCGCCGACGTCGGCCTCAAGGCGATGGGCATGGATCACGGCAACCCCACCACGGCCGCCGGCGCCGTGTGGTTCCTGAGCGACGAGCACCTCACCTTCGCACCGTCGACCCCGGTGTCGGTGGGTGATCGCATCGCGGTCGTGCCGGCGCACATCGACCCGACGATGGCGATGCACGAGGTGGCGTGGGTCGTGCGCGGCGACGAGGTGGTCGACCGGTGGCCGATCGACCTGCGCGGATGGTGACCCCCGACGTCACCGACGTCACCGACGCCGCCGACGCCGCGACGACCGGGGCGACGACCGGGGCGACCACCGCCGCGACCACCGGGGCGATCCGTGGCGACAGCCCGGGACGTGCCGCCCGGCGACGCCACCTGCGGCGGGTCGGCGGGGCCGTGGTGTGGTGGTGGACGGCCGTGGTCGGTCTCGTGGCGATCAGCCAGGCCGTCGGGTTCACCTGGATCCCGCTGCTGTTCGTGCTGCAGGCGCTCACGCCCTACCTGTTCGCGCCGTCGTTGCCGATCGCCGCGGTCGCCGCGTGGCGACGCCACACGCGCCTCGCCGCGGTACACGCCGGCATCGTGGTGGCCCTCGCCGTGCTCGCCGTACCACTGGTGGTGCAGGGCGACCGGGGCTCGACCGGACCCGACCCGGTACGGCTCCGGGTGGCCCACGCCAACACCTACTACCGCACCGTCGAGCCCGACGCGGCCGCACGCACGGTGCTCGCGTTCGACGCCGACGTCCTCGCCGTCACGGAGTACTCCTGGCAGTTCGGCGCCGCGTTCGAACGCGCGGGCGGCGACGAGCGGTACCCGTACGCGGAGCGCCGCTCGCCCGGCGATCGCAACGGGATCGCGCTGTTCAGCCGCTACCCGATCGTGGAGGCCGAGATCACGCCCGTGCACCGGTCGATGCTGGTGGACGCGACGGTGTCGGTGGACGGCACGCCGGTCCGCGTCGTCGTCGCCCACCCGCTCCCAGGCATGGACCGCGAGTCGCTCGCGGCGTGGTCGGCCGACCTCGCGGCGATCGACGAGCGGGTCGACCCCGACCCGCGCACCGTGCTGCTCGGCGACTTCAACGCGAGCTGGTGGCACCCGCTCTTCCGCGACCTGCTCGACGAGGGATGGGTCGACGCCCACGAGTCGGTCGGCCGAGCCACGTCGATGTCGTGGCCGAACGACCTGCCGGGCCCGGCGTTCGTCCGCATCGACCACGCCCTGCTCGGCACCGGCGTGGTGGCCGACGCGGTGCGCGACGTCGACGTGCCGGGCAGCGACCACCGAGCGTTCGTGCTCGAGCTGGCGGTCGAGCGGTCGGGGACGAGCGGCTGAGCGACCGGGCTCAGCGGCGGCGGAGCGCCTCGGCCAGGGCGGCGAACGCCCGACCGCGATGGGAGACCGCGTTCTTCTCGACGTCGGTCATCTGGCTGAAGGTGCGCCCGCCGGGATGGTCGCCGCCGGGATGGTCGCCGTCGGGATGGTCGCCGCCGGGATGGTCGCCGTCGGGGACGAACAACGGGTCGTAGCCCCAGCCGCGTCCGTCGCGCTCCGCGTCGGCGATCCGCCCGCGGCACACGCCGCGCACCAGCACCTCCTCGCCGTCGGGCCACACCACGAGCGCGACGGTCACGAACTCCGCGCCACGGTCGGCCACCCCGTCGAGTACGCGCAGCAGCTTCTCGCGGTTCTCGGCGTAGGTGGCCTCGGGCCCGGCGAAGTAGGCGGTCTCCGCCCCCGGCTCGCCGTCGAGCGCGTCGACGAACAGCCCGGTGTCGTCGGCGACGGCGGGCAGCCCGGTGGCCGCGCAGATCGCACGGGCCTTCAACCGGGCGTTGCCCTCGAGCGTGCCGGCGTCCTCGACGACGTCGGGGACGTGGTCGGGACGAGGGACCAGCTCGACGAGGTCGCCGAGCACCGCGGCGATCTCCTCGACCTTGTGCGGGTTCGCGGTGGCGCAGACCAGCCGCAGCGGCGACGTGGCCACGTGATCAGCGACCGAGCGCCCGCGGCGCCGGTGGGTCGGCGAGGAGCTGGGCCTGGTAGCCCATGATGTCGGCGATGCCGTCGGCCGCGAGCTCGAGCAGGGCGTCGAGCTCGCCCCGGCTGAACGCCACGCCCTCCGCAGTGCCCTGCACCTCGACGAAGCTCGGTTCGGCGCCCTCTCGTCCGAGCATCACGACGTTCATGTCGACCTCGGCCGTGGAGTCCTCGACGTACGGCAGGTCGAGCACCGGGACGCCCCCGACGATGCCGACGCTGATCGCGGCGCACGCCGAGTGCAGTGGGTGACGGGTGATCGCCCGCTGCTGCACGAGCCGCGAGAGCGCGTCGTGCAGGGCGAGGTAGCCACCGCAGATGCTCGCGGTGCGAGTACCGCCGTCGGCCTGGAGGACGTCGCAGTCGACGATCACCTGGCGCTCCCCGAGGAGCGACATGTCGCACGCGGCGCGCAGCGAGCGACCGATGAGACGCTGGATCTCCACCGTGCGACCGCTCTGCTTGCCCTTGGCCGCCTCGCGGTCGATGCGCTCGGGCGAGGCGCCGGGCAGCATCGAGTACTCCGCCGTCACCCAGCCCTTGCCGGTGCCCTTCATCCAGCGCGGCACGCTCTCGTCGATGGATGCGGTGCAGAGCACCCGGGTGCGACCGAACGACACCAGGACGCTGCCGGCGGCCATCTCGGTGTAGTCGCGCTCGAAGGTGATCGGGCGCAGCTGGTTCGCGGCGCGGCCGTCGGGTCGGGTCATGGGGTGCTCCTGGTGGGCGGGTGGACGTGGGCCGTCGGGTCGGGGAACGCGACGGGCAGGACGGTGCTGAGCTCGGGGCCGAGCAGGCGACGACCGAGCGCGCCGAACCACTCGACGTCCCCGGACGACACGAACGTGTGCGTACCGGACCGGTCGCCGCCGCGGGCCAGGCCCTCTTCGTCGAGCAGGCGGCGCAGCGCGAACGCGGTCTCGTCGGCGGACGACACGAGCACCACGTCCGAGCCCATCACGTCGCCGATCACTCGGGCGAGGTACGGGTAGTGGGTGCAACCGAGCAGGAGGGCGTCGACCTTCGCCTCGCGGACGGGCGCGAGGAGCCGTTCGGCGAGCACGGTGATCTCGTCGCCCGACACCACGCCACGCTCGACGAACTCCACGAAGCCGGGGCAGGCGGCGCAGGTGAGCTCGATCGACGGCGCCCCCGCAGCGGGATCGGCGATCGTGCCGGCAGCGGCGAGCTCGTCGACCGCGGCCACGACGGCACGCTGGTACGAGCCCGAGCCGATGGTGCCCACGGTGCCGATCACGCCGACATGACCCGAGCGCGTGGCCTGCACCAACGACCGAGCACCGGGTCCGATGACGCCGATCACGGGCACGGGGAGCTCGCGGGCGAGATCGACGGCGGAGGCGGCGGTGTTGCAGGCCACGACGACCACCTTCACGTCGTGCTGGTCGATCAGGTAGCGAGCGATCTGGCGCGCGTACTCGGCGACGTCGGCCTGCGGCTTCGAGCCGTACGGGTAGCGCCCGGTGTCGCCGACGTACACCACGTCCTCGGCGGGCAGCAGGTCGATCACGGCCCGTGCGACGGTGAGCCCACCGAACCCGCTGTCGAACATGCCGATCGGACGCCCGTCCATCCGGGCGAGGCTAGCGGCGCGGCGCCGGACGGGACCGTGCACGCGTGCGGGCAGCAGCGGGCGCGAAGCGTCGCCGTCGCCTCCTGGGCGTCCGCACGATGCGGGCCGGCCGCGGTGAGGCGGCCCGGCAGCGCATCGGGCGCGAGACGACCGCCCCCGAGGCCGAGCAGGTCAGCGAGTGACCACGAACGCGAGCAGGTAGCCGATCGAGTTCGTCGCCGTGTGAGCGAGGATCGTCGACAGCACGCTGCGTGATCGCACACGGATCCAGCACCACCAGCACCCGGCGATCGTGGTGCCGACGACGGCGAACAGCACGGCCACCGCGGTGCCCGCCACCGACGTGCCGAACACGTCGCCCGCCACCGCATTCGAGTCGTTGAGGTTCCACGCCGGCAGCACGTGCCACAGACCGAAGAGCACCGACGCGGCCAGGCAGCCCCGCAGGACCCCCCACCGCAGCGCGAGCAGCGCCGGCAGCACCCCGCGGAACGCGACCTCCTCCAGCAGCACGGTGCCGAACGGCACGCGCACCAACGCCTGGAACAACGCGGCGCCGAGGTCGTCGTCGACGCGACGATCCTCGTACAGCTGACGGAACACCGGCATCGCCAGCGCCACGAGCATCACGACCAGCGTGGCACCGAACAGCACCCCGCCGAACGCAGCACCACGTCGCCACTCGCCGAGGCCCAGTTCGGCGTCGGTGACGACGCGGCGGGCGACCACGACGAGCACCGCGGCGACCGCGAGGTTCCAGGGGATGTACCACGCTTCGGGCAGCACGCGGTTCGCCACGACGTTGGAGACGGCGAGCAGCACCACCACCGAGGCCACGGTCGCGGTCCAGGCCCGTCCGACGCGCGTACCATCGGCCACGTGGTCGAGGGTACCGCCGAGGTCCCGGGTGCCGGCGCCGCCCCCGCCGACGCATCTGCCGGACGCAACACGTACGTCGACTTCCTGCGCGCCGTCAGCCTGATCGTCGTGGTGCTGTGGCACTGGGCGTTCACGATCGTGATCTGGGAGGACGACGGCCCGCACGCGACGAATCCGATCGGCTTCACCACCGGGTTGTGGCTCGCCACGTGGCTGCTGCAGGTGATGCCGCTGTTCTTCTACATCGGCGGCTACGCCCACCTCACCTCGTGGACGCGGGCGCAGGCCCGCGGTGTGTCGATCTGGTCGTTCACCGGCCGGCGGCTCCGGCAGCTCGCCGTCCCCGCGCTCTCGCTGTTCGCGGTGTGGCTCGTGCTCGGTTCGGTGCTCGGCGCCGTGTTCGACCTCACCTGGGTCGGCCGGGCCGTGTTCCTGGTGGTGAGTCCGCTGTGGTTCATCGCGATCTACCTGGTGCTCGTCGCGCTCCTGCCGATCGCGATCCGGCTGCACCAGCGGTTCGACTCGATCGTGATCGTGTTCCTGGCGGGCGCGGCACTCGCCGTCGACATCGCCCGGTTCCGCTACGACCTCGAGTGGCTGGGCATGGCCAACATGCTCTTCGTCTGGGGGCTGTGCCACCAGCTCGGGTTCTTCTACGACCGGATCGTCGCGCTGCACCGGCGCATCGACTGGACGCTGCTGTGGGCGGGCCTGTTCGGCCTCGCCGGCCTCGTGTTCAGCGGCCTCTACCCCGGCTCGATGGTGGGCGTGCCGGGTGAGCGGTCGAACATGGCCCCACCGTCGATCTGCATCGTCGCGCTCGTCGCGTTCCAGGCCGGGGTGGTCGAGATCATCCGACCGGCGATGCAGCGCCGCCTGGCCCGTGCTCGGTGGCAGCGGGCGAACGAGCTCGTCAACCGGTTCTCGATGCCGCTCTTCCTGTTCCACACGACCGGCATGGCGCTGCACCGTGCCGTGCGCTACGCGATCGCCGGCGAACGCAACGAGCCGACCTCGCCCGACCTGTGGTGGTGGCTGTCACGTCCGTTCGCGATCGTGGGCCCGCTGCTGTTCACCCTGCCCGTGATCTACCTGTTCGGCCGCCAGTGGGTGCGCGGCGAGCGCAGTGACCGGGGTGACCGGGGTCAGGGCGCCAGGCCGATGAGACGGCCGCTGACCGCCAGGCGGTAGCGCACCGAACCCGGCGGGTGGCACGCGACGAGCGTGACCGTGATCGGCCCCGCCTGGTCGACCACGCGCAGCAGCTCGGGGACCCGCGGCACGATGACGTCCTGGCGGGTGACGAGGTAGCGGTAGTCGCGACCGTCGGCGCCACGCACCACGAAGGTGGAGCCGATCTTCAGCCGGTCGAGCGTGCGGAACTCGCCACCGTGGCTGGTGCGGTGTGCGAAGTACACGTTGTGGTCGGTGACGCCGAGGTCGCCCGAGCCCATCCACAGACCGGCGAGGCCGCTGTCGACCACCACGTCGATGTTCGGGTGCGTGCCGATCTCGGTGTCGATGCCGGCGCCGGGCGCCAGGATCCGGCGAGCGTCCACCGAACGCGGGAGCTCGCGACGCTCGGGCGGCAACGATCCGACGACGGGCGTGCCGAGGTACCAGCCGGCGACATCGGCGACGAGGTGGCTCCCGGACTGGGTGAACACGGCGGCACCGCGGTCGCTCGTGCGGACGATCGCGTGGTTCGCGACGATCTGGTCGAGCGCGGAGACGTTGAGGTTCGACGAGCCCGGTCGCGGCAGCCCGGCGGGGTGCACCGTCACGAACCCGAAGTACCACGGCTCGGTCACCGTGACGTTCAGCACGACCGCAGCGGTCGTGGTCGGGTTCGGCGTGCCGGTCGCGAACTCGATCGTGGTGCCACCCCAGGGCGCCAGCCGCTGCTGGTCGCGGGTGTCGAGCACGCGCTGCGGGCTCACCGGCACGAACATGCCGTCGGTCGACACCGGGGCGGTGGCCCCGGTGAACCAGCCGGCGACGTCGATCACGAGGTGGCCGCCCGACTGGGAGAACACGTCGATCGCCCGGGCGCCGGGCGTGAGGGCGACGATGGCCTGGGCCGAGCGGGTCTGCCCGGGGGTGTCGATGTTCATCGAGCTCGCGAGCGGCCGGGTGGTGGCGGTCGGGAACGCCGTCCAGAAGCCCACCTGCGCCTCGGTGGCCACCAGGTTCACCACCACCGCCGACGCGTCGACCGGGACTCCGACGCCCGACAGGTCGACCGTCCGCGTCTCGCCCGGGCCCAGCGGCACGGCCAGGTCGCGGGTGTCGAGTGCACGCACCGCGCCGCCGGCGACCGTCTCGAGCCGGCCGGCCGCCACCGCGCCGCTGCGCGGTACGTAGGCGCCGACGACGTCGACCACGAGGTGCATCGCCGCGCTCGTCGCCAGATCGATCTCGCCGCTGCTCCCGAGTCGAACGGTGGCGAGGTTGGAGATCACCCGGCCCGGCACGTCGACGTTCAGCGACGACGCGGTGGGGACGGCACCACCCGCCGGGAACGCCGCCACCCAGCCGGCACCGGCCGTGTCGACCGCGGTGATGTTCACCACGGCGGCCACCGCGTCGGCCGGCACCCCGGCGCGGCCCGCCACCTGCACGCGCACCAGCCGCTCGTCGAGGCGCGTGTACCCCGCCACCCCGTCGGGCCGGGTGTCGGCGAGCCGGGCCGGCGCGAGCGACACGAACGAGGTGAGCCCGGTCGCCGGCGCCGCAGCAACGCTGCCGGCGGCAAACGGTCCGGGCAGCGACGGCACCACGATCGGGGCCACGATCGGGGCCACGAGGGCCAGGACGCAGGTCAGCAGCAGCGCCACGACGGGCGCAGGAGGGCGGCGAACGGTGTCGACGTGCACCTTGCCTGTATCGGCAGCCGGGCGTGTCGACTTGATCAGTCGATCGTGTCGATCGGGTCAAGGCGACCGCGACGGGTGGGATCCGCCGGGATCCGGCGGGCACCGGTCAGAAGTAGATGATCTGTTCGGCCTTGAGCTCGGCTTCGTCGAGGTCGTCGGTGTAGGCGCCGGTGGACAGGTACTTCCATCCGCCATCGCACACGATGAACACGATCGTGCCTTCGTCGATCTCGCTCGCGACCTTGGCCGCGCCGGCGAGCGCCGCGCCGCTGGAGATGCCGGCGAACACGCCGCACTCGTTGACGAGCCGGCGGGTCCACTCCAGCGACTCGCGGGGGCGCACGACGCGCTTGCGGTCGAGCACCTCCATGCCCTGCCACATCTCGAACACGGGCGGGATGTAGCCGTCCTCGAGGTTGCGCAGGCCCTCCACCCGCTCGCCGAGCGGCGGCTCGACGGCGACGATCTTGACGTCGGGCTTGTGCTGCTTGAGGTAGGTGCCGGTGCCCATCAGCGTGCCGCTGGTGCCCAGGCCGGCCACGAAGTGGGTGATCTCGGGCACGTCGCGCAGGATCTCGGGACCGGTGCCCTCGAAGTGGGCGCTCGGGTTGGCGTCGTTGCCGTACTGGTAGAGGAAGCACCACTCGGGGTGCTCGGCGGCCATTTCCTGGGCGCGGCGCACGGCGCCGTTGCTGCCCTCCTCGCCCGGGGTGAGGATCAGCTCGGCGCCGAACACCTCGAGCATCTGGCGGCGCTCGATCGACACGCTGGTCGGCATGAGGATCTTGATCGGGTAGCCCTTGATCCGAGCGATCGCGGCGAGGGCGATGCCGGTGTTGCCCGAGGACGGCTCGATGATCGTCTGGCCGGGCTGGAGGCGCCCGTCCTTCTCGGCCTGCTCGATCATGTTCTTCGCGATGCGGTCCTTCACCGACCCGAAGGGGTTCTGGCTCTCGAGCTTGGCGATGATCCGGACGTTGGGGTTGGGCGACAGGTTGCTGACGTCCACCATCGGTGTGTTGCCGATGAGGTCGAGCACGCTCTGGGCGGGAACCATGCCGTCTCCTCCTGTTCGCTCCGGGCCCGGGTCCGGTGACCTCGGGGTGTCCGCTCGTGCAACACCCTGAATGCCGATCGGATTCCTCGGAAATCGTAGCTCAGCCGACGGCGATCGGCTCCTCGGAGATCGCCCCGTCGACGATGCGGTAGCTGCGGCTCTCCGGCGCGCCCCGCTTCAGGCTCACGATCACGTAGTGCCAGTTCGGGTCGGGTGCCTGCGCCACGTCGGTCGGGCTGGGATACGGCTCGCTGTGGGTGTGGCTGTGCACCACACCGATCACCTCGAGCCCGGCGTCCTCGGCGGCACGCTCGGCACGCAGGTGCTCGCGCGGGTCGATCGAGTACACCCGGGCCGACGCCGCGGCGTTGGTGCAGGGCACGAACTCGGCGACGGTGCTGCCCCGCCCGACCAGCAACCCGCAGGCCTCGAGCGGGTAGCCGTCGTAGACGTGGCCGATCATGCGGGCATAGGCGTCGGCGGGGAACGCGAGCGGCGCGCGTGGGCTGGTCACGGCGGCGAGCGTACCGAGCACACGGGCGGCGGAGTAGCGTCGCCCGGCTGTGCTGCTCGCCACCGTCCTCGCGCTCACGGCCGCGGTGCTGCACGCCGGTTGGAACCTGGCGGTCAAGCAGGGGGGCGACCGGTTCCTCGCGCTGTGGGGCCAGTTCACACTGGCCGGCGCCGTCGGACTCGTCGTGGTGCTGGCCGTCGGCGGGTTCCCGGCCGAGGGCTGGGTGTGGGCATTCGTGTCGGGCGCGGTGCACGTGCCGTACTGCTGGTTCCTCGCCCGCGCCTACGACCACGGCGACTTCTCGCTCGTCTACCCCATGGCCCGGGGCGGCGGGGCGCTGCTGGCCGCGATCGGCGGCATCGTGCTGCTCGACGACCACCTGAGCCCGCTCTCGGTCGCGGCGATCGTGCTGGTGGCCGTCGGCCTGTTCCTGCTCGCCGGCCGTGCCCGCGGACCCGAGGTGGGCGCCGCACTCGTCGTCGCGGCCACGATCGGCGCGTACTCGGTGTCCGACGCACACGGCATCCGCAGCACCGGCAACGAGCTGTACGTCCTGGCGACCTTCGTCGGCACCGGCACGATGACCACGCTGTTCGGGCTGGCGACCGGCCGCGCCGGCGCGATGCGCGTGGCGATGACGGCGAACTGGCGTCGCTACCTCGCCCTCGGCCTCGCGGCGATGGTGACCTACGGGCTCGTGCAGCTCGCGTTCCAGCGGGCACCGGTCGGGTACGTGACGGCGCTGCGCGAATCCAGCGTGCTCATCGCCGCGTTCGTGGGCACCCGCCTGCTCGGCGAGGCGGCCGGCACCCGCCGCGTGGTGGCCGCCGGCGTCGTGGTGGCCGGCCTGATCACGCTGGTGGTGGCCCGGTAGCCTGGGCAGCCCCATGGCAGCCAAGGACCGCACCGCGACGAAGGGCCGCGACACCCGCTCGGGCAACCGGGTGATCGCGTCCAACCGGCGCGCCCGGCACGACTACGCGATCGAGGACACGATCGAGTGCGGCATCGTGCTGCAGGGCAGCGAGGTGAAGGCCTGCCGCGAGGGCGCGGTCCGCCTGGCCGACGCGTTCGCCCGCGTGATCCGCGGGCAGGTGTGGCTCGACGGGGTGCACATCCCGCAGTACCAGTTCGCCCACGGCATCGGCGCCCACGACCCCGACCGGGCCCGCAAGCTCATGCTGCACCGCCGCCAGATCGACGACCTCGAGCAGCTGGTCGCCCAGCAGCACGTGTCGCTCGTGCCGCTGTCGCTCTACTTCAAGGACGGCCGGGTGAAGGTCGAGCTCGGCGTCGGCAAGGGCCGCAAGCGCACCGACAAACGCCAGGCCATCGCCGAGCGCGACACCATGCGCGAGCTGCAGCGCGAGCTCGGCCGGCGGGCCAAGGGCGCGCTGCGCTGAGCGCGTAGTGTCCGCCGGGTGAGCGCACCGCCCGCACCCGAGCGACACGAGGTGGTCTGGACGCCCGACCCCTCGGTCGCCTCACGCACCCGGCTCGCCGAGTTCGCCTCCTCCGCCGGGTTCGCCGGCCGGCCGTACCCCGACCTGCTCGCCTGGTCGCTCGCCGACCCCGATGCGTTCTGGCGGTCGTTCGCCGACTGGATCGGGGTGCGCTGGCACGACCGACCCACTGCCGGGCTCGCGGACGCGTCGATGCCCGGCGCCGTGTGGTTCCCGGGCGGCACGCTGAACCACGCCGAGCACGCCCTCGCGTTCGAGGGCACCGAGCCGGCGGTCGTGTCGCGGTCGCAGACACGCGCGACGGTGGTGCTCACCCGTGACGAGCTGCGCGACGCCGTGGCACGCTGCCGCGCCGGCCTGGTGCGCCTCGGCGTGGGTCGCGGCGACCGCGTGGCGGCGTTCCTGCCGAACGTGCACGAGACGATCGTGGCGTTCCTGGCCACCGCGAGCCTCGGTGCCGTGTGGAGCTCGTGCGCCCCGGAGTTCGGTGCCCGGGCCGTGATCGACCGCTGGTCGCAGCTCGACCCGGTGGTGCTGCTCGCGGTCGACGGCTACCGCTACGGCACGAAGGACGTGGATCGTCGCACCGAGCTCGCCGAGATCGTCGCTGCGCTGCCGTCGCTCCGCCACGTGGTGACGGTGCCCTACCTCCGCGACGAACCGCCGACGCTCGGCGTCCCGGTGACCACGTGGGACGACTGCTGCGCAGTGGCCGGGCCGCTGGCGTTCGAGGCCGTGCCGTTCGAGCACCCGCTGTACGTGCTGTTCTCGTCGGGCACCACCGGCCTGCCGAAGCCGATCGTGCACGGCCACGGCGGCATCACGCTGGAGCACCTGAAGGTGCTCTCCCTGCACCACGACCTCCGCCCCGGCGATCGGTTCATGTGGTTCACCACCACCGGTTGGATGATGTGGAACTACTTGGTCTCGGGCCTCCTCGTCGGCGCCACCGTGCTGTTGTTCGACGGCGACCCCGGCTGGCCCGATCTCGGTGCGCTCTGGCAGCTCGCCGCCGACGAGGAGCTCGGCGTGTTCGGCGTGAGCGCCCCGTTCGTGATGGCGTGCCGCAAGGCCGGGGTCGTCCCGCCGCCGCTCCCCCACCTCCGCCAGGTGGGATCCACCGGTGCACCGCTGCCGGCCGACGGCTTCCGCTGGATCCGCGACCACGTCGGCGCCCACGTGCAGCCGTGCTCGGTGAGCGGCGGCACCGACGTGTGCACCGCGTTCGTCGGTGGCGTGCCCACACTGCCGGTGCGCGCCGGCGAGATCACCGCCCGCATGCTCGGCTGCGACGTGCGCGCCGTGGACCCCGACGGGAACGACTGCCCGCCGGGCACCACCGGCGAGCTCGTGCTGGCCACCCCGCTGCCGTCGATGCCGGTGGGCCTGTGGGGCGATCCCACGGGCGAGCGCTACCGGGCCACGTACTTCGAGACGTTCCCCGGCCGATGGCACCACGGTGACTGGATCACGTTCCACCCGGACGGCGCGTGCGAGATCACCGGCCGATCCGACGCCACGCTCAACCGCGGCGGCGTGCGCCTCGGCACCAGCGACTTCTACGGCGTGGTCGAGGCGATGCCGGAGGTCGCCGACAGCGTGGTGGTGCACCTCGAGGACCCCGACGGCGGACCGGGCACCCTGGTGCTGCTCGTCGCCTGCGCGCCGGGCGCCGAGCTCGACGACGACCTGCGACGCCGCATCACCGGCACGCTGCGCACCGAGCTGTCACCGCGGCACGTGCCCGACGTGATCGACCGGATCCGCGCCGTGCCGCGCACCCTGTCGGGCAAGAAGCTCGAGGTGCCGATCAAGCGGCTGCTGCTCGGCGAGCCACCCGAGCGCGTCGCGAGCCGCGGGTCGCTGGCCGACCCCACCGCTCTCGACGACGTGGTGGCCTGGGCCCACCGGCACCGCGCCACGTCCGACCGATCCCCCGGAGGCCACCCCGCATGACCACCTCGCAGACGCCGACGCCGCGCCGAGCAGCACGGCACGCCGTCGCACAGGACCTTCCGGCGCTGGAGACGGCGCTCGCGATCGCGTTCGCCGACGATCCGATGATCCTGTGGGTCACCGGCCTCGAGGACCGCGAACGCCGGATCGAGGCCACCGCGCCGGGCTTCTTCCGGCCCTCGCTGGCCGCCGCCCTGCAGCGTGGTCACGCGTACACCGTGGACGGGGCGAGCGGCGCCGCACTGTGGTCGCCACCCGACGTGCGCATGTTCCGTGAGGACGAGGGGGCCGCCTTCGCCACCGCGATGATGGAGCACGTCGGGCCGTCGTCGATGGAGCGACTCATGGCGATCGGCGAACTCGTCGGCAGCCACCACCCGAGCGACGTCCCGCACTTCTACCTGTTCATCCTCGGCGCCGCCGAGCAGGGTCGGGGTGTGGGTGCCACCGTGATCGCGCCGGTGCTCGCCCGCTGCGACGCCGACGGACTTCCCGCGTACCTCGAGTCGTCGAGCTCGAGGAACCTGTCGTTCTACGAGCGCCACGGCTTCCGGGTGCTGTGGGAGGACCGCCCCGCACCGGATGGACCGGTGTTCCGCGGCATGTGGCGCGACCCGGTGGTCGACGGCGCTCGCTGAACCGACCGCGCCTTCGGCGGTGTCCGGATCTTCGGTTGTCAAGGTGCCTGCGGTGCGGGGTTCCCGGCCGTCGTGGTCGACGGGTGCGCACCTGGGTCGGGCCGGCACCGGTGAGCCGTCGGGCTCGGCCGGTGCGGGCTGGGTGGACAGGGGGTGCCCCGGGGAACGCCGTGGGGGCTGGTCAGGCCCACTGCCCGGCGGGCGGGCCGGTGGTCATGATGACGTGACCGTTCCGGC
>CAEZSR010000077.1_pt1 | contig 17841 bp, 16 predicted proteins | sample 7264011 | NCBI WGS metagenome assembly CAEZSR01 (sample SAMEA6813783, study PRJEB35770) | freshwater metagenome | biome: Freshwater; feature: Freshwater reservoir; material: water | place: Czech Republic | collected 2016-08-15 | depth 0.5m m | reverse complement strand
TGAGGCCTCGGCCCGCCAGCTCGCCGCCCTCGGGGCCCGCGTCGTCATCGCGGATCTCCAGGAGGACAAGGGCGCCGAGGTCGCCAAGGAGATCGGTGGCCTTTTCGTGAAGTGCGACGTCTCGAGCGAGGAGGACGGCCTCGCGGCCGTCGCCGCCGCCTCGGAGATGGGTCCGCTGCGCGCCCTCGTGAACTCGGCCGGCCTCGGCCGCCCGGGTCGCACGATCGACCGCAACAACGAGCCGCTCGCCCAGGCGATCTTCGACTTCGTGATCAAGGTGAACCTGCTCGGGTCGTTCAACATGCTCCGGCTGTCCGCCGCGGCGATGGCGAAGACCGAGCCGCTCGACGCGGACGGCCAGCGCGGCGCGATCGTGAACATGGCGTCGGTCGCCGCGTTCGACGGCCAGATCGGCCAGGCGGCGTACTCGGCGTCGAAGGGCGGCATCGTCGGCATGACGCTGCCGATCGCCCGCGACCTGTCGGCCGTCGGCATCCGCGTGAACACCATCGCACCGGGCCTCATCGACACCCCGATCTACGGCTCGGGCGAGCAGAGCGACGCCTTCAAGGCGCACCTCGGCCAGTCGGTGCTGTTCCCGAAGCGCCTCGGCTCGGCCGAGGAGCTCGCCTTCATGGTGGTCGACCTGATCACCAACCCGTACATGAACGCGGAGGTCGTCCGTGTCGACGGCGGCATCCGCATGCCACCGAAGTGAGGACGTGATCCCATGAGCGAAGCAACCACCGAACAACCGGCCGTCCTCACCGAGCAGCGCGGTCGCGTGCTGCTGATCACGCTGAACCGGCCCGACCAGATGAACTCGATCAACGGCGCGCTGTCGCACGGCCTCTGGAACGCCGTGCAGCAGCTCAACGCCGACCCGGGCCTCACCGCCGGTGTGCTCACCGGCGCCGGGCGCGGGTTCTGCTCGGGCATGGACCTCAAGGCGTTCTCGCGCGGCGAGGACATCGGCCCGATGATGCAGTTCATCCAGAACGGCGCCGAGAAGCCGCTCATCGGCGCGATCGAGGGCTTCGCCCTCGCCGGTGGGCTCGAGCTCGCGCTCAGCTGCGACCTGCTGGTCGCCGCCAGGGGCGCCAAGCTCGGCATCCCCGAGGTGAACGTCGGCCTGTTCGCGGCCGGCGGTGGTCTCCTGCGTCTGCCGAGCCGCGTGGGCTACGGCAAGGCGATGGAGATGGCGATCACCGCCGACCCGATCACGGCCGAGGAGGGCCTCGAGTTCGGTCTCGTCGCCCGGCTCGCCGAGAAGGGCGAGGCGGTGGACGTGGCGATGCAGCTCGCCGAGCGGGTCGCGAAGAACGCCCCGCTCGCCGTGGCCGCGTCGAAGCAGCTGATCAAGGCCACCCAGGGCTGCACGGAGGAGGAGTTCTGGAAGCTCCAGGGTCCGCTGCAGGTGAAGGTGTTCACCTCCAACGACGCGAAGGAAGGTCCCCGGGCCTTCGCCGAGAAGCGTCCGGCCGAGTGGACCGGCAGCTGATCACCCGCTGCTGAACAGCCACTGGTCGGCACCGACCTGCGTGCTGGTCGCGCATCGTCCCGGATCCCGGGACGGTGCGCGACCAGTTGCGTTTTCCGGCGAGGCCGGCGCGGTCGGCGCGACGGGTCAGGCCGGGATCGCTCCGCTCGCCCGCAGGGCGTCGATCTCGTCGTCGCCGTAGCCGATCTCGGCGAGCACCTCGTGGGTGTGCTCGCCGAGCAGGGGTGCCGGTCGACGGGTGCTCGCCGGGGTCGCGGAGAACCGCCACGGCACCGGGATCTCGTGGTAGCGGCCGGCGCGCGGGTGCTCCACGACGGGCAGCTCGGCGACGAGCTCGTCGAGCGTGCGCACGGCACCGGCGGGGATGTCGTGCTCCGCGCAGAACGCCACCCAGAACTCGGTCGAGCGGGTGGCCACCACCTCGGCCACGATCGCGTACAGGTCGCCGGCGTGGGCCATGCGCGACGCCGCCGTCGCGATCCGCGGGTCGTCGAGCAGCTCGTCGCGGCCGCCCTCGCGGAACACGGCGCGGTAGTTCTCCGAGGAGTACGGCAGCACCGCGATCCAGCCGTCGGTGGTCGCGAACGGCCGTCGGTGCGGGGTGGTGATGCGGGGGTAGCCGGCTGGACCGAGCGCCGGTTCGGTCACGGCGGCGCAGGCGTGCTCGACGAGGGTGAAGGCCCGCAACGCGTCCATCATGGCCACCTCGACGAACTGCCCCTCCCCCGTTCGCGCCCGGTGGAACAGGGCGGCGAGCACGGCCTGCGAGATCGCCATCCCGGCCACCTTGTCGGCCACGAGCGTGGGCGCCATCGCCGGCACCCCGTCGCGGAGCCGGAAGGTGTCGGCGACCCCCGAGGCCGCCTGGATCACGTCGTCGTACGCGGGGCGGTCGGCCGCTCCCCCGCCGTCGGGGTCGCTCGCCCATCCGTGGGCGCGGCACATCACGACGTCGGGCCGCACGGCGCGCACCGCGTCGTACCCGAGGCCGAGCCGGTCGAGCGGTCCGGGCCGCAGGTTGGTGACGAACACGTCGCAGGTGGCGAGCAGGCGAAGGACCGCCGCACGGGCGTCGGGGTGCTTGAGATCGAGGCAGACGTTGCGCTTGTTGCGCAGCAGGTTGAGCGAGGTGCCCGACATGCCGGCCATCGGACCGGGGCCCATGATCCGGTTGGTGTCGCCGCCGGCGGCCTCGATGCAGATCACGTCGGCGCCGAGGTCGCCGAGCACCTGGGTCGCGAGCGGCCCCATGATCACGGAGGTGAGGTCGAGCACCCGGATCCCGTCGAGCGCTCCCCGTGCGCGAGCGGGAGCAGGTTCCACGACCGCAGTCTCCCGCGCGCCACGTTCCGGCCGCGAATCCTCCGGAACCCGGGACGATGCGCGGCCCGAACAGGGGCCGGCCCTCAGGGGCGGCGGGTGCGGGTGCCGGGTCGGCGCGGTCGGTCGCTGAACTGGCGACCGTCGACGTAGCCGGGGTTCGTGTCGGGACGACCCCGCCGGCTGGTCCAGCGCCACGTGAGCGAGATGCGCGGGTTGGCGGTGTCGGCACGCGGGATGCCGTGCAACCAGTCGCGCTGGCACGCCCCGCCCATCACCAGCAGATCGCCCTCGCCGGGTGTGAACACGAGGTCGTCCGGGGCCGTTCCCGCCGGCACCCGTTCCACCACCTCGCGCATCGGGGCGCGACGCCGGATCACGAACGGCCGGCGCTGGCCGAGCACCACGATCGCGATGAGCGTGTCGTCGAGCCAGCGCATCTCGCGGTCGCTGTGCAGACCCTGGAAGTCCTCCCCGTCCCGATACAGGATCGCCGCGACCCCGGTGAAGCGCTGGCGGTGGGTGGCCGTGAGGTGGAGGTCGATCTGGCGCAGCAGCGGGTCCGAGTCCGCGCGGAGACCGGAGCTGAGCCGCCGCTCGGGCACGTAGGCCTCGTAGCGGAGCACCTCCTGCTGCTGCCAGGGCGTGGTCGACCGCACACGGTCGAGCGCAGCCGCGGCGTCGGGGACGAACCCGCGCACGAGGTGCACCCACGAGTGCTCGTCGAGCGCCGTGGTCTCGACGGCCGCCCGGCGGTCGATGAGCAGCGAGCTGCGGTCGACGTCCACGGCTCCAGTCAACCATCCGGTCAACCACCGCGACGTCTCGCCGACCCGCGTGGATTCCGGCAGGACGGCCACACCTGCGTGCACATGGGAACGATCGACGCACGGTCGCCGTCGTGGCTCTCGCCGACACGACCCCGGCCGCTCGCACGGCGTCCTCCTCGAGCGCGAAGCGCCGCGCCGCCGCTCGCGGCGAGCAGCTGCTCCTGCCGTCGAACCTCGCGAAGGCCCGGTCGTTCGGTGCCAACAGTTGTTCGTGCATGCGGTCGCCGCGGGCGATCGCCCACTGGCTGCTCGAGCACGCCGACTCGCCGATCGTGGTGACCGACCTCGCGCTCGACCGCCAGGAGGCGTCGCTGTGGTCGCACGCGCTGACCGGCCGGCTCCGGATCGAGCACACCGCCGTCGACGGCCGCTGCTCGATCGAGCTCGCCTACACCGACGGCCGCCGCGTGCGCATCGCGATGGACGAGCTCCGGCTCGCCGCGATCGCCGCCGGCTGACGACCTCCCGGCCCCGTCCGGTCAGTCGGTGGTGCCGCTCGCGAGCGCCTCGCGCAGGCGAGCCAGCGTGATCGGGTCCACGTTCGCGTAGACGAGCGACCCGCCCTGGAACCGGGCCACCTCCGCGACCAGGGCGTCGCGGTCGAGATCGCTCACGAGCAACGCCACCGTGGTCGACGCGTCGGCCACGGCGTCGCGGAACCAGCCGACCCACTCGTCGGGGATGCCCGTGTCCATCACCTTCGCGGCGATCGCACCCGCGCCGGCACCCACCGCCGCACCGGCGAGCCACCCGACGGGCCCGCCGAGCAGCAGGCCGAACAGGCCCGCCCACACCGCCCCGGACATGCCCGCCTGCACCGGCTGCGGATCCGTGGTCTCCTGCACGAAGGTCTTGCCGTGCTCGTCCTTGCGCACCACGACGGCATCGAGCAGCCGGAATCCGTGGTGGGCGGCGAGCCGGTGCGACGCGGTGAGGAACTCAGCGGCGCGGAACGGATCGTCGAACGAGATGCCCACCAGCACCTGCTGGCCGTCCGACCCGTGATCGGCCCGGTGGTCGTGGTGATCGTGGTGATCGTGGTGGTCGCTGGTCGTCATGGTGCGTCTCCGGTGCTGTGCAAGGGTCAGTCCTCGACCACGTCGGCGGGCAGATCTCCGCTCGCACGCAGACGTGGGCGCAGCAGCCGCGTCCAGACGAACCACGCGAGCAGGACCACGATCGCCACGATCACGACGCCCTGGAACAGGCCGACGACGTCGCCGACCTGCTTCCAGCGGTCGCCGAGCACGGCCCCCGCGCTGATGAGCGCGGTGTTCCACACCGCGCTGCCGATGGCCGTGAACACCGTGAAGCGCCCGAAGCGCATCCGGCGGAAGCCGGCGGGGATCGACACGAGCGACCGGATCAGCGGGATGCAGCGACCGATCAGCACCGCCGCATCCGAGCGACGGTCGAACCACTCCTCCGCGCGAGCGATGTCCTTCTCACCGAGCCGGAACCACTTGCCGTAGCGCACGACGAACGTGTGCAGCCGCTCGGGGCCGACCGCCGCGGCGATGCCGTAGAGGATCCAGGCGCCGATGACCGACCCGACGGTGGCGGCGATGATCATGCCGATCAGCGACGCGTCGCCGCGACCCGCCACGAACCCGGCGAGGGGCAACACCACCTCCGACGGGATCGGCGGGAAGACGTTCTCCAGCGCGACCAGGAACGCCACCCCCACGTAGCCGAGCGTGTCGACGATGTCGGTGATCGTGTTGGTCAGGTCGTCGAGCACGTCGGTGGGCCTTGCTTGCGGGGATCCGTGGATCGCGGTGGTCGGGCGCGACCGTGGCGGCACGAGCAGGCGCGGTCGTTTCGGGGTCCCATTGTGGACGTTCGCCGGTCGTGATTGCACGCGCCGTGGCGCGACGAGCCGTTGGCGCGTCGCGGACGAGCCGTTCGGCCCATGGTGCAGGGCGAGCGGTAGCGTCGTCGGCGTGCAGCACCCGCAGGACACCCCGTTGCTCCGGCGGATCCGGGAGTCGGTGGTCGGCGACGACCTCGTGATGGACGGCCCCTTCGGCCCGCGGCGGATCACGTACGCGGACTACACGGCCTCGGGCCGGGCGCTGTCGTTCATCGAGGACTACCTCCGCGACGAGGTGCTCCCGCGCTACGCCAACACCCACACCGAGTCGTCGGGCACCGGGCTGCAGACCACGCGGCTGCGCGAGGACGCGCGCCGCATCGTCCACGAGGCCGTCGGCGGCAACGACGACACGTGCGTGATCTTCTGCGGCTCGGGCTCCACCGGCGCGATCGACAAGCTCATCGGGATCCTCAACCTCCGTCTGCCGGCCGACCTCGACGACCGCTACGGCCTGTCGGCACACCTCCCCGCGCACGAGCGCCCGGTGGTGTTCGTCGGCCCGTTCGAGCACCACTCCAACGAGCTGCCGTGGCGCGAGACCATCGCCGACGTGGTGGTGATCCCCGAGGACCACGACGGCCACGTCGACCTCGACGTGCTCGAGGCCCAACTGATCGCGTACGCCGACCGGCCGTTGCGCATCGGGTCGTTCTCCGCCGCGTCCAACGTGACGGGCATCGTGTCGAACACGTGCGCCATCTCCGACCTGCTGCACCGCCACGGCGCGCTGTCGTTCTGGGACTACGCCGCAGCGGCGCCGTACGTCCGCATCGACATGCAGGAGTGCTGCGAGCTGCACCCGCTCGCGTCGAAGGACGCCGTGTTCCTCAGCCCGCACAAGTTCGTCGGCGGCCCGGGGACGCCGGGGGTGCTGGTGGTGCGCCGGTCGCTGCTGCGCAACCGGGTGCCCGACGTGGTGGGCGGCGGCACGGTCGCGTACGTGAACCCCACCGAGCACCGCTACCTCGACGACCCGGTGCACCGCGAGGAGGGCGGCACCCCCGCGATCGTCGAGTCGATCCGCGCCGGGCTGGTGTTCCAGCTGAAGCAGGCCGTGGGCGTCGACACGATCCGCGCCCACGAGGAGTCGTACTGGCGCCGGGCGATCGACCGGTGGGGACGGAACCCGTCGTTGCAGGTGCTCGGCAACACCGAGAGCGAGCGGCTCTCGATCGTGTCGTTCGTGGTGCGCCGGCCGGGTGGCAGGTACCTCCACCACAACTACGTCGTGGCGCTGCTGAGCGACCTGTTCGGCATCCAGTCGCGCGGCGGCTGCTCGTGCGCCGGCCCGTACGGCCACCGCCTCCTCGGCATCGACCTCGACCGCTCGCACGAGTTCGAGCAGGAGATCACCCACGGCTGCGAGGGCATCAAGCCCGGCTGGACGCGGGTCAGTTTCAACTACTTCATCTCCGAGACCGTGTTCGAGTACCTCGTCGACTCGGTCGATCTCGTCGCGACCCAGGGGTGGAAGCTGCTGCCCGAGTACCGGTTCGACCCGGCGTCGGGTCTGTGGCGTCACCGGCGCGGGCCGGTCGAGCCGCCGCTGCGCCTCTCCGACCTGTCGTACGACCCCGCCACCGGCGCCCTCGTTCGGCCCGCGGTGCCGCAGGTGCGCGCGCCCGAGTCCGCGCTCGCCGGTCAGCTCGCGGACGCGAGGGCGATCCTCGAGGCCGCGGTCGACTGGTCGGGCGACGACGAGTCGTCCACGCACGTGTCCGAGCGCTTCGAGCACCTGCGCTGGTTCGACCTGCCGGCGAGCTCGCTGCTCACCGGCTGATCACCTGCCGCGCCCGCGGACCCCGACGGACCCCCAGCGGCCGCGATCGGCGGGGATGCGTCCGGTCACGCGCTGGAGCCGCTCGATGTGCCGCGAGGCTGCGACCTTCGACAGCTCGGGGTCGGGGACCTCCTCCCCCGCCTCGCGGGCCAGGGTCGCGAGGTAGGTGCGCTGCGGGCCCGTCATCGGCTCGTCGACAGGGACCCACTCCTCCACCGGCTGCTCCACCGGCTGCTCCACCGGCTGCTCCGCCGGCTGCTCCGCCGGCACCGGCCGCTGCGCAGGCGCGTCGTGGTCCGTGGGGTTGCCGGGTCCTCGTGATGTGGTCATGCCCTGGTGTTCCCCTCGTCGCGTGGAACGAGACGTCGCGCCCCGCTCGGTCACCTCCGGGGTGGCGCGGCGTCGTCCGACGACTGGCTGCCGCGTCCACGGGCTCCACCCGCGCCCGGTACCGACCGGCAGGCGCCCGTCGGTGCGTCAGCGCCGCGGGCGCGGCCGCAACCCGTGCATCCCGCCGTCCACGGCGAGCACGGCTCCGGTCGTGCTCGCCGCGCGTGGCGAGCAGAGATGGCAGATCGCGTGCGCGACCTCCTCGGCGGTGACGAGCCGCCCCATCGGCTGGCGCGCCTCGAGCGCGGCGCGCTCGGCCGCGGGGTCGGGGGCCGAGTCGAGCAGCCGCCCGACCCACGGGGTGTCGGCCGTGCCCGGCGCGACGAGGTTCACCCGGATGCCGTCGGCCAGCAGGTCGGTGGCCATCGCCAGGCCGAGCGCCTGCACGGCACCCTTGCTCGCGCTGTACACCGCCCGCTGCGGCAGACCGGCCCACGCGGCGATCGACGACGTGAGCACCACCGCCGGTGCGGCGGAGCGCCGGAGGTGCGGCAGGGCGGCGCGCACCGTGCGAGCGATGCCGACGACGTTGACGTCGAACACGCGGTGCCACTCGGCGTCGTCGTTCGCATCCACCCCGCCCTGGGCGCCGATGCCCGCGTTGGCGACCACGACGTCGATGCCGCCGAAGCGACCCACCACCGTGTCGACCGCCGCCCGCACCGACGCGTCGTCCGTGACGTCGCAGCGCACACCGAGCAGCGGCTCGGGCACCGTGTCGGGGACGAGGTCGAGGCACGCGACCTGCGCACCCCGGGCGGACAGCTCGAGCGCCGTCGCGAGTCCGATGCCCGACGCCCCACCGGTCACGATCGCGGTGAGCCCGGCGAACTCGCCGGCGCCCGGTGTGCCCGCAGCTCCCGCTGCCTGCTGCTCGCTCACGACGCTCCTCCTGCCCGCCACTCCGCCCCGTCGGGGAAGCGGTGACGATCGATCGACTCCTGGTGCATGCGCCCGTTCAGCCCGTGGCCCGTCGGCAACAGGTACCGCCCGTCGACCACGGTGACCGGATCGACGAAGTGCTCGTGGAGGTGGTCGACGTGCTCGATCATCCGACCCTCCGTGGTGCCCGACACGGCGACCGCGTCGAAGAACGACAGGTGCTGGACCATCTCGCACAGCCCCACGCCGCCGGCGTGCGGGCACACCCGCACCCCGAACGCGGCGGCGAGCAGCAGCATCGCAAGGTTCTCGTTCACGCCGCCCACGCGGGCGGCGTCGATCTGCAGCACGTCGAGCGCTCCGGCCTGCAGGAACTGCTTGGCCATCACCCGGTTGTGCATGTGCTCGCCGGTCGCGACCGGCACCGGCGACACCCCGGCGCGGATGCGGGCATGGCCGAGCACGTCGTCGGGGCTCGTCGGCTCCTCGATCCAGGCCAGGTCGTGGTGCGCGAGCGCGTTCACGCGGGCGATGGCCTCGTCGACGTCCCAGATCTGGTTGGCGTCGACGGCGAGACCGACGTCGGGGCCGATCGCACCACGGGCGATACGGAGGCGCCGCTCGTCTGCCGCCGGGTCCGCGCCGACCTTCAGCTTCACCTGCCGGTAGCCGCGGGCCGCGGCCTCGGCGGCGAGCCGTTCGAGCTTGGCGTCGTCGTAGCCGAGCCATCCGGCACCGGTGGTGTAGGCCGGGTAGCCGTTCGTCTCCAGGTCGGCGAGGCGGGCAGCGCGACCCGGTGCGGCGGCGCGCAGCAGGTCGAGCGCCTGGTCGGGCGAGAGCGCGTCGGAGATGTGGCGGAAGTCGACCAGCGCGACGATCTGCTCCGGCGTCATCTCGACCAGGAACCGCCACAGCGGCAGCTCCGCCCGGCGGCTCGCGAGATCCCATGCGGCGTTCACCACGGCACCGAGCGCCATGTGGGCGATGCCCTTCTCGGGCCCGAGCCACCGGAACTGCGAGTCCCGCGCGAGGCCGCGTGCGAGGCCACCGAGGTCGGCGGCGAGCTCGTCGACGTCACGGCCGACCACGTGGTGCTCGAGCGCCCGGATGGCCGCGACCTGCACGTCGTTGCCACGCCCGATCGTGAACGCGAGCGCGTGGCCGTCGAGCGGCGAACCGTCGGCACGGTCGCCGTCGGTGCGCAGCACGACGTAGGCCGCCGAGTAGTCCGGGTCGGGGTTCATCGCGTCCGACCCGTCGAGGAACCGCGAGGTGGGGAACCGCACGTCGACGACGTCCAGTCCCGTGATCGTCGCAGCCGTGGCCATCCGTCATCCCCCTGTCGCCCTCACCACCGGGCACTCGCCCGGATCGCCCTCGTCCCCCGGGTCGCGGCGGTGACCCTAGTGTCAGCGTCGTGCTCGTCGACGCCCACCACCACCTCTGGGACATCGAGGCCCGGCCGCAGCCCTGGATGCGCGCCCCGGGGTACGAACCGCTGGCCCGCACCCACGACGCCGCCGAGCACGCCCGGCTGGCGCAGGCCGCCGGCGTGGACGCCAGCGTGGTCGTGCAGTGCGTCGCCGACGTCGCCGAGACACGCGAGTTGCTGGAGATCGCCGCGGCCGACCCGGTGATCACCGGGGTCGTCGGGTGGGTCGACCTCACCGCCCCCGACGTCGCCGACGTGATCGCCGAGCTGCGCGACGGCCCCGGCGGTTCCCACCTGCGAGGCATCCGCCATCAGGTGCACGACGAGGCCGACGTCGACTGGTTGCGCCGGGCCGACGTGCGTCGCGGCATCGCCGCGGTCGGCGCCGCCGGGCTCGCGTACGACCTGCTGCTCCGGCCGGCGCACTTCCCGGCGGCCATCGACACGGCTCGGTCGCTGCCCGACGTGCGCTTCGTGCTCGACCACCTCGGCAAGCCCGAGATCGAGCAGGGCCGGATCGAGCCGTGGTCCGTGCTGCTCCGCGAGCTGGCGGCACTCCGCACCACCACGTGCAAGCTGTCGGGTCTGGTGACCGAGGCGTCGTGGACGGCGTGGACGCCCGATCAGCTGCGGCCGTACGCCGAGGTCGCGCTCGACGCCTTCGGTGCCGACCGCACGATGGTCGGCTCCGACTGGCCCGTGTGCACACTGGCCACCGACCATGCGACCTCCATCGGGCTCGCCGACGTGCTGCTGCCCGGCCTGTCGGACGCCGAGCGCCGGGCCGTGCGCGGCGCGACGGCGGTCTCGGTGTACGGCCTCCCGGCGGCCGCCCCTTGACCGCCGCCTGACGGCGCAGGATCACCTCGCCCGCACCCGGCTCACGCCAAGATCAGAGCGCCATGATCGACGACACCACCCTCATCTTCCGCATCGCCCCGCTCCTGCTCGTCGCCGGCACCACGCTGATGGCCACGATCGTCGTCGTCGGCAACCTCACCGATCCGCGGTCGAACCTGCAGTACGTGGAACGGATCCTGTCGATGGACACGACGTTCCGCTCGCCGCGGCTGATGTGGCGGGCCATCCGCTCGCCGAAGCTGCAGCGCCTCGCGTTCGGTGTGATCGTGCTGCTGGAGGCGGCGGTGGTGGTGACGGGCTGGATCGGCACCGTGATCCTCGCGTCGAACCTCCGCGCCGGCACCGACGACTGGCACGACGCCAAGTTCTGGGCCGCGCTCGCGCTGGTGCTGGCGCTCGTCGTGTGGTTCGTGGCGTTCGAGGTCGGCGGCAACGAGTGGTTCGCGAGCTGGCAGTCCGACACCTGGCGCGCCGCCGAGCAGACCCCGCGCATCAACCTCGTCACGCTCGCCGCGCTGATCCTGCTCGCGATCTCGAACTGACCGGGGAACCGGATCCGGCGCCGACGTCCGGCGCCGTCACGAACCTCACGGTCAGATCGTGCACTGCACGCCGATGCGCTCCATGTCCTGGCACACCGTCGAGCGGGTGATCCGCCACTCGCCGTCGATCAAGCGAGCACGACCGAACGACTGCAGCTGACCGGTGAACCCGTCGCCGAACGGGTCGAGGCCGGTGGTGTACACGAAGCTCGCCTCGATCGGCGAGAAGAACACCATCTCCAGGATCTCGGGTTCCATCGAACGGTACGCCTCGCCGTACTCGCGCATGATGCCGACCATCGCGAGGTCGAGGCCGCTCGCGTCGTCGACGTAGCGGAACAACGTGTCCTTGTCGCCGATGTCGCTGTACAGCGCCACGAAGGCCGCCTCGACCCGTGTCCGTTCGGCCGCAGGGTCGAGCGGCTGCTCGGCGCCCGGCCGCGGCAGCTCGAGGTCGGGCACCTCGGGCATCGGCATCGTGCCCTCGACGGAGCCCATGCACTCGGGGTCGGACCACATCGGGATCCCGTTCATCAGGTCCTGGTTCGTGAGCCGCTCGGCATCCCCGTTGCGGTGCAACACCTCGACCGCGAGTTGCGATGCGATCCCGCTCCAGGGGTCGAACATCGGGAGGCCGTTCTGGTCCTCCTGCTCGGGGATCGGCACGGCGACGGCGAGCGCGACCAACCCGTCGACCGGTTCCATCGTGTCGATCGCACCGCTCGGATGGGTGAGTCGCGCCCGGGTGACCGTGTCGTCCACCTGGACCACCACGAGCGCGAGCGGGGCCTCCTCGATGATGCCGCCCAACCCGAACGCCACCGCCGGGGTGGGTGGCGCCGCCTTCGAACGTGGCAGCTGTGTCTGGCTGACCGCATCGGCGGTGAGGGCCATCGCGGACACGCTCGACGCTGCGACGCACCAGTCGGGGACGCCTTCCATCTCGAACCCGGTGCCGAACATCATCGCGTCGTCGGACTCGTTGACGCGGATCTCGACACCGCTCTCGGTGGTGCGGGTGAACAGCCGTGTCGCAGACACCGCGACCGGCTCGACGTCGATCTCCTCGTCCACGGTGGTGGCGACGGCCTCGACCACCTGCGTGGTGTCGTCGTCGAGCACGAACCGGTCGATCGCGAAGCCACCGGCGACGAGAGCGAGCACGACGACGGCGGTGATCGTGAGCACCACCCACCCGCGCGGACCCGGCCGACCCCCGCCCGCGGACTCGCCGGACGAAGCGTCCGCACCGCCGTCGGCGGGCGGGTCACCCCATCGACCCGACACGCCACTCCCCGTTCCGTCCACGGCACCCTCCCCGGTCGAGACGGGACCCACCCTAGATCCGCGAGAATCGACCCCGGTCGCGCCGCCACGGCCGTCGGCGTCTGGCATGCTCACGCAACGTCGGATGGAGGGTCCGGCCGGGGAGGAGATCGAGAGGTGACCGTCCGACGTCGTGCGCACCTGCGCCGCGCGCTCTCCGGAGCGGCCACCGCGATGATCGCGACGACACTGATCGGTCCGCTCTCGGCCCCGGCGGCCGGAGCAGATCCCGCGACCGAACGGGCGGCTCCCGAACCGGAGGCCGTCGACGTCCTGGCCGTCACCCAGGAGTTCGGCTCGTCGGCCGACACCGGCGACCTGGTGGTACTGCGCCTCACCATCACCGCGGACCGCCTCGTCGACGGCGAGGTCACGGTGACCAACGAGTCCTCGCGGCTCGTGGTGCGCCGCGACGTGCAGGTCGCCGGCGGCTCCACCGAAGAGGTGCTCGTCGTCGCACCCGTGATCGACGTGTTCAGCGGACCGTTCGTCGTGTCGCTCGTGGACGGCGGATCGGTGATCGCCGACGACCGGGTGCGGTTCGTCTCCGACAGCGGCACGGACGTCGCGGCCGTGATGCCCGTGCTCGCCTCGAGAGCCGGCGATCCCCCGGCTCGCGTCACGCTCGCCGGCGACCTGCGCCGTGTCGATCTCGTCCCGCTGTCGCTCGACGTCCTCGAGCTCGGTCCGACCGCCCTCACGCAGCTCGACACCGTGCTCGCCACCTCGGACGACCTCGTCGCGCTGGCTCCGACCGCCAGGCTCTCGCTGTTCGCCTGGGTGGAACGCGGCGGCCACCTCGTGCTCGACGACGCCGACGACCTCACCGCACTCCCGGCCGAGTGGCGTCCGGGTGACGCAGGGTACGCACTCGCCGGCCGCGGCGAGATCCGCCTCGCGGACGGGGTGCTCACGGCCGGAGACTGGGACGCTGCGATCGCGCCGGCGGCGCTGTCGCCCACCGATGCCAGCATCCCGTTCGGCGCCGACTCCTTCATCGACCCTCGCGTCACCCTGGCCGAGCGCGCCGGCGTGGAGCTGCCGCGGCTCGATCGCATCGTGGTCGCGCTCGCCGTGTACGTGCTGCTGATCGGACCGGTGCTCTACCTCGTGTTGCGCCGCCTGCGGCGACTCACCGCCGCCTGGATCGCGATCCCCGCGATCTCGGTCGTGATGGCGACAGGTGTCGTGATCACCAGCCGCGATTGGGGCAGCGACGACGGCACCACCGGCGCCACCGTCGTCGAATCCGGACCGGTCGGGAGCGTGATCGGCTACCAGCAGCTGCTCACCAGCCGAGGTGGTGGAACGGCGTCGTTCACCGTGCCATCCGGATGGGCGCCCGCGGAGCCGGGCCTGTTCGAGTGGTGGGCCGACACCAGCACGTCGCGCACCGCCGCCGTCGCACCGGACGGAAGCACCGTGTTCGAGGCACGCCTCGAACCGGGCCAGGTCACCGTGGCGGGCGCCCGCGGCGGCGACGAACGCAGCCTGCTGTCGGTGGACGGCGCGATCGGTGACGACGGCACGATCCGTGGCACCGTCACCAACACGAGCGGCGCCGACCTCGTGTCGGTCGCGGTGTTCGCCGCAGGCCGCGGCGTGCTGGTCGGCGACCTCGCCGCCGGCGCCACCGCGACGTACGAGATCGACGACCCGCTCGACGACCCCGACGTCTTCGACTCGCCGGTCCGCAACGCGTGGAGCGACCCCGACCGCGGGCTCGGCTTCGACGCAGCGCCGACGCCCGGCATCGACCTCGGCATCTGGACCTGGTTCGCCAGTTCGAACCCGCGCGTGTTCCCGGTGGGCCTCGTACGTGCGGCGGGCTGGACCACCGGGCTCACCGCTCCCGTCACCGACGGCGACGCGAGTGCCGTCGACAACGTCGCGCTCGTCACGTCGATCGCGCCGATCGCCAACGCAGCGGCGTCGCTCGTGCCTCCAGCCGTGCGCTGGGAACAGATCGAATCGGCGTTCGACCCGCGCACGGGCGAGCCGGGTGCCCCGGTGTTCCGCTTCGTCGTGCCGCCCGACGCCCCGGTGGACGACCTGGTGCTCGAGTTGCCACGAGGCATCCTCTCCGCCGAGGTGCTCGACGCACGCGGGCGGTGGGTCCGGCTCGACGACCGCGACGACGAGACCCGCGAGGAGGCCGTCGACGTCGCGGCACGCCACGTGGTCGACGGTGCGGTCGTGGTGCGGATCGCGCTCGACTTCGCGCAGAACCCCGACGTGCAGACGATCCACCCGCTCCTGCGCGGAGGTGATGCGTGATCGAGATCGACGACCTCGCGGTCGCGTCCGCCACTCCCGCCGTGCACGCGGTCGGGCTCACCAAGCGCTACGGCTCGCTCGTCGCGGTCGACGACCTCCACCTGGAGGTGCCCTCAGGATCGATCTTCGGCCTCATCGGACCGAACGGCGCAGGCAAGTCGACCACGTTCGCGATGATGGCCAGCCTGCTGTCCCCGACGTCGGGGTCGTTGCGGGTGATGGGGGTCGATCCAGCCGACGACCCTGCCTCGCTGCGGCGTCGCCTGGGCTACATGCCCGACGCGCTCGGTGTGTACGACAACCTCCGCGTGGTGGAGTACCTCGAGTTCTTCGCCGCCAGCTACCGCGTGCCGCGCCGCCAGTGGCCCCGACTCGTCGACGAACTGCTCGAACTCGTGGAACTCACGGTGAAGCGCAACTCGATGGTGAACGACCTGTCGCGCGGGATGAAGCAGCGGCTCAGCCTCGCCCGGTCGCTCGTGCACGACCCTGACCTGCTCGTGCTCGACGAACCGGCCAGCGGCCTCGACCCCCGTGCTCGCGTCGAGCTGCGCGACCTGCTTCGCGGCCTCAACGCGATGGGCAAGACCATCATCATCTCCTCGCACATCCTCGCGGAGCTCGAGGAGGTGTGTTCCCACGTGGCGATCATGGAGGCCGGGCGCCTGCTGGCGAGCGGGCCACCGCGGCAGATCCTCGACCAGCTCGGCGGTTCGCGCACGGTGCGAGCGCGGTTCGCCGATGGCACGAGCGAGACCTTCGTGGTGGCGTCGAGCGACGAGCAGACCGCGCTGCTGCGACGGCTGGTGGTCGACGAGGAGCGTCGGGTCGTCGAGTTCGTCGAGGAGTCGGGTGGCCTGGAGCAGCTCTTCCTCACGGTCACGCAAGGGGTGGTGCAATGACCTCGATCAACCCGGTGCTGGCTCGCGAGCTGAAGGAGCGCATGCGCGGCCTGTGGGCGTTCGTCGCCCTGATGGTGTTCCTCGGCCTGCTCACGCTCACGGTGTGGGTCGTCTACCAGGGCAGCCAGTTCACGGACAGCTTCTCGTTCGACCTCGAGCGGCGCACGCGCCTCGGTCGCGACCTGTTCGAGTGGGTGCTGTCGATCATGCTGGTGCTGGTGCTGTTCTTCGTGCCGGGCCTCACCGCCGGTGCCGTGGCCGGTGAACGAGAGCGTCAGACCCTCCTGCCGTTACAGATCACGCTGCTGCGACCTCGGCACATCCTGTGGGGGAAGGTGATGGCGTCACTCGCGTACCTCACCCTGCTCGTCGTGGCGGCACTCCCGGTCCTGGCCGTCGCGTACCGGCTCGGCGGCGTCACGCTCGCCGACACCCTGACCGGCGTCGTCGCCGTCCTCGCCGTCGGCGTCCTGCTCGCGGCGATGGTCGTCGGCATCTCGGCGCACGCACGCCGCGTGCAGTCGGCGACGTTGGTGGCCTACGGGTTCGTGCTCGCGCTCACCTTCTCGTCGTTCGCCGCATACGGGGTGTGGTCGTTGGTCGACAGCCAGCGCGGCGCCGATCCGACCGATGCGCCTGCGGCGCTGCTGCTCGCCAACCCGCTCGTCTTCGTCGCCGAGGCGACGAGCGGCGAGGACATCGACAGCGGGCAGAGCCCGTTCGTCCCGCTCCGCCAGGTGGTCCGGGACGCGTGGGTCGAGAACAGCAGCTGGTTCGCCGGCGACGAGACGGTGAACAACCTGATGCCGTTCGGGGAGCTGGACGGGTTCGTCGAGCCCGGCCTCGGCGACGTGGAGTTCGTCGACCCGGCCGCCGTCGACCCGTCTCCGCCCGGTTGGCTGCTGTCACTCGCGTCGCTCACCACCCTCGCCTCGGCGCTGTTCCTGCTCGGATGTCGTCGGTTGCGCACCCCGGCGGAGCGCGAGCGATGAGCGGCGGCGCGTCGTCGGTCGGCTCCCCCCACGCCGGCGACCCGGGGGGCCCGGGCGGCGTCCCGCCCAGGGTGCTCGACCTGCTCGACTCCGTGGCGGGCCGGCTCCGCCTCGCCTGGGGGAGCGAGATGGTGCAGTGGGCGGCGCCGATCGTCGCCACCGTGGCGCTCGGGCTGGTCGTCGCGGGATGGTTCCTGCCGATCGGTTGGCTCGAGTGGGCCGCCCTCGCCCTCGCCCTGGCAGCGGTGGTCGCCGTGCTGGTCACCGCGATCGCGGTGCGGATCCCCACGCTCGTGGCGGCACGGGCGGCCGACCGCGGACTCGCCACGCACGACGCGTTCGCAGCTGCGCTGCAGTTCGCCGGGCACGACGACGCATTCGCGGGACGCATCACACGTCGCGCCGATCATCTCGCCGCCGGAGCTCGCGCGGTCGACGCCGTGCCCCTTCGGTTCCACCGCAACCGCACGCTCGCTGCCGGCACGCTCGCCGTCGTGGCCGTCGTCCTCGCGATGGTGCCCAACCCGCAGGACGAACGGCGACGCGAACGTGCGGCCGAGGCCGCGGCCGTCGAGCAGCTCGCCGACGAGCTCCGCGCCGACGCCGACGAGCTGGCCACCCGGGGAGAGACGGCGCAGGCGGCCGCCGAACGGCTCCGGCAACTGGCCGACGAGCTCGCCCGCACCGACTCGCTCACGCGAGCCGAGGAACTCGCGCTGGACGCGGCGGCGGAGATGTCCGCCGGCGTCCCCGACGACCTGCTCTCGCAGAAGGCGGCGACCCAGGGGCTCGAACGGAGCCTCTCGACGAACCCCCTCGCGCCGGGCGCTCCGACCGGCGTCGCCGACCAGCTCGCCGCGCTCGCCGATCAGCTCGACGGGCTCGATCCGGACGAGCTCGCCGCGCTGGCCGATCGCCTCGCCGATCTCG
>CAEZSR010000074.1_pt1 | contig 18327 bp, 18 predicted proteins | sample 7264011 | NCBI WGS metagenome assembly CAEZSR01 (sample SAMEA6813783, study PRJEB35770) | freshwater metagenome | biome: Freshwater; feature: Freshwater reservoir; material: water | place: Czech Republic | collected 2016-08-15 | depth 0.5m m | reverse complement strand
GCCGCGGGTGCGACCCCGCTCCAGGAGGTCGTTCCACTCACCGGAGTCGACGCCCGCGAAGGGTGCCGCCGGGACCTCCGGTACCACGTCGTCACCCCCGTTCGTCACTCACGCTCCTCCCCGCGCCGCTCCAGCCACCCTAGCAACACGCCTGCCGCGTCCTGGGCCGTTCCGGCGTCGTCGAGGAACTCCAGCTGGCGGCGTGCCTCGGTGGCTTCGCGCATCGCCTCGGGGTCGACCAGACGGGTGCTGCGGGCCAGTTCTCGGCGGGTGGCGGCGGCGATCAGGTTGCACGCCTCCACGAACGGATCGGCGTCGAGATCCACCACGGCGGCACGCTCGAGCATCTCGCGCGCCTCGGGATCCGCGTCGGTGAGCGCTGCGGTGAGGGCTCCGCCCGCGTCGGCCAGCGCCAGGAACGCCCGCCGGGCGACGTCGTCGTGGAAGAGCGCCTCGATGAGCCAGTCGGCGATGTCGTTCCAGCGCTGCAGCAACAGCGCGACCGCCACGAACTCGGCGTTCTCGCTGACCCCCACCTGCCGGGCCGGTGCCGTGCGCACCACCGCCTTGCCGCCCCGCACGGCCACCGCCACGAGGTCGTTCACCGGCATCCCGACGCGAGTGGCCACCTCGCCCGCGTACAACTTGCGCACGTCGACGTTGGGGTGCTCGTTCACCACCTGCATCGCGTCCTGCGCCATCCGGGCCCGATCCTCCGGCGAGCGCAGCGGACGCGACTCCAGCACGCGCTGCAGCCGGAAGCCGAGGAACGGCGTCGCCCGGTCGACGGCCTCCTTCAGCGCGTCGGGGTCGGACACGCTGAGGTCGCCCGGGTCGCGGCCCGCCGGGAAGCGGGCCACGCTCACCTGCACCCGGTGCTTCTCCTCCCACTCGTAGAACCGCTCCGCCGCACCCTGCCCGGCCTTGTCCGCGTCGAACGCGAGCACCACCCTCGTCGCGTAGCGCTTCATGGTGCGCACGTGCTCCTCGGTGAGGGCGGTACCGCAGGTGGCCACGGCGCGCTTCACCCCGGCGCGGTGGAAGCCGATCACGTCGGTGTAGCCCTCGCACACGATCACCTGGTCCGCGGCGACGATGTCGCCCTTGGCCCAGTTGAGCCCGTACAGGGTCTTGCTCTTCGCGTAGATCGGCGTCTCGCTGGAGTTCTTGTACTTCGCCGGGTCGGGCGAACCCGGCAACACCCGACCGCCGAAGGCCACCGGCTCGCCGTTCTCGGTGTAGATCGGGAACATCACCCGCCCGCGGAACGCGTCCTGCAGCCGGCCCGCCTTGTTGGTGAACGCGAGACCGGTCTCGCGCAGCACGTCGCCCGGCGCGCCGAGCTGCACGCTCAGGCGGTCCCAGTCGTCGGGCGCCCAGCCGAGCTTGAAGTTGCGGGCGACGTCGCCGGCGAGGCCACGGCTGCGCAGGTAGTCGCGCGCCGGACGTGCCTCGGGCGAGGTGAGCAGCTGCTGGTGGTACCACTCCACCGCGTCGCGCATCGCGTCGATCAGCTTCTTGCGCCGCGCCCGCTCGCGGCTCTCACCGCCGGACGTGTAGGTGAGCTGGTACCCCACCCGCGCCGCGAGCTGCTCGACGGCGGTGACGAAGTCGACGTGCTCGAAGTCCTGCACGAAGCGGAACACGTCGCCCGACGCGCCGCACCCGAAGCACTTGTAGCGGCCCGTCTCCTCACGCACGTTGAACGACGGCGACTTCTCGCCGTGGAACGGGCACAGCCCGACCCAGTTGCGACCCTGCCGCTTCAGCGGGACGTGCTGGGAGACGACGTCGCGGATGGAGACCGTGGCGCGGAGTTGTTCGAGATCCTCCTCGCTGATCGCCATGGGCGCAGGCTACCGGTGCCCCGTGACGGCCCTCCGGACGCGGGTCCGCGTCCCGAGGGTCGTGCGGGGCGATGGTCGCTCAGCGCTCCGAGGTCGGCGGCAGCGGCCGGGCCTCGTCGTCCTCGACGAGCTCGATCGTGTCGTGCGCCGGTGGGCGCTTCAGCGACGCCGTGATCGAGATCGCGAGCACCATCGCGATGATCGTGAGCGACAGCCACGTGGGGATGTGCTGGTCGATCGGCTTCTGGGCGACGATCATCTTGATGCCGACGAAGGCGAGGATGATCGCCAGACCCTCCTGCAGGTAGCTGAACCGTGCGTGCAGGTCGGCGAGCAGGAAGTACAGCGCCCGCAGGCCCAGGATCGCGAAGGCGTTGGAGCTGAACACGATGAACTGCTCGTGGCTCACCGCGAGCACCGCCGGCACGGAGTCGACGGCGAAGATCACGTCCGTCGCCTCCACCAGCACCAGCACGGCGAACAGCGGTGTGGCGAGCCGCTTGCCGGTGATGCGCGTGAACAGCTTCTGGCCGTCCATCTGGTCGGTGGACGGCACGATCTTCTTGATCAGTCGCAGCACCGGGCTCGCGCCCGGGTCCATCTCGTCGTCCTCGCCACGGATCAGCTTGAACGCCGTGTACAGCAGGAACGCACCGAACCCGTACAGGATCCACTCGAACTTCTCGATGAGCGCGACCCCGGCGAAGATGAAGATCGCCCGCAGCACGAGCGCACCGAAAATGCCCCAGAACAGCACCCGGTGCTGGTACTTCCCAGGGATCTTGAAGTAGCTGAAGATCAGCGCCCACACGAACACGTTGTCGACGCTGAGGCTCTTCTCGATCAGGTAGCCGGAGATGTACTCGCCCGCGGCGGCGCCGCTGAACCCGAACCAGATGACGAAGGTGAACGCGAGACCGATCGAGACCCAGACGACCGACTCGATCGCGGCCTCGCGTGTGTGCACGTCGTGCGCCTCGCGGTGGAACACCACGAGGTCGACGAGCAGGAGCAGGACGATGAAGGCGATGAGCGCGCCCCACGCCCACAGCGGGACGTCGAGTTCGACGAAGTCGCCCTCCGCGGCGAGGACGCCCATCAGCGGACGACCATCAGCGGACGACCATCAGGCGAGGCCCATCAGTCGCGCCCGAACAGGCCGCCGAGCGGACTCGCCGAACCGGAGTTGGAGGTGCCGAGCATCGCGCCGATCCAACCGAGGAACTCGGTCGGGTTGCGGGTCTGGGTCCACACGCGACCCGGGCCCTGGAAGTCGAACACGAGACCCTCGCCGCTCTTGAACGTCTGCATCATCCCGCCGCCGCTGGCCTGGCGGAGGCCCATCTGCACGGTGTCCTCGTAGGCGACCATGTGGCCGGTGTCGACGGTGATGTGCTGGCCCGCCTCGAGGTTCCACACCTCCAGGGCTCCGTAGCACGCGAACACCACCTTCCCCTGCCCCTCGGCGCGCACGATGAACCCACCCTCGCTGCCGAACATGTTCTTGAAGCCGCCCCACTTGGCGTCGATGTTGATCGTGACCTCGTTGGCGAGCCACGAACCCTTCTGGATGAACAGGGCGCGGCCGGGCTGCACGTCGAACATCGTGACGTCACCCGGCAGACGGGCGGCGACGTCGACGAACCCGCCCTGGGCCGGCGCCGTGTAGGTGCTGACGAAGAAGCTCTCGCCACCCAGTGCCGCCCGCTTCAGCGACTTCATGATGCCGCCCTCGGCCTTGGCCTGGAGCACCACGCCGCCCGACATCGTCATCATCGCGCCGCTCTCCACGCGCACGGGCTCGTTCGGGCCCAGGGTGAGGCGCGCCACCCCGTACGCGGGGCCCTGTCGCATCGTGACATCCATCTCCGACTCCTCGTGCTCGCGATCCGCCCGCGATCCACTCGCGGTGCGCACATCGTCGTCGCCGATCATCGCTCGGCGGCGAACGACGGCAGGCCGGGCCTGGGGCCCGGCCTGCCGTGACGAACGGTAGCAACCCGCCGCGGTGTGCGGATGTCTTTCGAGTGGGACTACTTGGTCTCGGCCTTGCCCTTGCCGGTGGACCGGCTGATGACCGCCTGTGCCGCCGCGAGACGGGCGATCGGCACACGGAACGGGCTGCAGCTCACGTAGTCGAGGCCGGCGTCGTAGAACAGCGCGATGCTCTCGGGGTCGCCACCGTGCTCGCCGCACACGCCGAGCTTGAGGTCGGGCTTGGTGCTGCGACCGCGCTGGGCGCCCAGGTGCACGAGCTCACCCACGCCCTCGACGTCGATCGTCTCGAACGGGTTGCGCTTGAGCAGGCCCTGCTCGAGGTAGGCGGGCATCATCTTCGACTCGATGTCGTCGCGGCTGAAGCCGAACGTCATCTGGGTGAGGTCGTTGGTGCCGAAGCTGAAGAAGTCGGCCTCCTCGGCGATCTGGTCGGCACGCACCGCGGCGCGGGGCGTCTCGATCATCGTGCCGATGGTGACCTTCGGCTTCTTCTTGAGGCCCTTCACCGCGGCGTCGATCTCGGCCTGCACCCAGCTGCGGGCCAGTGCCAGCTCCTCGCGGGTGACGGTGAGCGGGATCATCACCTCGACGATCGGGTTCTTGCCCTTGGCCCGCAGCGCCGCCGCGGCCGCCATGAGCGCCCGCACCTGCATCGCGTACAGACCGGGCTTCACCACACCGAGGCGCACGCCACGGGTACCGATCATCGGGTTGTGCTCGCTCCACTCCTCGGCGGCCTTGAGCTCGGCCTTCTCCTGCGCGGTGAGCTTGCCCGTGGCCTGCTTGATGTGCAGCTCCTCGACCGACGGCAGGAACTCGTGCAGCGGCGGGTCGAGCAGCCGCACCGTGACCGGCAGGCCGTCCATCGCCTCGAGGATCTCCTCGAAGTCGGCCTGCTGCACCTTGCCCAGGTTCGCGAGCGCCTTCTCCTCCTCGGCAGCGGTGCGGGCGAGGATCATCTCGCGCACCACCGGCAGGCGGTCGGGAGCGAGGAACATGTGCTCGGTACGGCACAGGCCGATGCCCTCGGCGCCGAGCTCGCGAGCCTTGTCGGCGTCCTCGCCGGTGTCGGCGTTGGCGCGCACGCCGAGCTTTCCCTTGCGGATCTGGTCGGCCCACTTCAGGATCACGTCGAACTCGGCCGGCGGCTTCGCCGCAGCGAGCTTCATCTCGCCGAGGATCACCTCGCCGGTGGTGCCGTCGATCGAGATCACGTCGCCCTCGCGCACGGTGACGTCACCGACGGAGAAGGTCTTGCCGTCGATCTTGACGGCCTCGGCGCCGACGACGGCCGGGGTGCCCCAGCCGCGGGCGACGACGGCGGCGTGGCTCACGAGACCACCGCGGGCGGTGAGGATGCCCTGGCTGATCATCATGCCGTGGACGTCCTCGGGGCTGGTCTCGTTGCGGACCAGGATCACCGCTTCGCCACGCTCGTCGGCGTCGCACGCATCGTCGGCGGTGAAGTACACCTTGCCGACCGCGGCGCCCGGCGACGCCGCGAGGCCCTTCGCCAGCACCTTGCCCTTGCCGGCGAACTGCGGGTGCAGCACCTGGTCGAGGTGCTCGGCCGCCACGCGCATGACGGCCTCCTCCTTCGAGATCTTCCACACGCCGTTCGGGCCCTTCGTGCCCTTGGTCATGTCGACGGCCATGCGCAGCGCGGCGGCGCCGGTGCGCTTGCCGACGCGGGTCTGCAGCATCCAGAGCTTGCCCTGCTCGATGGTGAACTCGGTGTCGCACATGTCCTGGTAGTGCGCCTCGAGCCGCTTGAAGATGTCGAGCAACTCCTTCTTGATCTCGGGGAAGTGCTTGCCGAGGTGGTCGAGGTCCTCGGTGTTGCGGATGCCCGCCACCACGTCCTCGCCCTGGGCGTTGATCAGGAAGTCGCCGTAGGGGACGTTCTCGCCGGTGGCGGCGTTGCGGGTGAAGCCCACGCCGGTGCCGGAGTTGTCGTCACGGTTGCCGAAGACCATCGTCTGCACGTTCACGGCGGTGCCGAGGTCGTGGCTGATCTTCTCGCGCACCCGGTACGCGATGGCACGGGCACCGTTCCAGCTCTTGAACACGGCCTCGACCGCACCGCGGAGCTGCTCGCGCGGCTTCTGCGGGAACGGGGCGCCGGTCTCCTTCTTCACCACGGCGAGGTACTGGCTGCACAGGGTCTTCAGCACCTCGGCGCTGAGCTCGGCGTCGGTCTTGACGCCGGCCTTCTCCTTGGCCGCCTCGAGCGGGTGCTCGAAGTGGTGGCCGTCGACGCCCTGCACGATGCGGCCGTACATGGCGATGAAGCGACGGTACGAGTCGTACGCGAAGCGCTCGTCACCGGTGACGTGCGCGAGGCCCTTCACGCTCTCGTCGTTGAGGCCCAGGTTGAGGACGGTGTCCATCATGCCCGGCATCGAGAACTTGGCGCCCGAGCGCACGCTCACGAGCAGCGGGTCGTAGGGGTCGCCGAGCTTGCGGCCCATCGCCTTCTCGAGCTTGAAGACGTGCTGGGCGATCTCCTCGTCGAGCTCGGCCGGCCAGCTGCTGCGCATATAGGCACGGCAGGCGTCGGTGGAGATGGTGAACCCCGGCGGCACCGGGAGCTTCAGCACACTCGTCATCTCGGCGAGGTTGGCGCCCTTGCCGCCGAGGAGATCCTTGTACTCCATGGGCGGGCGCTTGTGCTTGTGGGAGAAGGCGTAGACGTACGGCACGGCGAACGAGTCTACGCCCGCCCCGCACGACGAGGTCGGCTTCTCGCCCTGAGGGCGTGTGTTCCTGTTTCGTGGGGGCTGACCTTGCAACGCCGTGCTGAAGGCACTCCGCGGGTGATGACGCACCCGTCCGACCTCGGCTCTGGGCGGTGGCGCGTCGTGCGCAGCGTGCTCGGTCGACAACGAGCTTCGAGAACTCCCCCCGACTCGTCGGCGGCACGGCTGCAACTCGCGTGCATCGCGCGCGCTCGGCGCTGTCGCTGAGTGCTTCTCGACCCCGACGACATCACCCAGGTGGGAGACGCTGCTCGAAGAACGCCCACGCGACCTCGGCGAACTCGATGTCACCGTTCTGGGTCCCGGTGACACGGTTCGACTCGACCCGCACGGTGCGGCTGGGCGGCGCGTGTCCGGCGCCGTCGAGTCGCCACCACTCGACTGGCGCTGGACCGGTGTAGGTGAAGCGGTGTGCTGCCCCGCCGTCCGACGCATCACGTTCCACCGTCGTCTCCACCGGTGTCGCATCGCCCAGGCCGTTGATGGTCAGCCAACGGTCCCTGGTCGCTTCTGCGGACAGAACCCGGCCACGGTTGCACGCACCTCCGACGTTGGCCACGCACCCGCCGTCGTACGGCATCTGCGTGTCTGCTGTGCCGTGGGTCAACAGGATCGGGATCGGACGCACAGGCCCGTTCGCACACGGGCCGGGCAGCGGTGACGCCGGGAGGCTTCCTGCGCTCGACGCAACGGCGCCGAGCAGTTCGGGATGATGGAACGCGAAGGCTTGGGTCATCTGCGCCCCGTTCGAGCCTCCGGCCATGAACAGGTTCGACGCCGGTAGTTCGTACGTCACGCCGAACGACTCGACGAGCGCCGTCAGGAATCCGATGTCGTCCGCACCACTCGCCACCGAGTTGTCACCCCGACAGTCGGACCATCCGGCGCGACCCTGACGATCCTCGGCGGGGAGGCCTTCGGGGTAGACGACGACGAAGCCCTCCCGGTCGGCGACCGTGCGGAACACCGCAAGTGGGTTCTCGCCGACGGTGGCGACGTTCAAGCTCTCACCTCCTCCGCCATGCAGCACGAACACGACCGCACGAGGTGTGGCGACGCCGACCGGCACGTACACGAGGAACTTCCTCGACACCTCGTCGACGACGATGTCGTGCAGCGACTCGCCCTCCGGATACGGCATCGGTGCGGCCGTCGACGTGGACGTCGACGACGCGGTCGACGCGGACGACGCGGACGACGCGGTCGACGTGGACGTCGACGACGCGGACGACGCGGTCGACGTGGACGACGCGGTCGAGTCGGTCGAGTCGGTCGACGCGGTCGACGCGGTCGACGCGAACTCCACCGTGGTCGACGTCGACTGACCGGGGTCGGCAGCTCCATCGGAGCAGGCCGCCACGAACGGGACGAGGGCGGCAAGCGCCATCCAGCGGATCTGGGCGAGAGACTCACGCACGACTCCAGTATCGGCAGGGCGTGTGAGGGATCTGTGAAGGTGAGTTGGGAATCCGACGACAGGAAGCGGATCACACGCCCTTAGGCTCGGGCTTCCATGGCAGGTTCGCCCTTGTTCCACCTGTTCCGGTTCCCGATCCACGTTCGACCGGGCTTCTGGATGTTCATGGTGCTGGTGGTCGTGGTGAACGGCGGCGAACTGGGCCTCTGGATCGCCGGGTCGGCGGCCGTGCTCACCCTGCTGCACGAACTGGGTCACGCGTTCGCCGCTCGTGCCACCGGCGCGCGGGCCGAGATCTCGCTCGACTTCCTCGCCGGCTACGCGTCGTTCGTGCCCACCCGACCGCTCAAGCGGTGGGAACGGGCGGGCATCTCGGTGGCCGGCCCGGCGGTGCAGATCGGGGTGGGGCTCGCCGTGCTCGTGCTGATGGGGGTGAACCCGATCGACCGCGACTCGTTCGCCCGCAGCGAACCGGCGCTCGCGATCTGGTGGACCGGACCGATGATGGGGCTGTTCAACCTGGCACCGGTGCTGCCGCTCGACGGTGGTCACATCGTGCAGGCCGGCCTCGACAAGCTGCTCCCCGGCCGTTCGCGGGCGGTGATGCTGTGGTTCAGCATCGGGCTCACCGCGGCTGGCGGCGCCTACTGCTTCCTGCAACCCGAGCTGCGCACGCTCGGCTACTTCGTGCTGTTCCCACTGCTCATCCAGCTCCAGATGCTGTTCGCCGACGCACCCCGCACCCGGGCGCAGGGCGCGGCGTCGCAGGCCGAGGCGCACGCCTGGCAGACGGACGACCTCAGTCGCATGCCCGACGGCATCGTGCCGTCGCCGTGGTTCCGGGCCGATCAGCAGCTGCGTCAGGGCGAACCCGAGGTGGCGCGCGACATCCTGCTGGCGGACCTGGCCGACACCTCACCGCCCAACTGGTGGCCACCCGACCGCGCGCCCGCCGAGCGGCTCGCCGCCGCGGTGGCGCTGCTCCCCCGCCCGCTGCCCGCCGGGCGCACCTACAGCGAGCACGCGCTGGCGCACGTGCTGCTGCGTGTGGGCAGCTTCGACGAGGCCGCGCACTACGCGTCGCAGAGCTTCGCCCGCGTGCCGAGCACGGCGATGGCCTCGGTGGTGGCTCGTGCGGCCGGGGCGCTCGGTGACCGCGACACCGCGGTCGGCTGGCTCCGAGCAGCGATCGACGCCGACACCGACCCGGCCGGTCTCGCCCGCACGATCGACGGCGCCCCCGAGCTCTCGGCACTGCGCAGCGACCCCGACGTCGTCGCCCTCCGCCAGCGCCTGGAGGGCTGACCCGGGCCCACCCCCGCGCGTTGTGGTCAGGCGACGATGGCCGAGCGCTTCACCGAAGCGATCGCCCGTGTGCCGGCGACGGAGGTGAGGGTGCCGATCGTGTCGCCGTCGCGCACCAGCGGGTCGCCCGGGGCGGCGTCGGCCGGCACGTCCACCACCTGCAGCAGGCGCGGCGCCACCGAGCCGCGGCTGTCCATCCGCTCCACGAGCTCCTGGCCGGGGTAGCAGCCCTTCGTGAAGCTCACCGCGACCGGGGTGACGCCGGTCTCGGCCGGGATCGTCTCCCCCGGCTGGATCTCGCTGCCCATCGCCGGCCAGGCGGCCGCCACCCGCGCAGCCAGGAGGTCGGCCTCGGTGCCCGGCACCGCGTCGGCGGGCGGCACCGGCTCGGGACCGAGCAGGTCGTACCCCCCGCCCCAGCCCACCACGACACCCATGTGGTCCGATGCGTCGAGGGCGGGCGCCACGAGGTCCGCGCCGTCGGCGGACCGCACGCCGAGACACGTCCAGTCCAGTGGCGTCACGTCCGCCTTCACCCGGATCTTGAAGCGGTTCACGCGGGCCACGAGCACCTCGCCGAACCCGGCGTCGGTGTCGAGCACGAACGCCTCCTCGCCCCGACGCCACACCCGGACGAGGACGTCCACCTTGCCCGTCGGCTGGAGCAGGAACGCCCAACAACTCTGCCCCACCTGCAGCGGGCGGAGGTCGTTCGACACCTGCGAGTGGAGGTAGGTCTGCGCGTCGGGACCTTCGACGAGGATCACGTCACGGGGGGTGGCGAACCACAGAACGGTCATGGGGTCCAGTGTCGCAGCGTTCACGGCAGCTGGCACACTGGGGGCATGACCGGCCCCGGCGGCATCGACCGCGTCGAACGCATGGCGACCAGCGCGAGCGACGGGCTGCGCACCACGCTCGGCCGGCTCGGCAACCTCGTGGGTGTGGTGGTGATCATCGCCGCCGTCATCGGTGCGGCCACGTTCGCCACCGGCATGTGGGTGTTCGACGGAAGCACCGGCTGGATCGTGGTCGGCGGCATCGTGTGCCTGGTGCCCGTCGGTGCGGCGGCGTTCGCCTTCGTGCTGGTGCGCGGCGCCGCCAAGGCTGCGCCGCGGCTGCTCGACGACGCCCGAACCTTCCTGGCCGGGTCCAGCAGCAGCGCCGCCGGCGTGCTGATCGATCACGACTCGGGCGTGGCGCTCGGCATGCAGGCGAAGTCGTTCAGCGGTCTGCGCCGCGAGCTGCTGGATCGCCGCAAGGAGCTCCCGGCGCTGTTCGCCGGCGTCCGCGCGATCACGAGCGTCCCGGGTCTGGTGCTGGTCGCAGCGCTCGGCTTCATCGCCGTCGGTGCGCTCGGCACGATCCTGCTGCTGGCCGGCCTGATCGACTGAGTCAGATCAGCCCGGCGCGTCCTGCTCACCCGCGACACTCGTGCGGCGGGCGGTCATGCGGCGGGCGGCGGGGACGGCCGCGAGCAGCGCCGCCGCCTTGTTGCGACACTCGAGGTCCTCGTCGTCAGGCACCGAGTCGGCCACCACGCCGGCACCCGCCTGGAACGACGCGCCGTGCGGACCGGCGAACATCGTGCGGATCGCGAGCGCGGTGTCGAGGTTGCCGCTGAAGTCGACGTAGCCGACCACGCCCGCGTACGGCCCGCGCTTCACCGGCTCCAGCGCGTCGATGATCTCCATCGCCCGCACCTTGGGCGCACCGCTCACGGTGCCGGCCGGAAGCGTGGCGCGCAGCACGTCGATCGGTGTACGACCGTCGACGAGCTCGCCCGACACCTGTGAGGTGAGGTGCATCACGTGGCTGTAGCGCTCGAGGGTCATGAGCTCGTCGACGTGCACCGTGCCGAACTTCGCCACGCGCCCCACGTCGTTGCGGGCCAGGTCGACCAGCATGATGTGCTCGGCGATCTCCTTCGGGTGCTCCTTCAGCTCGGCGGCCATGCGACGGTCGTCCTCGTCGGTGCGACCGCGGCGCCGCGTGCCGGCGATCGGGCGGCTGATCACCTTGCGACCGAGCACCTGCACCATCGGCTCCGGCGAGCTGCCCGCGATCGTGACGCCCGGGTTCCGCAGGAAGTACATGTACGGGCTGGGGTTCACCTGGCGGAGCACGCGGTAGAAGTCGAACGGGTCGGCCTGCAGGTCGATGTCGTACCGCTGGCTCAGCACCACCTGGAAGATGTCGCCGGCGAGGATGTGCTCCTTGGCCACCTCCACCGCACGCTGGTACGTGCCACCCGACATGGAGCTGACCACGTCGGGGATGCCCTCACCGGGCTGCGGGGGTTCGACGGGCGGCGAGGCGAGCGGCCGGGAGAGCTTCGCCGCAGCGGCCACCACGCGCTCGCAGGCGAGGTCGTACTCGCGGTCGACGTCGGCGGCACCCATGTCGAGCACGGGGACGCTCTCGATGAGGTACACCCGCTGACGCCAGTGGTCGAACGCGGCCAACGAGCCGATGATGCTCATGACCGCGTCGGGCAGGCGGCGGTCGTCGACCGGCGTGTCGGGCAGCCGCTCGACCTCGCGAACGACGTCGTAGCCGAGGTAGCCCATCACGCCACCCTGCAGCGGCGGGAGGTCGGGCAGGAGCGGCGCCCGGTAGGCGGCCAGGATCGCGTCGAGCGCCGCGAGCATGCCCCGGTCGAACGGGATGTCGGCGCTGAGGTGCTGACCGGTCTTGGTGATCAGGCCGTCGCGCAGCTCCAGCGTCGCCACCGGGTCGTGGCCGACGAAGCTGTAGCGGCTCCACCGTTCGCCGTGCTCCACCGACTCCAGCAGGAAGCCGTCGCCGTCGCCGACGAGCTTGAGGAACGCCGCGACCGGGGTCTCGAGGTCGGCGAGCAGCTCGGTCCACACCGGCACGACGGTGTGCGTGGCGGCGAGCGCGTGGAACTCGTCGCGCGAGGGGCGCATGGTGAGCGAGGTCACGACGGCACCCCTGCGGTCGTGTCGGTGTCGGTCGTGTCGCCATCCGTCGTGTCGTCGCCGGTCGTGTCGGCGCCGAAGCGGCGGAAGAAGCACGAGCGGGCACCGGTGTGGCAGGCACCGCCACCGTCCTGCACCACCTTGAACAGCAGCACGTCCGCGTCGCAGTCGTAGCGCGCCTCCTGCACCCACTGCACCTCGCCGCTCGTGTCGCCCTTGCGCCACACCTCCCGGCGGCTCCGGCTCCAGTAGACGGTGCGCCCCTCTTCGAACGTGAGCCGCAGGGTCTCGGCGTTCATCCAGGCCACCATGAGCACGGTGCCGTCGTGCACGTCCTGCGCGATGGCGGGCACGAGCCCGTTGGCGTCGTACTTCACGGCAGCGAGCTGCTCGGGGGTGGCTTCGATCCGGATGCCCGCAGACATGGGCGACAGCCTAGGAGGGGTCCGGCGAGGCGCCCCAGCCGGTTCCCGGGGTCAGAGGTACAGGCCGGTGTTGGTCTCGATGCGCTCGGCGGCCACGGCGTGGATGTCGCGCTCGCGCAGCATGATGTAGTCGGTGCCGCCGACCTCGACCTCGTAGCGGTCCTCGGGGCTGAACAGCACCCGGTCGCCGATCTCGGCGCTGCGCACGTTCTGGCCGAGCGCGACCACCTCGGCCCACACGAGCCGCTTGGAGATCTGGGCCGTGGCCGGGATGAGGATGCCGCCGCTGGAGCGCCGCTCGCCGTCCTTCTCGGGGATGCGGACGAGCACGCGGTCGTTGAGCATCTTGATCGGCAGCTTGTCGTCCACGGCCATCCGGGCAGGGTACCGTCGCCCCCGTGGGGATCGAAACACACCAGGTGGGACTGCACACGGCCGACGGCCTGCGCCTCGAGGGCGACCTGTGCGCACCCCACGGCGCGTCGACCGGCGTGGTGATCTGCCACCCCCATCCGAGCTACGGCGGCGACCGCTACAACTCGGTGGTGGACGCGATGTTCCGGGCCTTGGCGGCCGCCGACGTGGCCGTCCTGCGCTTCGACTTCCGGGGCGTGAACGACTCCGAGGGCCAGCACGGCGGCGGTGGGCCCGAGCGGCTCGACGCCGCCGCGGCGCTCGACACGCTCGGATCGGTGATCGACTCGCCGCTGTGGCTGGCCGGTTACTCCTTCGGCGCGGCGGTGGCGCTCGACGTGGTGCACCCCGACCTGGCCGGCTGGCTGGCGGTGGCCCCGCCGCTCGCGATGATGCCCGGCGAGCGGGCCGCAGCGACCGATCCGCGACCCAAGCACGTCCTCGTCGCCGGCCACGACCAGTTCAGCCCGCCCGAGCCGACCGCCGCGGCGATGGAGGGCTGGGTGCACACCGACACGACGGTGATCGCCCGTGCCGACCACTTCTTCGCCGCCGACCTCACCACCGTGGCCGAGTGGGCCGTCCGTTCGATCGGAGCCACCGATCCGCGATGAGGTCGCGAGCAGTGCACCGACGCGGTCGTGGATGCCCCTGCCGAACGCCACGTGCTGCTGCACAGTGCGGGAACGGGCACTGCTGCACCTCGTCGAGGCGCGGGTCGAACCCCCAAAGGGGGGGTCACACCCCACCCACCTTCGTGTCGACGCTCAGCCGTCGATCCACTGGTCGAGCAACCCGTGGAAGTGGCGGAGCTTGGTCTCCTGGTAGTTGGCGAAGGTGACGGTGTCGATCGCACCGGTCTCCAGACCGGCCTGCACCTTCGGCAGGTTGAACACGTCCTGGTTGAAGACCCGGGCGAGCATCCCGAGCTCCCACGCCTCGGTCCAGTCGTCGTCCGGCCCCAGGTGGTGCACCGGCACCGCCGGCGGGCGACCCTCGGCCTCGTCGTACGGGGCGAGGAACATGCACTCCATGATCGACATGTCGTGACGGTTGCCGTACGGGCGGAAGCGGTAGACGATCCGGTTGTAGGCGCCCCACGGATGGAAGTTCGGGAACACCGTGTAATAGAAGCTGTCGCACATCTCGGCGTCGCTCAGCAGCGACGCCTCGGCGTCGCCGAGCACCGCGGCCATCGCCTCGCGGCGCAGTGCACCGGCGGTCTCGCGGGCCGTGTGCCCGTCGGGCACTTCCATGATCCGCGGCTCGTCGAGGCTGCGGTCGAACATCGCGTCGAGCATGTCCTGCTCGGTGGGCGTCCACTTGAGGTGCGGGCTCGGCGTGCCGTTGGGGGTGATGGCACGGCAGAACGTGCCGAACACGTCGTACTGGCTGTTGGCGTCGCCGATGCCGGCGAGCAGCTGCGGGTGCGTCGCCACCACGTGGTAGGCCTCCATGAAGGCCTCCTGCGCGAGCTTCCAGTTGCAGCGCAGCACCTTCGCGACGTGCGCCTGCTTGTAGCGCTTCTCGAGCGGCCAGCGCTCGAAGTGGTGCGTGAGGTCACCGAGGTGGTCCTCCAGCGGCGCGCAGTCGCGGTCGAAGTTCACGAACACGAACCCGCCCCACCGGCCCACCTGCACCTCGGGCAGCGTCCAGTCGTCGGTGACCTGTGGGAAATCCCAGCGGCAGGGCACGTGCTTCAGCGAGCCGTCGAGGTTCCAGGCGAAGCCGTGGAACGCACAGCGCAACTCGGTGTCGCGGCCGGGCTTCTCCTTCAGCAACCGACCACGGTGCAGGCAGATGTTCTGGAAGGCCGTGATGACGTCGGGGGCCGTGCGGACGACGAGGACGGACAGGTTGGCGATGTCGTAGGTGACGTGGTCGCCGACCTCGGGCACGTCCTCCTCGCGGCAGGCCATCTGCCAGACCTTCTTCCAGAGCTTCTCGACCTCGAGGTCGTGGAACGCCTTCGAGGTGTAGCGCTCGACCGGCACGAACGTGGGGCCGGGCTCGATCGGGTTCTGCAGCCGCAGCACCACCGGCACGTCCTTGGTGTCGGCGTCGAGCAGGTCCTGGTACGACGCACCGCGCGACCGCACGGGCGAGATCGGTTCGTCGACGGCGGTCATCGTGCCGCTCCGCTCGACGCCTTCTGCCGGGCGATGCTCGGCAGGTCCTTCGGGTTGCGCGCCACGTGCGCCGGCACCTGCGGCCCGGCGAGCCACAGGCAGAGGTGCGGGTCCGCGTGGTGCACCTCACCCGACACGTGGTCGCCCTCGTGCGTGAACAACCCGACCTTGCCGTCGAGGTGCACCTCGACCAGTCCGTCCTCGCGGACGTCGTAGACGGCTCCGCTGAGCGGATGCTTGCGACGACGCATGGATTCCCTCCCCGGGTTCGATTCCCCGGGGCGACCGTACGGAATTGATCGGCCGGTGAGATAGAGCCCTTGGTCCCGACGCCGTGTCCGGCGAGCGGCCTGGCAGTGGCTACGTTCCGTGCATGGCCACGCCCGATCCCGATGCCGCTCCCCTGCTCGCCGAGTACCGACGCGTGGTCGACGAGGCCGCGGTCCGCGACCTCGCGGCCCGCTACTGCTGGGCGATCGACACCCTCGACCGAGAAGCGTTCGGACGGGTGTTCACCCCCGACGCGACGGCACTGCTGGGGAACTCGAACCACGACGGGATCGACGACATCTGGTCGAAGGTGGACACCACGCTGTCGCCGCTGACGTGCAGCCAGCACCTCATCGGCTCGCAGGTGGTGGACCTCGGCCCCGACGGCGACACGGCGAGGCACCGCTGCCAGTTCCACGCGCAGCACGTGCGCGAGGGCACCGAGGGCGGCAGCCAGTTCGTGGTCGCCGGCACGTACACCGACGACGTCGTCCGCACGGCGGACGGCTGGCGGATCCGCCACCGCGTGCTGACGGTGCTGTGGACGAGCGGCAACCCGAGGGTCACCCGCCCCTGATCAGCCGCTCAGCCGGTCGAGGTGGGCCTCGCTCGCTGGCGCTCGCTCAGCCGGTCGAGGTGGGCCTCGCTCGCTGGCGCTCGCTCAGCCGGTCGAGGTGGGCCTCGCTCGCTGGCGCTCGCTCAGCGGATGACGGCCTCGATGCGCCCCATCACCTCGGGCGTGAGCTGCGGCAGCACGTCGATCGCTCCGAAGTTCTCGACCACCTGGCTCGCCCGGCTCGCGCCGGTGATCACGGTCGACACCCGCGGGTTGGCCGCGCACCACGCGATCGCGAGCTGCGCGAGCGAGCAGTCGAGCTCCGCGGCGATCGGCCGAAGGCTCTCCACCTTCGCGATCTGCCCAGGATCGGTGAGACGGTCCGCGAGCCATCCGTGGCCGGGCAGTGCGCCACGCGAGTCCTCGGGGATCCCGTTCGCGTACTTGCCCGTGAGCAGACCCGACGCGAGCGGACTCCAGATCGTGGTCCCCAGGCCGATGTCCTCGTACAGACGTGCGTACTCCTGCTCGACGCGGCGGCGCGAGAACATGTTGTACTGCGGCTGCTCGACGATCGGCTTGTGCAGGTGGTGCTTCTCGGCGATGTCCCAGGCGGCACGGATCTCGTCGGCGGTCCACTCGCTGGTGCCCCAGTAGAGCGCCTTGCCCTGGGTGATCATGTCGCTCATCGCCCACACCGTCTCCTCCAGCGGCGTGTTCGGATCCGCACGGTGGCAGTAGGCGATGTCGAGGAAGTCGAGCCGCAACCGCTCGAGCGAACCGTCGATGGCCTGCATCAGATACTTGCGGTTCAGGGTGTTCTGCATGTTCGGCATGCGGCCGTGCAGCCCCCAGTAGAACTTGGTGGACAGCACGTACGAGTGACGCGGCCAGCCGAGCTGCTCGATCACGCGGCCCATGATCGCCTCGCTCTCGCCACCCGCGTACGCCTCCGCGTTGTCGAAGAAGTTGCACCCGGCGTCGTGTGCCGCCTGCATGCACTCCAGCGCGGTGTCGTCCTTCAGCTGGTTGTCGAAGGTGACCCACGACCCGAACGAGAGCACGGACACCTGGAGCCCGCTGCGACCGAGTCGGCGGTACTGCATCTTCTTCTTCGCGTCTGACGTCATGGCGGCGAACCTAGTGCCGCACCGACGGGACGGCGATCCGGACGTGCACGCCTGGCTCGGCGCGACCGCTCGTCGGACAGCACACTGACCGCATGACCACGTCGCAACGCCTGGTGTTCGTCCTCCGCCGACGGCCGGAGCTGACGCGGGACGAGTTCCAGTCGTACTGGCTCGGAACGCACGCGCCGCTCGTCGCCGGGGTGGCCGACACGCTCGGCATCACGCGCTACCAGCAGGTGCACACCGTGAGCGAGGACACCACGCGCGCCGCTCCCCCGTTCGACGGCGTGGCCGAGCTGTGGTTCGACGCGGCGCGCAGCACCGGCACGCGCGACGAGCAGGTCGCCGCCGCGGCGATGCTGCTGGAGGACGAGCGCCGATTCATCGACCTGTCCGCGTCGCCGATCTGGCTCGCCACCGAGCACGTGATGGCCGACGGGCCGGCGGACGGGCTGCGATCCACCACGGCGGTGCGCCGCCGGGCCGGGCTGTCCCGGGAGGACTTCCAGCGCCACTGGGTCGAGGTGCACGGGCCGCTCGCGGTGGCGCGACCCGACGTGTTCGGCATCACCCGGTACGTGCAGCTGCACACGCCGCCGGACGCCGACACGTTCCCGCCCGCGGTGGTGCGGGGGGCGCCGGAGCCGTACGACGGGTTGGCCGAGGTCTACGTGACCGAGGTCGAGGGTGTCGCTCCGGACGCCGCCGAGGTGCGTGCCGCGCTCGTGGCGGACACCGAGTCGATCATCGATCGCGACGCGAGCCCGCGCTGCGCGGGTCGCGTGCACGTGATCGTCAATCGCTGACGGACGGGGCCCGACTCGGCTCCCGACGTCACCTCGACGTCACGCAGCCATCGGCCGCGTCAGCGAGCGAGGTGCGCCTCGATCGCGGCGAGCCAGTCGTCCGGGTGCGTGAGCTGCGGCGAGTGGTACGCCCCGGCGATCACGACGTGCGTGCCGTGGGGCACGGACGCAGCGAGCTCCGCGGCCTGCCCGACGAAGGGGTGGTCGTGCTCGCCGACCACCACGGTCACGGGACACGCGATCGCCGCGAGGCGGGCACGGTCGGCCTGGGCCGCGAACAGCTCGATGCCGAGCGCCTTCATCGCCCACGGGTCGAACGCCGCGCTGCG
>CAEZSR010000073.1_pt1 | contig 18447 bp, 19 predicted proteins | sample 7264011 | NCBI WGS metagenome assembly CAEZSR01 (sample SAMEA6813783, study PRJEB35770) | freshwater metagenome | biome: Freshwater; feature: Freshwater reservoir; material: water | place: Czech Republic | collected 2016-08-15 | depth 0.5m m | reverse complement strand
GGTGTGAGGATGTGGTCGAACACCCAGACCGATTCGAGTGATGACCGTTCCGCCAGATCGGCGATCTCGATCACCAGTTCGGGATCGGCGAACGCCCCGGAGTTCGGTAGGTGGATTCCGTACTTCATGATGCAGTGCTCCTCGTCGGCCCGATTCGACGATCTCAATGGTATAACAGTGGCACAGCATATCGAGGAGGGGACGGAATGGATCTGCGCGACGTGATGAGGACAACCGGTGCGGCACGGGCGTTCACCGGACGAGCGATCAGTGATCGAGAGCTCTACGGCATCCTCGACGACGCCCGATTCGCTCCGAGCGGGTCCAATGCCCAGCCCTGGCGCGTGATCGTCGTACGAGATCCAGATCTACGACGTCAGGTGAAGGAGTTGTTCACGCTCGGATGGCGCGAGTACCGGGCGCACATCGTGAGGGGGTTCCGCCCGTTCGCGCCCATGGCGAACGGCCGATGGACCGAACCGGCGGTCGACTTGGTCGAGGCGCGGAACACGCCGGCACCGTTTCCGTTCGTCGACGAACTCGACCAGCACCCGGTGATGCTGGTGGTGCTCGCCGAACTCGCGAAGCTCGCGGTCCTGGACAACGGGCTCGACCGCCAGAGCATCGTCGGTGGCGCGTCGGTGTACCCGTTCACGCACAACATCCTGCTCGCAGCGCGTGACCGGGGCCTCGGTGGCGTGATGACCACTCAGCTCTGCCGGCAGGAAGCGGCCGCCTCAGTGCTGCTGTCGATCCCCGAGGGTTTCGCGATCGCCGCGTTGGTCGCGCTCGGCGAACCCACGAGCCATCCGACGCGCCTGAGCCGCCACCCTGTCGAGTCATTCACGACGATCGATCGGTTCGACGGCGATCCGCTCGGTCCTCCGACGCCGCTCTGACACAGGTGACCCGACTGCACCGCCTTCCCTTCCGCGCCGCGGCGCTCAGCCACCGGCGCGGACCAGGTGTCGGCGTGTGGGTTCACGCAGGATCCGCCGCTGGTGCGAGGTTGCCGATCTGCTCTCCGGCCCGTCGGGACGTGGATCCGATCGTGCGGGACCATGTTCGCTGATCCCGCCACCACGATCGTCGTCCGGCGACGCCGGCGTCGTCTGCGGTGGTGCCCCTCACCTGGCGAGCGATGACACCGCCCGTGTCGACTTGACCCGGTACATCTCGGCGTCGGCCCGCCGGAGGAGTGCGGCGGCGTCGTCGTCGGCGCCGCCGAGGACGACGCCGATGCTGACCGACATCGACACCTGGTGACCGCAGAGGATCATCGGCTCGCTCACCTTCGCGACGATCCGGTCGGCGATCGAGAAGGCGGCATCGGCACTGGGCACCCTGCGCAGCAGCACCACGAACTCGTCACCACCGAACCGCCCGGCCATGTCGGAGGCCTTGACCGAGGTCGCGATCCGGCGTGCTGCGGTCTTGAGGGCCAGGTCGCCCACCGCATGTCCGAACCGGTCGTTGATCGGCTTGAACCAGTCGAGGTCGCAGAAGAGCACGGCGATCGTGTCCGGGTCGGCTGCCGTGAGTGCCTCGTCGATCGCCCGGGTGATCGACAAGCGGTTCGGGAGCCCGGTGAGCTGGTCGTGGGCAGAGAGGTGGGCGAGCTCCGCCTGATCACGGACAGCCCTCGTGACGTCGCTGGTGATGGCGACGAACTGCCCGACCTCGCCGAGCTCGTCGAGCACCACACCCACCCGGGCGTCGAGCCACCGCACCTCGCCGTCGGTGCGGACCATCCGGTAGCGCACGTGGTACGACTCCTTGGCGGCTCGGGCTCGGGTGCCGGCGCTGAGGAAGTGGTCGCGGTCCTCGCGATGGAGCATGCGGAGCCATCCGAAGCCCATCGCCGACGACATGGGCTGCCCGGTGATCTCCTGCCAGCGCTCGTTCGCGTAGGTGGCCGCACCGGTCGCTGCGTCGTGGATGGTGATGGCCGCCGGGCAGGTGGCCACGATCGTGTGGAGGAGGCGCTCGGCCTGCAGAAGTTCTTCGCGGCGCGCATCGTCCACGCACGTCGTATCGGCTCCGCCACGAGGCAACTTGAGTCCGGTGCGCCGACCGGCTGACCACCGCGTTGGTCGACGAGTGCGTCCAGACGGAGTCGCCGCCCGACCGGTACGTGTCGGTCGAGGGAGCAGCCACGTGCTCGCCGGCCGACACCGAACTCCACGGTCGACCCATGGCGCATCGCTCTCTCGGGGTGAAGGGAGGCGACCGTCACGTCGAGAGCGGCGCGGGCGATGACGACGGTGAGTCGATCCGGGTGTCGATGGTGCCCGAGCGTTGGTTCGCCGTCGACCACTCGAAGATCTCGGCGACCGCTCGGAGACGAAGGGGCGTCGGTGACCCCGTCTGCAGACGGCTCCGCCGTCGCCGTCTCCGCTCCATCCTCGGTGCATGACTCGGCGGCCAGGTACTCTCGCCGAGATGCGTCGCACCATCTCGGTCGCCCTTCCGGCACTCGTGGATCGTCTCCATGGCAACGAGTAACCGACGTCGCGGTCCGGGCAGTCGGGCCGACGAGTCGCATCCCACCCGTCACGATCTCCTGAGGGCTGCAGCGAAGGTGGTCGACCGAGATGGCTTGGCGGCACTCAGTATCGACGCCGTCACGTCCGAGGCCGGCCTGGCCAAGGGGACCTTCTACATCCACTTCGCCGACCGGAGCGCCCTGCTCGTCGAGCTCCACCGTCGCTTCCACGACGACCTGTTCGAGACGATCGACCGTGAGACGTCGCCGCTCGAACCCGGGCCCGAACGTGCCCGCGCGCGGATGGCTGCATTCCTCGATGGCTGCCGGCGGCAAGCAGGCGTCCGTGCGATGTTGCTCCAAGCTCGCAGCGAGCCGTCCGTGCTCTCCGAGGTCGACCGCCGCAACGAGGAAGCGGCACGACTGCTGGCAGCCGATCTGCGCGGGGTTGCCGAGTATCCGGCCGAGACCGCCCATCTCCTGGTGGCCGCAACGGCCGAGGTGGCGCTCCGCGAGTTGCGGGCCGGCCGAACCCTTCCCCGGCTGCGGGCCTCGCTCATTGCGATCATCCCGGCCTGACACGAACCGTTCGCGCCGCCGGACCCTCACCGAGCTGCTTCGGCGAGGGCGCTTCCTTCGCTGAAGAAGATCGCCAGGCGTTGTGCCGAGGCCGACTCGACCCATGCCCCGCGACGTCGGCCACGCCGCCGGAGACGCCTGTGCCGCGATGCGCCGGGGCGATCCGCGTGGAGACGGCCCTAGTACATGACTTGCTGGTCATGTACTGTGTCGCCCATGACCCGACCTCGACTGCTCATCGTTCCCGCACTCCTCGGCTTGCTCGCCGGATGCAGTTCCGACTCATCCACTTCGGTCGACAGCACCCAACCGAAGCCCGTCGAGACGACGGCGGTCACTGCACCGGCGGCGCCGGAGACAACGGCCACACCCACCTCGACCACGCCTGCATCCACGGACGCGCCCACCACCACGACCACCGAGCCAGCCGCGAGCCAGTGGCTCCTCGACTACCTCGGCGCTGCCCCCGGCGAGGCGGCCGGCGAGCCCATCCGCATCGGATTCGTGAACCAGCGGTCGTTCTCGCCCGAGTCGGAGACCGCTGCCCGGATCGCAGTCGACACCCTCAACACACAGGCCTCGGGCGCAGCCGGCCGCCCCATCGAGTTGGTGCCCTGCAACGTGGAGACCGAGGCCGATGCAACAGCGTGCGCAACGTCGCTGGCCACCGATCCGTCGGTGACCATGATCATGGTGGGCGCATTCCAGGCGGGCAACGCTGCGTTCTACGCGGCCGCCGGCACGGCCAAGCCGATCCTGGTCGCGACCGGGCTGACGGCCAGCGACTTCCTCAGCACCACCTCGCAGACGTTCACCGTTGGCGGCGCAGGAGTGGTGGCAGGCCTGGCGACGTTCATCGTCGACGGGCTGTCGCCCGCCCCACAGCAGGTGGGGGTGCTCCACCTCGACAGCCCTGCCGGCCAGGCATCGGTCGACCTGTTCATCAGGCCGATCCTCGAGCGTGCGGGCGTGAATGCCGTCTTCGTCCCGCTGCCGGTCGACGGCGATCCGGCTGCGGTGCAGGCGGCGATCTCCTCGAGCGGTGCAGCGACGGCCGACACGATGTTGCTCGCGTTGAACGTCGCCAACTGCATCTCGGCGTACGACGCCTTCACGCAACTCGACATCGACCCCACGGTCGTGGCAGTCGGCCCGTGCAACAGCGTGGGCGTCGGTGAACACCTCGCCGGCCTGGGCGTGAACGATCCTGTCCCCGATGGCTGGTACTTCGGCAACAACGGGTACAGCAGCTACATCCCCAACAGCGAGGCCGGTGTCGACGCCTACAACGAGATCATGGACGCTGCGGCCGCCGCTACCGACACTCCGATCGACCGCACGGGCCTCGCGCCCATCACGGCTGCAACGACGTTCACGATCGCCAAGTTGATGAACTCGCTCGGCGCAGCTGCCACCGATCCGGCAGCGCTCCGCGACGCCATCGTCACGTTCGAGGGACCGATGATGTTCCAGGCCGGCCCCATCGCGTGCGGCAAGACCGTGATCGTCGGTGTGGCCCTCACTGCAGTCTGCGCGTCGCAGATGGGCGTTCATCAGTACAGGGACGGGTCGTGGATTCCCGTGCTCGATGGAAACAACGGCAGGGCGATCGACCTCAACGCCATCTAGCCCGATCATCACCTGGTACCCCGCACCAGGCGTGGGTTCATCCCGGACAGAGGCGGGTATACATGACCATTGGGTCATGTATACTCGCTTCATGTCCCAGGCACGCCAACTGGCCGCAGAGGTTGCGGTTCACTCCACCGGGAGCGGAGAGCCCATCGTGCTCCTCCATGCGAACGGAGGCGACCATCGCGACTTCGACGCTGTGGTCGATCGCCTCGCTGCGCACCATGCGGTGCATGCCATCGACTGGCCCGGCTGGGGCGACAGCACCACCACGGAAGGGCCGACCGCAACCGGGTATGCGGCCGCGCTCCCGCACGTGCTGCAGAGTCTGGGTGGGGGGCCGTTCGTGCTGATCGGCAACTCCGTCGGCGGGTTCGCCGCCATACACGCAGCAGCCACCCATCCCGAACTCGTTCGTGGACTCGTGCTGGTGAATCCCGGCGGGTTCACGCCGAGATGGCCCGGCTCCGTGGCCGTGTGCAGGTTGATCGGCTGGCCTCGGCTCGCAGGCCGGGCGATGCGCACCCTGCCACGCCTCTACCTTCGCCGCACCACTCCAGCGGTTGCCGAGATCCGGCACAGGGCCGCCGAGATGTCGACCGACCCTCACCGCGTCGAGGCATTTGCATCGATCTGGCGGTCGTTCGCGATGCGTGAGCACGACGCCCGACCCCACGCACGGCTCGTCGCAGTGCCGACCTTGCTCATGTGGGGCCGCCGCGACCCCGTGCTCGCCTGGACGATCGACGGTCGGCGCGCACGGCGCGCCCTCGAAGGGGCACAGGTGGCCACCTTCCCCTGTGGACATCAGGCATTCGCCGAGATGCCCGACGAGTTCATGGCGGAGTTGGAGCCGTTCCTGCGCTCCCTTCCCAGCAGGCCTCCGACCCGGGCTCGCGTCATCTCGGACCACGAGCCCAGCACCACCGACCACCAGCGCAGCGACTGAACACGCCGTCGAACTCACCGTTGCGAGGTGGGCCGGGAACGCACGCTCCACGACGAGTGGACACGACCGTCCAGCAGCGAACCGATCACGGCGTCGCCGAGGGCGCGCAGCCCGGGCAGGCCGGGAGCACGGTGCGTGAGCGACAGCGCGAAGGCCACCCCCAGGTCGGGCACGTACCCGGTCTCGAGCCCCCAGAACCCGCCGTGCGCCCAGACCCGCACGTCACCGACGCGGCGGGAGAACAGGCCGAGTCCCACGAGGTCTCCACCCGGGAAGGGCACTCCGTCGGGGCCGAGGGTGGGCGCCGGATCGGCCACGTGCGTGGCGATCGAACCGTGCACACCGGTGAACCAGTCCGCCCACCAACGGGTGAGGTCGGCAAGGGTGGACACCAGGCCCCCACCGCCGAACAGGTCGAACGACGGGTTCCAGGCGAACGTGTCGCTGCCCTCGAACCACTGGTGCGCCCGCGGGAAGCCGGCTGGTGCCGCCTCCGCGATCTCCCAGTGCAACGAGGGCATGGTGACGGCATCCACGCCGGCGCGGGCCCGCACCGCCTCGGGCAGCGACTGCCCGGTGAGGTGCTCGATCATCTGCCCCAGCAGCACGTATCCCGAATCGCTGTAGGAACACGCGGTGCCGGGCGCGAACAGCGCCGGCTTGCTCACCGCGATGGCGAGTTGCTGCACCGGCGTCCAGCCGCCGACGGCCATCACGTCGAACTCGGGGAACATCGTGTGATCGACCAGACCGCTGCGGTGCTGCAGCACCTGGCGCACCGTCACGCTCGAGGCGTGCTCGTAGCGGGCGAAGAGGTCGGCCACCGCGGGCCGCACGAGATCCGCCACCGGCGTGTCGAACCCGAGCGAGCCCTCCGCAGCGAGCGACACCACCGTGGCCGCCACGAACGGCTTCGTGCACGAGGTGATGCGATACGAGTGCGCAGGCGTGAGCGCTTCGCCGGTGGAACCATCGGCGACGCCGCGAACCACATCGGCTCGCTCTCCATCGGGGCCGAGGAGGGCCACCGCCGCAGCGGGCAGCGTCGGATGCTCGGCCAGCAACTGCTCGAGCACCGCCGCGAGCCGTTCCGACACCAGGGCGAGATCGATCGCAGTCACCTCGCGATTCAACCACCGCAGCGGTGCGTCGGGCGAGGAAGGCGCGAGAGAGCCCCGGCCTCACCCCTGCGCAGGTCGCGAGCACGCTCATCGCCCGCTCGGTCACCGTGTCGGCCGGGCCCCTGCTGCAGACACTGCCCCGATGGCCACTCACCGTCGCACGCTCCGGTGCCGGGTCGGGCCTGGTGACGTCGACCGGCGGTGCGATCGATTGCGGCCCGTCCTGCAGCACCGTCGTCGACGACGGAGCCGCGATCACGCTCCAGGCGACTCCCTCGCAGGGCAGCCGCTTCCTCGGTTGGTCGGGCGCGTGCACCGGCCCATCGGCCGGCTGCACCGTCACCGTCACCGACACCACGTCGGTCGGCGCCGAGTTCGGTCCCGCTGCGTGCGCATCGGTGTCGGCGTCGGGTCGCGTGGGGTGGTGGCAGGGATCGGGGTCGACGGTCGGTGTGTCGGGCCCGACGCTGTCCGGTGCGGTCGGGTACGGGCCAGGATTCGTCGGGGACGGGTTCGTGTTCGACGGGTCCGGCTCGTTGTCGTCGACGGCTCTTCCGACGGTGACGGACGCGATCACGGTCATGGCGTGGGTGCGGCCGTCGTCGATGATGCGGGTGCAGTCGGTGATCTCGCGCTCGAGGGCCGCGGCGACCCTGTCGCCGAGTTCACCGAGTTGCGACGATGACGGCGGCCGTGGCGGCATGGACCACGCCGCTCACACGGACTTCCCGACGGGGCCCTGCGGAGGTCGGCTCGTGCTGGCGTCGGGTTCAATGGGGAGATGACGACCATCGTGTTGGTGACGGCGTCGGCGATGCCGAAGCCCGACCCGGAGTCACATCTGCTGGTGACCGCGCTCGAGCAGCGTGGAGCGCGTTCCCAGCTGCTTGCCTGGGACGCCGAGTTCGACTGGTCGTCGGCAGATCTGGTGGTGGTGCGCTCGGCGTGGGACTACTTCGAGCGGCTCGACGAGTTCTTGTCGTGGGCTGATGCCGTGGAGACCGTCTCGCGTCTGGTCAACCCCGCGGCCGTGTTGCGGTGGAACACCCACAAGCGCTACCTCACCGAGCTCATCGAACGCGGGGTGCCCACCGTTCCCACCGTCGTGGTGGCGAAGGCAAGCGACCTGCCAGACCTCCCGATGCTGTTCCCCGGGTCGCTCGAGCTCGTGGTGAAGCCCGCCGTCTCGATCGGCGCGATCGGCGCCATGCGAGCCGCCGCCGACGACGCCGGTCTGGCCGCTCACCTGGCACATCTGGCGTTGTCCGGCGATGTCCTCGTGCAGCCCTTCGTCGCGTCCGTCCTCGACCGCGGAGAGACCTCGCTGTTGTTCGCAGGGGGCGATCTCAGCCACTCGGTCCGCAAGGTGCCACTCGCAGGCGAGTACCGGGTCCAGGATCACCACGGCGGAAGCGTCCATCACCACCAGGCCACCTCCCGCGAGATCGCAGTCGCACGCGCCGCCCTGGCGGTCGCTCCTGCTCGGTGCACCTACGCCCGCGTCGACCTCGTCGACACGGCCGACGGTCCGGTCGTCATGGAACTGGAACTCGTCGAACCAGCACTCTTCCTCGACGAAGATCCCTCGGCACCCGATCGGTTCGCGGCATCGATCATCGCTCAGGTGTGACTCGGGGTTCACGAGCCAGTCGCCGCTCCTCCGTGGAGGCTCGGCGGGTCGTTCTCGGCGGGTCGTTCTCGGCGGGGTTGGCGCCGGGCGGGTGCGTACCGACGATCGAGGCATGGCCTGCGCACCCGGCTCGCCATCGTCAACGGCGGTGGCCCGGCCACCTCGTTCGGGGCACTACCGTCCGGGGCGGGATGACCGGGTCCATCGGGGACCCCGGCCCGCAGATGGGGGGAGCCATGGGCACACTCGCGATGACGAACGACGAGCGGGAGCAGTTCCTCGCCGGGCTCCACGTGGGGGTGCTCGGCATCGAACGGTCCGACGGCCCACCGCTCACCGTGCCGATCTGGTACACGTACGAGCCGGGCGGCGAGCTCTGGTTCCTCACCTCTCCCGACTCGGTGAAGGGACGCCTGCTCCGGCGGTCGATGCGGTTCAGCCTGTGCGCCCAGACGGAGTCGCCGCCCTACCGGTACGTGTCGGTCGAGGGAGCAGCCACGTTCTCGCCGGCCGACACCGAACTCCATGCTCGACCCATGGCGCATCGCTATCTCGGGGTGAAGGGAGGCGACCGTTACGTCGAGAGCGGCGCGGGCGATGACGACGGTGAGTCGATCCGGGTGTCGATGGTGCCCGAGCGTTGGTTCTCCGTCGACTACTCGAAGATCTAGGTCACGGTCGACCTCCGCATCGGCCATGCGCTCGGGGGCTCGGGCGTTGCCGGCAGACCCGCGTCGGTGAGCAGCCACTCGTCGGTCGATGACCCCAGCACCTGCAGACCCACACCGGCGATGACGGTGGCGGTCTCCTCGGCCCCGTCGCAACCGACGTCGAACCACCACTGACGAAACGGCCTGACGAACCACCACCGACGAACCACCACTGACGAAACGGCCTGACGCACCCGATGGCCGACCGGTCTCGCCCGTGCCGAGCCCTGGCACGAGTCGCTGTGGCCGGGCGGGTGGCGCCGCCGGGGCCGTGAAACGGCGAACGCCCCACCCACCGGCACGGTGGATGGGGCGTTCGTACACGGTCGGGCGGAGGCTCCGCCTCTCGCGACGATTACGGGAGCTTCGGCAGGCTCAACATGGTCTGCGTGCCGATGGTGTTGCCGTAGTTCGGGGTCTGAAGCCCGAGGAACCGGCCGTGGGAGATCCCGTTGACCTGCGCCACCGGGATGTCCTCGGTCGTGTTCACGATCCGGCCGTTGGTGTCGAGGGTGTGGCCGGTCCGGACCGTCAGCACCGTGAACGACACCAGATCACCGTCGTCGCCGGGGCCGTTGGTCCGGCCGATCTGCTGCCACTGCGTACCGTTGAGTCGCTGGAAGCAGACCTTGCCGGGTCGAATGCAGTAGCCCGCCGCACCGAAGTCGCCGTCGACCGCACGGAAGTTGCCGTGCCGGATGATGCCCACGGTCGGGTCCTCGTCACCCACACCGTTGTCGGTCGAGAACTGTGCCATGTGCACCGTCCGGATGCCGACATTGACGAACTGCGGCGTCCACAGCGTGTCCCGGCCGTTCCTGGTCCCGAAGGCGAACGGAACGGTGTTCTGCCACGACGTCGCGCCGTTGAAGCCGTTGAACTTGAACGCGAACTCGGCGGTCGCCCAGCCGTTGTCACCGGCACCGTTGGTGCGGCCGAGAATCACGCCGCTGGGAGCGACGAACCCCACCCTGCCCGCAGCATTGACGTTGTTGACCACCCTGACCTTGACGTCGGCCTCAGGCGCGGGCAACGCTCCCTGGATGTCCAGCGCTCCCGCCTCCCAGGTCCGCTGGATCCCGACCGGGCTGACGTTCGACGCAACCGGCGGCTGTGCCGAGGTGGCACCGACACCGAGCGCAGTGGCCACGAGCACCGAGCCCACGACACCGCCGAACAACTTGTGTGATCTCATCAGGTTCATCTCCTTGTGATCCGAGACTCGTCATCCGCCCGACCACGACCGCGCCGCGTCGACGAATGAGTCGTTTCTTTCCGCCTGCTTGACACCATAAACGTGGTGACCACGGAGCGCAATAGAAGCCGACGGACCTTGCCCGACTCTTGACTGCGGACCACTCGGCGCGCGTCGCCCCTCACCGCTGCTCACGCCGAACACGGGCCGACACCGCCGACCCGATCGACCCGGATGTGGATGACGTGCCCGGCAGGCGGGTTGTCGAACGGCGGGAACTTCGTGCCGGGCCACCCGGCCCACGCAGCGGCGCTCGCCCACGAATCGGCCGTCCGGACCAGGCTGCAGGAGGCCCAGGCTCGGCAGGTCGGCCGACCCGTTCGCCGGGATGTGCGCCGGCTGGTCACCACCGCGAGAGCGGGTCAGGCGAAGTTCGGGCGCCGCTTCTCGATGAACGCCCTCATGCCCTCGCGCTGATCGGGCGAATTCGAGCACGCACGGACCGCCTCGCGCTCGCAGTCGAGCGCCTCGTCGAGCGACTGCGTCATCGCAGCCTCCACGGCGCGCAGCACGCCCGCCACCGCGGTCGCAGGCTGCCTGGCCATCTCGGCCGCCAGCTCCATGGCCCGTGGCTTCAGGTCGGCGAGCGGCACGACCTCGTTCACCAGTCCCAGCCGGTAGGCCTCGGGGCCGTCGATCTTGCGGGCCCGCAGGATCATGTCGAGCGCGGCGCTCTGGCCGATCGTGCGGGTGAGTCGCACCGTTCCGCCCCAGGCGGGCACGGTGCCGAGGTCGAGTTCGGGCAGGCCGATGCGCGCCCCCTCGGCCGCCGCGAGCCGGAAGTGGCAGGCGAGCGGCAGTTCGAGCCCACCGCCGAGGCAGTAGCCGAACAGCGTGGCGATGACGGGCTTCGACAGCGTCTCGATGCGGTGCAGGACGCGGCGGCGTTGGTCGAGCACCGCTTCGAAACCACCCCTCGATGCAGCCTGCGAGGTGAGTTCCTTCAGGTCCATCCCGACGCTGAAGTTGGTGTCGCCGGCTGCGGTGACGACCACTGCCCGGATCTCCGAGTCGGTCTCGATCCGGTCGAGCAGCACCTCCCACTCGTCGATGTAGGCGAGCGACATGCGGTTGATCGGCGGGTCGTTGCCCTCGACCACCAGGACCCGGTCGACCCGGGTGATGTTCAGCGCGTTCACCGGAACGGGCTCCGCACGTCGACCGAGTGAGGCTCGATCTCGATCGTGACCCGCTCGCTCTTGATCTTGAGGCCGTACGGCGAGCCGAGGTAGTGCTGGGAGAGCTCGTCGATGTGGTCGCGACCTGCCTGGCCGGCGGTGAACGAGGTCGCGCGGCCGCGGATCTCGACGTACGAGTACGGGTTCTTCGGGTGAACGACCACGAGCGAGCAACGCGGATCGCGCTGCAGGTTGCGGTACTTCACCCGATCGACCTGGGTGTTGATCCGCACCGTCGAGTCGGTGATGTCGAACCACATCACGTGGCTCTGGAAGTCGCCGCTCGGCATCGCGGTGGTGAGCACCGCCACCGCCTTCTCGGCGATCATCTCGTGGAGCTCGTCGGGGAACTGCATGGGTGTCTCCTGGTGTTGGTCCGGTTCTGGTGGGTCAAGGTGACGGCGGGGTCAGAGCGCCCAGCCGCCGGCATAGGGGAAGAACTGCCCGGTCGCGAAGCGGCTCGTGCCGTCGAGGAAGGTGGCGCAGAACGAGGCGAACTCGACCATCGTTCCGAGTCGCTTCATCGGCACCATCGCCTCGACGCGGGCACGGTCCTCCGGGGTCTCGATCCGGTTGCCGCGCAGGAACTCGGGGAAGTCCATGAAGTTGGTACCGACGACGTTCACCTGCACGCCCGTGGCCGCGACCTCGAGGCCGAGCGACTGCAGCATCACGGTCGCTGCGCTGCGCGTGCCCGCGTACAGCGACGCGCTCGGTGTCGGGCGGCCCGACGTCGCGCTGGTGGCGACGAGCACCTGTCCGTCGCCGCGCTCCACGAGCGGGCCGACGACTGCCTGGACGAACTCGAACGGCGCCTCGACGTTGTCGCGGAATGCGGCGCGCAGATCGTCGATCGAGGTCCGCTGGAAGCGCCCGAGCGCGATGCGGCCGGACGAGAAGAATGCCGAGTGGTACGTGCCGAACTGCTCGTGCGCCGCCTCCACCATCCGCCGGCCGAGATCGCCCGCCGACGAGCCGGGATCGTCGGAGTCACCGGGACCCTCGCCCCGGTGCTGGACCACCACCGTGGCCCCTGCGGCCTCCAGGTCGTCGCGAAGGCCCGGCGCCGGATCGGCGAGCACGAGATCGAAGCCCCGCGCGGCGAGCACGCGCGACAGCGCCGGCCCGACGTAGCCGCCTGCCGGCGCGACGAGTGCGACACGGCGGGTCATCGGACGAGTTCGCTGGAGTCGGGGATGACCGGCATCGCGCTCACGTGACCGGCACGAACGGTTCGTTCGACTCGTCGAGGCCGAGGCGCCGGCGCGAGCTGTTGCCCTTCGCTGCGATCGGGGAGAAGCCGACCGCGCGTGCGAGCAGCGTCGGCGGCATGTCGACGTAGATCGCCTCGTACTGGTCGGCCTTCACCAGGAAGGTCTCGTGGTAGATGCCGATGTCGCCCGTCTTGGCGACCGTTCGGTTGAACCGGCGCCAGGGCTCGAGGTGGGGCAGGGTCTCGTCGCGGGCGAATCGTTCGAGGTGTTCGTAGCTGCGCCAGTACTGGACCGAGAGGATGGTCCTGCCGAGTCGGTTCTCGGCGCCGAGACACCCCAGCTCGGGGTGCCGGGCGAGCTCGCGCTGCATGTGCCGGAAGGCCTTGACGATGGGGATCACCCGATCCAGACGCCAGAACCGGTTCGCGCGCGCCCCGATGAGGAAGACCACGAAGTCCCCCTCGATCGTGGCGCTGTGGCGGCCACTCACGATCGCCCTCGACGAGCTCCCCATGTCGAACCTCCCATTCCTCCGTGACGGCCGTCTCCGTCGTCTCCGTCGTCGCCGTCGTCTCCGGTGGCCGCACGGGCCACCGTCTCCAGCGCGAGACCGGTCCGGGATCTCACCCGGGGCCTCGTCATATTGTGTAGCGTACGCTATATAATGACGGGATGCAACCCGAATTCGCCCCGGTCATGCCCACCGCGCCCTACGAGCACGTCGGCCGGCTCTCGCGCCTCATGGCCCTCGTCACCCTGGCCGGTGTGCCCGAGTGGCGGCGCGTCCGGCGGGCCCAGGCCGCAGTCACACCCGTCGACGGCCCGCAGGTGTTCACCGCGGTCGCCCCCACCTACCGCACCGTCGCCGGGCGGACGATCCGCATCGCCGAGGCCGGCGACCCGGCCAGGCCCACGGTGGTGTTCCTCAGTCCGTTCCCGCTGACGATCCTCACCTTCGAGCCCGTGTGGCGCCTGCTCGCCGACGACGTGCACCTCGTCGGCTACGACGTGCCCGGCCTCGGCAAGAGCCCCGGCGGGCCGGAGGTGATGACCTACGAGTTCGCCGCACGACACCTGCTCGGCCTGCTCGACGAGCTCGACCTGCGCGACGTGCACCTCGTGGGCCACGACATCCCCTCCGCGATCGTGCTGCGCGCGGCGGCGATCGACCGCTCGCGGATCGCGAGCCTCGTCATCGGCGACGGCCCGGGGGTCGACATCGACGCGACCAGGCTGCGGCTGAACGGGTCGCTGGTCCACCGGCTGCTCACCTGGGGTGCCCCGTACCGCACGTTCGTCGGATGGGCGGGCGCTCCCGTCGTGCTGTGGGTGATCAAGCGGCTGGCGTTCGTGCGCGCACAGATCAGCGAGGTGGAGCTCGCGGATCAGATCGAGGGGTACCGGGGCCGCCGGCTCAGATCGATGATGGCGTGGTTCGCAGGTGGCCGTGAGGCGGTGCGCACCCAGGTGGACCCAGCGCTCGAGCGCCTCGACGTCCCCGTGCACGTGGTGTGGGGCGCCGACGACGTGATCGTGCTCGAGGAGATGGGACGAGAGCTCGACCGCCGGCTGCCCCGTTCGTGCTTCACCAGCATCGCCCGAGCCGGGCACGCCCCGTGGGCGGACCAGCCCGAGATCTACGCCGATCTCGTACGCTCCTGGGTCGCTGGTGCTCACGGTCAGGTGACTCCGACGGGCTGAGCGCGAGGAGGCTCGAGATGGCACGGCCGCGAACGTTCGACACCGACAGCGTGCTGTCGTCGGTGATGACGCTGTTCTGGCAGCAGGGCTACGAAGCAACCTCGATCAGGGATCTCGAGCGGGTGAGCGGGCTCACTGCGCCGAGCCTCTACGGCGCGTTCGGCAACAAGGAGGCGCTCTTCACTGCCGCTCTGCAGCGCTACGTCGACACCGTCATCGTCCCGGCGATCGAGGCCGCCACTGCGCTCGGCCTCCCCGGGCTCCGCGCGATGTTCACGTCGATCGCGGACAAGGACCCGGCGCTGCCCCGTGGCTGCCTGCTCGCCGTCACCTCGTGTGAGGCCGCGGAGCTCGGTGAACCCCCGCTCGAGGTCCTGGAGGTCGGGTTGGGTCACCTCCGCACGGCGCTGCGCAACGGCTTGGCCTTCGGGATCGCCGCAGGCCTGCTCGACCCGACGATCGACCCGTCGGCCACCGCCGACGCGCTGGTGGCGCTCCACCAGGGCATCCAGGTCCTGTACCGCTCGTCGCCCGACCACGTCGACGTCAGGGCCATCGCCGGGCCGGTACTCGACCGCCTCCTGCCACCACCGCCCGGCCCGGCGACGGAGGTGCCGGCCCGACCGCCGATGTGACAAGGTTCGTGGCCGGATATGTCGACGAGCTACCACCACGGGAACCTCCCCACCGTCCTCCGTGAGCACGCAGCGGCACTCCTCGCGGAGCAGGGTCTTGCCACCTTCAGCCTGCGCGAGGTGGCGCGGCGCGCCGGCGTCTCCCACGCTGCTCCCGCGCATCACTTCGGCAGCGTCGGCGGCTTGCTGACGGCCGTCGCCGCCGAGGGCTTCCGCCTCCTCGTGGCTGCGTGCACCGACGCCCTCGACGCCGCCGGACCGGACCCCGACGCCCGCTTCTCGGCGATCGGCCACGCCTACGTGGCGCTCTGGAGAACCAACCCGGGCCATTGCCAGGTGATGTTCCGGTACGACGTCGTCGACTACCACGACGACGACCTGCACCACTGGTCGGACGAGGCCTACGCCCTCCTCGCGACGACGACCAGAGCCGTCGTCGGGGAGATCGATGATCGTGCGGCGCATCGGTCTGCGCTGCTCTGGTGGTCGACGGTGCACGGGCTCACGCAATTGGAGACGAGCTTCGCCACCGTCAGCACCGAGGTCGCAGGTCAGCCCGAGCCTGCGACCACCGACGAGTTGGTGGAGGAGTTCGCGGCAATGGTCCTCCACGGCATCGAGCGAGGCCGGTCTCGGCAGCGGCGAGATCCGTGACGGCGCTGCGCCGTTCACCCCCCGGCTTCGGAGGTGGAGACGGTGCTTCGCCACAACGGGAGGAGCTCGGTGCCGAATCGTTCGACTGCGCCGATCACCTCTGCCCGGGGCACACCGGAGGATCCGAGCCCGATGACCAGCCGGTCGATTCCGAGGTCGACGAGCTCCATGAGCCGCCGCACGCAGTGATCCGCCGGACCCACGATCGCGAATCGATCGAAGAAGTCGTCGTCGAGTTCCTGACCCTGCGGCGCGCTCGACGAGCCGTGACGGGTGAGGTCATAGCTCGCCTCCAACCGGCGCAGGGTGTTCCGGTCGTCGACACCAACGCCGGGCATCGACTCCGCCATGGCGAGGTAGTGAGCGAACACGCTGGTGACCCCTCGTGCAATCCGTCGCGCCAACGCGATCTCGGGATGGCACACCACGGCAACGTAGGCGCCGATGGAGAACCCCTCCGGCGACAGACCGTGCGACCGACGCGTCGCGTGGATCAGGTCGATCGCGGCCCGAAGCCGCTCGAGGTCGGCGCCGAGGGCGAGGTTCACACCGTCGCCGAGCGTCGCCGCGAGGGAGATCGCCCTCGGACCGGTTGCGGTGAGGTGGATCGGGATCGGCGGCAGGTCGTGGTGGCGCATCCACTGGATGCCCGGCAACGATCGCTCCCCGACCGCGTCGGCGCCCGAGAGGTACTCACGCACGCGGCTCACGTAGGCCCCGAACTCCGTGACCGACGGCTGTTGCCGGCCGATGAGGAACAGGCTCGTGTCACCGCGCCCGATGCCGAGGACGGCGCGCCCGCCCGACTCGACGTGCACCGTCGAGATGGCCGAGGCCGTCACCGACGGATCACGGGTGATCGGGTTCGTGACCCCCGTTCCCAGTAGGAGCCGATCCGTCGCACGAGCCGCCAGGGTCAAGCCGACGAAGGGGTCGCCGGAGAGCAGTTGCGTGTCCGGTACGAGCAGGCCCGTGAATCCGATCGACTCGATCATTGCTGCGAACGACTCGAGACCGCTCCTCGGATGCGGGTAGTTCAGTGCCCACAGCTCGGGCAGCCCGGTGGTCACGACCGCGGGTCGGCGACGAAGTTCCCGTGGAAGCCGAACGGGACGCGCTGGGGTAGGTGGACACGGCCGACCTCCGGGCCGAGGAAGTCGGCGGCATCGACGATCACCAGGTCGGATGCGTCACGGTTCGGGTCGTAGCTGAGCGACAGCAACCAGCCGTCGTCCTCGTCGGTCGCCCCCTCCTTCGCGACGAACACCGCCTCGCTGGCCTGCTGGCCGGCGCCGAGCGAACGGACCTGGGTGGAGCCGGTGTCGCAGTCGATCTTCACCAGGCCCGCCAGGTCGAACACGTTGTCGACCGTCTCGACACCGAAGCCGAAGCGGTGTCGCTTCGTCGCGACCGATGGGTTGTGCCGCGGGAACTCCATGAGTTGCTCGGAGATCACCTCGGAGGTGAACCTGCCGGTGTCGAGGTGGAACGTCCAACGTGTGAGACGTCCGTCGGCCTCGCTCGGCCCGAGGATGTCGTGCACGAACATCCGGCTGTGCACCACGGTGTCGATGATGACGGTGTCGTCGTCGAGATCGAACGCGTTGAGCGGGTGGTAGGTGTAGCACGGGTCGATCTCGAACCACCTGATCGCCCGAGCGTCGTCGGCATCGCGAGGGAGCAGCCCGACGCGGGCCTGGTAGTCGTCGCTCCAGCGGAACGGGAACCGCCCGGCGAACGCGAGATCGAAGTCGACGAGGACCGGGAGGTCGAAGACCGCGACCACGCTCGGGGTGAGGGCGGTGTCGTGCAGCATCGTCATCCCCGGCAGAGGGATGTCGATCGTCTTCGTCACCCGGCCGTCGGGTCCGACGACGACGTACTGGATGTGATCGAGCCAGGTCTCCCAGTCGTAGCACATCGCGTGCAGTTCGCCGGTCGCCGGGTCGTACTTCGGATGTGCGCTGAACGCCCCGGGAAGGGTCCCGAAGAAGTCGTTCCGACAGATCGAGTTCAGCTCGTGGTCGAGCTCGACGGGGAACGGGCCTGCCTCGATGAAGGCCCAGGTCCGCCCGGCGAAGCCCCCGACGTTGGTGTTCGGGCCGAGGCCGAGGTTGCCGTTCTCGGGCCCGCCGATGTCGGGCTCGCCGAGCTCGGCCGATGGGAGGCGGCTGCGCACCCAGCGGTTGCGGTACCACCCGGCCCGACCGTTGCCCAGCTGCACGCCGTGCACCATGCCCGTCCCGGTGAACCAGTGGTACGTCTCGGGATCGACCGCGCCGATCGGATTGGGGCCGTTGCGCATGTAGCGCCCGTTCAGTTCCTTCGGGATCGTGCCCGTCACCGCCAGGTCGGTCACGGTGAGCTCGTGGTCGACCGGAGCGAAGTTGGCCTCCAGGTACTTGTTGGGTGTGGTGGACGACGTGCTCATGACTCCCCCTGCGTTCGGACGGACGGCGACCGTCCGTATCTTGACATTGGCAAGATAGACCGTCGACGACGTCACGACAAGACCCTGTCGGCCGACTCGCGTGCGCCGATGACCGCTCACGCGGCATCGCCCGAGCGCGACGCCTCGCCTGCCACTCAGCCGCGACGGCGGAGCACGAGGTCGACGATCTCGGCGCCGTGCGTGTCCTGCGGGACGCGGCTTGCGGGCACCTCGTCCCACGTCGACCGGGCGATGAGGCCGTGAGCGTTCACC
>CAEZSR010000072.1_pt1 | contig 18579 bp, 17 predicted proteins | sample 7264011 | NCBI WGS metagenome assembly CAEZSR01 (sample SAMEA6813783, study PRJEB35770) | freshwater metagenome | biome: Freshwater; feature: Freshwater reservoir; material: water | place: Czech Republic | collected 2016-08-15 | depth 0.5m m | reverse complement strand
CGCGGTGGCGGCGTGGCGATGGTGGGGGTGACGAGCAGGTCGTACCCGCGCGTACCGTCCGCCGGGTGCCACCACGCCAGCACCGAACGGCACCACCGGTGCACCTCGAGCATCGCCGCCACGTACTGCTGACCGCTCACGCGCCGGCCAAGCGCAGCGAGCGCGAGGTTGTCGGGCTCGACGTCGTCCGGTCCGGCCTCCCGGCCGAGGAGCTGCTCGAGCACGGCGACGTCGTTCGCGGCCCACGTGCCGACGATCGTGCGGAAGTGGTCGGCGAAGCCCGGGTCGGCGATCGGCGACGGCCATCCGTCGTCCACCTCGTGGCCGAGACGGGCGAGCAACGCCCCGGCGGCGCGGGCCGCGATCGTGCACTCCTCGTGACCGGCCGCGCCGAGCGGCGGGTGGTCGAGCACCCCGATGCGCAGACGGCCCGGATCGGCACCGACCTCGTCGCGCAGTGGTCGGGTGAACGGCGGTGCGGTGTACGGATCGCCCGGTTCGTAGCCGGCCAGCACGCCGAGCGCCGCCGCAGTGTCGCGCACGGAGCGCGTGACGACCCCGTCGATGGTCGACCCCATCCAGCTCTCGCCGATGTCCGGCGCCATCGACACGCGTCCACGCGACGGCTTGAGCCCCACGAGCCCGCACTCCGACGCCGGGATCCGGATCGAACCGCCACCGTCGTTCGCGTGCCCGACGGCCACGATGCCGGCCGCCACCGCGGCGGCCGACCCGCCCGACGAGCCGCCGGTGGAGTGGTCGAGGTTCCAGGGGTTGCGCGTCGGGCCGTACGCGAGCGGTTCGGTGGTGATCGTCGACCCCCACTCGGGCGTGTTCGTGCGCCCGATCGCGACGAACCCCGCCTCCCGCAGCCGGCGGTACATCGCCGAGTCGTTCGGCGCCCGGAGGTCGATCGCCTTCAGCGCCCGCACGCCCTGGTGGTGCGGCTCGCCGCCGATCGCGCAGCCGAGGTCCTTCACCACGATCGGCACACCGGCGAACGGTCCGGTGGCGGTGCGGCTCTCCGACCGCGCCGCGTCGAAGCGGCGGTGGATGATCGCGTTGATCGACGGGTCGAGCCGCTCGGCGGCGGCGATCGCCGACTCGACCAGCTCGGAGGCGCTCACCTCACCGGCGCGGACCAGGTCGGCCTGGGCGCACGCGTCGAGGCGGGCGAGCTGCTGCGGATCCAGTGCGGGCATGGCGCCACGGTAGGGCGTGGGTGTGCGCCCGTAGGATCCAGGCGTGCGCGTGGTGGCTGCGGTCGACAAGTTCAAGGGGTCGCTCACCGCCGCGCAGGTGGCGTCCGCGGTCGGGAGCGCCTGCTGGGAGCTCGGCCACGACTGCACGGAGATCCCGGTGGCCGACGGCGGTGACGGCACGCTCGACGCGCTCGGTGGACCCAACCGCACCACGGTGGTCACCGGTCCGCTCGGCGATCCGGTGTCGGCGCCGTGGCGGCTGCAGCGGCGCACGGCCGTGATCGAGATGGCCCGCGCCTCCGGCCTCGCGCTCGTGGGCGGCCGCGACCGCAACGACGCGATGGCGGCCTCCACGGTGGGCACCGGCGAGCTGATCGACCAGGCGCTCGACGCAGGGGCGAAGCGGATCATCGTCTGCCTCGGCGGGTCGGCCACCACCGACGGCGGACTCGGTGCGGTGCGTGCCATCCACGCACCGCACCGGCTGCGGGGCGTCGAGCTGCTCGTCGCGTGCGACGTCACCACCCGCTTCGTCGACGCTGCGCCGGTGTTCGGCCCGCAGAAGGGCGCGAGCCCCGCACAGGTGCGGATGCTGACCGGCCGACTCGAACGGCTCGTGCAGGTGTACCGCGACGAGTTCGGTGTCGACGTCTCCACGATCGACGGCGGTGGCGCCGCCGGCGGCCTGGCCGGCGCGCTCGCCGCGCTGGGCGGCAAGCTCGTGCCCGGCTTCGACCTGGTGGCCGACGAGCTCGACCTGCACGACGCGATCGCCGCTGCCGACCTGGTCGTCACGGGCGAGGGGCACCTCGACGCGCAGAGCTTCGAGGGCAAGGTGGTGGGTGGTGTGCAGGCCATCTGCGCCACGCTCGGCCGCCCGGTGGGAGCGGTGGTGGGCGACACCGACGACGACGTCGCCGACCGGCTGCCCGTGGTGTCGCTCGTGCGTCGCTACGGCGCGGAGCGCGCGATGAGCGAGCCGATGTGGTGCGTGGAGCACGCAGCCGCCGAGCTCATCGTGACGATGACCGGCGCGGGTACGACCGGTCGCTGACGGCGCCGTCGCGCCGGCGGGCCGTTGCCCCGGTCAGGGCGCGGTGGTCGAGTCGGTGACGGCGGCGGGCACGGACCCGGCCGGCACCGTCGTGGTGGGAGCGCTCATCTGCTCGAGCGTGAGCGTGGCCTTGTCGGAGCCGAGCATCACGATCACGGCCGCACCGTCGGGCAGCACGCCGCCCTCGACCGGCGCCGGCGTCGGCACCTCCTGGATGATCGACACGTTCATCAGCACGCCGAGCGACTGGGCCACGGCGAGCGCCTCCGGGTCGGTCGGGTCGTACAGGATGGTGGTCTGCTCCTGCTTGGCCGTCGCGTTGGTGGCGTCGGCCGTGGTGAACCCCTGGCCCTGCAACGCCGTGCTGAGGCGGCCGGCCGCGCCGTCGACCGTGGAGGAGTTGGCGACCACCACGGTGGCACCGTCGACCGTGGGCACGAACACCGTCGAGGTGGTGAACGCGGGTGCGGTGGACTGCGGCGTGAGCGAGGACGCCGGCACGGTGTCCGGCGTGGTGGCGCTGACGTCGGGCACCGCGGCGGCGCCGCCGTCGTCGTCACGGATCTGACGCAGGATCAGGAAGCCGGCCACGACGGCCACGACCGCGATGACGATGGCGGCCGTGGATCCCATCGGCGACCCGGCCGATGCGGCACCGATCGAGTCGCGTCCCCGACGTGGCTGGTCGCTGCTCATGCGTGGAGGCCTCCTTGTTCGCCGGTGCGGCTCGGACCGTCGAGGCGGGCACGGCGTCGACGCTCACGCTGACGACGCAGGCGCCGCACCACGAGCGGGTCGACCGACAGAGCCCCAGGATGGTCGAGCAGCAGGTTGAGCTGCTGATAGTACTCCTCGACGGAGCACGCGAATCGCGCCCTGATCGCGGCGGCCTTGTCCTCGTCCTGCATCCACCACGTGGCCTCGAACTCGATGATCGCGACCTCGCGTTCGGTGAGTGCGGGCGCGGCGTCGAAGGCGGTGGGGTCCGGGATCACGGCGCACAGCCTTGCCGCGATGGGGGCCGCGTTACAAGCACCCCCACGGGGACGGACCGGAGCCCCCGGGGTAACGTGCTCGCCCGATGAGCGATCCGCGACCGACAGTCACCGGGATCGGCGACCGTGTCTCGTCCCCCGACGCCGACGTGCCGCTCGCGCGGCCGTTCCTGATCGGTGTCGCCGGCGGCACCTGCTCGGGCAAGACCACGGTGAGCGAGCGCCTGGCCGAGCTCGCCGGCGAGGAGCACGTGGCCCTCATCAAGCTGGACTCGTACTACGTCGCCCGCGACCACCAAGCCGTCGAGGAGCGGGCGCTCGCGAACTACGACCATCCCGATGCGTTCGACTGGCAGCTCCTGAACGACCACATCGCGGCGCTCGCCAACGGTGCCACCGTGCCCGTGCCGATCTACGACTACACGCAGCACACGCGCAGCGGTGAGGTGCGGATGGTGCGGCCGGCGCGGATCGTGGTGGTGGAGGGCATCCTCGTGCTCTACGAGCGGCAACTGCGCGATCGGTTCGACCTCAAGGTGTACGTCGACACCGATGCCGACATCCGCTTCATCCGCCGGTTGCAGCGCGACGTCGTCGAGCGCGGCCGCACCTCGGAGAGCATCGTCGACCAGTACCTCGCCACGGTGCGGCCGAGTCACGAGCGGTTCATCGAGCCGAGCAAGCGCTACGCCGACGTGATCTTCCCGCAGGGCGGCCTGAACGCCCCTGCGCTCGAGGTGCTGCTCGCCCGCGTACGCGAACTCGTGCGGGTCGACTGACCGCGAGCCGGGTGTGGGAATCGAACCCACGACATCCGCATTACAAGTGCGGTGCTCTGCCAACTGAGCTAACCCGGCGATGTCCTTCGAAGCGTACCGAGCGACGCCGCCCCCACGTGGCGGCCCGTCTGTCCGAGGACTCACCGTCGGCGACCGATCAGCGGGGGGTGCGGCGGGCTCGCGTCACCTCGTAGGTGGCGAGGGCGGCGGCCGCCGACACGTTGAGGCTCGACAGGCGGCCGAGCATCGGGATGCTGACGATCATGTCGCAGCGCTCGCGCACGAGACGCGACAGCCCCGCCCCCTCGGCACCCATCACGAGGCAGATCCCGTCGACGGCCAGATCGCCGATCTCGAACAACTCGCGCTCGCCCTCGTCGGCGAGGCCGACCACCCAGATCCCCTGGTCCTTGATCGTGGTGAGCGCGGACGGCAGCCCACCGACCATCGCCATCGGCACGTACTCGACCGCGCCGGCGGCGGCCTTCGCCACCGTGGGCGTCACGTGCACGGCACGGTGCCGCGGCAGCACCACGCCCTGCACCCCGGCGCCGTCGCAGCAGCGCAACAGGGCGCCGAGGTTGCCCGGGTCGGTGACGCCGTCGACGGCGACGAGGAACGGTGCCGGCCGGCCGGGCACGCGGCGCACGAAGTCGGCCAGGTCGGCCTCGGGGATCCCGTTCGCGTAGGCGATGATCCCCTGCGGTGCCTCGCTGCGCGCGGCCGCCTCGAGGCGCTTGCGTGCGACGTACTGCACGGGCACGCGTTCGTGGCTCGCGATGTCGAGGATGTCCTGCACCGTCTCGTTGTCGTCGAGGTCGCTCGCCACCCAGATCTCGCGCACGCGGCGCCGCCCGGCGAGCAGCAGCTCGCGCACGGCCTGGCGACCCTCGACCTGCTCACCGCCGAGCGTCTTCTCGGGCTTGCGCGACGGTGCACCGGTGGGCGACACCTTGCCGGTGCGTCCCTGTCCGCGCGACTGGAACTTCGTGGAGCCGCCCCGCGGGCCACCGCCCGCGGCGCCGGCCTTCGACCCGCCGCGCGAGGCCGAACCGCCCGACGACGCACGACCGGCGGTGCCGCCGCGCGTCGCAGCTGCCGCCTTCGCCTTGCCACCGCGGCCCTTGCCGCCCTGCTTCGTGCTGCTGCCCTTCGCCGATGACGGCTTCATGCGTGCTCCTCGTACGCCTCGCGGGACCCGCCCTCGCCGGCCGGATCGCGCACGATCACCGCGACGGCCCAGCAGGCGATGCCCTCTCGACGCCCCAGTGTGCCGAGTCCCTCGGCTCTTCGCCCCTTCACGGTCACGGGCGCACCCGCAGCCTCGCTGAGGAGCCGCTGCATCTCGGCCTTGCGCGGGGCGAGCTTCGGTGCCTCGCACACGACGGCGCAGTCGACGTTGCCGATCCGCCAGCCGTGCTCGCGCACGAGCGCCGCGACGTGGCGGACGATCACGAGCGAGTCGACACCCTTCCAACGCGGGTCGGTGTCGGGGAAGTGCTCACCGATGTCGCCGAGGCCGGCGGCGCCGAGCAGGGCGTCGGCGACCGCGTGCGCGGGCACGTCCGCGTCGCTGTGACCGACGAGGCCGCGCTCGCCCTCGAACACCACGCCGCCGAGCACGAGCCGCCGGTCCGGGTCGTCGCTGAAGCGGTGGATGTCGAAGCCCTGCCCCACCCGCACGTCCATCAGCGCTCCTCCTCCGGGCCGGGTGCCACACCCGCGCGCCCATCACGGTCGCCGGTGCGTCGTGCCACCAGCCCACGTGCCCATTCCAGGTCGTCGGGGTGGGTGATCTTGCGGTTGTCGACGTCGCCGTCGACCACGACCACGCGCCCACCGAGCGCCTCCACGAGCGCGGCGTCGTCGGTGCCCTCGGCACCGCTCACGTGCGCACGGCGCAGCACGTCGGCGCGGAACGCCTGCGGGGTCTGCACGGCACGCAGCGTCGACCGTTCCGGGGTGGCGACCACACGACCGTCGTCGTCGACGACCTTGATCGTGTCGGTGACCGTGAGCCCGGGGATCGCACCGTCGGCGCCCGCCACGACGGCGTCGACCACGCGCGCGTAGAGCGCTGCATCGGCGAAGGGTCGCGCGGCGTCGTGCACGCACACCACGTCGGCGTGGTCGGGCACCGCGGCGAGTCCGGCTCGCACGCTCTCGCTGCGCGATGCCCCGCCCGCGACGACGTGTGCACCACCGGGCACGCTCGAGAACGCGGTGGCTTCGCGCGCGACGTCCGCGGCGGGGACCACCACGACCACACCGGCGGACGACGCCGCGGCCACCTCGACGGAGCGATCGATCACACGTGCCGGGCCGAGGTGCTCGTACTGCTTCGGTCGGCCGAAGCGCGCACCCGACCCACCCGCGACGACCACCGTCCACACGGTGACCGTCGACCGGGCGGACGGGTCGTGCGGCGACGCGCGGGTCGTCAGCGGTACGGAGTCGGGGGTGACGTCGGATGTCACCGGGGATGTGACTGGACGCACGCCTCGCGACGGCCCCGGATTCTCGGGTTCGGCGATGGCCACGAGCGGCGAGGGTAGTACGGTGGCGTACGCATGGCTCACGAGGAACTCCTGGCGTCGACCGAATTCTTCGCCGACGCGTCGCCCGAGGTGATCGCCACCATCGCCGCTGCCGGGACCGATCGGCACCTGGTCCGCGGCGACGTGCTCTTCCGCGAAGGCGATGCCGCGGACGCGCTGTACGTCGTCACCAAGGGTCGCCTTGCGATCGCGATCTCCAATCCGATCGATCACCGCGAGACGGTGATGTCGCTGATGGAGCCGGGCGACCTGTTCGGAGAGATGGCGATGCTCGACGACGGGCCCCGCTCGGCCATGGCCCGGGCACTCGAGCCGTCCACCGTCATCGCGATCCCCTACGGCGCCGTGCTCGGCGTGTTCCGCGATCAGCCGCACCTGCTGTGGGGCGTCACCCGGCTGCTCGCCAAGCGGCTCCGCGCGATGGACGAGAACCTCGCCGACAGCGTGTTCCTCGACGTCACCGGTCGGACCGCGAAGCGGCTCCTCGAGCTGTCCGAGGGCGCCGACGAGTTCACGTTGCCGGTCACCCAGGAGGAGCTCGCCGGCATGGTGGGCGCGTCGCGCGAGCGGGTGAACAAGGCGATCGCCAGCTTCATCCGCCTCGGCTGGATCGACCAGCACGAGCGTCGCTACACGATCCTGAAGCGCCAGAGCCTCGAGATCCGCGCCCGCTGACGCGGGCGCCGCTCAGCCGAGCAACCAGGCCCGCGCCCGGCCGAACGCGTCCGCTGCGTCCTCGGCGCGGTGCGCCGGACGGCTGGCGTCGTGGGCGAAACCGTGCTCCGCGTCGGGGTAGCGCACCACGTGCACACCGGTCGCCTCGAGCGCCTCCACGTCGGCCGGCGGCGTGTAGTGGTCTCGCTCGCCGATGATCGCGAGCACACGGTCGGCGTGTCCGGCGGACAGGTGCTGCAGCGGCTCGCCCTGCGTGGGGCTGCGCCAGGCCTCGGGCACGCGGATCATCCCGTAGAAGCTCGCGATGCGGGCGAAGCGATCGCTGCGGCTGGCCTTGTGGCAGTACATGCCACCGAGGCAGAACCCGAGCAGACCCACGCGATCGCACCCGGTGGCGTCGGCTCCCTCCAGCAGGTCGCGCAGGTGCGCGTCGTCGTCGAGCGATCCCACGGCGGCGAAGCGCGGCTCCACCTCGGGACCGAGCTCGCGACCGGGGAACGGCTCCACGGCGCAGACCACCATCGACCACTCCTGCGCGAGGCGGGCGACCAGGTCGTCGTAGAGCGGGCGCAGCGAGAAGATGTCGGGGGCGATGACGAGCCCCATCGAGGGTGCAGCGTCGGCGGGACGGGCGATCTCGGCGGGCGTGCCGCTCGGCAGCGTGATCCTCATGGTCGCGACCCTATGCGGGTGGCGGCTCAGGCGTCGCGCTTGGACGTCACGAGGGCGCCGAGCCACACCACGACCGCCCCGGCCACCAGGAACACGAGGCCACCGGTCCAACGTCCCAGCACCACGTCCTCCCCGAGCGACCCGTCGTCGAAGAACCAGAGGCGGTTGCCGGCTTGGAACGGGAGGAACTCGGCGACGGTGTCGAGCCGAGCCACGAACAGCAAGGTCGCGATCAGCCCCTCGGCGATCAGCGGCCAGAGGATCAGGATCGCGACGGCGCCGGGCGTGCTGCGCACGAGCAGCCCGATGCCGACACCGATGAGCGACACGATCGCGGCGAAGAGCACGATGCCCACGATCGGTTCACGCGAGCCGCTCGTGTCCGCCCAGCCCGCCGACCCGCCGCGGGAGGTGATCAGTGCGGACCCGATCGCGAAACACACGGCGATCAGCACGAACTGCACCACGGCGGCGACGCCGACCGACAGCACGACCTTGGCGCCGACGACGCGCATGCGTCGCGGCGTCGCGGCGAAGGTGGGGCGGATCGTGCCGAAGCCGAACTCGCCGGCGACCCCCGCCACCGCGATGACACCGAGCAGCATCGCTGTGATCAGTGACGAGCCGACGGCCAGCTCGAGGACGTCCTGACCGTCCATGTCATCGGCGTCGATGAGAAGGGTGGTGAGCAGCGTGATCAGGAACGGCAGACCGGCGCCGATCCCGAGCAGCACGACGTTCATCGGCACCGTGCGGAACTTGATCCATTCGCTGCGCAGCGTGTCGATCATCGCAGCACCTCCGCCGAGTACTCCTGCACGCCGGCTGTGGCCTTCAGGAAGGCGTCCTCGAGCGACCCCGTCTGCGTCGACAGCTCGTGCAGCGTCACCTGGTAGCGGGCGGCCAGCTCGCCGACCTGCGCTGCGGTGGGGCCACGCACGTCGACGGTGACGTCGTCGATCGGGCTGACCGACGCCCCGCCGGCGGTGAGCGCCTCCACGAGGGTGCGGACCCGCGGACTGCGCACCCGCACCCAGTGATCGCCGTAGCGTCCGACGAAGTCGTCGACGGTGCACTGCTCGATGAGCTGGCCCTTGCCGATCACGACCAGCGAGTTGGCCATCAGCGCCATCTCCGACAGCAGGTGGCTGCTCACGAGCACCGTCTTGCCCTGACCGGCGAGGTGCACCAGCACGTCGCGGATCCAGCGGATGCCCTCCGGGTCGAGACCGTTGGCCGGCTCGTCGAGGATCACCGTGTGCGGATCGCCGAGCAGCACGCCGGCGAGGCCGAGCCGCTGCTTCATGCCCAGCGAATACGTGCGGACGCGCTTGGCGGCGACCTGGGCGAGGCCGACGACGGCGAGGCACTCGTCGACGCGCGACACCGGCAGACCGTTCGAGGCGGCGAGCCACCGGAGGTGGTTGCGGCCCGTCCGGCCCGGGTGCACGTAGCCCGCGTCGAGCAGCGCACCCACCTGGTGGAGCGGGCGGTCGAGCTGCCCGTACGGCACACCATCGAACGTGGCCCCTCCCGCGTCGGGGCGATCGAGGCCGAGCATGCACCGCATCGTCGTGCTCTTCCCCGACCCGTTGGGGCCGAGGAAGCCGGTCACCCGGCCCGGCGCCACGTCGAACGAGAGGTCGGCAACTGCGTACTTCGCGCCGAAGCGCTTCGAGAGGCCCCGGACGGAGATCACGTGGGAGAGTCTCTCATCTGGTCGGCCGTGATCGGTGACACCGTCGGCCCGACCGCGCAGCAGCCACGGACGGGGGTCACTGCGACGACGACTGCGACGCGAGGAAGGTCTTCGCGGCGAGCTCGGGCGAGTCGCCGTTCACCTGCATCTTCACGAGCAGCGCCCGGACGACGTCGGTGGTGAGCAGCGCGTTGAGCTGGCCGATGACGGCGGTCGCCTCGGGCGAGGTGGCGGGCACACCGAGCAGCGGCACGATCGCGTCCTGCGGCGCCGCCGCCTCGTCGTCCACGAGCGGCAGCAGACCGTCGATCGTGATCTCCGGCGCGAGCGACGAGACCACGCCGCAGTCGACGTCGCCGGCCGAGATCGCCGCGGCGACGTCGGCGTCGGTGTCGCCGGACGCGGTGAACGCGAACTCCGTCTCGTAGGCGGCCTCGAGGTCGGCGAGCGAGAACGACGGGTCCGTCTCGAACGAGGACGGTCCGCCGAGCGTGGCACCGTCGGCACCGGCGAGGTCGCTCACGCTGGAGAGCTCGAACTGCTCGATCGCCTCACCCGAGCACACGACCGTGCGGGTCACGAAGACCGACGCGACCGCCTGCACCGACTGGCCCTCGGGCAGCACCTCGTTGATCGCGGTGAGCTGGTCGTTGATCGTGTCGGGCACCTCGGCGCCGTAGCGGGTGAGGAGCGACACGGTGGACTCGGGTGCGAAGTGGAGCGTGCCGGCGTCGAACGCGGCGTGCATCGCGTCGAGGCCGGCCGACGCATCCTTGCGGGCGACCCGCACCCCCGAGTTCTCCATGCCCTGGCCGTAGATCTCGCCGAGCAGGTGACTGAGCGGGTCGGCGGTGTGGCCGACGACGACCGTGGGTGACACCACGGGGGTGCCCGCCTCGGCAGCGTCGTCGTCGCTGCCGCAGGCCGTCAGCGCGAGCGCACCGACGAGCGTGAGAGCGAGCGCTGCACGGGTGGATGTCACCGGGATCCTCCTGGACCATCGAGTGTGGGGCGAGTGTGGAGCGAGCGGGTGGCGGCCGGGGTCACCCGGTCCGCATCGGGGCGACATCGTAGGAGCGTCGAGGCCGTTTTTCGCCGCACGCGGCGCCACGCAGGCGTACCATCGCTCCGGGGAGCGCCGGAGGGGGCGCTCGGGAGGGGACCCGAACATGCAGCAGGTGCTCGATCGCTACACGGTCGCGGCGCTCGCCGGCGACCGCGCGTCCGCCGCCGAGGTGGCGACCGGCCTCCTGTCGCGGGACATCGCGCCCGAGAAGATCATCGGCCACCTCCTGGCACCCTCGCAGGTCGACGTCGGCAACCGCTGGCTCGAGCAGAGCTGCAGCGTCGGTGCCGAGCACACCGCCACCTTCGTCACCGAATCGATCCTCGCCTCGCTCGCGGTCGGCCTCGAGCCCCCGGTCACCGAGGGCCGCATGATCATGGTGTGCGCCGAGGGCGAATGGCACGGGCTGCCGGCGCGCATGGCCGCGGAGCTGCTGATGCTGCAGGGCTGGCGGGTCACGTTCCTCGGCCCGGCGACGCCGGCCAACCATCTGCGCGCGTACCTGGCCGACGCCGATGCCGACGTGGTCGGGGTGAGCTGCTCGATCGCGTCCAACCTGCCCGGCGCCGCACGGACGGTTCGCGTGGCCCGGCGGCTGGGGTTCACCACCATCGTGGGCGGAGCTGCGTTCGGCACGTCGGCGACACGGGCACGGGCGATCGGCGCCGACGGGTGGGCCAGCTCGGTCAACACGCGCTTCGACCTCGATTCGGTGGTGTGGCGCAACGTCCGCGAGCTCGATCACGACGCCGAGTGGGCGATGATCGAACACGAGCGGCTCGAGCTCACCCGGCAGGCGATGCGGTGGCTGAGCGACCACCACCCGCAGATCCTCGCCACCGGCGGCAGCTGGCTCGAGCACGTCGTCGGTGATCTCGACGAGATCATCCGTCACGCGTCCGCAGCGCTGCTGTGCGACGACCGCTCGATCCTGGTGGAGCACCGGCAATGGCTCGGCCGGTTGATGGTCGCGTCCGGCCTGCGCGACGCCGCGGCCACCGTCGGGTTCGACGCGGTGGCCTCCGTGCTGCGCCACGTGTCGCCGAACGCCTCGGCGATGGTGAGTCGGGCCGCAGCCGAGGTGCCCCTCGACCGACGACCCTGAACCGACCCGCCGCGACCCGCCGCGACCCGCCGCGACCCGATGAGCCGTCAGATCCCGCCGGCGAAGGTGTCGATCATCAGCCGCACGTCGTCACCGAGCGGGTACAGGATCGGACACGTGCAGCCGTTGGCGACGTACTCGCCGACCTTGGCGCGCACCTCGTCGGGCTCGCCGGACGCGGTGATCATCTGCACGATCTCGTCGGGCACGAGCTTGCTCGCCGCCACCACCTGGTCGTGCGTGGCGGGCCAGGTCAGCACCTTGCCGATCTCGTCGAGCAGCTCCTGGGGCACGCCCGACGCCTTCATGATGTGCGGCTGCTGGCCGAGGTACTGGGTGACGAGCAGCCGGGCACCGTCGAGCGCAGCGGCGCGATCGCGGTCGACGCTGCACACCACGAGCTGGGGGCGGTCGATCTGGTCGAGCGTGCGCCCCGCCTTCGCGGCGCCCCGTTCGAGCGCGGCGATCGCGTCGGTGTTGTAGGCCGGTGAGACGAGGTAGTTGAGCACGGCGCCGTCGGCGATCTCCCCGGTGAGCTCCATCATCTGCATGCCGGTGGCACCGATGTAGATCGGCACGTCCTTCGGGCGCCGCTCCTGGTGCACGTAGTCGAGCTCCACGCCGTCGAGGTGAGCGAAGTGGCCGTCGAACGTGACGGTCTCGTTGGCGAGCAGCGCGCGCACCACGGTGACGACCTCGCGCATCACCGTGAGCGGACGCTCGCGGTGGATGCCGACCTTCGACGCGAGCGGGTCCCACCACGCTCCCAGGCCGCAGATGATGCGGCCCGGCGCGAGATCGTCCAGGGTGGAGAAGGTGCTCGCGAGGCGCGCCGGGTTGCGCGTCCAGATGTCGATCACACCGCTGCCGACCTTGATCCGGTCGGTGGTCGCGGCGAAGGCCGCCATCGGCACCACCGCGTCGCGCACGAGACGGCTGTCGGCCTGCCAGACCGCGTCGAACCCCTGCTGCTCCGCGTAGCGGACGAGGTCGATCCCCTCCGTGATCGCGTGGGCGTCCTGCAGGTAGAGCGCGACTGGAGTGGTCATGCGGTCGATGGTAGTCGCTTGACTTTTTGTCAAGCGGCTCACCCGGTCACAGCCGTGTGAACAGCCGCGCCGCCTGCTCGGCCGCCTTCGCCCGTACCTCGTCGAGGTCGACGCGAGTGGGCCGGCCGTCGCGGACCAGCACCTCGCCGTCGGCGCGGACCACGTCGATCGCTCGGATGCCGGGCGTGAAGGCCACGTGCCAGGCGGAGTCGGCGTGGTCGTAGCTCCACCGCACCCGGTCGTGGCGGGCCTCGGGGAAGCAGCGATACCCCTCGTCGAGCCAGCCCCACACCGTGTCCGGTGATGCGGTCACGTCGTGGGCCCGCAGCGCGACGTACGCGAGGCGCACCTCCTCGAGCATGTCGGCCCCGATGCCGTCGGTGCCGAGCACCACCGGGTTCGACCAGCGGGTCGGCTGCGCGTACCCGACCGAGTTGTTCATGTTGCTGCGGGGGTTGTGCGCGATCGTTCCGGGCAGTGGCCGGTCGAGGTGCACGCAGTGCACGATCAGCCAGTCGTCCGCGGCGAGCCGCTCGAGGCGGGCTCCGGCGTCCACGTCGTCGACGCCCTCGGCGACGTGGACGTGGACGCCCACACCGTGCCGGCGCGCCAGGTCCGCCGCGGCCTCCAGCGTGGAGTCGTCGCACGTGAACGCGGCGTGCACACCCACCATCCCACGACCACCGGCGCGCAGGAACCGTTCGTTCTCCTCCAGCCCGCGGCGGGCGCCGTCGGGTCCGTGGCGATCGGTGACGCCGTAGGCGCAGCTCACGCGCACCCCGACCTCGGCGCAGGCCTCGGCGATCACGTCGAGGCTGCCCTCGATCGCGTTCGGGCTCTCGTGGTGGTCCACGATCGCCGTCGTGCCGCTCTGCAACGCCTCGACGGCGCCGAGCATCGCGCTCCAGCGCAGCATCTCCAGGTCGAGCGCCGTGTCGAGGCGCCACCAGATCTGCTCGAGGATGCTGCGGAAGTCGGTCGGCTGGCGCGGCGGTGCCGGCATCCCGCGCGCCAGCGCCGAGTACAGGTGGTGGTGGCCGCAGACCAGGCCGGGCGTGGTGTCGCTCACAGGGTCACCCGCACCGTGTCACCCGCACCGTGTCACCCGCACCGTGTCACCCGTCGCCGTCACTCGTCGCCGTCACTCGCGTCGCGCCGCATCGGCAGCGCAGTGCGCCACTCGCCGTCGAGGTCGTGCAGCGCCGCCGCGACGGCCGGCGCCGTCGGGACGAGTCCGATCTCGCCGACGCCCTTGATGCCGTAGGGCGAGCGGGGCTGGGGCACCTCCACCATCTGGACGTCGATGTGCGGCACGTCCTTGGCCCGGAGGATGCCGAGCGAGCGCAACGTCATGTTCGTCGGGAAGCCGGTCTCGGGATCGCTCGGGAAGTCCTCGGTGAGGGCGTAGCCGAGCCCCATGTGCACGCTGCCCTCGATCTGCCCCTCGCAGAGCAGCGGGTTCACCGCACGGCCGACGTCGTGGATCGCGACCACGCGCTCGATGCGGCCGGACGCACGGTCGATCTCCACCATCTGCGCCGCGTACCCGAACGCGGCGTGGATCGTCGGGTTCGGGTGGTCGGGATCGCCCAGGTGCTGGGTCCAGTCGACGAGGTGCTCACCGACGTGATCCACCTCCGGCGCACACCCGGCGGCGAGGGCGGCGCGGCAGGCCTGCTGCACCGCCCCGGCCGCCATCAGCGTGCCGCGCGATCCGGTGGTCTGGCCGAAGCCGAGCTCGCGGGTGGTGTCGACGACGACGTCGATCCGGGCCGGATCGATGCCGAGTTCCTCGGCGGCCACCTGGAGGGCCACGGTGTGGACGCCCTGACCCATCTCGGTCCAGCCGTGGCGCACCTCCACCCGCCCGTCGTCGCAGAAGCGCACGACCGCCCGCGACAGCTCGCGGAAGCCGTTGCCGAGACCGCTGTTCTTCAGCCCGAGGCCGAGACCGACCGCACGGCCCTGCTCGCGCGCCGCGTCGTACCGTGGCTTCACGGCGTCGAGGCACGCCTCGGCGCCGCCGCAGCCGTCGTCCATGATCTGACCCGGACCCCACACCTCGCCGGGCCGGATCACGTTGCGCTTGCGGATCTCCCAGCCGCTGATGCCCACCCGGTCGGCGAGACGGTCGAGCACGCCCTCCATCGCGAACTGGGCCTGGTTCGCACCGAACCCGCGGAACGCCCCGCAGATCGGGTTGTTGGTCCGCACCGCCACGGCGTGCACGTCGATGTTCGGCACCCGGTACGGTCCGCTGGCGTGCCCGGCGGCGCGCTCGAGGACCTTCATCCCGACGCTCGCGTAGGCACCGCTGTCCCCGATCGCACGCACGCGCAGCCCCGTGAGCCGACCCTCGTCGTCGCAGCCGGCCCAGTACTCGAGCCGGATCGGGTGCCGCTTCGCGTGCATCCGGAGGCTCTCCTCACGCGACAGGGTGCACTTCACCGGACGGTCGAGCAGCCATGCTGCGAGCGCTGCGTGCGCCTGGTTGCTCATGTCCTCCTTGCCGCCGAACGCACCGCCGTTCGACACGAGGGTCACGGTGACGCGGTCGTTCGTGAGGCCGAGCACCCGGGCGATGTCGTTGCGGTCGTCCCACACGCCCTGACCGCCGGAGTACACGTGCAGGGAGCGCTCGTCACCGGCGCCCGACGGCACGGCGAGCGTGCTCTCCGGCTCGAGGAACGCGTGCTCGATGCGCTGGGTGGTGAACACCTCGTGCACGGTGTGCGCGCTCGACGCGAGCGCCGCGTCCACGTCGCCGCGGGCGTACTCGCTGGTGCTGAGCACGTTGCCGTCCGTGCGCCACACGGCCACCGGTGAACCCGGCTCGATCGCGACGACGGGATCCGTGACCGGCGGCAGCACGTCGTAGGTGACCTCGATCAGCTCGGCCGCGGCGCGTGCCTGGGGTCGGGTGTCGGCGACCACCACGGCCAGCACGTCACCGGCGTACGACGTGCGGCCGCTCACCGGGATCATCACCGGCCAGTCCTTGTGGATGATGCCGACGAGCAGCTCGCCGGGCACGTCGGCGGCGGTGAGGACGGCGTGCACGCCGGGCGCGGCGAGCGCGGCAGACGTGTCGATCGCGACGACGTCGGCGCGGGCGTGCGCGGTGAGGTGCAGCGCCGCGTGGAGCATGCCCGGAGCACGCATGTCGTCGACGTACCCGCGATCGCCGAGCGTGAGCTCGGCCGCCTCGTACTTCGCACCGGGCTCGCCGATGGCGCCGCCGAGCACCGGGGTGAGCTCCTTGCCCTGGGCGACCGCCTCGATCGCGTCGAGCACCTTCACGTACCCCGTGCACCGGCACAGGTGCGCGCCCAGGTGGCGCGCCATGTCGTCACGGCGGAGTTCGGCACCCTTCTTGTCGATCTGGGCCTTGGCGCGCATCACGATGCCGGGGATGCAGAACCCGCACTGCAGGCCGCCGCACGCGGCGAAGGCGTCGGCGAACCTGCGGCGCTCGTCGGCGTCGACGCCCTCGAGCGTGAGTACGTGCTTGCCGGCCAGCTTCGCGACCGGCTGCTGGCAGCTCACGACCGCCTTGCCGTCGATGTGCACCGTGCAGCACCCGCACTGCCCGCTCGGCGAGCACCCGTCCTTCGGCGACGTGAGGTGCAACTCGTCGCGCAGTGCCGCGAGCAGGTGGGGGTGATCGGCGCGCACGGAGACCGGGACGCCGTTGACGGTGAGGTCGACGGTGGTCGAGGCGTCGGCGTGCGGAGTGGTCGTGTCGGTCACGCTTGACATTTTGTCAAAGCCGGGGGCGCTGGTGTTGGCGATGGTCGAACTTCTCGTTCGCAGGCCTCCCCCGCCGACTGGAGAGCGAAGTAGCGTTGCGATCGGTGACGTTGATCGGCGTGGAGGACGAGGCACGAGAGCGCCGCATCGCCGACGCGGTCCGTCGCCTGCAGCTCCTCGACACGCCCAACGAACAGGCCTTCGACGACCTGGTCATGTTGGCGAGCAAGGTGATGCACACCCCGTTCGCCGCGATCGCCGTGGTCGACCGCCACCGACTGTGGCTCAAGGCGACGGTCGGCCTCGTGTTCGACGAGCTGAGCCGCGAGCTGTCGGTCTGCGAGTACGCGATCACGACCGGCGACACGCTGGTCGTCGCCGACCTCACCGCGACGCCCCCGTTCGACACCAGCGAGGTGGTGACCGGGCCGCCGTTCCTGCGCGCCTACGTGGCGGTGCCGGTGCGCGGACCGGACGGCACCACCGTCGGGACGATCTCGGTCGGCGACACCGAGCCACGGGTGTTCAGCGGCGAGCAGATCTCGTTGCTCGAGGCGTTGGGCCGTCAGGTCGAGCAGCTGTTCGCACTCCGGATCACCATCAACGAACGGTCGGCCGACCGCGACGAGGCCCTCCAGCGTGAAGCGCGCTATCGCAGCGTGCTGCAGTCACTGGCGAGCGGTGTGCTCGTGCACGACCGCGACGGCGTGATCGACGACGTGAACCCCTCGGCCGAGGCGATCCTCGACGCGTCCCGCGACCAGCTGATCGGCATGAGTGGTCTCTCCGTCGTCGCGATCCACGAGGACGGCACGCCGTTCGGCGTGGAGGACCGTCCCGTGGCGATCACGCTGAAGTACGGCATCGAGGTCCGCGACGTGGTGATGGGCTTCTCCACCGGCACCGGCGCCCGCACGTGGTTGCTCGTCAACTCGGCGCCGCTCTGGGACGCAGCCGGTCGCAGCAGCGGCGCCGTGGTGACCTTCGCCGACGTCACCGACCTGCTCACCCTGAACAACCAGTTGCAGGAGTCGCTCGGCGAGCTCGCGAAGGCCGCCCAGGAACGCGCTGCGCTGCTGTCGGCGGTCTCTCACGACATCCGTGCGCCGCTCGCTGCGATCCGGATGATGACCGAGATCCTCGAGGACCGGGCCGACGCGATCACCGACAACCAGCGCAGCGAGCTGATCCGCCGGGTGCGCGCCGAGGCCCGTCGCACCGAGGGCGTGCTCGCCGACCTGGTGTCGGCCGACCGCGTGGGCACCGGTCTCGAGGCACCCCGCCGCAAGCGGATCGACCTGGAGCAGCTGATCTACGCACGAGCGCGGGAGTTCGACGGCGCCAACCACTCGATCCGCGTCGGCGAACTGTCGGGCGACCTCACGATGTGGGCCGACGGCGCCCAGCTCGAGCGCATCGTCGACAACCTCATCTCCAATGCGGTCACGCACACGCCGACGGGCACGAAGATCGTGATCGAGGCTCGCGAGTTCGACGGCCGCATCGAGCTGGCGGTCGACGACGACGGCCCGGGTGTGCCCGAGTCGATGCGGGTGCGGGTGTTCTCCGCCTACGTCCGTGGCGAGCGTGCGTCCGATCGCCCGGGCACGGGCCTCGGCCTGTTCCTGGTGCAGCAGTTCGCCGAGTTCCACGGCGGCACGGCACGCTGCCTGATGAGCGAGCGCGGCGGCGCACGGTTCGTGGTGACGCTGCCGCGTCGACCCGGCCAGAGCTCGGACGACGACACCACCTGACCCCGGCAGGCGCCGGTCGACAGGAGACCGTCAGCCGGGACCCGTCAGCCGGGACCCGTCAGCTGGGACCCGTCAGCTGGGACCCGTCAGCTGGGACCCGTCAGCTGGCGTCGGGCAGCAGGCCGGCGCGGCGGGCGATCGCCACCGCCTCCAGCTGCGAGTGCGCGCCGAGCTTGCGGAGCACTTCCTTCACGTACCCGCGCACGGTGTGGACGCTGAGG
>CAEZSR010000070.1_pt1 | contig 18736 bp, 19 predicted proteins | sample 7264011 | NCBI WGS metagenome assembly CAEZSR01 (sample SAMEA6813783, study PRJEB35770) | freshwater metagenome | biome: Freshwater; feature: Freshwater reservoir; material: water | place: Czech Republic | collected 2016-08-15 | depth 0.5m m | reverse complement strand
GCGCCGTCTGCCGCCGCCCGCGCGACCGTGAGGATCGTGCCCTCGATCGGCTTCAGCACCGCCTGGTACGCCGCCGCCGAGGCGGCTGCGAGTGCGTCCGCCACCCGTGCGCCGGTGGCCTCGCCCGCGTCGCGCAGCGTGCCGGTGAGGCCGCGCAGGATCTGGCTGAGGATGACCCCGCTGTTGCCGCGGGCGCCCATGAGCGACCCGTGGCTGATCGCGTCGCACGTGGGGCCGAGACCGGGCTCGCCGGCCGGGTCGCCCTCGACCCGGCCGGCCTGGCCGACCTGGGCGAGCCGGTCGAGCTCGTCCACGACCGCGTCCAGCGTGCGGGCCATGTTCGTCCCGGTGTCGCCGTCGGGCACCGGGTAGACGTTCAGCCGGTCGATGCCCCGCTGGTGGGCGCGAACGGCGTCGCGGTACGCGACGACGGTGCTGCGCAGCGCGTCGGCGGACAGCAGCTCCAGGGTCGGCACGCCCGACAGACTACGGCCGCCCCGGATCGCGCTCACCGCCCCGGCCGGCACCGCCGGCGCGCGGGGATGGGGGCATCGCTCGAAACGATCGGGGCGCTGCGCGCATCGCTTGGGGAAGCGGCCGCACCCGCTGATATCGTTTTCTAGCCCTGCTGACGGCTCCGGCTCCCGTCCCTCCGACCCTGGTCGGTGGCACGACATCCGGCCCGTCACCAGGTCTGATCGATCGAGAGAAGGCGAGTCATGGCAGCTGTTTGTGAAGTGTGCGGGAAGGGCCCGAGCTGGGGCATGAGCGTGTCCCACTCGCACCGGCGCACCAAGCGCCGCTGGAACCCCAACGTGCAGCGCGTGCGCGCCCTGGTGGGTGGCACCCCCAAGCGCCTCTACGTCTGCACGGGCTGCATCAAGAGCGGCAAGGTCGTCAAGGCGGGCTGAGGCAACCGTGCAGGGCGTCATCAAGTCGTACGACCCGACCACGGGCGACGGCACCGTGGTGCGTGACACGGACCTCTCCGAATACGACCTCGCCCCCGATGCACTCGAGGGCTCCGTCTTCCGCATGCTCCGCCAAGGACAGCGCGTCGTGTTCGACCTCGACGACGAGGGGTTGGCATCTCGCCTCCGCCTCGGATCGGAAGTCGACATGGGAACGCCCGGCCAGTAGGCCGGGCGTTTGTCCATTGCGGGGACAAAACAGCCGGACGATCGTGGCCGTCCCCCCGGGTACCTGAGCACCACCGAACGCCCCGACATCAGCAGTTCGACCAGCAGTTCCACCAGCAGTTCCACCAGCAGTTCCACGCACGACTCGACACCCCCGAACGTCATCCAGCACCGTTGCACCCGAGCATCGGAGAAGGAGCACCCCCATGAGCGCCACCACCACCAACCGCCGGCTCCAGCAGTGGGTCGACGAGTGGGCTGCGATCCTGCAGCCCGACTCGGTGTACTGGTGCGACGGGAGCGCCGAGGAGTACGAGCGCCTCTGCCAGTCGCTGGTCGACGCCGGTACGTTCACCAAGCTCGACGAGGCGAAGCGCCCCAACAGCTACTGGGCGCACTCCGACCCGGGCGACGTCGCCCGCGTGGAGGACCGCACGTTCATCTGCAGCGCGGACCCGGCCGACGCCGGCCCGAACAACAACTGGCGTGAGCCCGCCGAGATGCGTGCCGAGCTCATGGGGCTGTACCAGGGCGCGATGCGGGGACGCACGATGTACGTCGTGCCGTTCAGCATGGGCCCGCTCGGCTCGCCGATCGCGCACATCGGGGTGCAGCTCAGCGACTCCGCGTACGTGGCGGTGAACATGCGGATCATGACCCGCATGGGCCAGGGCGCGCTCGACGTGCTCGGCGACGGCCAGTGGGTGCCCTGCGTGCACTCCGTCGGCGCCCCGCTCGAGGCCGGTCAGGCCGACGTCGCCTGGCCCTGCAACCCGGACAACAAGTACATCGTCCACTTCCCCGAGACCCGCGAGATCATGAGCTTCGGTTCGGGCTACGGCGGCAACGCCCTGCTCGGCAAGAAGTGCTTCGCCCTCCGCATCGCCTCGGTGATGGCCCGCGACGACGGCTGGCTGGCCGAGCACATGCTCATCCTCAAGCTCACCAACCCCGCCGGTGAGTCGAAGTACATCGCTGCGGCGTTCCCGTCGGCGTGCGGCAAGACCAACCTCGCGATGCTCGTGCCCACCATCCCGGGCTGGACCGCCGAGACCATCGGCGACGACATCTGCTGGATGAAGTTCGGCGAGGACGGTCGCCTGTACGCGATCAACCCCGAGGCCGGCTTCTTCGGCGTCGCCCCGGGCACCGGCTACGACACGAACGCCAACGCGATGGAGACCCTCTGGGGCAACTCGATCTTCACCAACACCGCGCTCACCTCCGAGCGCGACGTGTGGTGGGAGGGCATGAGCGACACCCCGCCGGCCCGTGCCACCGACTGGCGCGGGAACCAGTGGACGCCCGAGACCGACACCCCCGCCGCGCACCCCAACGCCCGCTTCACCGCCCCGGCGTCGCAGTGCCCGTCGATGGCGAACGAGTGGCAGGACCCGGCCGGCGTGCCGATTTCGGCGATCCTCTTCGGCGGCCGTCGCCGCACCACGGTGCCGCTCGTCACCCAGGCCAACGACTGGGAGCACGGCGTGTTCCTGGGCTCGATCATGGCGAGCGAGACCACCGCCGCCCAGCAGGGCGCCGTCGGCAACCTGCGCTTCGACCCGATGGCGATGCTGCCCTTCTGCGGCTACAACATGGGCGACTACTTCGCCCACTGGCTGTCGGTCGGCAAGAGCACCGACACGTCGAAGCTGCCGAAGATCTTCTTCGTCAACTGGTTCCGCCGCGACGAGGACGGCCGCTTCCTGTGGCCGGGGTTCGGTGAGAACAGCCGCGTGCTGAAGTGGGTGTTCGAGCGGGTCGCCGGCACCGCCGAGGCCGTCGAGACGCCGATCGGCCTCCTGCCCGCGCCGGGCGCGATCGACACCGCCGGCCTCGAGGTGCGCGAGGACGACCTGTCCACCCTGCTGTCGGTCGACACCGAGGGCTGGGCGAGCGCGATCCCGCAGATCCGCGCCCACTACGCCCAGTTCGGTGACCGCCTGCCGGCACGACTCGGCCTGGCGCTCGACGAGCTCGAGAGCAAGCTGACCGCCTGACCGTCGTGGTGGGTTCGGCTCCGACCACATCGGTCGGAGCCGATTTCTCTTCCGCGAGGCGTCCGCCGCCGCACACCCCTAACGTTTCCCGCCGTGCCCGCCGCGACACCACCGGTCCCCGGGCGACTCGCCCGCAATCCGGCTCGCGTGGTCGCACTCGTGTTCCTGGTGGCCATCGCCGTCGGCACGCTGCTGCTGTGGTTGCCCGTCTCCGCCGACGGCCCGCGCACCACCCCGATGCAGGCGCTGTTCACTGCGGTGTCGGCCGTCTGCGTGACCGGCCTCACCGTCGTCGACACCGGGTCGCACTGGAGCGCCACCGGCGAGGTGATCGTGCTGGTGCTGGTGAAGGTGGGCGGCCTCGGGATCATGACGCTCGCGTCGGTGGTGGTGCTGGCGCTCAACCGTCGGCTCGGCGTGCAGACGAAGCACCTGGCCAACGCGGAGCGCACCGCGCTCAGCAACGGTGAGATCCGGCCGTTGCTCGTGGCCGTCGTGCGCTACTCGTTCGTGTTCGAGGCCGTCGGCGCGCTGCTGTTGTTCGTGGGCTTCCGGTTCGCGCACGACCGGGCCTGGACCACCGACGCCTGGAGCGGCGTGTTCCACAGCGTGATGGCGTTCAACAACGCGGGGTTCGGACTGCGCGCCGACAGTCTCAGCGCCTACGTGGGCAACTGGTGGATCAACGGAGTGATCGCGGCCCTCGTGATCTGCGGCGGCATCGGGTTCCCGGTGCTGCTCGAGCTCCGACGCCGCCTGGCCACCCCGCGTGGCACCCGGCGCCCGTCGCTCACGCTGCACACCCGCATCACCCTGATCACCACCGGCGTGCTGCTGGTGCTGGGCACCGTCGTCATCGTCACCGCCGAGTGGACCGACGACCGCACGCTCGGTGCGATGTCGATCCCCGAGAAGCTGCTCGCCGCGGGGTTCCAGTCGGTGCAGACCCGCACGGCGGGCTTCAACTCGATCGACATCGGCGCGATGGACACGGTCAGCTGGCTGTTCATGTCGATGCTGATGTTCGTCGGCGGTGGCAGCGCCGGCACCGCCGGCGGCATCAAGGTCACCACCTTCGCCGTGATCGCGCTGATGATCTGGTCGGAGGTCCGTGGTGACGCGGACGTGCACGCCCACCGGCGCCGCCTTCCCGAGCGCACGCAGCGCCGCGCCGTCGCGATCGCGGCGATCTCGATGGGTGCGGTGGTGGCCGGCAGCCTCGCGATCAAGTCGCTCAGCACCACCGACCTCGACCGGTCGCTGTTCGAGGCCACCTCGGCGTTCGGCACGGTGGGCCTCAGCACCGGCATCACCGCATCCCTGCCCGAGCCGGCCCAGGCCGTGCTCGTCGTGCTGATGTACCTGGGTCGTCTCGGCCCGCTCACGCTCGGCGCTGCCCTGGTGCTGCGCGAACGTCATCTCAGGTTCCGCTACCCGGAGGAGCAACCGATCCTTGGCTGATCACCCGTCCCCCACCGCCGTGCACCACCCGGCCGGTTCCGTGCTCGTCGTCGGCCTCGGCCGCTTCGGCGGCGCGCTCGCCCGCACCCTGATCGAGCTCGGCACCGAGGTGCTCGCCGTCGACTCCGACGCGCGACTCGTGCAGATGCACTCGATCGACCTCCCCCACGTCGCCCAGGTGGATGCGACCGATCTGGTCGCGCTCCGACAGCTCGGCGCCCATGAGTTCGACACCGCGGTCGTCGCGATCGGCGCCGGCGTCGAGTCGAGCGTCCTGGTGACCACGGCGTTGCTCGACCTCGGGATCGAGCGGGTGTGGGCGAAGGCGATCAGCGACCAGCACGCGAAGATCCTCGAACGTGTGGGCGCGCACCGGGTGTTCCGGCCGGAGGCCGAGATGGGCGCGCGTGTCGCACACCTGGTGTCGGGTCGCGTGCTCGAGTACCTGTCGCTCGACGAGGGGTTCGTGCTCGCCGAGGTGGTGGCACCGCCGAGTTTCGTCGGCCGGGCGCTCGGCGACATCGGTCTTCGCGCGACCTACCGGGTGACGGTGGTGTGCGTGAAGCACCCCGGCTCGACGTTCACCTACGCCGAGTCGTCCACGATCGTGCGCGACGGCGACCTGCTCGTGCTGGCGGGAGCTCCCGGCGACGTGGAGCGTTTCGCCCAGGTGCGCTGAACCGGGTCGCGCCTGACGCGGTCAGCTCATGAAGAGGCTGCGCAACGCGAGGCCCATCAGGAACAGCCCGCCGCCGCCGTAGATCAGGTACCGGCGGGCCTTCATCTGGTTGGCGTACGAGTACACGATGCCGATCGCGGCGATCCCGCTGAACTCGTAGAGCATGTGCAGCTCCGGGAACTCCCAGTCGTACCGGGCGAGCAGCACCGACGCCATCACCACGTTGGCCGTGACCACGAGGTACGTGACGAAGGTGACGATCCACAACGCCCGACCGCGGACCCGCTCCCACTGGTGGGCCGCCAGCGCCCAGCTCCCGGCGACGGCGCCGAGGGCGACCTGCACCCACAGCATGGTGCGGTACACGTCGTGCAGCGACTCGCCGGCCATGGTGGGGCGCTCAGCCGGCGAACACGTGCGTCGGGGACATCGGGGCGGAATGGTACCGGTGCCCCGTGAGCTCCGCCCGGCGAGCACCCCGTGACACCGGGCTCCGGGGCACGGCCGACGGACGCCGCGCGCGTGACCGTCAGCAGATCAGCGGATCAGCGTGTCGGCCTCGTGCCCGCCCTCGACGAGGGTGAGCGCGCCGTCGGCACCGACGTCGACGACGGTGACCGAGCAGTTGTCGAGGCTCCGGATGACGAGCCGGTCGTCGCCGAGCGCGGCGCCGATCACGGCGTTGATCGCCACGAAGTGGCTGAACATCACGGTGTCGCGCGGGCACGCCCGCACGGCAGCCACGACACCGTCGCGGAAGCTGGTGTACCGCTCGTCCAGCGCACCCCACGTCCCCTGCATCGCGGCGCGCAGCCAGTCGACCCGGTCGGCCATCGCGACACCCTCCGGCGACGGGATCTCGGCGATCCGTGGCTCCACCAGCAGCGGCAGCCGCCATGCTGACAGCAGCGGGGCCGCGGTCTCCTGGCACCGCCGCAGCGGGCTCGTCTCCACGTGCAGCGGACCGAGCGGAGCGAGCCGGGCGCACACGTCGAGCGACTGCTGCCGGCCCAGCTCGTCGAGGCCCGGGTCGGGGTCGGTGTCCCAGCCCGCCGCGGCCCGGCCGTGGCGGACGAGGTGCACCCGGGTCATCCGAACATCCACCCGGGCCGCAGCCCGGCGGGCGCGCCCTTCTCGATGTACCACTCGGTGCCGAACGCGATCGCGAAGGCCTCGTCGTCCATCGCGAGGAAGAACGACGAGTCGGACACCTGGCTCGCGTGGCAGGCGATGCTCGCCCGCTTCGCCGCGATCCACGGCCGGACGTCGACCTCGAGCGTGAGCTCGGCCTCCGGGGTGCCGAAGGGATTCCCGTCGTCACTCGGGCCCTCGGGGTCGAAGTCCTCCTGCTGCTCCGACGGCATCAGGTTCATCATCCGCACGATCGCGTCGCGGTTCATCGTCGACTCGAACACCCGCGGCGTGCCGGCCAACTCCGCGGCACGATGGCCGACGTGGTGCACCTTGATGTGGTCGGGGTGGCCGTAGCCGCCGTGCCAGTCGTACACCGTGAGCACGTCGGCCTGCTCCTCGCGCAGGATCTCCGCGAGTCGCTCGGCCGCCTCGTCGAGCGGCGCCTGCAGGAACGACGCAGGGTGACCGTTCTGCTCCCACCCGGTCATGCCGCTGTCCGCGTAGTCGAGCCACGCGACCCGGTGGATGCCGAGCATCGATGCCGATGCATCGGTTTCGCGGCGACGCCGGTCGACGAGCATCTCACCGGGGGCGAGGTCGTCGGGCACCTCGCCGTGGTCGCCGTTGGTGGCCACCACGAGCACCACCCGGTGCCCCTCAGCCGCAGCCCGCGCCATCGAGCCGCCGGTTGCGATCGCCTCGTCGTCGGGGTGTGCGTGGAAGCACACGAGGGTGCCCATCAGGCGTCGACCACGGCCTTCGACCCGAGCAGCTCCTCGATCCGGTCCGCGGGCACACCCCAGTCGGCGAGGACCTCACGCGAGTGCTGACCGGCGTGGGCCGGTGCGCTCACGATCTCCGGCGTGGTGCGGCTGAACCGCGGCGCCGGGGCCGGCTGGGTGACGCCGGCGACCTCGACGAAGGTGCGCCGCTCGACGTTGTGCGGGTGTGCCGCGGCCTCGCTCATCGTGAGCACCGGGGCGAAGCACACGTCGGTGGCCTCCATGATCTCGCACCACTCGGCGCGGGTCTTCTGCTTGAACACGTCGCGCAGCCGCTGCTTCAGGTGCGGCCACTGGCTCTGGTCCATCTGCTTCGCGAACTCGGGATCGCCGGCGAGACCGGTGAGCCGCATCAGCTCGGCGTAGAACTGCGGCTCGATCGAGCCGAGCGACACGTACTGGCCGTCGGCACACTCGAACACGTCGTAGAAGTGGGCGCCGGTGTCGAGCAGGTTGGTGCCGCGTCGGTTCTCGTCGAAGATGCCGGCCGACTTGAACGCCCAGAACATGCTCATCAGCACCGCGGCGCCGTCGACCATCGCGGTGTCGACCACCTGGCCCTGACCGCTGCGCTGCGCCTCGAGCAGGGCGCACACCACGCCGTAGGCGAGGAACATGCCGCCGCCGCCGAAGTCGCCCACCATGTTGAGCGGCGGCACCGGGGCCTCTCCTGCGCGACCGAAGTGGGCGAGCGCACCGGCGAGCGCGATGTAGTTGATGTCGTGACCGGCGGCCTGGGCGTACATGCCCTCCTGGCCCCAGCCGGTCATGCGGCCGAAGACGAGCTTCGGGTTGCGGGCCAGGCAGACGTCGGGGCCGACGCCGAGGCGCTCCATCACTCCGGGGCGGAAGCCCTCGATCAGTGCGTCGGCGCGCTCGACGAGGTCGAGCAGGGTGGCGACGCCGTCGGGGTGCTTGAGGTCGATCGCGATGTTGCGCCGGCCGCGGAGCATGACGTCGAAGTGCGGCGTGTCGGGGGCGGGCCCGCGCACGCTCTGCGCGCGCTCGACGCGGATCACCTCCGCGCCCATGTCGGCGAGCAACATGGCGGCGAACGGGCCGGGCCCGATGCCGGCGATCTCGATGATGCGATACCCAGTGAGCGGTCCAGCCATGGGTGCGTTTCTAGTCGCCCGGACCGGCCGGGACGGCACCGGGTGGGCGGCCGGCGCGGGTGGCGCCGGCCGTCGCGTCAGCCCGCGAGGCGGGTGTGGGCGGCGACGGCGTCGACCACGAGCGGCCAGAGCGGCTCGGGGAGGTCGTGGCCCATGTCGGCCAGGTACAGCAGGTGCGCGCCGGGGATCGCCTCGGCGGTCGCCAGGCCACCGCTGGGGGTGATGAGCGTGTCGTCGCGGCCGTGGATCACGAGTGCCGGCACGTCGAGCTGCCGGAGACGCTCGGTGCGATCGCCGCTCGCGAAGATCGCCGCGAGCTGGCGGGGACCACCGTCGGCGTAGTTCGAACGATCCCACGCGACGGCGGCGAGCTCCTTCGTGCGCTCCGCGCTCCGGTGCTTCTTCGAGTGCCACGCCATCCACTTCGGCGACGTCTCGATGTACTCCTCGCGCGTGGTGGCCGGCGGCGACAGCAGCACGCCGAGCACCTCGGGCGCCGCCTGGCCGACGCTCGGGTCGCCGGTGGTGCTCATGACCGAGATCACCGACCGCACCCGCGTCGGGTGCTCGATCGCCATCGTCTGCACGATCATCCCACCCATCGACGCGCCCATCACGTGGGCCCGCTCGACGCCGAGGTGGTCGAGCAGACCGATGCCGTCGGCGGCCATGTCGGAGAGCGAGTACGGCACCTCGGGCAGCTCGCCCCCGCCGAGCGCGGCGGCCATCACGGCGCCGGTGTCGACCACGACGCCGTCGAGCTTCGTGCTCAGCCCGCAGTCGCGGTTGTCGAAGCGCACGACGTGCAGGCCGGTGTCGGCCAGCTGCCCGCAGAACCGCTCGTCCCACTGGATCATCTGGGCCGTGAAGCCCATCACCAGCAGCAGGGTCGGGTCGTCGGGCGATCCGAACGTGTCGTACTCGAGTTCCATTCCGGTGGCGACGAGGGCGCGAGGCATCTGCGCAGGCTACCTTCGGCGGTCATGACGATGTTCGACGCCGTCTTCGGCGTGCACGCCGGCCTGCAGCACACCACCGCCGACGAGCTGCGCTCGGTGTGGCGCCGGATCGAGGACCTCGGATATGGCTGGATCTCCGTGTGGGACCACTTCTACGGGGCGACCGGCCACCCCGACGACGCCGCCTGCCTCGAGGCCGTCGCGATGCACGCAGCCCTGGCGTGCAGCACCGAGCGGGTGCGGGTCGGGTCGCTCGTCTACTCGATCGGCTACCGGCACCCGGCGGTGCTCGCCAAGGCCATCACCGCGATCGACCAGCTGTCCGGCGGCCGCGCCGACATGGGCATCGGTGCCGGATGGGCCCAGATCGAGTACGCCGCCTACGGCATCCCGTTCCCGGACGTGCGCACCCGCATGGACCAGCTCGAGGAGGGCATCCAGTGCCTGCGCGGGCTGCTCCACGACGAGGTCACCAGCTTCGAGGGCCGCTGGTTCACACTCGACCACGCCCGCAACGAGCCGCGCCCCATCCAGGACCGGCTGCCGATCTGGATCGGCGGGGGCGGCGAGAAGCGCACCCTGCGGATCGCCGCGCAGTACGCCGACGGCTGGAACGTGCCGTTCATCTCGCCCGAGCAGTTCGCCCACAAGAACCGCGTGCTCGACGAGCACTGCGAGCGGGTGGGGCGCGACCCCAGCGAGATCAAGCGGGCGATCAACACCGGGCTCGCCTGGACCGAGGCCAGCCTGCAGCAGCAGTTCGGCGCGATCGCCGAGTTCGTCCGCCCCGGCGTGCTCACCGGCAGCGACCAGCAGGTGATCGACACGATCGGCGCCTACGTGGAGTCCGGCGCCGACCAGGTGAACATCGCGCTGCGCGCCCCGTTCGACCTGGAGGCGATCGACCGCCTCAGCACCACGCTCGGACTGGAGCGCGCATGAGCGTCCGCATCGCCCGAGCCCCCGGCCGCGTGAACCTCATCGGCGACCACACCGACTACACGGGCGGCCTGGTGTTCCCGATGGCGGTCGACCGCTGGACGGACATCCGGTTCGAACCGTCCGACCAGGTGGAGCTCACCTCGGCCGACGAGTCCGAGCCGGTGACGCTCCCCCTGCGCGTCGACGACCCGACCACCGTGTCGCCGGCGTGGGGGAAGTACGTCGCCGGCGTGGTGTCCGAGATGGCGCCCGCCCACGGCATCCGCGGGCACGTGAGCACCACGATCCCGATCGGTGGGGGGATGTCGAGCAGCCACGCGCTCGAGGTGGCGGTGGCGCTCGCGCTCGGCTTCGAGGGCAGCGTGGTGGAGCTGGCGAAGCTCACCCAGCGCGCCGAGAACCGAGCGTCGGGCGTGCCCACGGGCATCATGGACCAGTTCTCGATCGCGGGCGGTGTGGCCGGCCACGCGCTCCTCATGGACTGCGGGGCGCTCACGATCACCCCGGTGCCGTTCCCGGACGACGTCGACGTGGTGGTGCAGTTCATCGCCCACCGCACCCTGGTCGGTTCGGCGTACGCCGACCGCGTGCGCGAGTGCGCCGCAGCCGAGGCGATCATCGGCCCGCTGCGCGAGGCCACGTCCGTCGCCGCGGCGTCGATCGACGACCCGGTGGTGCGCAAGCGGGCCATGCACGTCGTGGCCGAGAACCAGCGGGTGCGCGACTTCGCCGACGCGCTGCGCGCCCACGACCTCGCCACCGCCGGCGAGCTGATGCTCGCCAGCCACGCCAGCCTGCGCGACCTGTACGACACCTCGACGGCGCAGATGGACGCAGCCGTGGCCCACGTCGCGTCGCTGCCGGGCGTGCACGGGGTGCGGATGACCGGCGGTGGCTTCGGCGGCTGCATCGTCGCCCTCGCCGAACCCGGCGCACTCGACGAGGGCTGGCGGGTCCGCGCCGTCGACGGCGCCCAGCTGCTCGACGCGGACGCAGCCTGACCGACCACCCGGCCGACCGGTCACCACCCGGCCGACCGGTCACCACCCGGCCACACCCACCGACCCACAGAGACGAAGCGGAGGACACGCGATGGGACTCGACGTGCTCGCCACCGGCCTCCGCTTCGGCGAGGGGCCACGCTGGCACCACGGCAAGCTGTGGTTCAGCGACATGTACGACCACTCGGTGCAGGCGGTCGGCCTCGATGGCCACGTCGAGGTGAAGGTCGACATCCCGGGTCAGCCGAGCGGGCTCGGCTGGACTCCTGCCGGCGATCTGCTCGTCGTGCTGATGCGCGAGCGCCAGGTGCTGCGCCTCGCCCACGACCGGCTCGTGGTGCACGCCGACCTCGACGGTGTCGCCACATGGCACTGCAACGACATGGTGGTCGATGACGCCGGACGCGCCTACGTGGGCAACTTCGGGTTCGACCTCCACACCGCCGAGGCCACGGGCGACTTCTCGCGGCGGGCCACGGCCACGCTCGCGCTCGTGGACCCGGACGGCAGCGTGAGCGTGGCCGCCGACGGGCTCAAGTTCCCCAACGGCACCGTCATCACGCCTGACGGCCGCACCCTCGTGGTCGCCGAGTCGATGGGGCGGTGCCTCACCGCGTTCGACCGCGACGCCGATGGTCGCCTGTCGAACCGTCGCGTGTGGGCCGATCTCGGCGGCCGAGCACCCGACGGCATCTGCCTCGACGCCGACGGGGCGATCTGGTTCGCGAACGCCGCGGCCGGTGAGTGCGTGCGCGTGGCCGATGGCGGCGCCGTGCTCGACGTGCTCACGACCGATCGCCGCGCCTTCGCGTGCATGCTCGGCGGACCGGAGGGACGGCACCTGTTCGTGCTGACGTCGCAGCACTCGCACCCCGACCAGTGCCGGGCCGAGCGCACCGGGCAGGTGCTCGTGACCGAGGTCGCGGTTCCGCACGCCGGCCGTCCCTGAGGGCCGCACCGCTCCTCATCGGACGCCGGCTGCCGGCCGTCAGGCGCGTCGACGTGACGTTCCGCCGAACACCAGCACCGGGTCGATGTCGAGGTGATGGCCGTGCGGCCCGCGCCTGAGCCGTCCGGCGGCCTGGGCGGCGAGCAGATCGAGCGCGGCCGCGGCGAGGCCGTCGAGGGCGGCGAGGGCGGCGAGGCCGTCGAGGCCGTCGAGGCCGGTGACGCGCACACCTGGTGGTGGTTCGCGGACGACCACGAGCTCCGCCTCCCCGAGCCCCGCCTGGCGGGCGGCCTCGTGTCGAGCGGCGACGGTCACCACGTGCGCACGCTCACCGGCACCACCGTGGTCCGCGACCTCGTGGTCGACCCGGCGCGGCTCGTCCCGGGCGCGAGCGTGGATCGCGCGTTCGTCACGACGCGACCCGGTCGCACCGAGCGGTTCCTGATCGAGGCACCGTGCGGCACCTGGCCGGCGCACCTCGGCGTCGACGCCCTCGTGGAGCGATCGGTCATCCGCTCGGCTGCAGCACCTCGCGCAGGCGGGTGAGCGCCCCGGCGGTGCGGACGCCCCACCAGAACAGGTCGCGCCCGTCGAGCAGCAGCACCCGCGCGTCGGGAAGGGCGGCCGACACCTCGGCGAGGTGTCGCTCGGCGAACGGGTAGGGCTCCGACGGCAGCAGCACGAACGACGGCGCCCGGCGGGCGACCTCCGCGAGGTCGATCTCGGGGTACGTGCCGTCGTCGTCGGTGAGCACGTTGCGCACACCGAGGTGGGCGAGCACCGACGACCCGTAGGTCGCGACACCGAGGCCCATCCACGGACGGCGCCAGATCGGCACGAACGCCGACGCCCAGGTCGATGTCGCCGGGCCCCACGCCGGCGTGGCCGGGTCGGGCGCCGATGACGCGCCCGCTGCGCCTGCCGCGCCCGTGACGCCCGTGGCGGTGGCGAGACCGGCGAGCATCGGTGCCACGCCGGCGAGGTCGACCACGTGGGTCACGTGCAGCGGCACTCCGGCGGCGAGCAGCGCCTCGGCATCCTCCCGGCGGTTCTCCTCACGGTCGACCACCACCAGGTCCGGCGCGAGCGCGGTGATCGCGGCGAGGTCCGGGTCCTTCGTGCCGCCCACGTGGCGGAGGGTCGGCTGCTCGCAGAACCGCGTGCAGGCGACCACGTCGACACCCCACGCGAGCAGGGTCTCGGTGACCGAGGGGACGAGGCTGACGACGCGCACCGGTCGACGACGATCGCGCAGCCGACCGGTCAGCCGAGCAGGCGGCGCTTCTGCGCCTCGAACTCCTCGGGCGACAGCGTGCCGCGCTGCAGCATCCCCTCCAGCCGCTCGAGCTCCTCGGCGACACTGGCGACCCCGCCACCACCCCGGGCGTAGCTGCCGCGGCGCTCGGCGGCGAGCTCCATCTGGGAGTGGATCATCCGCTGCACCTCGTCGGGGCGCTTGATGTCGGAGAAGCGGCTCTGGCCGTCCTCGCCACCCGACTCGATCAGCAGGTCGCCGGCGCCGAGCATCCGCTCGAAGATGCTCTGGTTGAAGTTGACGTTGTTGACGCGCTCGAGCGGGATCTCGATGCCGCTCTTCGCGATCACACCCGTGCGGAAGATCAGCCGGTGCGACGTGATCACGAAGTGGGTCGTCATCCACTTCAGGTAGCGCGCCACGACCCACAGCGCGGACACCACCAGGGCGGCGATGAACACGACGCGCATCACCTTGCCGAGGTTCGAGTCACCGTCCGTGGTGAGCGCCCAGATGCTGCCGATGATCGACACCACCAGTGCGAACACCGGGCTGGAGAAGTACCACCAGTGCGGGTGGAGGTCGAGCGCGATGGTCTCGTTCGCGTTCAGGTTCTTCTGGGAGAACGTCATGCGCGGAGCGTAGTCGTATCGTGGAACGGTGGACGCGGACGCTGGAGCCAACCGCAGCGTCGGCACGGACGCCGACGACGGCCCCGACGCGCAGCGGTGGCGGGCCGTGCTGCGAGGTCTCGATCCCCACCAGCGCGAGGCGGTCACCACCGACGCGGCGCCGCTCGCGATCGTGGCCGCCGCCGGCTCGGGCAAGACCATGGTGCTCACCCGGCGCATCGCCCGACGGGTGCTCGACGGCAGCGCCGACGCCCGCCACGTGCTCGCACTCACCTTCACCCGCGACGCCGCCGGCGAGCTGCGACGCCGGCTCCGCCGCCTCGACATCCGCGAGCACGTCGAGACGGGCACGTTCCACGCGGTGGCGCTGCGGGTGCTGCGTGACCGCGCCGCCTCCACCGGCACCGCACCGCCATCGGTCGCCGCCGACCGGGGCCGGCTGATCCGCGAGGTGCTCACCGAGACGCGGGTGCGATGCGAGCCCGGTGCCGCGCTGGCCGATCTCGACTGGGCTCGGGCGCGGCTGGTGTCGCCCGACGACTTCGTCGATCAGAACCGGCGGGTGCGTCGACGCCCGGCACTGTCGGCCGATGCCTACGCCACGGTGCTCGATCGCTACACCGCGCTGAAGCGTCGCCGCGGGGTCGTCGACTTCGACGACCTGCTCGCCGGTCTGCTCTCGGAGATGCGGCGCGACCGCACCTTCGCCGACGTGGTGCGCTGGCGCTTCCGGCACCTGTTCGTCGACGAGGCACAGGACCTCAACCCGCTCCAGCACGAGCTGCTCGAGGCGATCCGGGACGGCCGGCCGGACATCTGCCTCGTCGGCGACCACCGGCAGGCGATCTACGGCTGGAACGGTGCCGACCCCACCACGCTGCTCGAGGTGGAGCGGGTCTACCCGGGAGTCACCGTCGTCGCGCTCACCGGCAACTACCGCTGCTCGCCGCAGATCGTGCGGGCGGGTGCCGCCGCGCTGTCGGCCGCCCGCATCGCCGACGACACCGAGTCGCGCCGTGCCGATTCGGCGTCGATCCGGGTGGTCGAGGCCACCGACGAGCACGACGAGGCGCGCCGCGTGGCGGCGCTCGCCCGCGATCTGTCGCAGCGGCACGGGCTCCGGCAGGTGGCGGTGCTCGCTCGCACCAACGACCAGTTGGAGGGGCTCGGACGAGCGCTCACCGCAACCGGGCTGCCCGTCGCCCGTGCCGTCGGTGCGAGCCTGCTCGAGCGCACGATCCTGGAGGCCTCACGCTGCACGAACCGCCAGCAACTCGCCGCGTGGGCCGAGGAGGTGTGGGCCTCCGACGAGGTCGCCCCGATCCGCTCCCGCGTGGCCGAGGAGGTCGACCGGTTCCTGATGTCGAACGAGCCCGGCGGGTTCCGCGCCTGGGTGGAGCTGCGCCAGCCGTTCGACGATCTCGAACCCGACGACGACGGTGCGGTGTCGCTGCTCACGTTCCATGCGGCGAAGGGCCGGGAGTGGGAGGCGGTGATCGTCACCGGCGTCGAGGAGGGGCTGGTCCCCCACTCGTCGGCCACCACTGCGGCGCAGCGGGCGGAGGAGGCGCGGCTGCTGTACGTGGCGCTCACCCGTGCGAGCGACACCCTGGTGGTCACGTGGGCGGCGCGGCGCCGTGACGTCTCGGGCGCACCCAGCGCGTGGCTCGAGGCGGTCGCGGCCACCATCGAGGTGGAGCGGCCGCTCCCGCCCCCGGCGGTGCTGCGACGCACCGGAGCACCGCCGGATCCCATGGCGCCGCTGCGCGACTGGCGCGCCGCGGTCGCCCGCGCCGCGGGGGTGGAGGCGCGGGCGGTGTGCACCGATCAGGTGCTGCGCGGGCTGCTGGCGTCGCCTCCCCGCGACACCACCGAGGTGGCCCGACGACTCGGTCTCGGCCTCAGTGCGGCGGAGCGTCTGGCGCCGAGGCTGCTCGATCTGCTGGATCACCAGGGTCGTCCCGGCGACGTTCCCGCATGAGCCGCTGGAACACCTCGGGCTTCATCGACACGAACAGCGCCCGCGCCTCCGCGCACAGCGTGTCACCGTGGTGGAGGGTGGCGACCGTGTGGATCTTGCGTCCGTCGACGTGATCGATCCGTCCGACGAAGCGCAGCGGGCGGTGCAGCGGCGTCGGTGACCGGTAGTCGACCTGCAGGTTGGCCGTCATCCCCGGGTGTCCGCCGAGCGACTGGGCGAAGCCGAGCACCTCGTCGAAGCTGGCGGCCACGAAGCCACCGTGCACGCAGCCGGGAGGACCCTCGTAGGCCGAGCCGAACACGGCCTCTCCGACCACCGACCCGTCGTCGGCGAGGTGCATCGCGATGGGCGGCGCGAGCGGGTTGAGCGGACCCACGAGTGGGCTGAAGTCGAGGAACGACGAGTCCTGGTGGTCGGAGAGCGACGCCTCCGCACCGGAGTACGCACGGGCGTGACCGCGGGCCTCCAGGATCGCCGCGGCGCGCTCGACCAGGTCGCATGCCTGTTCGAACTCGTCGCTCGACGCGCTCGACGAGGTGAGCTCGGCGACGATCCGGCGGACGGCGTCGGTGAGCGGGAGCCGAGCGTCGTCGGGACCGAACCGGCGGTCGAAGTCGATCACCCGGCCACCTGACTCACCTGATCCACCTGATCCACCCGGCTCACCTGCTCCACCTGGTTCACGGGGATCAGTCGAGCAGGTCGACCACGACGGGCGCGTGGTCGGACGGCGACGTGCCCTTGCGGGCGTTGCGGTCGACGATGGACCACGCCGCACGTTCGGCGACGGCCTGGGTGCCGAGCACGAGGTCGATGCGCAGCCCGCGGCCCTGGTGGAAGTCGCCGGCGCGGTAGTCCCACCAGCTGTACAACCGGTCCTGGGCGTAGTGCTGCCGGAACACGTCGACGAGGCCCCAGTCGTGCAGCTCGCCGAGCAGCGCTCGTTCGGCCGGGCTGGTGTGGGTGGCGTCGACGAACTTCGAGGGGTCGTAGACGTCGCGGTCGTCGGGGGCGATGTTGAAGTCGCCCATCACCGCCAGCGGCTCCTGCGGCGATCCGACCGCGTCGAGATGGCGCCGCAGCTGCGCGAGCCACCGGAGCTTGTACTGGTAGTGGTCGTTGTCCAGCGAGCGGCCGTTGGGCACGTACACGCTCGTGCACCGCACGCCTCCGCAGCGCGCCGTGATGATGCGGGCGTCGGGGTCGGCCTCACCGGATGCGGGCGAGAAGTTCGCGACCACGTCGTCGATGCCGACGCGGGACAGGATCGCGACGCCGTTCCACTGGCCCTGGCCGTGGTGCACCGACTCGTAGCCGAGGCCCTGGAAGGTGAGCGCCGGGAACGCGTCGTCGGCGAGCTTGGTCTCCTGCATGCACAGCACGTCGGGCCGCACCTCGGCGAGCCACTCCTCCACCCGTGGCAGGCGGACCTTCAGCGAGTTGACGTTCCAGGTGGCGATGCGCACCCCGCCACGGTAGCGACCGCCGCCCCGGGGTCCCACGCCGTCGGCAGGGCCGCAAGGGGGCGTGCGTCAGCTCGAGGAGCCGCTGGGCGCGGTGCGTGAGCGACGGGCGGGGCGGGCCACACCGTCGGTCGGACCGGCCGGAACGGGCTCGGCGGTGGGCGTGGCAACACCGGCCTTCGTCGCCTTGGCGGCCTTGGTCGCCTTGGCGGCCTTGGTCGGCTCGGCGGCCTTGGTCGCCTTGGCGGCCTTGGTCGCCTTGGCGGCCTTGGTCGGCTCGGCGGCCTTGGTCGGCTCGGCGGCCTTCGCCGCCTCGGCGGCCTTGGTCGGCTTGGTCGCCGTGGCGGCCTTCGCCGCCTCGGTCGGCTTCGATCCCGTCGTCGCCGCAGCCGCTGCGCTCGCCTGCGTCACCGCGCTCGCCTGCGTCGCCGCCTTCGCCGTCTTCGCCGTCTTCGCCGTCTTCGCCGTCTTCGTCGTCGCCGCGGTCGCCGGTGCGGTCGCCGGTGCGGGCGAATCCGTCGCCGCGGCAGTCGCCTTGGACGCCTTGGACGCCTTGGTCGCCGTGGTCGGGGCCGTCGCCGACACCGCCGTCGAGGCCGTCGAGGCCGTCGAGGCCGTGGCGGCCTTCGATGCCGTGGCGGTCGGGGCCGCCTCGACCTCAGTGGCCTCCGCCACGGGCGGGACCGGTGTCGCTGTCGCCGCTGCGAGGCTGGCCTTCCGCGCCCTGCCCGGCTTGGCGGGCGTGGCCGGGGGCGCGACCGGCTCGACGGTCGCCGGCTGGTCGGCCGTCTCGGCAGTCCCGGACGTCCCGGACGTCCCGGACGTGGACGCCTTCGACGCCTTCGACGCCTTCGACGCCTTGGAGGCCTTCGACGGCTTGGACGCCTTCGACGCCGGGGCGGGTTCGGCGGGCGGCTTCGACGTCGCCATCGCGGCCACGGCGAGGTCGATGCTGCGGCGGGCCGGGGCGAAGCTCTCGACCACGAGGGTGATCGCGTCGCCGATCTTCATGAACTCGCGGGCGCTGCGCGGAGCGGGGTCGGCCATCAGCCGCAGCGGCACGTAGCCCTTCACCTCACCCACCCGCACGTAGGCGCCGTGCGACGAGTAGCTCTCCACGATGGCGTTGACGCTGCTGCCGAGCGGGTGGTGCTCGACGAACGACAGGAACGCCATGAGGTCGTTCACCGGCTGACCGGCCTTCGGGGGCGCCGCTCGTTCGGCGGACGGCGCCGTCGTGGCCG
>CAEZSR010000069.1_pt1 | contig 18923 bp, 20 predicted proteins | sample 7264011 | NCBI WGS metagenome assembly CAEZSR01 (sample SAMEA6813783, study PRJEB35770) | freshwater metagenome | biome: Freshwater; feature: Freshwater reservoir; material: water | place: Czech Republic | collected 2016-08-15 | depth 0.5m m | reverse complement strand
CGCACCGCCGGCGACGACGAGGCACCCGCTTGCTGGGCGGCGATGCTCGGCGGACCGCTCGCACTGCGACGCGGCCACCGCCCGGTGTGCTGGTGGACGCCGCTCGGGGTGCGGATCGGCTCGGCGCCGCTGTGGGAGCACGCCGCAGCGACGGCGATCGCCCGGGCGCAGGGCTGGATCGGCGACGACGACTGGGCCGTGCTGCGCCCTCGGCTGCTGGGCGCCGCAGCACGCGGCACCGCGCAGATCGACGACGAGCGCGCCATCGCGGCAGGCCGGCTCTGGCTCGCGTGCCTCGACGACGAGCAGGCCGCCCGCATCCTCACCCGCCCCACGGTGCAGCACGACCCGCTGGCCGTGGCACTCGACCGACTGGCGACCCGCGTCGCCGCCGACGGAAAGGACCTCGTCGCATGACCGTCTCGGAACTCCACCCGCCCACCGACCACGCCGATCCACCGCCGCCGCGACCACCACTGCTGCCCGAGCAGCCCCGCCGCATGGGGCCGGTCACGCGGTTCCTGGTGCTGCGCACCGTGGTGGTCGTCGCGGTCGTGCAGGTCGTGTCGGTGGTGCTCACCGTGGCGGGTGGTCGGTGGCGCACCCTCGGGCTCGGCCTCGCCCTGCCCGGCGGCGGCTTCCTGCACACCGCCGCCCCGGTCGCGTTCGTGCTCACGTGGGTGGCCGTCACGGTGGCGCTGGTGTTCTGGTGGGGCATGAGCGTGCACTGGGGTATCCCGCTCGTGTGGCTCGCGTCGGCGCTCGTGGCCGTGGCCTGGGCGGACGGGCCGCGGTTCCTCATCGACCGCGGCACCACCTGGGAGTGGGCGATCCCGGTCGTGTACGTGCTCGCTGCGGCGGCGATCGGTGCGCTGGTGTTCACCTTCGAGTCGCGGTTCCGCGGCAAGCGGGCACGCATCGGCGAGCTCAACGAGTACCTCACCACGGCCTCGCTGCCCGAGCCCGCACGGCCGCTGCGTGACCCGGACGACACCGACGCCGAGCTGCTCCGCTGGGCCTACGAGATGGCGCTGCAGCCCGTCGACGAGTTCCGGGGCTTCGAGTGGGGCGAGCAGTACCACGGCGGCACGGTGGTGCGCTACCAGCTGAACTACCTCGGCTGGGCGCTGGCGCCGTACGCGGTGAACTACGTGCCCAACGCACCCCGCCAGATCGAGCTCGCGATGCGCAACCTCGTGCACAAGCAGACCGACCTGCGGGTGTGGCGCTACTGGCGCACCCTCAACCTGATCGGCAACCTCGACGCGAACCCCGATCCGCTGGTGCGCGACAACATCATGTTCTCGGGCTTCACCGGCGACCAGATCAACCTCTACGAGGCGGCCACCGGCAGCACCGTGTTCGACGAGCCGGGATCGCTCACCTTCGTGTGGGAGGACGGCCGCACGTTCGCGTACGACCACCACTCCTGGACCGAGGCGGTGCGCGCCAACTTCGAGTCGAGTCGCCTCGTGTTCTTCCCGTGCGAGCCGGGGTGGGCGTTCGCCGCGTGCAACACGATCGGCGCACAGGCGCTGCTCGGCCACGACCGGCTGCACGGCACCACGCACTGGGCCGACATCGAGCAGCGCTGGCGCACCACGCTGGAGCAGGAGTACCTGCTGCCGGACGGCAACTACGCCAACATCCGCTCCACCCACACGGGCCTGTCGTGGGACACCGGCGAGACGCCGGGCGGCGAGTACTTCACCACCGGGTCCCACGGGTTCGCCGACGTGGCACCCGACCTCGCGCTGCGGGGGCGGATGCTGCAGCTGCGCGGCGCGCCGCAGAAGATGGCCGGCCTCGCGGCGATGGTGCGCGACGGCCAGCTGACGCTCGAGCTGCCCGAGGAGTGGGAGCGCAACCGGGCCCGTCGCAGCGCGGTGCCGGGGTGGACGAAGCTGGTCGCCGGCGCCCGGATGGTGGGCCAGGGCGAGCTGGCCGAGGCCGCCCTGCGGGCGTGCGACCGCCAGTGCGCCACCGGGCGGACCTGGCCCGAGCGACCGATGTCGGCCGGTGTGGCCAACCTGGCGCTGCACCTGCTGGTGCGCTGGTCGACGCCGGTCGACAACGCCACGCTCAACCTGCGCGGCTGGGTGCCGCCGGTCGGCCCGGTGCTCCACGAGGTGCCGTGGCCGAAGGTGCTCGTCACCCTCGCCCGCTCGCTCGACGGCACCTCGCTCGACCTGGAGCTCCGGCCCGGTCCGGCGCCGACGGAGGCACCGGTGCGACTGGGGTTCACCGCGCTGCGCGCCGGTGCCGCCTACGACGTCGTCGAGCACACCGGCGGGCAGGCCGGCTCGACGGACTCGAGGGGCGACGTGGTCGGCCGCCTGCAGGCCGACGACGCGGGCACCGCGTCGATCGACCTGCGTGTGACCCGGCGCCGGCGCCTGCTCGTCACCCCGGCGACGCACACGGGTACGGGCACGGGCACGGGCACGGGCACGGGCACGGGCGCGGGCACGGGGGCGCAGCCGTGATCACGATGTACCTCAACTGCGCGCAGGTGTGGGTGCGGCTCGTTCGACTCTGGTGCCGCATCACCCGACGCCCCCAGGTCACCTACGAGGCGCCGCCGATGCCGGCCCGCGCCCGCTCCGGAGGATCCCGATGACCGCCACCCTGTCCCCCGACCCCGCCGCCACCGCCGACGCGCCGCTGCTGCTGCCCGAGGCCCCACCGCGCGTCGGGCCCGAGAGCCGCCGCCTGCTGCTCCGGCTCGCCGTCGCGATGGCACTGTGGCAACTCGTCGGTGCGCTCCTGATCGTGTCGGGCGGCGACACGGCCACCGCGGCCGGGGTGTCGATGGTGTTCCCCGGCGCCGGCTTCCTGTACGTCGCCTGGCCGCCGCTCGTGATCGTCACGCTCGTCGCGCTCGTGGTGGCGCTCGTGCTGTGGTGGGGCGTCAGCTTCCACGCGGCGATCCCGCTCGTGTGGGTCGGGGCCGGCGTCGGTGCCGTCGCGCTCGTCGACGGCCCGCGGTGGTTCGTCGACCGCGGCACCACGTGGGGCTGGGCGATCCCGATCGCGTACGCGGCGGCACTCGGCACGGTCGGGTGGATGGTGTGGCGGGTGGAGTCGGCCTATCGCCGCAAGCTCGCGAAGGTGCCCGAGCTGAACGCCTACCTGCAGCAGGCGGTGCTGCCCGAGCGGGTCGAGGCGCACCGCGAGCTCGACGACATGGACGCCGAGCTGCTGCGGTGGTGCTACGACTTCGCGTTCCAGCCCGAGGACGGCCTCGACGGCCTCGACTGGGGCGAACAGTTCCACGGCGGCACCCAGCTGCGCTACCAACTCAACAGCCTGTCGTGGGGGATGTCGCTGTACGCGGCGAACCACCTGCCGAACGCACCGGCGCAGATCACGCGGGCGCTCGAGGCGATGGTGCGCAAGCACACCGACCTGCGGGTGTGGAAGTACTGGCACACGCTCAACCTGGTCGGGAACCTCGACCCGAACCCCGACCCGATCCGGCGCGACAACATCATGTTCTCGGCCTTCCTCGGCGACGTCATCAACTGCGTCGAGGCGGCGACGGGCACCGAGGTGTTCGACCGGCCCGACTCGCTCGAGTTCGTGTGGACCGACGGACGCACGTTCTCCTACGACCACCACACGCTCACCGAGGCGGTGCGCCGCAACTTCGAGCGCAGCCGGCTCGGGTTCTTCCCGTGCGAGCCCGGATGGTCGTTCACGGTGTGCAACGTGATGGGCGCGCAGGCGTTGTACGGCCACGACGTCGTGCACGGCACCGACACCTGGGACCAGGTGCGCGAGCGGTGGCAGCGCACGCTCGACCAGGAGTACCTCACGCCGGACGGGTCGTACGCGCACATCCGCTCCAACCACGTCGGCATCTCGTGGGACACCGGCGAGGTGCCGGGTGGGCACTACTTCGCGAACGGCACCCACCGGTTCGCCGACATCCTCCCGGCGCACGCCCGCCGGGCACGCGCGCTCGAGCTGCGCGGCGCCGCTCCGAAGATGGCGGCGCTCTCGGCCATGGTGCGCGACGGCCGGCTCGACCTCGATCTGCCGCCCGAGCTGGAGCGGCACCGCACGCGCTCGAGCAAGCTCCTGCCCTGGATCAAGGTCCTCGGCGGCGCCCGGCTCGTGGGCGACGAGCGGCTGATCGACGCGGCGATCCGGTCGTCGGCCGAGAAGTGCGCCACGGGCGAACGCTGGCCGCAGCGCCCGGTCGACGGCAGTGCCTCGGCGCTCGGGTCGTACATGATCCTGCGCTGGTCGACGCCGCTCGACCTCACGGCGCTCGCGATGCGCGGCTGGGTCGCGCCGGCGGGGCCGATGCTCACCGCCACGGCGTGGGACGAGTTGCTCGTCACCGAGGCCCGCAGCGACGACGGCGTCACGCTCCGCCTGGCGGTGCGCCCACGCGACGCGGGCGCACCGGCGGTCGCGTCGTTCGTGTTCGGCTCGCTGTCGCCGGGCGTCACCTACGCCGTGCGCGGCGACGGCACGGCCGGGGCGACGTTCACCGCGGGCGACGACGGGGTCGGGTCGGTGGAACTCACCGTCGAGCACCCGCTCGTGCTGGAGATCGGGCCGGTGGCGCGATGAGCGGCGGCCGCGGGTCCCGTCCGCTGCGGCTCGACTGCGACCGGCTGTGGACCACGCTCGTCACGTGGGTGTATCGGCTCCGCCGCACCCCCCGCGTGACCAACTTCCCGCCGCCGCTGAAGCGCCGCTGACGAGAACGCGTGCGTCAGGCGCCGAGCATGCCCCCGTCGACGGCGAGTGCGTGGCCTCCTCGAATCCGCACTCGTCGTCGACCAGAACGCGTGCGTCAGGCGCCGAGCATGCCGCCGTCGACGGCGAGTGCGTGGCCTCCTCGAATCCGCACTCGTCGTCGACCAGAACGCGTGCGTCAGGCGCCGAGCATGCCGCCGTCGACGGCGAGTGCGTGCCCGGTCGTGAACGAGGACGCGCCGCTGCACAGCCACAGGCAGGCGTCGGCGATCTCCTGCGGGGTGCCGAAGCGCGCGAACCGGCTGAGCCGCTTCGCGACCTCCTCGGGGTTGCGGCCACGGCGCTCCATCGCGTTGCGCAGCATCGGCGTGTCGATCGTGCCCGGGCAGATCGCGTTCACCCGGATGCCGCTCGCCGCGTAGTCGAGCGCGGCGCTGCGCGTGAGGCCGAGCACGGCGTGCTTGCTCGCCGTGTACGCCGGCTGGTTCGGCTGTGGCTTGAACGCGTTGGTGCTGGCGATGTTCACCACGCTGCCGCCGTTGCCGGCAGCGAGCATCGCGGCGATCTCCGCGCGCATGCACCGGAAGAGCGCCGTCACGTTCACGGCCATCATCAGCTCGAAGTCCTCGTCGGTGGTCTCGTGCAGCGGCACGCGCTCGAACTCGATCGCCGCTCCGTTCACCGCGGCGTCGAGACGCCCGAAGCGGTCGACGGCAGTGGCCACCATCAGGCGAACCGTCTCGGGATCGGTGATGTCGCCGGCCACGTCGGCCGCCGCGTCGCCGAGCGAGCCGCAGAGCTCGCGCAGCGGCTCGGCGGCGCGGTCGCACGCCACCACGCGTGCGCCGGCCTCCACCAGCGTGCGCGTGATCGCCTCGCCCATGCCGCCCGCAGCACCGGTCACCACCGCGACCTTGCCCTGCATCGAGAAGCTCTCGCTCATGTCCACCCTCCCGTGGGTCGGGACCCGCGGTGCTCCCGCGCGGTCACATCCATCTCCTGAGCCCGGCCGCGATCGCGGCCACGTGCGCCGGGGCATCGGCCCATCCGGCGCTGTTCGGCACCTCGAGCGACCAGCCCGCCGTGGTGCCGGTGCCGCGCACGGCGTCGACGAACGCGTCGAGGTCGAACTCGCCCGCACCCATTGGCCGGCGGTTCGCCAGGCAGTCGGTGTAGTAGTCGGGGTGTTCGGGTCGGCGCGTGCCGTCGTTCAGCTGGATGCCGGTGATCAGCTCGCCGGGCAGCGCGGCGATCGCGTCGAGGTCGCGGGCACCGCGCTCGTGGTGCCACACGTCGACGCAGATGCCACCGTTCGGACGCGCCGCGGTCTCGACGATGCGGCGCGCCTCGTGCACGGTGGGGATGTCGTTGAACGGCAGGAACTCGAGACCGACGGTGAGCCCGTGGTCGGCGGCGCGGTCGCACAGGTCGCCGAACGACCGTGCGGCGGCCTGGAGGTCGTCGCCGGCCGGTCCGATCACCTGCACGTACCGGCTGCCGAACGCATCGGCCATGCGCCACGCGATGTCCATCCGCGCCCGAGCCGCGTCGGTGGCGCCGAGGTCGGTGATCACCTCGATCTCGCGAAGCCGGATGCCGTGCGCGTCGAGCAGCTCGTGCAGCTGCGAGGGTGCGACGCCCTGCTGCTCGAGCTGCTCGTAGTGACCGACCCAGAGGCCGATGCCGTCGAAGCCGTGCTCGGCGGCGAGGCGGATGCGCTCGTCGACCGGATGGTGACGCGACAGGCTGAAGTGGCTGAGGACGATCTCGGGCACGTTCGCTCCGCCTCGGCTCAGTGAGCGCAGGGGTTCACGGGTGGTGGAACTCCTCGGCCGCGCGGAACAGGGCGTACGTGTCGTCGATCGTCTCGGCCGCGATGAGGTCCTCCACCCAGTCGTGGAAGCGCTGGCAGGGCCCCTCGTTGCGGCCGAACACGAACTCGCGCTTGGCGCCGGTCTGCACGGCCTGCTGGATGCGGTTGCCGGTGTAGTAGTCCTCGTCGCGCACGACGTGCAGCAGGAAGTCCATCTGCTTCTCGATCGTCACCATCCGCTCCTCGTCGGGGCGGTCGCCGACGGCGAGGAAGTACTGGGTGGTGACCGACGTTCCCGGCGTGTCGCCCGGGAACAGCTGCGACACCATGAACAGCTTGCCGCCGGCGTCGAAGCTGGCGATCGACACGTGGGGGAAGATCGTCCACACGCCGCTCACCATCTTGGTGATCGTCCACTCGTCCTCGGGCAGCTCGGCCAGTGCGAGGTAGCGCTCGTCGGGCTGCACGTTGCGCTGGTGCGGTCCCCACGCGTCGTTGATCGTCTTGTTGTTGTACGTGGGGCCGAACGTGTCCCGGTGCAGGATCGGCAGGTGGTAGAAGTCGAGGTAGCCGTCGTAGGCCAGCTTCCAGTTGGGTCCGCCCACGCTCTGCTTGCCGACGTAGGTGCAGTTCGCGAAGTCGAGGTGCTCGAGCAGTTCGCCGTAGCCGCACAGGAACTCGTCGACGTCGAAGTGCACGCCCGGCGTGATCGCACCGAAGATCATCCCGGCGCGCTCGGCCACCGGGAGCGGCGTGAGCCCGTGGCACGACATGTCGATCTCGCCGAACTGCTCCTTGTCGAGCATGCCCACCAGCGCGCCCTGGGTGTCGTACACCCAGGCGTGGTACGGGCACGAGAAGCGGCGCGTGGTGCCGAGGCCCTGCTCCACCACCTGTGCGCCGCGGTGGCTGCACATGTTGACGAACGAGCGCACCACGCCGTCGGCGCCGCGCACCAGCACGACCGGGACGCCCATCGCGTCCATCGCCTTGTAGGAGTTCGGTTCGGGCAGCTCCGCGCTGAACCCGAGCATCAGCGGCACCCGGCGGAAGATGCGGTCCATCTCCACACGCCAGCGGTCGGGGTCGTAGTAGTTCGTGGAGGGGATCCGCTTCACCCCCGCCTCGAGCGGCACCGTGCCGTTGCGGCTGTGCGCGATGTTGCGCCTCGTCATCTGGACGAGCTGTTCCCTGCTCATACCGACCCCCCCTCGTGTCCAGTGTGTCCGCCCGTCCGGCGGGACGGGCGGGCGATGCGTCTTGCTGCCCGGCGTCTTGCTGCCCGGCGTCTTGCTGCCAGGCGTGTCGCCGTCAGGCGTCCTGCCTCCGGGTCTGCTGCTGGTCGACCAGGCGGTGGTTGCCGATGACGGGTCCCCCGACCCAGCCGCACAGGTGCGGGTCGGCCTCTCGGACCTCACCTTCGATCCACTGGCCGTTCTTGCGGAAGCGGCCCCAGCGGCCGTCGGTCTCGGTGACCAGGATGTTGCCCTCGCCGTCGCGCTCGTACAGCGCGTGGGTGAACGGATGACGGGTGCCGAGCATCAGGGCTTCGCCATCCACTCGTCGAGCTTGGCGTGCAGCCAGCGCACCTTGGACTCCTGGTAGTTCGCGAGCGTGACGCCGGGCTTGCGCGTGCTCTCGAGCCCGGTCTGCACGCGGGGCATGTTGAACAGGTCCTGGTCGAACACCTTCGCGAGCATGCCCAGCTCCGGCTCGTCGCTGAAGGTCTCGAAGTCCTCCAGCCAGCGGATCGGTGCGGGCGGCGGTCGCTCGCCGCTGAACGGTGCGAGGAAGAGGACCTCCATGATCGCCGTGCGGTGGTCGTCGCCGTTGGGGCGGAAGCGGTACACGATGCGGTTGAACGCACCCCACGGGTGGAAGTTCGGGAACACCGTGTAGTCGATGGAGTCCATCATCTCGGCGTCGCTCATCCGGTCGACCCAGTCGCCGGCGGCGGCACGCCACCGGGTGCGGCTGGCGGCGGCGGCGACGGCACGCATCGACTGCTCCTCGGTGAGCGGGATCGGCGACTGCTGGTCCTCGCGCACGTCGAGCATCGCCCGCATCATCTGGTCCTGCGTGGGTGTCCAGTCGAGCAGCGGGCTCACGGTGCCGCCGGGCGTGATCACGCGGGAGAAGTTCTCCCACACGTCGACCTGGCTGTTGGTGTCGCCGAGGTACGGCATCACCTGCGGGTGCGTGGCGTTGACGTGGAACGCCTCGCAGAAGGCCTCCTGCGCGATCTTCCAGTTGCAGGGGACGACCTTGGCGACGTGGAGCTGCTTGTAGCGGTTGGCGAGGTCCCACACCTCGAACTGCTCGACGATCTCGCCGAGGAAGTCCTCGAGCGACTCCGCGTCGGGGTCGGGGTTGATGAACACGAACCCCGCCCACGTCCCGACCTTGCACTCGGGGAGGTGGAACTGCTCGGGCTCGACGTGGTCGAAGTCCCACTGCGCGGGGATGTCCTGCAGGCTGCCGTCGAGCTTCCACGCGAACCCGTGGAACGGGCAGCGGATCTCGCTGCACCGACCGTCGTAGTCCTTCAGCTGCCGACCACGGTGGAGGCAGGCGTTGGGGTACGCCTTGATGGTGTGCTCGTCGCTGCGGACGATCAGGTACGAGGCGCCGGCGATCGAGTACACGTGGTGGTCGCCGACGGCGGGGATCTCCTCCTCGCGGCAGACGTACTGCCACACGCGGCTCCAGAGCTTCTGCTTCTCGAGCTCGTGCCAGTCGCGGCTGATGTAGCGGTCGATCGACACGTCCGCGCTGCCGAGGAACTTCGGCGACTCCAGGCGCAGGACGACCGGCACGTCGTGGGTGTCGGTGTCGAGGAGCTGCTGGTAGCTGATGCCGGGTGAACGGGGTCGACCCGTCGCGTCCGTGGTCATGTGGTGCCCTTCCGGCCACCTCCCCACGGGTGGCCATCGTCACGATGCAGTGGTGGCGACGCGAAATTGATCGTCGGATCAATAAGTGTAGTCCCGTGGCAGGTGGGTGCGACGAGACGGAGCCCGCGGCGTGGTCGGGGCGTGGCCGGGCGGTCAGAGCGTGCCGCCGGCCCACCACTGCTCGAAGCGGGGCAGCGCCCCGGACCACACCAGCTCGACGAGCATCGCCGATCCCGGTGGCTGGACGTAGGTGTACGTGCCGAACCCGTCGTCGGGGCTCTTCGCGGCCAGCGCGAGCCGCCAGCCGAGGTCGAGGCAGCGCTGCGTCTCGGCCGCGACGTCGTCGCACCAGAGCCCGACGTGGTGCACGCCGGGGTGCACGCTGCCGTCCCACACCGACCCGGCCGGGCCCTGCAGCAGCTCGATGTGCTGCGGCCCCTCGCACGAGTAGGTGAAGTGCAGCTCCAGGTGCTGCAGGCCGTGCTCGGGTGTCCAGGCCGCCTGCCCCTCGACGTGCTTGGGCGTGGCCCAGGTGACCCCGAGCGCCGGGCCGAGCTCGTCCATCGCCGCCCGCAGGTCCGGCACGCGGATGCCCGTGTGGTAGATGCGCTGGTAGTCGATCATCGCGAGTCCCCCTGGTCTCGTCGCCGTGCCCGACGATGTTGCCAGCGGGCGATTCCCTCCGTGAACGTGGAGCGGCCGGGGCCGGGCGCGGCGCGGGCGCGGCTCACGCGCCGAGGACGGCGAACCCGAGCGAGCGAGCCGCCTGGGCCTGACGCAGATCGAACGTCAGGAACGACAGCGTCGGGATCTGGAGCGCCTGTGCCGAGGCGAGATGGATCGCGTCGAGGGACCGGACGCCGAGCACCTCCCCGATCCGTCCGGCGGCTCGGCACACCTCCTCGCCGGCGACGACGAGCGCGAACGCGTCGATGTCGCTCTCGAACGACGACAGCGCCGCTCGTCTCGCCGGACCGGTGAGGAGCCGCGACAGGTTGCGGCGCACCTCCACGACGGTCACCCAGCTGCTCACGAGGACGTCGTCGGACTGCAGGTGCGCGACGGCGACGTCGGAGTCGGGCTCGTCGACATAGGCCTTGAGCAGCGCGCTCGAGTCGGCGTAGAGCGTCATGCCGACCGGGAGTCGTCGCCGGGACCGGTGCCGAGCACCTCCGCCGGATCCGCACCTCGGTCGTCGTCGAGGACGTCGAGGATCCGCCGGTCGGAGCGATGGCGCGCCGCACGACCGACCGACCCGGTACGGGTGGGAGGTGTGATCCAGCCGTCGCGCACACCGTCGTCGAGGCGGCCCGTCGTGGCGATCGAGACGATGCGCACCTTCGGCCTGCCGCGCTCGGTGACGACGATCTCCTCACCGGCCGCAGCACGATCGAGGACGCTCGACAGCTGCTGCTTCAGCTCGCGGATCCCGACCTCCATGCACGCAGCGTACCGGATGTGTCCACCATGCCCGACGATGTGGACACATCGAGCCCCGCCCGAGGGCACGGTGCTGCAGGCACCGCCGTGGGTCAGATGCCGATGCCCCGCTTGTCGCCCTCCCAGCGGTTGCGATGCACGAAGTCCTCGACGGGCCGCCGGCTCACGGGGCCGAACTGCACGCCGTCGTCGGGCCACCCGATGGGGATGGTGGCCGCGATGCGGACGTGGTCGGGGATGCCGAGGGTGTCGCGGATCGTTCGGTCGGCGACGTGGTGCAGCGTGGTGAACACCGAGCCCAGGCCGAGCGCCCGCGCGGCGAGCACGATGTTCTGCGCGGCCGGGTAGAGCGCCGACCACGTGAACGCCTCGCGCGGCGCCTGCGGCGGATAGATCACGCCGCCGGTGACGAACACGATCACCGGCGCCTGGTCGAACGTCGCCACCAGCCGGGCCGTGCCGTCGAGCATGAGGCGCGTGGTGCGGTCGGGCCGCGGCATCGCGGCCACGCGATCGACCATCGCCTCGCGGACGGCGGCGCCGATCGTGCGGCGCGCGTCGGGATCGTCGACGACCACGAAGTCCCAACCCTGGCTGTTGCCCGGACTCGGCGCACGCGTGGCCGCCCACAGCACCCGGTCGATCAGCTCGGGCGGCACGGGGTCGGGCTTCAGCTGGCGGATCGCACGACAGGTCCCCATCACTTCGAACACGTCCATGCGCGCCGAACCTACCCAGTGGCGTGGCGAGCCCCGTGGTCGGCGCTCGGCCCGGAGGTCGACCGGCACCGTTCGGCACCGGGCCCGGTGCGGCACCTCCGACAGCGGGGCGGCGCGACGTGATTCCGTACAGTGCCGCCCATGAGCGCGACGCAGCCGACCCTCACCGATCTCATCGACCTGCGCGGGAAGCGCGCCCTGGTGACCGGGGCCACCAAGGGCATCGGTGCCGCGACCGCGAGGCGGCTGGCCGAGGCGGGCGCGCACGTCACCGTGGCCGACCTCGACCCGAACGGGCGCAGCACCTCCGACGCGCTCGTGGCCGACGGCCTGTCCGCGTCGTACGTCACGTGCGACATCACCGACGCCGAGCAGCTCCGCGACGCGGTCGCGGCGGCAGCGGACGGCGAGCGGCTCGACGTGCTCGTGAACAACGCCGGCATCTTCCCGACCACCGGCCCGATCGACGATGTCACGGATGCGTTCGTGTCGCGGATGCTCGACGTCAACCTGCGGGCCCAGTACAGCGCGTCGCGCGACGCCGCCCGGCTCATGACCCACGGCGGCGCGATCGTGAACATCGCCTCGATCGCCGGCATCCGGGGCGGGGCGAACATCACCGCGTACTCGGCCTCGAAGGCCGGTGTCATGGGCCTCACCCGGGCCTTCGCGAACGAGCTCGGCCCGCGCGGCATCCGCGTGAACGCGATCGCCCCCGGCGTCATCGACACGCCCGGTGTGCAGGACCAGATGGCGCCGCTCAAGGCCGGCGGCATGGACATCGAGAAGGTGATCGCCGGCAACCCGCTGCGCGTCGCCGGGCAGCCCGACCACATCGCCCGCGTGGCGCTGTTCCTGGCGAGCGACCTGGCTGCGTTCGTGACCGGGCACGTGCTCGTGGTGGACGGCGGCTACACCGCCTGACCCGCCTGACCCGCCTGACCCGCCGACCGCCCGACCGCCCGACCGCCCGGGCGTTCAGCCCTGGCGCGTCACCTTCGTGGTGCTCGCGCCGGCGGGCGAGTTGGCGAACATCGCCTCGCTGTCGAAGCCGATGCGCGCGTCCGGCACGATCTCGATGACCACGCGACCCGGGCTCTCCAGGTGGTGCACGAACGCGTCCTGCTTGGCGCGGTCGCCCGGTCGCACCCGCTCGGCGAGCGCCCGGTAGAACCACGCGGCGGTGTCGGCGTCGTCGTGCACGATCGCCGTGCCCTTGTACGTGACGGCCTGGCTGATCCCGATGTCGGTGCCGCGGCTCGACACCGCGATCGCCACGCGTGGCCGGGCCTCCACCGCGGCCACCCGCTTGCGGCGCCGCGTGCAGGTGACCCAGAAGCGACCGTCGCGGTGCACGAAGTTCATGATCACGCCGACCGGGTCGCCGTCGCGGGTGCTCCACATGAACGTGCACTCGGTCTGGGTGTCGAGCAGGGTCTGCTCGCGCTCGTCCGCCAACGAGAACATCGAGACGTCCTCGTAGCTGTCGACGTACTGCTTCCCCGTCGTGCCCGACTCGCTCACGTGGCCCCCTTCGTCCCGGCCCCCTCCGGCCCGAACGCCACCGTACTGCGGGGCTAGCTTCGCCGCCCATGGCAGCGGTGGAGGCAGCGGTGGATGCAGCGGTGGAGGCAGCGGTGGATGCAGCGGTGGATGCAGCGGTGGAAGCAGTGGTGTTCGACTTCGGTGGCGTGTTGATCAGCCCCATCGTCGAGAAGGTGGCCGTGCTCGCCGAGCGCCGGAACACCACGATGCACGAGTTGCTCCACGTGCTCCTGGGTCCGCGCGACTCGGGCCCCGACCATCCGTGGCACCGTTGCGAGCGCGGCGAGATCGCAGTCGCCGACATCCAGGGTCTGCTCGACCCATGGGCGGCGGAGGCCGGCATCACGTTGCACGGCGACGAGATCGACGTGCTGCTCGAGGGTGGCTATCGGGTGCTCACCGACGTGATCGACCGCGTCGACGCCCTGCGGGCCGCGGGGTATCGCACCGGGCTGCTCACCAACACCTTCCTCGAGTTCCGCGAGACCATGGACGCCGACATCGGCTTCCACCGCTTCGACGTCGTGGTGGAGAGCTTCGCCGTCGGTGCCCGCAAGCCCGAGCCGGCGATCTACGAGGCGACAGCGGCGATGCTCGGCGTGGCGCACGAGCGGATCGTGTACCTCGACGACTTCGACCAGAACCTCGAACCGGCGACGGCGCTCGGCTGGCGCACCATCCACGTCACCGGCCCCGAGCAGTCGCTCGCCGCGCTCGACGAGCTGGCCCCGATCCCCCGTCGCTGAACCCGCGTCGCCGGCTCCGGCGGACGCGGACGCGGTCGCTCAGCTCCAGCGGTTCCAGCGGATGACGTGCTCGGCGGGCGGGCGCTTGGCGAGCTTGAAGTCGGTGCCGATCGTGTACGCCACCGGGAACAGGCCGGCCTGCGTGTACTGGTCGTACGGGATGTCGAGCAGCTCGGCCATCTCGCGCTCGCTCTGCAGGGTCATGGTGGTCCACGCCGTGCCGAGGCCGCGCTCGCGCGCTGCGAGCATGAAGCTCCAGACGGCCGGCAGGATCGACCCCCAGCGCGACGCCTGGCGGGCGACCGGCGTGCCCTCGGTCATCCGGTCGGCCAGCAGCGGCACCATCATCACCGGTACCTTCTCGAAGTGCTCGGCGAGGTACGTGGCGGACTGCTGGATCGCGTCGCCGGCGTGCTCGCTCGACGGCTTGCCGCTGGTCTCGGCGTAGACGAAGAAGTGCTTGCGGTAGATCTCGGCGATCGCCAGCTTCGTCGCGGGATCGTCCACGAACACCCACCGCCACCGCTGGGTGTTCGAGCCGCTCGGCGACTGGTGGGCGATCTCCACGCACTCGGTGATCAGCTCACGCGGCACCGGCCGGTCGAAGTCGAGCCGCTTGCGCACCGCCCGTGTGGTGGTGAGCACCTCGTCGGCCGACAGGCCGAGCCGAGGGAAGCCGCTGGGCGTGAGCTGATCACCCATGAGTTGGTGTCCTCCTGAGACGTGGATACCCGAGTCGCGTGACGGGGCTGCCTGCTGATCCGAGGATCAGTAGGGCATCGTGCCGCCGTCGACCGGGAACATGCACCCGGTGATGTTGCGTGCTGCGTCGCTGGCGAGCATCACGGCGACCGCCGCGACCTCCTCCACCTTGTTCGGCCGCTTGATCGAGCTCTCCTGGCAGAACATGTCGATCAGCTCGTCGTAGCCGGCGACCCCCATCGCGATCGCGGAGTCGGGACCGGTCTCGCGCACGATGTCGGTCTCGATGATGCCGGGCAGGATCGAGTTCACCGTGATGCCGAGCGTGCCGACCTCGTGGGCGGCGGCCTTCACGAGGCCGTTCACCGCGTGCTTCGTGGTGGCGTAGCCGGGGATGCCCGGCTTGCCGAGCTTGCCCTCCACCGAGGAGGTCACGATGATCCGGCCGCTCTGGCGCTCCATCATGTGCTGCAGGGCGCGGCGCATGCCCCAGAACACGTGGTTGAGGTTCCAGTTGATCTCGAGGTTCCACTCCTCGTCGGTCATGGCGAACACCGGTGCGGTGTTCTTCACGCCGCCCGAGTTGAGGCAGCAGATGTCGAGCTTGCCGTAGCGCTCGATCGTGAAGTCGATCAGCCCCTCCACGCAGCTCTGCTCGCTCGCGTCGCCGGCGAAGAACGCGGCGCGGTCGCCGACGTTCATCTCCTCGAGGCAGCGCTGCCCCTTGGCGGCGTCGCGGCCGTTCACCACCACGCTGGCGCCCTCGGCCAGGAAGGCATCGGCCATGGCGCGCCCGATGCTGCGCGTGCCGCCCGTGATGCAGGCGACCTTTCCGTCCAACTTGCCCATCGTCAGTCCCCCTGCATCAGTACGGCGACGTGCCGCCGTCGATCGAGATCATCGAACCCGTGATGCCGGCACCGGCATCCGAAGCGAGCAGCACCGCGACCAGCGCGACGTCCTCGCACTCGTTGAGGCGCTTCACGGCGCTCTCCTGCGCGAACACGTTCAGCAGGCCCTCGTAGGTCATCCCCATCGCCTCCGCGGCGCCGGGGCCCTCGGCCATCATCACGTCGGTCTCGATCGCGCCGGGGCACAGCGCGTTGACGGTGATGCCGAGCGTGCCGACCTCCTTCGCGCACGACTTCGTGAGGCCGTTGATCGCATGCTTCGACGCGACGTACGTCGCGATCGCCGGCTTGCCGACCTTGCCCTCCACCGAGCTGATGTTGATGATGCGGCCCCACTGCTGCGGGATCATGTAGTTGAGCGCGGTGCGCATGGTCCAGAACGTGTGCCAGAAGTTCCAGAGCAGCGCGTCCTCCATCGCCTCGTCCGTGAGCTGCGCGACGGGGGCGTGGTTGCTGCCGCCGCCGGCGTTCGGCACGAGGATGTCGATCTTGCCGAAGTGCTCGACCGTGCCGTGCACGATCGCTTCGCAGTCCTCGCGCTGCTTCACGTTGCCGGCGATGAAGTGCACGTTGTCGCCGGCGTTCAGTTCGGCGATCGACGCCGCTGCCTTGTCGGGGTTGCGGCCGTTGATCACCACCTTCGCGCCTTCGTCGAGGAAGGCCTTGGCGATCGCCAGGCCGATCCCTCTCGTTCCACCCGTGACGCACGCGACACGGCCGTCGAGCACCCCCATTTGATCCCCCCTCGGAATCCGAGTCCCCTGTTGGACGGCCGTAACTTACTCGCTGATCACTAAGGCCGTGGCACCGGGCAGCCCGGCGCGCACCGGCCCACATGTCGGTCGCGTGTCGGGTCGCGTGTCGGGCCGCGTGTCGGGCCGCGTGTCGGGTCGCGTGTCGGGTCGCGTGTCGGGTCGCGTGTCGGGCCGCGTGTCGAGGTCAGGGTGTCAGGCGGCGGTCGCCGCGAGCGAACGGTGGCGCGACGACTCCGCCACGGCCACCGCGGCGATCACGACGGCGAGCAGCCCGAGCGGCACCACCGGGTCGGCCGACGGTCCGACGGCGAGCGCCACCACGGCCACGCCGGCGACGCCTGCGATCCGCGGCCAGAGCCAGGTGCCCGCGGCGCGGCGGTTCCCGGCGACGAAGCCGGCCAGGAAGAGCACGGGCCCGACCGCGAGTGCTGTGACACCCAGACCGTGGAGCGGCTCGGCGGGGTGCAGCAACGCCTCCTCGACGGCGACGACGAACACCACGATGCCGGCGACGATCGGGAGGTGCCCGAGCGTGTAGAGATCGCGGGCGAGGTTGCCGCGACGGCGGTGGTCGGCCTCGCCGGCGAGGCGGGCCTCGGCGGCGGCGGCCACCCAATCGAAGTACGTCCACCAGAACCCGGCCACCACGGCGAACGCGGCGACGAGCACCCACGTCACGCGAGCCGTGAGACCGGCCTCCTCCGCCGTGAGCCCCATCGCGACCACCGACTCGCCGAGGGCGATGATCATCACGAGGCCGTGGCGCTCGGCGAAGTGCCCCGCGTCGACGCGGAACTCGCCGCGCCCGGCGGTGGCCACCGACGCGAGGTCGACCGCGACGGCGGCGAGCCACCACCAGGGCCGCGCCCCCTCGCCGGCGAGTCCGCCGACCAGCACGAGCGCCGGACCCACCAGGGCCACGGGCAGGTAGGTGCGCAGGGCCGCACGGTGCGCGGCGTCGTGCGCGAGGCCGATCCAGTAGAGGGCGAGCCCCGCCAGGCGCACCGCGGCGTACGGCACCGCGAACGCCGCGGCGTCGTCGCCGAACGCCTGGGGCAGGGCCACGGCCGCGGCGAGCATCGCGAGGCTGGCGGCGAGCACCACGAGCCGCACGGGTCGCCGGTCGAGGTCGATCGCGTTGCCGGTCCACGCGAACTGCGACCAGGCCCACCACACCAGCCACAGCAGCAGCGCCGATCGCCCCCACCCCGCCGCGCCCTGGTCGGCGTGGAGCACGCCGACGAGCTGGGTGACGGCGAACACGAACACGAGGTCGAAGAAGAGCTCGAGGAACCCCACCCGCTTCCCGTGCGACGCGGTCATGCAGGCGACACCCCGTGTCGCGCCTCGAGACGCCGCGCCTCGAAGTGGAACGACCGGCCCCAGCCGCGTGCGAACGCCAGGTGGATCCACAGTCGGGCGTGGTCCTCCACGATGCGGAACGCCGTGCGGTCGCCGAGGACGGCCACGTCGAACCCGAGCTCGGTCGCCAGCCGCTCCACCACGACGAGCCCGGCCTCGTCGCCCGCGATCGGCAGGAACGGCGAGCCGGCACCGGGCTGAGGGGGAGCCGAGCGGTGTCCGTCGAGGTACTCGGCGCCGATCGTGTCGAACGCCTTCACCACGTGGACCCCGCCGGGCACCAGCGCCGCCACGAACGCGCCCATCGTGTCGTGACCGTCGGGCACCGGGGTGCGCACCGCGTTGGTGGCGTCGACCAGCACGCTGCCGGCCCGCAGCGACATCGAGGCGATCGCCGCGGCGACGGCGTCGGCCGGCACCGCGAGCACCACCACGTCCGCGGGCGCGGTGGCGTCGGCGACCGAGGCCACCCCGGCACCGCCGTCGCGCAGCGCCGCGTGGCGCGGGTCACCAGGGTCGCGGACGCCGTAGGTGACGCGGTGTCCCGCCCCGGCGAACCCGCGGCCGAGTGCTCGACCCACCGAGCCCGCTCCCACGATCGCGATGCCGAGTCCTGCCTCCTTCGACGTGTCCTCGTTCGACGTGTCCTCGTTCGACGTGTCCTCGTTCGACGTGTTCATGTCGCCTCCCATTTCGTTACAGATCTGTACCGTAATGTAGAGGTACGATCGACCCGTGGCAACACACGAGCGCTCCGACCCGGACCGGCGGGTCGCCACACGACCGGCCCCCGGCCGACCCCGCGACCCCGACCTCGACGCCGCGATCCTCGATGCGGCGAGGCACCACCTCGCCGCCCACGGATACGACGCCATGTCCGTGGTGGCCGTCGCCGAGTCGGCCGGCACCACCCGTCAGGCGCTGTACCGACGGTTCCCCTCGAAGGCCGACCTCGCCACCGCGGCGATCGCCGGCATGTCGCGGGCGGCCGAGCGTCCCGACACCGACGACGTGTTCGGCGACCTCGTCACCGAGCTGCGGGCGTTCCGTGACGGTGTCACCCGCCCCAACGGCCTCGGCATGGTGGGCGCGATGCTGCAGGAGGCGACCGACCCCGAGCTGCGGGCGCTGTTCCGCGAGCGGGTCGTGTCGCCACGGCGCACCCGCATCGAGCACCTCCTGCGCCGCGGGGTGGGCGCCGGCCTGCTCGACCGCGACGCCGACCTCGTGGTGGCCGTGGCCGCCTGCACCGGCACCTTCTACGCCCTGGCGCTCGCCGACCGCAGGCTGCCCGACTGGCCGGAGCGCACCGCGGCGATGGTG
>CAEZSR010000068.1_pt1 | contig 18998 bp, 18 predicted proteins | sample 7264011 | NCBI WGS metagenome assembly CAEZSR01 (sample SAMEA6813783, study PRJEB35770) | freshwater metagenome | biome: Freshwater; feature: Freshwater reservoir; material: water | place: Czech Republic | collected 2016-08-15 | depth 0.5m m | reverse complement strand
TCTCCGCCGCTGCGGCCGTCGCGGTGCTGCTCAGCGGCGCCGGCCTGTGGGCGATCCAGGCAACCCGGGAACCCGGCATCCTCGTCGTCGCCGACGGCGAGGTGCGGTTGAACGACTGGGTCACCCTCACCTGGCTCCCCGACGACGTCGACGACGTGACGTCGGTCGAGTGGTACGACTCGGCGTTCGAGACACAGCGCGTGTTCGGGTACGCCGTCGAGAACTACCGCTTCCTGAGCACCGCCGGAGCGGAGATCGGAGGCATCGAGATCCTGGTCGGCTTCCGGTTCTCCGCGGAAGCCGAGCTGCAGGTCCACCCCGAGGGACTCGACGCCGAGATCACACGTGTGGGAGACACGATCGTCCGCGACCTCCGCCTTCCCAGCACCGTCGGAGGAACCGCCGTGCGCTTCGGTGTCGGCGACGACGTGATCGTGCACATCTGGGGAGACGACACGGGCGAACTCCTGCGGATCGCGAACGGCCTCCGGACCGGACGACCGCCGAGCGACCTCCCTGGCGCTCCGCTCGAACTCGCCGGTGGCACCGACCCCCGTGGCGTTCCTTGGCAGGTGGTGGTCACGAGGCCCGACGAGACCGACACGACGAACCTCGATCCGGCCGGTGTCTGCATGGTGCTCAGGACCTACAACCAGTCGACCGGCTGCGCCCGGTTCTCGCCGGACGCCGTGACGGTCTCGTGGTTCCCGGCGCCGAGCATCGCCACGGATCGACACACCAGACTGCTCCTGCGCGGACCGGACGCGACCGTCGGGTTCCGCTACGAGACGGTCGCCGGCGAGACGGGCTCCGTCGCGGCGTCCTCCGCGTTCCCGGGTTCGGGCACCTTCGCCGTGCTCGACGCCACGGGCGAGGCCAGCGAGGTGGTGCTCGCCCGCGTGGAGGCGGTCGACGCTGCGGGACGGGTGATCGCCGAGCGCTGATCGACCCGGACGAGTCCACCGGGGCATACCCGGGTCCGGACTCGGGAGCGTCGCGGCTCGTTCGGTACGGTCGACCCACGATGCACGCCACCGCTCCCCGTCCCGCGCGTGAGCGCGTGGACCGGCGGGCCTGGTGGGCGCTCATCGTCACGAGCGGCACCTCGATGGTGGTCGGCATCGCCGTCACCGCGGTCAACGTCGTCTTCCCGGCGATCGAGGCGGAGTTCGCGGAGGCGAGCCGCACCGCGCTGTCGTGGAGCATCACCGGCTACTCGATCGCCCTCGCGTCGCTGATGCTCGTCGCCGGCCGCCTCGCCGACCGGGCGGGTCGACGGCGGGTGTTCGTGGCCGGCGTGGCGATCTTCTGCGTCGCATCGCTCGTCCTCGCCGTCGCACCGACCGCCTGGCTGTTCATCGCCGCCCGGATCGGCCAAGCCGTGGGTGCGGCGATGGCGAGCCCGTCGTCGCTGAGCCTCGTGCTCGAGCAGTTCCCCCTGTCGCGCCGTCCGACGGCGATCGCCGCGTGGAGCGCGATGGGCACGATGGGCGCCGCGATCGGGCCCTCGTTCTCGGCGATCGTCAGCGAGCAGTTCGGCTGGCGGTGGGTGTTCGTGGTGCCGTTGGTCGCGACGGTGACGGCGCTCGTGCTCGCCACGCGGGTGCTGCCGGCCGGCCGCACGACCACTCCACCGGTCGGACGGCTCGACCTGCTCGGCACCGTGCTCGGCACGCTCGGCGTGGCGATGGTGGCCGCGGTGATCACCGAGGGCCCGCACCTCGGCTGGACCTCGGCGTTCGTCGTGGCCTCCGCGGTCGGCGCGGCGATCGTGCTCCCCTGGTTCGTCCGCCGATCCGTCGTCCACCCCGAACCGATGCTCGACCTGCGGCTCCTCCGTGTGCCGAACATGACCGCTGTGAACCTCGTCAACATCGGGTTCACCGCGGCCGGCACGGCGAGCTGGCTGCTGTACCCGCTGTTCATGGTGCAGCACTGGGACTACTCGCTGCTGCGGGCCGGCGTCGCGCTCACGCCCTTCCCGATCGCGGCGTCCATCGTCGGGCTCGTCGCCGGTCGTCTCGCCGAGCGGTACGGCACGCGCCGGATCCTCGTCTACGGCGCGCTGTTCCCCGCGGCGGGCATGATGTGGCAGTCGGTGTTCCTGGACGACACACCGAACTACGTCTCCGGCATCCTTCCCGGCGCGCTGCTCTTCAACCTCGGCTGGGGCATCGTGTTCGCCCCGACGATGGCACTCGCGATGCGCGGCGTGCCCGAGCACCAGATGGCGCAGGCGAGCGCCGTGATGAGCTCGCTGCGCTACCTCGGTGGCGGGCTCGGGGTGGCGACGGCGATCGCGATCGTCGGCAACGCGGACGTCATCCCGCTCGACGACTTCCACGGTGCGTTCCGGGCGAGCGCCGTGATGGCGCTGCTGTCCGGGCTGGTCGTGCTCGTGCGGCTGCGGGTGCCCGCCGAGTTCCGCCGGTCGTCACGCTGACCCGAGTGGGAGCCGGCCACCCGGGGGCGCCCCACACCCTCGGACGGCCCGCTGGCACTCGGGCGGGCCGTCCACTCGGGCGGGGTCAGCCGAGCGGCAACCGGCGCCACACGGGGCCGGGCAGGTGGCGCAGCACGCTGAACACCACGCGCAGGATGCCGGGCGCCCACACGGTGCGGCGTCCGGCGCGCAGCCCCTTCACGGTGAGCTGGGCGACGACGTCGGGCGTCGTGGCGAACGGGGCCGCCGGCATGCCCTTCGTCATCTGCGAGTGCACGAACCCGGGGCGCACCACGAGCACCCGCGCGCCGGTGCCGACCAGCGAGTCGCCGAGGCCCTGCGCGAAGCCGTCGAGGCCCGCCTTGGTGGAGCCGTAGACGAAGTTCGCCTTGCGCACCCGCTCGCCGGCGACGCTGCTCAGCACGACGAGCGTGCCGTGGCCCTGCGCGCGCAGGCGGTTCGCGACGGCGACGCTCGCCGACACCGCACCGGTGAAGTTCACGTGGGCCAGCGCCGCCGCCTCGGCCACGTCCTGCCCGGTCGCCTCGCCGTGGCCGAGCTGACCGAAGGCGAGCACCACGACGTCGAGGTCGCCCACCCGCTCCGCGATCTCACCGATCACACGCTCGTGCGACGCGGTGTCCGCGCCGTCGAAGTGCGCGACCGACACCTCGAAACCGTCGCCGCGCAGCGACGCAGCGGCCTGCTCGCCCTTTACGAGGTCGCGGCACGCGAGCACCACGTGGCGCGTGACCGGGCTGAGCAGCTGGTGCGCGATCGCGAGCCCGATCTCGCTGGTACCGCCGAGCACGACGATGGTCTGGGGCTGTCCGAATGCGTTGTCCATGGGTTCGTTCCGTGAGGTGTGTGAAGAGGAGGTCGGGAGATCAGCCGAGCGGATCAGTCCTCGGCTGCGAGCCGGAGGCGGCGCCCGAGGTCGCTCTGCCACACGCCGTGCGGGTCGGCGCGACGTCGTACCGCCTGCCACTCGGCGAGCCGCGGATAGCCCCGCCGGATCGTCTCGGGCGAGGTGTGGGCGTCCTTCGCGAAGTAGTTGCGGCCGCCCACCTCGAGCACCATCTCGTCGAGGGCGTGCAGCAGCGAGCCGAGGCCCGGCGCACCACCCGGCATGTCGAGCGCGAGCGTCCACCCGGGCTGCGGGAAGCTGAGCGGCGCCTCGTTGCCGGCCCCGAATCGCTTGAGCACCGCGAGGAAGCTCGCCGTGCCGCTCGCCGCCACCCGCTCGACGATGCGGCGCATCGCCTCCTCCTGCCCGAAGGGCACCATCAGCTGGTACTGCACCAACCCCGAGCGGCCGTAGAACCGGGTCCACTGGCCCACCATGTCGAGCGGGTGGAAGAACGAGCTGATGCTCTCGATGCCGCCGAGCTTGCGCTTCGGTGCCTTGCGGAACCACAGCTCGTTGAACGCCGCGACCGTGGCGTGGTTGAGCAGCCCGGGCCGCGGGATCACGGGCGGCACGCTCACGAGCTGGCTGGGGCCGTACGCGAGCGGGTCGGTCTGCAGCTTCGCGGGGAGCTCGTCGAAGCGGGCGTGATCACCGCGCGTGAGCACGCTGCGGCCGAGCTGGGCGCCCTTCGCGGCGAGGTCGATCCAGGCGACGCTGTACCGGTGCGCCTCGTCCTCGCCGTCGTCCATCACGGCCATCAGCCGGTCGAGGTCGGCGATGCGGTACGTGTCGACCGCCATCCGGCTGGTCTCGACGGGCAGCAGCTGCACCGTCGCGTCGAGCACCACGCCGGTGAGACCCATCCCGCCGATGGTGGCCCAGAACAGCTCGGGGTCCTGGGTGCGGCTCAGCTCGGCCACCGACCCGTCGGCCAGCTGGAGCGACATCCGCACGACGTGGTTCCCGAACGACCCGTCGACGTGGTGGTTCTTGCCGTGGATGTCACTCGCGATGGCCCCGCCGATCGTGACGAAGCGCGTGCCCGGGGTGACCGGCACGAAGAACCCACGGGGCACCAGGTAGCGCAGCAGCTCGTCGAGGCTCGCGCCGGCGGAGACGGTGACCTGAGCACGCTCACGGTCGAGGACGGCGTCGGTGGCGCTGCCCATCAGCCGCAGCACGAGCCCGCCCGCGTTCTGCGCCGCGTCGCCGTAGCTGCGGCCCAGGCCGCGCACGAGCGCGCCACGCGGACCGGCCTCCTTCAACACGTCCGGCAGCTCGGCGCGGAAGACGTCGACGAGCTCGGCGACGGATGGGTTGGTGCGCCCCCACCCGGTGAGCGTCGTTCGTGTCACGGGTCGCGAGGCTAGTGCCGGGTCCGGCGCCTCACCGGGCACCCGACCACCGGGCACCCGACCACCGGGCACCCGACCACGGACCCTCTGCGCGGCACCTGAGGTTCAGTACGGCCATTCGGGCTCGCGACCCGTGACCTTCTGCAGCACGAACCCGAGCTTCGCGCTGATCAGCACCTTGATCGCCAGGTTCTTCGTGAACCACGGCAGCTGCGCGAGCTGCCGGGCGGCGTTCGTGAGGCGCGAGCGACCGCCGGGGGGCAGGTCGCGGCGGTACTCGGTCATCGACCGGGCCCGGCCCACGTACCGCCACTGGTCGCTCCACACCAGCTCGCGCAGGATCGCGAGCGTGACCCCGACCGAGGAGAACGAGTCGTGGATCAGCATCGTCCCGCCCGGCTCCACCCGGGCACCCCAGTCGCGGATGTCCGCCCGCGCGGGTGCGTAGCGGTGGGCACCGTCGACGTAGAGCACCTGCACCGCGCCAGGCACGTCGATCAGCGCGGCGTCGCTGAACGCCCGCACGTGCCGCACTCGGTCGGCCACACCGGCGGCGGCGAGGTTGCGGTTGAACACGGCGTGGTCGTCCTCGGCCTCGGCCGCGTAGCCCTCGATCTCCTGCGGTCCGCGGTCGTTGCCCGCGTGCGGATCGATCGCCACCAGCTCCACACCGGGAGCTGCGGCCGATGCCAGCACGATCATGCTGCGACCGCGGAAGCTGCCGATCTCGACGATCCGCTGACCGGGCGCCGCGGTGCGCGCCGCGTCGTACAGACGGCGCGCCTGGTCGGGCGACATCCAGCCCTCCACGTCGGCCACGGACGCCAACACCTGGTCGAACCCGGTCACCACGACTGCCTCCACCCCGATCTCACGCCGCGCTCACGATCCGCGCTCACGACACGTACACACCCAGGCCGAACACCACCAACCACACCCCGCCCAGCACCTGCATCGTGCGGTCGGCCAGGAAGATCTCCTCCGGTGCCGCGCCGTGGCCCTGTTCGAGGATCAGCAGGTAGCGCAGCAGCGCGGTGGCCATCGGCACGATCGAGAGCTCGTAGAACGGCCACGACGTTCCGGCGATCTCCTTCGTGTCGAACGCCCAGATGCAGTACGACACCATCGCCGCCGCGAGGCTGATCGACACCACGTCGCGCAGGTAGCGCAGCGTGTACTGGTCGAGCGTGGCGCGGGTCTGGGCGTCGTCGCCCACCTCGCGCAACTCGGCGAACCGCTTGCCGCTCACGATGAACAGCGATGCGAACGAGGTGGTGAGCAGGAACCACGTGCTCATCGGCACGTCGGTCGCGACCGCCCCGCCGATCGCGCGCAGCACGAAGAACGCGGCGATCACCACGAGGTCCACCACGGCGACGTGCTTCAGCAGCGCGCTGTACGCGGCGGTGAGGGCCACGTACGCAGCAGCGGCGACGCTCGCCTCCCAGCTCGAGATCGCCGCCACCGCGACCCCGCCGATCAGCAGCGACGTGCCGACCGCCCAGGCGATCGGCAGCGGGATCGCACCGCTCGCGATCGGGCGGTTCCGCTTGGTCGGGTGGTTGCGGTCGTTCTCGACGTCGAGCAGGTCGTTCCAGTAGTAGCCGCCGCTGGCCACCATGCAGAACGACACGAACATCACCACGGCGGGCACCAGGAAGTCGGCGTTGTCGAGCACACCCGCCGCACCGGGAGCGGCGAACACCAGCACGTTCTTCAGCCACTGCTTGGGACGGGCCTCCTCGACGAGTGCACGCAGCAGCGACGGACGCGCGGGCGCGACCGCGGTCACGGCGTGGTCTCCGGGGGCACGGCCCGCACAGTACTGCCCCGCACCAGCTCCCCCCGGTGCGCCATCGCGAGCATCTCGGCGTCGCCACGGCTGTCGCCGTAGGCCCAGACCTCGGCGTCGGCCAGTCCGTTGGCCCGCAGCCAGGCCGTGAGTCGCACCGCCTTCTGCGCCGCACGGCAGTTGCCGCCGTCGAGGTGGGCGCCGTAGGTGTCGCCGATGCGCAGCACGTCGGTGCAGATCGCCGCATCCATGCCGAGCGACGCGGCCAGCGGCTCGAGGTACGGCCGCAGCGACGCCGACACCATCACCGTGCGATGGCCCTGCTGCTGGTGCCACCGCAGCCGGGCCACCACGTCGTCGCGCAGCAGCGTGGTGCGCACGTACGACGCGAACGACCGTCCCTCGGCCTCCACGTCGCTCACCCGGCGCCCGCGCAGCACCCCACCGACGATCACGTCCTTCAGCGCGTCGCGGTCGCGGCGCACCAGCGCCCGTCCGGAAGCGAGCGGTCGCCGCCCGACGGCGAGGATGATCGAGCGCACCCCGCCGACGCGCTGCAGGAACGGGCGCACACAGTCGCGACGGGTGATCGTGCCGTCCACGTCGAAGGCCGCCACCACCGGGCGTCCGCCGCTCACGCGAGCTCCTCGAGCATCTGCCAGAAGCCCGGCCAGCTCTTGGACACGACGGCCGGGTCGACGACCTCGATGCCGTCGGTGACGAGCCCGAGCAGCGCGAACGACATCGCCAGCCGGTGGTCGTGGTGGGTGCCGAGCCGAGCGCCGTGCGGCATCCCCGGCTCGATCCGCAACCCGTCCTCGGTCTCGGTGGCTCGGACGCCGGCGGACCGCAGCTCGCGGCACAGGTCGCCCAGGCGGTCGCTCTCCTTGCCGCGGATGAACCCGACGCCGCGGATCGTGGTGGCGGTGTGGGCGAACGGCGCCACGACGGCGAGCGTCGGCACCAGGTCGGACATGTCGACCATGTCGATGTCGATCCCGCGCAGCGGACCGTCGCGGGTCACGGTGGTGCCCTGGTCGTTCACGACGACCTCGCACCCCATGTCGGCCAGCACGTGCACGAACACCGCATCACCCTGCAGCGACGCCGATGTGAGGCCCGGCACGTGCACCGTGCCACCGGCGACGGCCGCCGCGGCGAGCGGGTAGCTGGCCGAGCTCGCGTCGGGCTCCACCGTGTAGGCGGTGGGCCGGTACCGCCCGGCGGGCACGGCCACCACGTCGTCACCCACCTCCACGCCGTCGACCCCGAAGCTCGCCATCACCGCGGCCGTGATGCCGAGGTACGAGCGCGACACGAGCGGCGTGGTGAGCTCGATGCGGAGCCCGCGGGGCAGGTACGGACCGATCAGCATCAGCCCGGTGATGTACTGGCTGCTCACGTCGCCGCGGATGGCCACGCGTCCCGTCGACCCGTCGAGGGGTCCGGCGACCTGCACCGGGAGGTGCCCCCACCTCTCCCCTGCCGTCACCTGCGCGCCCAGCGCCTGCAGCGCGTCGTGCAGCGGCGTCATCGGGCGGGTGCGCAGCGGCGGCAACCCGTCCACCGTGTACGGGCCGGGGCCGAGTGCTGCGAGGGCCGTCACGAAGCGCGACGTGGTGCCCGCCAGCCGGGTGGGCAGCACCAGCGGGCCCGGCGCCAGGCGGCCGCCGGTGCCGTCGACGCGAACCGAGTCGGACCGCTCGCCCGGCCCGACACCGATGCCGAGCAGCTCCAGGCAGTCGAGCATCGCCGCCGTGTCGTCCCCGGGCGCCACGCCGTCGAGCACGCTCGTGCCGTCGGCCAGCGCGGCACACACCAGTGCGCGGTTGGCGACGCTCTTGGACCCCGGCACCCGCACGTCCGTCGACAGCGGCGCCTCGAGCGGCACCACGCGGTACACGTCGGCGTCGCGGGCCTGCGCCGCGGCGTCGCTCATGCGAGACGCTGCACCGCGGGACGGAAGCCGCGTGCGATGAGCCCACCCCGGTACAGGTCGGCCCGGCCTGCGTCGACGAGCACCACCGCGATGCCGCGGTCGCCCTCCACGCTGTGCACCACCTCGAAGCTGGCGATGTTCACCCCGAGCTCGGCGGCGAGGGTGAAGATCTCCGCCGCGGCACCCGCGCGGTCGAGGATCGGGATGCGCACCTCGGCCAGTTCGTTCGGCTGGTTGACGCGGCTCGGCAGGTTGGCCCGGGCGTCACGCGCTCGCTGCAGCAACGACTGCAACTCGCCGCGGTCCTCGGTGGACACCACGTCGCGCATGTGCTGCAGCCCGCCGATCAGACCGTCGAGCGCGGAGAGGATCGCCACCCGGTTCTCGGCGCAGATGTCGAGCCAGATCGCCGGATGGCCCGACGCGATGCGGGTCATGTCGCGGAAGCCGCCGGCGGCGAGACGCAGCAGCGCGGCGTGCTCCTCGGCACGACCGCTCGCGAGGTCCATGAGCGTGGCGGCCGTGAGGTGCGGCACGTGGCTGATGACCGCGACCACCTGGTCGTGCCGGTCGGGCGGCAGGGCGATCACCTCGGCACCGAGGTCGGCGACCACGGAGGCCACCGTCGAGAACGTGCTGTCCGCCGTGGTCGGGGTGGGCGTGAGCACCCACACCGCACCGGTGAACATCGATCCGTCGGCGCCGTCGAGGCCGTCGAGTTCGCTGCCGGCCATCGGGTGGCCGCCGACGAAGCGCGGATCGTCGACCGCCAGCGCGATCGGGCGCTTCACGCTGCCGACGTCGGTCACCACACCGCGCGTCTCCGCGAGCGCACGCTTCACCTGGTCGGCCACCGCCATCACCGGCACGGCGACGACGGTGATCTCCGCTGCAGGGTCGAGGCCGGCGGCGTGGATGCAGCCCATCGCGGTGGCCCGCTCGACGCGCGCCGGGTCGAGGTCGTCGCCCGTGACGTGCCACCCTCGCTCCGCGAGGGCGAGGCCGACGGAACCGCCGATCAGGCCGAGGCCGGCGATGTTGGCGCGGCGCTGCGGGGTGCCGGTGGCACCGGTCGGATCGGGCGTGTTCACGGCCGTCGAATCTACCGGGGTGCCCGCGCGCCGACAGCTTCGATCAGCGCGTTGAGCTCGGCCCGGCCCAGCTCGCGCCACTGGCCGGGCTTGAGCGTGCGGTCGGTGAGCGTGCCGATCCGCACCCGCACGAGCCGCTCGACCGGGTGTCCGATGGCCTCGCACATCCGGCGCACCTGCCGGTTGCGGCCCTCGTGGATGGTGATGCGGAGCACACCGCTGTCGGGCTGGGACACCTGTGCGGGGGCGGTCATCCCGTCGTCGAGCTCGATGCCCTCGCGCAGCGAGCGGATCCTGCCCTGGGCCACCCGGCCGCCCGACACCGTGGCGAGGTACTCCTTCTCGACGCCGTGGCTCGGGTGGGTGAGCCGCTGCGCGAGGTCGCCGTCGTTGGTGAGCAGCAGCAGGCCCTCGGTGTCGACGTCGAGGCGTCCGACCGGGTACACCCGCGGCTCGTCCGGCACGAGCTCCACCACCGTCGGCCGCCCCTGCGGGTCGCTCGCCGTGGTGACCACGCCCCTCGGCTTGTTGAGCAGGTAGTACACGAGCCCGGGCCGGGCGCCGATCGGCACGCCGTCCACCTCGATCCGGTCGACCTCGGGGTCGACCCGACGCCCCAGCACCGCGACCTCACCGTCGACGGTGACCCGCCCCGCGGCGATCAGCTCCTCGCAGACACGACGGCTGCCCCACCCGCGGGTCGCGAGCACCTTCTGCAGCCGCTCGCCCTGCGGCATAGCCGCGGACGCCGCGGCCCACTGCTCCCACAGCGGCGGCTCGGGGACCCGGTCGCCGCGCCGGCCGCTCACGAGGCCGGGTCGGCGGGACCCGGGTTCGGCGCTGGGGTACCACCGGCCGGTTCGACGCGCAGGCCGTGCTCGAGCGCTTCGACGACCTCGGGGCCGGGCACGAACTCGGCGATCGGGGGCAGGTCGGCGATCGAGGCGAGCCCGAGCTTCTCGAGGAACGCCGGCGTGGTGCCGAACAGGATCGCGTTGCCGGGCCCGCTGTCGCGGGCGACCTCGGTGATGTAGCCGCGCGCCTGCAGGGTGCGCAGCACGCCGTCGGGGTCGACCCCGCGGATGCTCGCCACCTGGGCACGCGAGATCGGCTGCTTGTAGGCGACGATCGCCAGGGTCTCCAGCGCGGCGGCGCTCATGCGGGCGCGCTGGCCGTCGAGCAGGAACCGTTCGACGTACGGCGACAGGTCGGGGTGCGACTGGAAGCGGTAGCCGCCCGCCACCTTCACGAGCTGGAAGCCGTGACCGGCCTCGTCGTAGGTGCGGGCGAGCTCGGCGCAGAGCGACTCGATCACGGTGATCGGCATCTCGAGCAGCTGCGCCAGCAGATCCGTCGGCACCGGCTCGACGGCGACCATCACGATCGCCTCGATCGCACGCACGGTGTCCGCGTCGGGCACGCCGGGCAGCAACCGCTGCGGTGTCGGCGCCGCCTCCGGGGCCGTCTCCGGTGCCGCGGCGTCGTGCGCGTCCTGCGTGTCGTGCGTGTCGTGCGTGTCGTCGCTCATGGATCAGCCCTCGTACTCGTCGATGGCCAGCACCGACTCCTCGTCGTCGCGGTCGAGCCCCTGCCACACGATCTCGATGTCTCCGAAGCGCTCGGACTGGTCGAGGTCGACCGCACCCTGCTTGAACAGCTCGAGCAGGGCGAGGAAGCGCACGATCACCTCGAGCCGCTCGACGAGCCCGCTCGTGAGCCGCCGGAACGAGATCCGGCCCGCGCGGGGCAGCTCGTCGATCAGCTCCACGAGGGCGTCGGCCACGCTGGCCCGGATCGGGTTGACGTGGAACAGGTCGATGCGCGGCGGCCCCGGCTTTGGCGTGGTCGCCTTCACGAACGCCGCGTGCACCCGCTTGGGGGTCACGCCGTCCATGAGGTCGGGCACCAGCTCGGCGAAGCGCTCGTCGGGGCCGGCGGTGCGCGGGAAGCTGCGGTCGGCGTCGTCGGCGAAGCGCCCGAACACCGCAGCCACGTCCTTGAACGTCTTGCACTCGAGCAGGCGGGCGAGCAGCAGGTCGCGCTCTTCCCACAGCGCCAGTTCGTCGTCGAGGTCCACGTCCTCACGGCCGGGAAGGAGGCGGCGCGCCTTCAACTCCACCAGGGTCGACGCGATCATCAGGAACTCCGTGGCGACCTCCAGGTCGAGCGACTGCATCCGCTCGATCTCCTGCAGGTACGCGTCGACGATCAGGCTCAGCCGCACCTCGTGGATGTCCACCTGCTCTTTCAGGATGAGGTGGAGGAGGAGGTCGAACGGTCCCTCGTAGACGGGGGTGGCCACGTCGAAACCCATGAGGGCCAAATCTATCCCGGCCCGCCCGGCACCGTCGGTAGCCTCGTGCCCCGTGACCCGCGTGCTGTCCTGCATCCAACCGACCGGCGACGTCCACCTGGGCAACTACCTGGGCGCGCTGCGGAACTGGGTGGCCGGCCAGCACGAGAAGGACGTCTTCCACGGCATCGTCGACCTCCACGCGCTCACCATCACGGACGCCCCGGGTGTCGTGGGCGAGACCACGGTCGACCTCGCCGCCTGGCTGTTCGCGATCGGGCTCGACCCCCAGGTCGCCACCGTGTTCGTGCAGAGCCACGTCGCCGAGCACAGCCAGCTGGCCTGGATCATGGAGTGCACGGTCAGCTACGGCGAGCTCAGCCGGATGACCCAGTTCAAGGACAAGTCCGCCAAGCGAGAGGGCGACTTCATCTCGGCGGGGCTGTTCACGTACCCGGCGCTGATGGCGGCCGACATCCTGCTGTACGACGCGCAGGAGGTGCCGGTCGGCGACGACCAGCGCCAGCACGTGGAGATCACCCGCGACGTCGCGATCCGGTTCAACAGCCGCTTCGGTGACACGTTCGTGATCCCGAAGGCGGTCATGCCCGCCGCGGGCGCCCGGGTGATGGACCTCCAGGACCCGACCTCCAAGATGAGCAAGAGCGCCGAGAGCGACGCGGGCCTCGTCCGGATGAGCGACGACCCGAAGGTCGTCGCCAAGAAGTTCAAGCGCGCCGTCACCGACAGCGAGAGCGAGGTGCGCTACGACCGCGCCGCCAAGCCCGGCGTGTCGAACCTGCTCGACATCCTCTCGGCCTGCACCGGCGAGTCACCGGAGACGCTGGCCACCCGGTACACCCAGTACGGGCCGCTGAAGACCGACACCGGCGACGCCGTGGTGGCGTTGCTCGAGCCGATCCAGCGCCGCCACCGTGAGCTGCTCGACGACCGCGGCGAACTCACCCGTCTGCTGCGCGTCGGCGCCGAGCGCGCCGGCACCGTCGCCGCCGCCACCCTGCAGCGCGCCTACGACGCCATCGGCCTCCTCCCCCGCTGACCCCGGACGATCCCGCGTCACCCCGTGAGGACGGGGACCGGCATCGGCTCGATCGACGATCGACCCGGGAACCACTCGGCGACGTCGACGACGAGATGCGTTGCGATGTTGGTGTAGAGGCAGACCTGGCCCGCCTGGCCGATCCCGACGGTGGCGGCGTTCGCTCGGGTCTCCCCCGCACCGACGTTCAGGTTCGACGCCACGGGAACGCCACCGCCACACGGGAAGACGGTCACGAACCCACCGAGCTCGGGCTCCGTCGCCGTCACGTTCAGCGTCACGGCGCGCGCCGACGCGGCGATGCCGGCTCGGCCACCGACCTGCAAGAAGACCGTCTCGCCGGCCAGGGTCCTGCGCGCGAACTGCCCCTCACGGGTGTCGAGCAGGCGCGTCGGCACGAGCGGGCGGTGACCGCCACCCAACGGCACGAGGCCCTGGGCGTCCACCACGAGATGGGTGGTCGAACTGGCGAAGAAGCACACCCCGCCGTCGGAACGCACCGTCACGAGGTTCGCCACCGTCTGTCCGGCGACGTAGTTGAGGTTCGACGCGAGTGGTCGAGGCTCGTCGCACGGGTAGACCGTCACGAAGCCGGGTGCGTCGGGTTCGGTCACCGTCACGTTCAGGACCGCGGCGCGGGTGCGTCCGGCGGGCACGGACAGCGGCAACAGCGACAGCTGCGCCAACCGGGCACCGCCGACCTTGCCCGCGTTGGCGTCCGTCGGTGACCGCGTGTCGATGATCCGCTCCGGCGCAGGGAGCGGCTCGTAGTCGGTGTCGGCTCCGAAGTAGGCCGTGACGTCGGCGATCAGGTGGGTCGCGACGTTGGAGAACAGGCACACCCGACCTCCCGTGCCGAGGCGGGCGTAGACGAGGTTCGGCACGGTTGCGCCGGCCGTCCAGTTCAGGTTCGATGCGGTCGGTCGTCGCGTTCCACACGGCCACACCGTCACGTAGCCCGCGAGGTCGGACTCGGTCGACGTGACGTTCAACGCGACGGCGAGGGCATCTGCCGGCACCCCCGACGGCCCCGTCACGGACAGCTCGAGCACCTGCCCACCCGCGAGGCGCCCGGCGGGCGCGCCGACGCCGGACCGCGTGTCGAGGACGCGCTGTGCCGTCTGCAGCGGTTGGGCCGAGGTCGTCGCCGGCGCTGAGGAGAGCACCCGGCGCGTCAGGCTGACGCTCGGTGACGACGGACCGCCGGTCACCAGTGCTGCGACGGACACCCCGTTCGGCCCGGCGGCCCGCGCCAGATCGACCACGTCCGCGTTCCCCGTCGCCCGGATCCGCTCGACGCCACGCTCCCCCACGCCGAGGTCGAGTTGTCCGTTGCGGGTGAACGCCCACATGGCGGCGTCCCAGTCCGGTCCGCCGAAGATGTCGGTCGCGTCGGTCGTGGCGCCGCCGACCACGATGCGGCCGTCCACGTTGCCGATGGTCTGGCCACGGGAGTTCGCCGACGTCGAGGCGGGGACCAACGCCCAGCCGCCGTCACCGAAGGAACGGTCGAGGGCGCCATCGATCGTGAACCGGCGGACGCCGACGACCTGCGCCGCGAAGATGGGGTACTGGCAGAGGACGTACAGCTCGTTGCCATTGGCACCGGTGATTCCACGCCCGCATCCGGCGAAGGAGTCGACGACGACGCCCTGCGTCCCGAAGGTGGCGACGGGAACGCCGTCGATGCCCATCGCGGTCACGAACCCCAGACCCTCGGCGTTCGTGCCGGTCACGTGGAGCGGGTACGAGCCGAACGCTCCGCCGACCGACCCGGTCGTGTTGTCCACCTCGCGCCCGATCGCCTGCAGCACGACGCCGGTCCCTGCTGCGCCGAACGAGGTGTCGGCGGTTCCGTCCGGGTGGAGCCTCACGTACGCGAGCCGCCCGGCTCCCCCGCCGAGGGGGACGACCCAGCCGACCACGACGAGCCGACCGTCGGGGTCGACCCGCAGGACCGGTGGCCAGCTGGGCGACACCGTGTGGCCGGGTGGCGTGACCCTCACCCACCCGTCGGTGCCGAAACCGGTGTCCTGCTGTCCGGACAGCGTCCACGCGGACACGAACCAGTCCCCGCCGCGTCGACCCGCGACGTAGAGCCGGTTCAGCCGTTGCGCGACACCGTCGCCGACGTCGTCGATGCGCTGGGAGAGATCGGCCGACTGCACGGTCATCGAACCGCCGACCCCGAAGCCGGCCGAGATGGCTCCGGTCCAGTCGACGTACACCACACGAGCCGGTGGCAGCGGGTTCGCCTGTTCCATGACCGTCACGTACGCCGCCCCACCCCCGGCCACGTCGAGACGCATCCTCGCCGTCGCCCCCACCGTCGTTCCCGGGATCGGCAGCTCGGCCCCGCCGTTCCAGGACGGGTCGGCCGCAGCGTGGGCCACCGTCGGCACGCCCGTCGAGGGGGCCGCGGATGGGACGAGCGCGACGAGGACGGAGCAACTGACAACCGATGAGATCAGGAACGACCATCGACGCACCACCGGATCCTGTCATCCGCGCCGGTGTCGGTGCAGCACTTCCTGCCGACGCTCGGAGGGCGCGTCAGGGTTGGGTGTTGCCGGTCATCTGACGGAAGTACTCCCACTCCTCGATCCGGGTGCCGTCGGGCAGGTTGCAGTAGCCGACCTCGCCACCCGCTTCGGTGACGATCTCGACCGTGCCGCCCTGGTCGACGCAGAACGTCGATGCCGGGTTGGCCAGTCCGGTCGTGCCGTCCGTCGGGGCGGGTTCGAGATCGTCGCTGCACCCGAGCAGCCCGAACCCACCGAGCGCCACCAGAACCATCCATGCGCGCCTCATGTGCGACCTCCTCGGCTCGTCTCCACGACCAGCCAACCACCCGGCCGGGCCCGCACCACGGCCCTTCGACCCATCTCGGGCCGTCGATCCCGTGGGAGTCATCCCTCCAGGGCGTGCCGCCGCTGCGCGTCGCGGATCTGGTCGACGGCGGCCTCGATCGCCGAGGCGAGGTCGGCCCGGTCGTCGCTGACCACCACCGGCTCGCCGGTCCGCTCGTCGATCGTCAGCGCCACGAAGCGGTCGCCTCGCGGTCGCACGATCACGACGTACGGCCCGACCACCGCTCGCCGCACCGTCCGGATCGACTCGAACGGATCGTGGTCGAACGGATCGGGCCGCCACACCTCGAACCGGGCGCGAGGATCGCTCGGTGGGTTCACCGGAACGCCGATGCCGTGGAGCGCGACGAACGTCTCGAAACGTGTCGCCGATTCCTTCACGAGCACCGGGACCGGGACCGCCCCCGCCACCGGGCGTTCACGCGCGTCCAGGAACCGCACGACATCACCCGCCGTCCCGCGGTAGTCGACCAGATACTCGGTCCGGATGCTCGCGATGCCTGCCCAGCCGACTCGGCGCCGGCGGAGCACTCCTCGAATCGCCACGCCGTCCGGATCGAGGCGCACGCCGGCACGGGACACATGGGCGACGACGAGCGACACGCAGACCACGACCAGGCTCGCACCTGGCAGCACCAACGACGTCTCCCCCGACGCGAGCAACAGCGTCCCGACGACGATCGACCACGCGCACATCCCGGTGAGCGGCGTCATCCGGCTCGCTCGGATCCACACGGACCCATCGTGCCCGGTCGACCTGGATCGGGGCCGGCCGGCTCGCCGCCCCAGCATCCCCTGCGTTTCCGGCATCTCCAGCGGGGTCAGAGGTCGTCGGACCATTCGAGGTCGGCGGCGGCGGGGCCCTGGCGGCGCACGAGCGCGACCGTGACCGGCGACGAGGCTCGTTCCTCCAACCAGCGGGCGCCGATCTCCTCGTGGTCGTGGTAGGTGCGGAGCCTCGCCGTGCGGGGACCGACGATCGTCGCCACCACGCGACCGAACGTGCCGAGCCCCGCCTCGAGCTTGCCGACGTCGTGCAGGCAGGCGGCGGCCATCTCCTCACGGCTCGCCGCCGGGCGACGCTCGGCGAAGCGGCGGGCCACGGCGACGGCGTGCCGGCGATCGGCGTTCGACAACCGGTGCCACAGCTCCGCCTCCGCCTCGGTCATGAACGACGTCGCCCAGGTGTCGTCGGCGGCGGGTGGTGGTGCGCTCGACAGCGAACCGGCGAAGCGACGCGCCAGGTGGGCGACGTGGGTGAGCGCGCTCATCGGGCTCGACCCTTCGTCGCCCTCGGGTGCGCGGTTCGGTACACCTGCAACAGTCGCTCGGGGCTCACCTTCGTGTACACCTGCGTGGTCGACACCGATGCGTGACCGAGCAACTCCTGCACCACACGGAGGTCGGCGCCGTGCTCGAGCAGGTGCGTGGCGCACGAGTGACGCAGCACGTGCGGCGACAGGTGCCCCTCGTCGATGCCGGCACGGCGCCCGTACGACTTCACCACCGACCACGCGAGCTGTCGCGACATCCGACCACCACGCTGGTTGAGGAAGATCGCCTCCGCGTCGCCGCGCCGCGCCCACCGTGCGGGTTCGAGGTGACGGCGGCCCCCCTCCCCCAGCCAGTCCGCCATCGCCGCGACGGCGATCCTTCCGACCGGCACGAGCCGTTCCTTCGCACCCTTGCCGTACAGACGGGCCGTGCGGTGCTCGAGGTCGACGTCACCGATCGACAGACCGCACACCTCGCTGATGCGGGCGCCGGTCGCGTAGAGGAACTCGAGCATCGCCCGGTCGCGCAGCGCCACCGGGTCGGAACCGGTGACGGCGTCGAGCAGGCTCGCCACCTCCGCCTCGCTCAGCGGCTTCGGCAGACCCGCGGGCACGCGCACACCGTCGAGATCACCGGTCGGGTCGTCGGAGCGATGCCCCTCCTCGGCGAGGAAGCGGTGCAGCATCCGGATCGCGGCGAGCTGCCGAGCGACCGACGCAGGAGCCGCCGACGTCCGCCGGCGCGCGACGAACGCCTCGATGTCGGTGCCCGCGACGCTCGTCAGGTCGAGACCCCGCTCGTGCATCCATCGCCAGTACCCGTCGAGGTCGCGCCGGTAGGCGGCGAGCGTGTTGGCCGAGCGGCCGCGCTCGGCCGCCATCCACGACAGGAACTCCTCCGCCTCCAGCGGCAGCAGCCCCTCGTCCCACGCGCCCTCGGAGCGGGCGGACGCGACCGGGCCGCGGCGCGACACGGTCAGCCCATCGAGCCGGACTGGCGCAGCTCGCGCTCCACGAGCAGCAGCCCGATCACCGTCTTCGCGTCGACGATCTCACCACGCAGCACCATGTCGACCGCGTCGCGCAGCGGCAGGTGGACGACCTCGGAGTGCGCCTCCTCCGGGCCGTGCGTGGCCCGCTCGACCGGACGCAGATCCGTGGCGAGGTACAGGTACAGGATCGAGTTCGTCATCCCCGCCGACGGGTAGAAGTCGATCAGGTGGCGGAGCTGCCCCGCCTCGAGCCCGACCTCCTCCACCAGCTCACGTGCAGCCGTCACGTCCGTGGGCTCGTCGGGGACGTCGCGCATCCCGGCGGGCACCTCGAGCACGTGGTCGTCGAACGGTGCGCGGTACTGGCGGACCAGCACCACCGTCGGCGTGCCCTCCGCGTCGAACAGCAGCGGCACCGCCGCCACCGCACCGGGTGAGCGAACGACGTCGCGGTGGAACACCTCGCCGTCGGGCGACTCGAAGCGGCCCACGGCCACGTGCCACACGTGCCCCTGGTGCACGAGGCGGTCGTCGAGGTGCCGGAAACCGGTCGACGGCACCGAACCGTCGGCGGCGGCGTCGTTCATGCGACCGACGGCTCGCCCACCTGCTCGACCACCACCAGGTGCGGCGCTCGCGCCTCGTGCCGGGCGAGGGCGGCGTGCACCAGGTCGCGGAACAGCGGGTGCGGCCGGTCGGGGCGGCTCTTGAACTCAGGGTGCGCCTGGGTGGCCACCCAGAACGGGTGGTCGTCGAGCTCGATGAACTCCACGAGGCGACGATCGGGCGACAGGCCGCTGCAGCGCAGACCGGCGGCCTCCAGCCGCGGCTTCAGCTGGGCGTTCAACTCGTAGCGGTGGCGGTGGCGCTCGCTCACGACCGGCTCGCCGTAGGCCTGGTACACACGGGTGCCGGGTTCCAGGATCGCGTAGAACGCACCGAGTCGCTGCGTGCCGCCCTTGTCGGTCACGTCCCGCTG